>WNGC01002679.1_pt1 | contig 12188 bp, 15 predicted proteins | sample 5400051 | NCBI WGS metagenome assembly WNGC01 (sample SAMN13153368, study PRJNA577476) | soil metagenome | isolation source: 20 cm soil or saprolite under grassland replicate 2 | place: USA:California | collected 2016-06-15 | reverse complement strand
CGGCCAGGAGCTGAAGCCACGCGTCGCAGTCGCATAGGGACTGTCCCCGAATGGGGACTGTCCCTTAAGCGCGTGCGGCCCTAGAACCGTTTTAGGGACAGACCCCTTCGGGGTCAGGAACTTGTCTCAGATTGAGCAGGGACCCGCGCTCGGCTGGCGAAGCCCTGCCCCATGAAAAACTCATCTGCTCGTCCACGTCCGAGGCGTCTGGGACGCTCGGAGCCCTTGAAGTGGCGCGTCTCCGATCAAATGTGGGAGCGGCTGGCGCCGATCCTGACCGACCCGCCCCGCCGCTTCCGCTACCCGGGCCGGGCCCGCTATGGCCCCCGCCAGTGCCTGGAGGGGATCCTCTACGTGCTCTACACCGACACGCCCTGGCTGCAGGTGCCCTACCGCGAGCTCGGCCTGCCGAGCGGCGAGACCTGCCGCCGCCGGCTGGAGGAGTGGTCGCGGCGCGGCCTCTTCGGCCAGGCGATCGGCGTCCTGCACGAGCAGCTGGCAGAGGCCGAGCGGCTCGACTGGTCGCGGGTGATCGTCGATGCCTCGCTGGTCGAGGCAAAAAAGGGGGCGAGAAGGTCGCGCGCACGCTCCGCGGCAGCGCCGGCAGCCGTTTCCACCTAGCAGTCGACGCGCTCGGCCACCCGCTCGCCCTCCGGCTGGCGCCCGGCAACGAGAACGAGCAGCGCCACCTGATTCCGCTCGTCGACGCGCTCGCCGAGGCCAGCATCCGTCCGGGCGAGCTCTGGGCCGACCGCGGCTACGCCTCGGCGGCGCTCGAGCGGGCACTGCGCGAGCGGGCGATCGAGCCGCGGATCAGCAAACCGCGGCGGGCGGGCGAGCCGATCCCGGCCGGGACGCCGACGCGCGAGGTCTGGCGGGGCAAGCGGCGGCGGCTGAAGACACGTGACCCGCAGGCTCGCCACCGCTGGCCGGTCGAGCGCACCAACGCCTGGCTGAAGGCGTTGCGGCGGATCGCCACCCGCCGTGACCGCAAGGCCGCCAACTACCTCGCTTTCCTCGAGCTGGGGATGATCGTCATCCTCGCGCGGTCGTTTTGAGATCAGCTCCTGTCCCTGTGACCGCTCTAAGTGACTCCCGGCGTTTTAAGGGACAGTCCCCCCTACGGGGGACAGTCCCTCCCTACAGCGTTACTGACTCCATCTCGCGCAGCTTCGCCAGGCGCTTGAGGGCCTCGGTCTCGATCTGACGGACCCGTTCGCGCGTCAGGCCGAGCCGGCGGCCGATGTCCTCGAGCGTCTTCGGCTCTGAATCGGCGAGCCCGTAGCGGAGGATGATCACGTGGCGCTCGCGCTCGGACAGCGCCGCCAGCGCCTGTGCAAGCGCCTCGCTGCGAAGCGAGTCCTCGCGGCCGCCTTCACCTCGTGCGCCTGGGCGACCGGCAGGTTGGCCTCCTCGGCGATCTCCTCCAGGGTCGGCTCCCGGCCGAGCTGCGTCCAGAGCGTCCGCTCGGCGCGATTCAGCTTCTGCATCCGCTCGACGATGTGCACGGGCATCCGGATCGTCCGCGCCTTGTCGGCCAGCGCCCGGGCGACGGCCTGCCGAATCCACCAGGTCGCGTAGGTCGAGAACTTGTAGCCGCGGCGCCAGTCGAACTTCTCGACCGCGCGGATCAGCCCGAGGGTGCCTTCCTGGATCAGGTCGAGGAACGGAAGCCCCTGGTTGCGGTAGTTCTTCGCGATCGAGACGACGAGGCGCAGGTTCGACTGGATCATCGTCTGCTTCGCGTCCATGTCGCCGCGCTCGATGCGCTTGGCGAGCTCGACCTCCTGCGCGGCGTTCAGCAGCGGATGGCGTCCAGCCTCGCGCAAGAAGAGCTGCAGCGCGTCGGTCGTCGTCTCCTGCGCGACGGCCGGCGGCGGAGGCGGTGGCGGGGGCGCTGCCTCTTTCGTCTCGTCGATCACCTCGATCCCGCGCTGGTCGAGCTCGCGGTAGACCGCATCGGTCTCGAGCAGTCCGAGCTCGTGCGGCTCGAGAACCTCCGCGAGCTCCGCATGCTGAACCGAACCGGATTGCTCAGCAGCCTCGAGCAACTGCTGAAACTCCTGGTTTGCCCAGAGCGAGTCCAGCTCGACTGTCGTCATACCCGACCCTCGATGGTTCCACGAGAAGCGGTTGTCCAAACCAAAAGCCGGCGCACGGTAATCGGTGTTATGTCAAGTCGGAATCTGGACATTCCACACAGGCCTCCCCTGGGCTAGACGAGAAAGTAAAGGGTGCAGGCGAGGCCTGCAGCCAGACAGTAAGCAGCGAAGGGTGTCAACCTATTCGTTTCGAAGAAGCGCATCAAGAAGCGGACGGATAAATATGCGGTGACGGCGGCGCAGAGTGCGCCCACCAGTGCGGGCCCGCGCACTCCGTTTCCTTGCGAACCGAAGAGCTCCGGGAGCTTGAGAGCGGCGGCGGCGCCGATGATCGGGGTTGCGAGCAGAAAGGCGTATCGGGCCGCATCCTCGTTGGAGAGCCCGACGAGGAGGCCTGCGCCCATCGTCACCCCCGAGCGCGAAATGCCGGGCACGAGCGCCGCGGCCTGGATCGTCCCCACCCCGCCCGCGTCGCGCCAGCTGATGCGCCTGGCGATCCGGTCGTCCGGGTCGCCTTCCTCGGCCTGAGGAGCGCGCCGGCGAAGCGCCTCGGCCGCGAACAGGAGCAGGCCGTTGATCATCAGGAAGAAAGCAGCCGACTGCGCCGAGGCGAAGACCGATCGCAGCTTGTGCTCGAGCAGCAGCCCCAGGAGCCCGGCCGGGATGGTGCCGACGACGAGCAGCCAGCCGAGCTTGGCATCGGTGTCGTCCGGGGCGATCTCTCGGTCGCGAAGGCTCCGCCCCAGGCCGCGCAAGATCCGAAGCCAGTCGCGCCAGAAGAATCCGAGCAGGACGAGCGCCGTCGCCAGGTGCGTCGCGACGAGGAAGGTGATGAAGTAGGAGTCGTTCTGGTGGATGTTCCAGCCGAGCAGCTGCGGCAGGATGACGCTGTGGCCGAGGCTCGAGATCGGGAACAGCTCGCTGAAGCCCTGGAGCAAGCCGAGTACGATCGCCTGCCAGTAGGAGATCGGCAACGGTCAGCGCTACTAGGCGGCGGCGCTTCGGGGTCGCGGGCCCGCGGAACGGAACCAGGCAAACACGAGGCACGCCAGCCCGAGCAGGAACGAGGCGATTCCGTGCTTGACGTGGTGGTGGTTCGACCCCGCTTCGTGGCCCGGAAGCCACGAAGGCAACGACTTGGCCGGCTCCGCCCAGTAGACGACCGCGAGCGCGATCAGCGCGAGGCCGACGACGACGGCGAGCCAGACAAGAAGACGGCCACGCTCCACGACCGCGCAGCTTACGGACTCTGTCCGGCGGTCGCAGAGACATCTGAATGCAATGCGGCCCGGCTGAGGCATCGCTTGCGATGCCGACTTGGAGGTCGTGGCGGCTTTGCCGCCGCGACCGTTTCGACCCGGCACCGCAGCGCCGCCGCCGGTCCAATACGAAACGGCGACCCTAGGGTCGCCGTTTCGTTCGCCGAGTCGATTTCGCTTTCGTCCACCGGCTCCGCTGACCTTCGGCTTCCGCCTACTGCCTTCGCTTCCGGCTTCGACCTACTTGCGCTCCGTGCTCGGCGCAAACGGGAATCTAGGAGAGGTCAGGTCCTTCCGCAAGAGGTCCGAAAGACGAAAAGGGCGCAATTTGCAGAAATTCAATTTTCCACATTTCCACAGCACACCTTGCAGCTTGTGGAAATCGCTCCCCGCGTCCCGAACCCGCCTATCAAGAATGCACGATCGAAGCGACTGATCGAGCCCGGAACTTGTCTAGAGTCTCGCATATGCCGCACATGCCTCGCCCCCCTTCGGTCGACCACGGCGTGATCTCCCTCCTCTGGGCGATCGGCCTCGGTGCCTACATCTATTACGGCTCGCTGGCGGTCGGCGTCTCGGGCGGGACCGCGTTCATCTTCGCGGCCCTCGGCGCGTTCGCGATCTTCGTCTTCGTCCGCGTCTTCGGCGAGCAAACGCCGCCAAGACGCTACGCAGCTAGGCGCAGATCGCAACCGCGGACAAATCAGGATTAGCGGCCGCGCGAGTGAATCGCGCGACCTCTCACGCGGCATCGCAAGTAACGCCGCGGCGGGATTACCAGAGACTAGGCCGCTACGCGGCGAGAACCCATGCGGTGATCGCCCGCCAGGGCGATCAGCAAGAGGCGCGTCAGGTCAGGGCCGATCAGCCGATGGAGGCGATCCGTGGCCGGCAGATGCTCCTCGTCGTCGAGTGCCGAACAGTGGGCAATCAGGAGTCCCGGGCCTCGGGAGACGACGCGGTGATGAGCTGCGGCGCTCATGCCACGAATATCGCCCGCACACGGCCGCGCCTTCATCCCTAACCGGAGTGAACCGCCTGGTTACTCGGGTGGCGGTGCGTCAGCAGGCGGCGCCTCCCGTGTGGGCGCTGGGGCTGTCCTCTCCGCAACCGCTGGTCCGGGAGGAGCTTCGTCGGGCCGGCGTTGGACGATCGGCCCGGTGGTGTCGAACGTGTACCCGAAGACGAGGCCCAAGCCGAATACGAGCACACCGACGTAGTCCTTGAAGTCCCTGACGAATCCATCGATGCCGATGTCGTTCGACCAATTGCGAATGTGATTACGGCCGAGGCCGTGGTGGGGCTGGTGGAAGACCACGATCCAGAGGACGACGATCGCCACCGGAATGAACGCCCAGAGGAAGACGCTGATCGAGATCCGCGGCCACCCCCACTTTGTCCAGCCGCCGAGCAGCTGCGACAGCGCCATCACCAGGCCGGCGGCGGCAATCACTCCATTGGCCGCCCAGTAGTCGCCGTTCGAGCTCTGGCCGATCTGCGTGGCGAGCCAGATCAGGAATCCCGCGATCGCCGAGGCGATCAGCGTGACGGTTGCACGGGTCAGTCCGTACATCGAGGCACCACCTCCGCGGAGGCGGTTACCCGGTACCGACCGAAACTATTCGAGCATTAGGCGCCGGGCGTCGAACTGGGCCGAATAGAGCTCTGCAGCGAACTCCTCGGCGGCGTGAGCCGCATCCGTCGCGAAGACGTGCTCGACGACGCCGATCTCCGCGTCGTTGTGGAACGGCAAGTCGACGTGCGCCTCCGAGACGAGGTTGATCGACATCCGGCTACAGACAGGGCAGCGCACGGCGAGCCCGACCGCCCCGCCCTGCCCCGAGGGCGCGAGCAGGAAGAACGAGGACGGAAACACCGGCCGGGGTTGGTTCTCCGGGTAGCAGAAGAAGCTCCAGGGCCACTCCCCCGCTCGGATTCTCGTCGCAGCCAGGTCGGCGAGCTCCGCCTCGAGCTCCTCCAGGCGGGCGGTCATCAGGTTCAGAAACGAGTCGCCCGTCCCGAGCCCGAGCGGCGCCCAGTCGAGCTCCGCGTGGGTAACGAGTCCCGGATGCTCCTCCCCACACCCGCACTCGAAGTCGACCCGGAAGACCGCGGGATGCGCGGCACCAGGCAGGCGCTCCAGCCGGCGGAAGCGCGACAGGGCAACCCGCGTGTCGCCGTGCTCGGGACACGCGAACGTGTACCGGGTCGTCAGGCGGTCGTAGATCACTCCTTTGTAATCGGCCGGCCGGACGGGCCTTGTGAGTCTTAATACGTGATCAGCGAGTGAAAGTCGTATTTTTGCAGGCGTTCTCGCCCGTCGAGAAACGTCAGCTCGATGATGAACGCCACCCCGACGACCTCGGCGCCGAGGCTCTCCACGAGGCCTGCGATCGCCTCGACGGTGCCTCCGGTCGCGAGCACGTCGTCGTGGATCAGGACGCGGTCGCCCGACCGGATCGTCTCCGGGTGCAGCTCGAGCGTGTTCTCGCCGTACTCGAGCGCGTAGGTCGCGCCGATCGTCTCGGGCGGGAGCTTGCCGGGGCGTCGCGCCGGAACGAAGCCGCACCCGAGCTCCCGCGCGATCGCCGCGCCGAGGATGAAGCCGCGGGCCTCCGCGCCGAGGACGACGTCCGGTCGCCGCTCCTTCCCCCACTCCGCCAGCGCGTGGATGGTCTGGTCGAGTGCCTCGGGGTCGCGGAGTAGCGGCGTGATGTCGCGGAAGACGATGCCCTGCTCCGGCCAGTCCGGGACATCGCGTACCCGTTCCCTGAGGTCGATCGCCATCAGCGGTCCGCGAGCTGCTTCAGGTCACGCCAGAAAAGGAGTTGAGAGAGCTCCTGGGCGAGCTCGGCGAGGCTCTGGAGCTCGTCCAGCCCGGCCTGACGGCGGTCGGGGTTCCGCGAGCGAAGCGCAGGCGAGACGATCTGCTCCAGCAGCCCCGCTTCACGATCGGCGGCGGTCCGAAACGTCCGCAGATGGCGCGCCGAAATGCCGTACCGCGCGAGCTTCGCGCACGTCGTCGCAACGTCGACGTCGCCCTCGCCGTAGAGCTTGGTGCCGTTGTCGTTCCTGGGCGCCAGGAGACCGAACTCCTCGAGCTCGCGGGCCAGCGAGGCCGTGATCCCGGCACGCTCGCACAGTTCCCCGATGTCGAGCTCGTCCTCGGCCGCGGACAGCCCGCTTCGTCGTCGCTTGGTGCCCTTCGCCACTCCCGGCGAGGACAGCTCCTCACGGATCACACGCAGCGGGAGAAACTCGTCGCGCTGGAGGCGCAGGATCGTCTCGAGCCGCTCGACGTCCTCCTCGCTGAAGAGCCGGTAGCCACCCTGAGTCCGTCGCGGCGCGAGCAGGCCCTGATCCTCCAGATAGCGGATCTTCGAGATCGAGATCTCGGGAAACTCCTCCTGGAGACGGCGCGTGACAGTGCCGATCGTCAGCAGGCGCTGGTCCGCCGACATTTTGGCGGGCGTGCTCATTTGCTGATGAAGCTCAGTCGGTATTTGCCGATCTGCACTTCGTCGCCGCTCTCGAGCCGGGTGGCCGCATCGATCCGCCGCCGGTTGACAAAGGTGCCGTTGAGGCTGCCGAGATCCTCGATCCGAAGCTCCCCGCCCGACTGCAAGACAACCGCATGCTTGCGCGAGACGGTGACGTCGTCGAGGAAGATGTCGTTGTCGGGAGACCGGCCGATCGTCGTTCGGTCACCTTGTGGGATGAAATGCTCGCCGGCTCGTCCGCCGCCTGAGCGGACGACGAGCGCCGGGCCTTCGGCAGCGATGTCATCGAGCGGACCCTCCTCGTCGGTGATCTCCTCAGGCGTGTAGGTCTGCGTCGTCTCGGCGCCGCCCTCGTCCTTGACGAGCAGCGCTCCGCACTTCGAGCAGTAGTTCGCGGACTCCGGGTTCTGGAAGCCGCACTCCGGGCAGTAGACGAAGCTCAAGAATCACCTTGGTCCGGCGGGGTCGCCTTTCCGGCCAGGATCGCCGTCAGCGACTCGACGTCGACGCTGTCGAGGACGCTCTGGCCACCCGTCTTCTGCAGCCGCGCGACGAGCTCGGCGCGCAGGATGTCGATCTTGCCGTGCAGGATCCGGCGCTGGTAGGAGATCTCCCGCTCCTGCTCCTTGAGCTGGTCGATCTCCTTCTTGAGGTCGTCGTCGGATAGCGATCCGAGATCAGGTAGAGGTTCCAAAAAGACGCCTTTCGGTCGAGGTGGACGGATCAACGAAGTAAACCAACAGGCCGACGAAGGGTCAACCTGAACTTGAGGTTATCGGTAAACCGCACTGACGGTTCCCGACGACAGCCGACCAAGAGCCTGGTTTAGCGGCCGCCCGAGTGAATCGGGCGACCTCTTCGGCGGCATCGCGAGCGACGCCTTTCGGGGTTGGGGTTGGGTTGCGATTTAGGTTGTCGCCCGCTCCGTCTGCATGATCTCCTCAACCATGGTGTGCAACTCGGCCTCGAGGGCCTCCGAGTCCTCCTTGGTGTTCCCCTCGGCGTAGATGTGCACGAACGGTTCGTCGGGATCGGGCAGAACCTGGGCCCAGCCGCGTTTCTCGAAGACCTTGATCCCGTCGGTCAGATCGAGCTTCCGGTCGCGCAACCGCTCACTGAGGACGCGCATCACGAGCCCCTTCATCGCCCACGGGCACGGCAGCTGGCGGTGGACGAGCGTCGAGACCGGCAGCTCGCCGACGAGCTCCGAGAGCGGCCGGCTCGTCGGGGCGAGCAGCTCCAGCAGCTTGCACAGGCTCGCGACGGCGTCGTAGGCGGGCAGGAACTCCGGAAAGACGTAGCCGCCGCCGAGCGCGCCGGCGAAGACGACGCCGTCCTGGGCGGCGAACTGGGTCAGCTCGGCGACACTCGCCGGGGTTCGGACGATCTCGAGCCCGGTTCCTTTCGCCATTTTGTCGACCTCGCTCGTGACAGTGACCGGGAAGGCGAGCTTGCCGCGCCGGCCGTTGGAGCCGAGCAGCCGGACCAGGAGCAGCAGCGTCTGCTCGACGGGGATCTCCCGGCCTCGCTCGTCGATCAGGAAGAGCCGCTCGGCGGCCCGGTCGAAGACGGCGCCGAGATCCGCACCGACCGCGGGAACGAGCCGCTTCGCCTGACCGATGGATTCCCTCAACGTCGACGAGCCGGCGGCGGCAGAGTCGGCAACAAAGGCGTGCGCGGCGATCGCCTCGGTACCGAGGGGTCCGAGCACGAGCGGCAGCACGTAGGAGGCGGCCGAGTAACCGTAGTCGACGACGATCCGGAAACCGCGCTCCCGAATCGCGGTACGGTCGAGCGTGGCCAGCAGGTCCTGCGCGTATGTCTCGCGCACGCGGGCCGGATAGCTGACGCTGCCGACGGCATTGTGGGCGGCGCGCCGAAACTCGAGGCGCGTGAAATCCTTCTCGATCTCTTTCTGCATCGACGAGGTCAGCTGGATGCCCGGATACTCGAAGAAGCTGATCTCGACGACCTCCGGATCCGTGTAGCTGATCCCGACGTGGAAGCCCGCGTCGAAGCTCTCCGTCTTCAGCAGGTGCCGGTTGACGGCGGCGGGCAGCACGCGCAGGTCGGCGACGTCGACGCCGGTCGAGTTGAGCCCGGCAATCATCGCCCGCTTGATCATCCGGCACCCGGGCGGTGCGTCGCGGCTGCAGACGACCCGGTCGCCGCGCTTCAGCGCGGTTCCCAGCGCAGCAGCGAGGCGAACCGCAACCTCGGGCGTGATGTCGACGTTGATCAGTCCGGAGACGCCCTCGCGGGTCCACAGGCGCGAGGCCGCGCGCGACTCGAAGATCAGGCTCTCCGTCACCTCGGAGCCGGTTTCGACGTGCTTGTACGGGTAGATCCGGACACCCGGATGGACGATGCTCTGGGCGCCCAGGGCCACTTCGTCGCCGATCGCGGCCCCCTCCTTGACGAGGACGTGCGTTCCGATGTCGCAGCTGCGGCCGATGATCGCGCCCTCGACCACCGCGCTGCGGCCGATGTAGGTCGAGGAGTCGATCACGCTCCGGCTCGTCCGCGCCTGCTCGCGGAGCGTCACGCTCGCGCCGAGGACCGAGTATGCCGCCACGGTCGCGCCGGGAGCGATCCGCGCGTAGTTGCCGACGAACGCGGGCGCCTCGATCTGCTCCAGGTCGTCGAGCTCGACCCCCTCCCCCAGCCAGACGTTCCCGCGCAGGCGGATGCCCGGGACGTTCAGGCTCACCGCCTCGTCGAGGGCGTCGAAGTTCGCCTGACGGAACTGGTCGAGGTTGCCGATGTCCTGCCAGTACTCGTCGAAGACGTAGCCGTAGAGCGGACGGCCCATCTCGAGCAGCAGAGGGAAGAGCTCCTTCGAGAAGTCGTAGGGCCGGTCGGTGGGCACGTGGCGCAACACCTCCGGCTCGAGCACGTAGATGCCGGTGTTGATCGTGTCGGAGAAGACCTGGCCCCAGGACGGCTTCTCCAGGAAGCGCTCGATCCGGCCCTCGTCGTCGGTGACGACGATCCCGAACTCGAGCGGGTTCTCGACCGACTTGAGCCCGATCGTGACCGCGGCTTCCTTCTCGCGGTGGAAGTCGACGATCTTCTGCAGGTTCACATCCGTGAGCGCATCGCCGGAGATGACGACGAAGGTGTCGTCGAGCTTCCCGCTCGCCAGCCGGACGGAGCCGGCGGTGCCGAGCGGCGACTCCTCGACGGAGTACTCGATGTTGACGCCGAGCGACTCCCCGTCGCCGAAGTAGCTGCGGATGGCCTGCGGCAGGAAGGCGACTGTGACGATCACGTCCTCCATTCCGTGGCCGCGCAGAAGCTCGACGATGTGCTCCATGCAGGGCTTGCCGACGACCGGAACCATCGGCTTCGGCTGGTTCGACGTCAGTGGGCGAAGGCGCGTGCCCTCGCCGCCGGCCATGACGACCGCTTTCACGCTTCCACGACCTCTCGCTTTGCCTTCGCAAGGTAGCCGACGAGGGAGAGCGCGGCCAGCGCGAAGCCGGCCCAGAAGAGCCAGCGCGGCCAGTCGGTTCCCTGGCTCGTGACCATGATGAACGCGAGCGAGGCGTAGAGCAGCCAGGTCGCCGCCTTGCCGGCAAAGTTGACCGCAAGCTCGTACCCCCGTCCCACGACCAGCTTGTACCCGGCGATCAGCGCCAAATCACGCGCGGGGATCGCGAGCGCCACCCAGGGAAGGCGGCCCGCGTGCCAGAGCAAGATGACGGCGGCGTCGATCATCAGGCGGTCGGCGAGCGGATCGGCGATCTTGCCGAACTCGGACTCGACGTGCCAGCGGCGCGCGAGCCACCCGTCGATCTGGTCGGTGACGCCGGCGACGCCGAAGACGATCGCGGCAGGCCAGCTGTGGCCGCCGTCGGAGACGAGGACCAACACGACGAAGATCGGGATCAGGATCAGGCGGCCGATCGTGAGGAGGTTCGGAATCGCTGCCAGCGGGGCTGGCACAGCGCGAGCGGCCATGGTGAAAGGATACGGAGGTGGCCGAGCGGCTCACGCTCCCGGGGTTCGTGAACGCCCATAGCCACGGGTTCCAACGGGCCTTGCGCGGCAGGACCGAGGGCGGCGATTTCTGGGCCTGGCGCGAGTCCATGTTGGACGTGGCTGGGGGTCTGACCCCGGGCCAGGTCCGCGAGGACTACGTCGACGTCTATCGCGAGCAGCTCGGCGCCGGCTACACGGCGGTCGGGGAGTTCCACTACCTCGGGCTCGAGGAGGGTTTTGCTGCGTTCGAGGCAGCCGAGGAAGCCGGCATCGGTTTTGTCCTGCTCTACGCCGCGTACGGGCGCGGGGGGATCGAGCGCTTCCGGCAGACGAGTGTGGCCGAGTACTTGATGCAGCTCGAATCGCTGCGCGAACGCGGGGTTCGCGTCGGGGTCGCCCCCCACTCCGTTCGGGCATGTCCGCCGTCCTGGCTCGAGGAGCTGGCCAATTACGCCGTGCGGGAGGGTCTACCGCTGCACGTGCACGCCGACGAGCAGCCGCGCGAGATTGACGAGTGCCTGGCTGAAGAGGGCCTGCGGCCGATCGAGCTGCTGGCCGACTGTGGCTGCCTCGGGCCCCGAACGACCATCGTGCACGCCACTCACGCGGACGCTCACGAGCTGGATCTGATCGCCGATGCCGGCGCGCGAGTCTGCCTCTGCCCGACGACCGAGGCCAACCTCGGCGACGGCTTCGCGCCGGTGGAGCAGCTGTGCGAGCGCGGGATCGGGATCTGCATCGGCTCCGACTCGAACGTCCGCATTGACCCGCTCGAGGAACTGCGCGAGTTGGAGGGCATCGCGCGGCGCCGCACCGGCCGCCGCAACATCGTCTCGCCGGACTCGCTGCTCAGCTTCGGCGCCGACGAGGGCGCTGCAGCGCTCGGGCTGGAATCGTGGAGTGAGATCGCGATCGACCTCGAGCATCCATCGCTGCGCGGTATCCCGGAGCAAGACGTCTTCGCGGCCCTCGTCTCAGGCTGCTCTGCCGAAGTCCTTGCGCCGGCCGTTGCTTGAGCGCAAACCGCCCGAGTCCTCGCCCCGTAGGAAGGACTGTTCGTACCTCTACAAAGGAGAAGAATGGCCCGCGTAATTCTGATCGCGACGGCGGCAGCGGTCGCGACACTCGTCCTCGCAGGCAGCGCTCTCAGCCACTCGAATGCCACACCGACGCTGGTCGGCACCGTCGGCCAAGGCGGCTACCACATCACCCTCACGAAGAGCGGCACCGCAGTGAAGACGCTCAAGCGCGGGACCTACAAGTTCGTGATCCGCGACAAGTCGTCGATCCATGCGTTCTCGCTCGACGGCCCCAACGGCTTCGCGCACGACTTCACCAAGATC
>WNGC01006884.1_pt1 | contig 12192 bp, 10 predicted proteins | sample 5400051 | NCBI WGS metagenome assembly WNGC01 (sample SAMN13153368, study PRJNA577476) | soil metagenome | isolation source: 20 cm soil or saprolite under grassland replicate 2 | place: USA:California | collected 2016-06-15 | reverse complement strand
CGCCGCAAAGGGCCAGAAGCTCGATCCCGAGACCATCTTTACCGCGGTGGCGAACGTGCACAGGCGTTGCCGCGGCGCCTACGCCGTGGTGGCTTTGATAGCGGGCTACGGTCTGCTTGCGTTCCGCGACCCGTTCGGAATCCGTCCGCTCGTGTTCGGCCGCAATCACACCGACGAAGGACCCGAGTATCTGGTCGCGTCAGAAAGCGTCGCGCTCACCGCATTCGGCTTCGAGCTGGTCCGGGACATCCTGCCGGGCGAGGCTATCTTCATCGATGAAAGCGGAACGTTCAACAGCCGCCAATGTGCGGCCAAACCCGTCCTCGCGCCCTGCATCTTCGAATACGTCTATCTTGCCCGGCCCGACTCGGTCATGGACGCGGTTTCGGTGTACGAGAGCCGGCTGCACATGGGGCGGAAGCTCTCGGAAAAGATCAAGCGCACGATGCCTCATCTCGAGATCGACGTCGTGATCCCGGTTCCCGACACAAGCAGGCCGGCTGCGCTGGAGCTGGCTCACGGCCTCAACGTGACGTATAGAGAAGGCTTTATCCGCAATCGCTACATCGGCCGTACTTTCATCATGCCCGGTCAGACCATTCGCAAGAAGTCGGTACGCCAGAAGCTGAGCGTCGTCGGCCTCGAATTCAAGGACAAGAACGTCCTGATCGTCGACGATTCGATCGTGCGGGGAACGACGGGCCGCGAAATCGTGCAGATGGCGCGCGAAGCGGGCGCGAGCAAGGTGTTCTTCGCCTCTGCGGCGCCGCCGGTGCGATTCCCGAACGTGTATGGGATCGACATGCCGACGCGTGCCGAGCTCATCGCCACCGGGCGGGATGACGAACAGGTCGCGCGCGAGATCGGGGCGGATGCGGTCATCTATCAGGATCTGGACGCGCTCAAGGACGCGGTGCGTGCGGTCAATCCGAAGCTCACGCAGTTCGAGACCTCGTGTTTCGACGGCGTGTACATCACCGGAGACATCACCAGCGAGTACCTCGCCTCGATCGAACGGCAGCGCGACGCCGGCCGTCAGGAAAGCGTGGAGGACGCCGAGAACAATCAGCTTGACCTCAACGCGGTCTAAACGGTCCTGCTCGAAGCTCCTGGACGGCCCCTCGGTTTGACATCTCCGCGCCGGGATAGTAAGGTGCGCTCTGCGCCGATTTGATCGACAGCTTGCGGGCGCTTAATAAATACGGCTAAAGCGTGGCCAAAACCCGTCTTAGCGAAAGCTGGACGGGTTTTTTATTTTCAGGAATCGAGCATGCAGGACTACGATATCGAAACGCTTGCGGTCCGCGCGGGGACGGCGCGCAGCCAGTTCAACGAGCACTCCGAGGCCCTCTATCTCACTTCGAGCTTCGTGTTCGAGAACGCCGCAGAAGCCGCGGACCGGTTCTGCAACAACGCGCCCGGGAACATCTATTCGCGCTTCACCAATCCCACCGTGACCGCGTTCCAGCAGCGGCTCGCCGCCCTCGAAGGCGCGCAGGCCTGCGTCGCGACCGCCTCCGGAATGTCGGCCATCCTGGCGACCGCCATGGCCACGCTGAAGGCCGGAGACCATGTCGTGTGCTCCTCGGGGGTCTTTGGCGCGACCGTGCAATTGTTCAGTACCGTACTTTCCAGGTTCGGAATCGAGACGAGCTACGCGGACGGCGCTCAGCCTTCGGTATGGCGGGCTGCGATGAAGCCGAACACGCGCCTGCTGTTCCTTGAGACGCCGTCCAACCCGCTGACGGAGGTTTTCGACATTTCGGCTCTGGCGCAAATCGCCCGGGACGGGGGAGCGCTGCTCGTCGTCGACAACTGCTTCTGCACCCCGGCCCTGCAACGGCCCTTCGAGCTGGGCGCCGACCTGGTGATCCATTCGGCCACCAAGTATCTAGACGGTCAGGGGAGGGTGCTGGGCGGGGCCGTTCTGGGCGCGAACGGTCCGGCGATGGACGCCGTTTTCTCATTCCTGCGGACGGCCGGGCCCAGCCTCTCGCCTTTCAACGCTTGGGTGCTGCTGAAAGGAATAGAGACGCTCGGGATCCGGATGGAGGCGCAATCGCGAGGCGCACTCGAGCTCGCCCGGTGGCTCGAGTCCCATCCGCGCGTGGAGCGCGTGTACTATCCGGGGCTCGCGTCCCACCCGCAGCACGCGCTCGCGGCGCCATCGTTTCGTTCGTCCTGAAGGGCGGGCGCGAGGCGGCGTGGCGCGTCGTCGACTCGACGCGCCTGATCTCGATCACGGCGAACCTGGGCGACACGAAAACCACGATCACGCATCCCGCCACGACCACGCACGGCAGGATAAGCGCCGAAGCCCGCGCGCGCGCCGGGATCACGGAAGGCCTGCTGCGCGTCGCGGTCGGGCTCGAGTCGGTGCGGGATCTGCAGAACGATCTCGCGCGCGGGCTGGATTAGGGAGTGCGTTACGAAAATGAAGACGCTAAGCGAGCGTTAATTCTGGAAACGACCCGAAGCGGATAGGAGGAGTCTATGACACTATTCAATCGCTCCGGCGCGGCGTTCGCCGGTTTCGTTCTCGCATTTTGCGCCTGGAACCTCGGCGCGCAGCCGCTGCCGGTGGCGAAGCCGGAGCAGGTGGGAATGTCGGGACCGAGCGGAGGCCATCTTCCGCATCTACTCGATGACCAAGCCGCTGGTGTCGGTGGCGGCGATGATGCTGGTCGAGGACGGCGTGATCCAGCTCACGGATCCGGTGAGCAAGTACCTGCCGGGCTTCGACAAGCTGCAGGTGAGTGTGCCCGGCAAGGACGCCGCGGGCAACACGAGCTACGCGCTCGCGCCGCAGGAGCGGCAGATGACGGTGCAGGATCTGCTGCGCCACACCTCGGGCCTCGCGTACGGCGAGATCACGCAGAACGCGCCGGTCAGGGACGCCCTGGAGCGCATCGGCGTGTTTCGCAAAGACATGGACTACGAAGCGCGCAACCTCGCGCCCGCCGAGCAGATCGAGAGGATGGCGACGGTGCCGCTCGCGTTCCAGCCGGGCACGACCTGGAACTACAGCCTGTCCGTAGACATGCTGGGCCGAGTAGTGGAGCGCGCGTCGGGCAAGCGCCTGGCGGATTTTCTCCAGGAGCGCCTGTTCAAGCCAATCAAGATGAAGGACTCGGGCTTCTGGGTGCCGACGGCGAAGATGCCGCGCCTTGCAGAGTCGCTGGAGAAGGACCGCTTTGCCGGCCGCGGCTTTCCGCTGATTGACGTGTCCGCACCACCGAAGAACGACTCCGGCGGGGCGGGCGGCGTGTCCACCGCGGCGGATTACCTGCGCTTCTGCCAGATGATGATGAACGGCGGTACGCTGGAGGGCACGCGTATCCTGAGCCGCACGACGGTAAGGCTGATGACTGCGGATCATCTGGGCACCTCCATCGTCCAGAACCCGCAGCCCGGAGAACTGCTGCTCGGTACCAAGGGATACAGCTTCGGCCTCGGCTTTGCGGTGCGCACAGGCGACGGCGTCGCGGGAGTGCCGGGTTCGGCCGGCGAGTACATGTGGGCCGGCTACGCCGGCACCTATTTCTGGGTGGACCCAAAGGAGCAGGTGACTGCGGTGCTGATGACACAAGCGGCGAGTCCTCAGCGAGCGTACTTCCGCAAGCTCGTGAAGCAGCTCGTTTACCAAGCGATCACGGACTAGGCGCTTCGCGGCGACGATCACCGAACTCGTGAGCGTATTCTCGCCCCTAAGGTTTTTCCGCCCGGCAACCTTTCTCGTCGCACACCAGGACCCCTCCCGACTCGTACCAGTCGGTCAGCACCCAGCGCTCGCAGACCCGGCCGTCGACGGCAAGGAAAGAAATTCCTTTCTCCAGGTGGGCGCGCGAACCTCGGCGCGAAACCTCTGATAGTCGACGTCGTCGGTGCAAAGCGTGTCGCCGTGCATGAGCAGTGTGCGCGTCCCGAACAGATCGAGGCTCCGCGGATCGTCGATCAGGCGGGCATTGCAGGCCGAGGCGAAGTCCGCGCCGAGAAGGAAATCCCGGTTTCCGTGCATGATGTGTAGGGAGGGCCCGGCGCGGGAGCACTCGGCGAGCGCCCCGACGACGGACGCGTTGAACGGCTCGCCGAGGTCGTCGTCCCCGGCCCAGTACTCGAACAGGTCGCCCAGAATGTAAATCGATTCCGCCTTGCGCGCGGGGCCGCGGAGGAATTCGAAGAAAATACGGTTGATCTCCGGCCGTGACGCACACAGGTGCAGATCGGAGACGAAAAAAACTGCCAAAGGATCCCTAGACCACTTCCGCCCGCTCGATGATCACGTCCTCGACCGGAACGTCCGAGTGGGAACCGCGCCCTCCGGTCTTGACCTGTTTGATTTTGTCGACCACGTCCTGGCCTTCGGCGACCTTGCCGAACACGCAGTAGCCCCAACCCTGGGCATTCTGGGCGCTGTGGTCGAGGAAGCCGTTGTCCTTGACGTTGATGAAAAACTGGCTCGAGGCCGAATGCGGTTCTGAAGTCCGCGCCATGGCGATCGTATAGCGTTCGTTCTTGAGACCGTTGTGCGCTTCGTTCTTGATCGGACTTCGGGCCGGTTTTTGTCGCATTCCAGGTTCGAATCCACCGCCTTGGATCATGAAACCGTCGATGACGCGGTGAAACACGGTGTTGGAGTAGAAACCCGATTCGACGTATTCGAGAAAATTCTTGACCGTCTCGGGTGCGCGTCCGGTATCGAGCTCGAGCGCGATGATGCCGAAGTTTGTTCGAAGCTTGACCATGGGGCCCGTTACTTGGCTGGTTTCAGTGATACCGACTCGATCAAGACAGGTCGCTGCGGGACGTTTTGGTGCTGCTCGATTGTCGTGGTCGGCGCTTTGGAAATTCGCAGTACGGTGTCCATCCCCGCGACCACGCGTCCAAACACCGCGTACCCGAATCCCCGCGGGGACGGTTCGCGGTAGTCGAGAAAACCGTTGTCCTTGACGTTGATGAAGAATTGCGCGGTTGCCGAGTGCGGGTTCGGCGTGCGCGCCATCGCAACGGTTCCCAGTTCGTTCTTCAGGCCCGCCTTGAGGGCGGGTCCGGCCTCGTTTTCTATTGGAGCGCGGGTAGTCTTCTCGCGCATTCCGGGCTCGAAGCCGCCCCCCTGAATCATGAAACCGTCGATGACGCGGTGAAATATCGTGCCATTGTAGAAACCGCTGTTGACGTATTGAATGAAATTCGCGACCGTCTTGGGAGCCTTGTCGGCATAAAGCTCGAGCGTAAAACCGCCCATGCTGGTTTTGAACTCCACGCGCGGATTCTGTGCCCACGCGCAGGGGATTGCCAGCAGGAGTACGACCAGCGTCGAAATGCGATGCATGTTGATGCTCCCGGGAGGTGGATTCTGTTCGGCCGACGGCGCAACGGACCCACTCGGTTTCAGACCGTTCCCTCGTAGACGATGAGCCAGCGTCCGTCTTCGTACAGCCAGTATTGGCGCTTCTTCACGGTATTCGACAGATTATTCGACCTGTACTCCTGGTCGAAGGTCACCAGCACCAGGCCGTCCTTGCCGGGATCCCGGAACATGCTGAGATTGCTCACCTTGACCTTGATCCAGCTCTTGGCGCCGTTTACGAGGTGCTTGTGCCGGCTCCAGCTGTCCAGGTCCTGATTCGGCGCGGAGAAGCTTTTCGAGTAATGCGTGAGGTAGCGTTCCGTGTCGAGGCTTTCCCAGTCGGCCCGCCACTGTTCCAGCTGCTCTCGGAACGATGTCCGCTCGCTTGCCCAATCCTCGGGGCTCAGCCATTCGACGTCCTCGCTGATGATGACCGGTGTGACGCCGATCTGAAGATTGCGCGCCAGCGCATCGAGATCGGAATTGGCGAGGACGACACAGCCGTTACTCGAACGCGGGGGTCTGCTGTAGGTGTTCGAAGGCGTTCCGTGCAGCCAGATGCCGTGGCCGTTGCGCCCCTGAATGCGGTCCCACTCGTTCGGGTAGTTGATCGGGAAGGCGCCGCTGCCGTAGAAGTCCGAGAGTTTTTGCGCGGGCAGGCTCTCGGTGACGTGGTACACCCCGATCGGTGTCTTCTCGTCTCCTTCTCGGACCTTCAGCGCCCCGTTCTTTCCCGAGCTCACGTAATAGTCGGCGACGAAGCGCGGTTTCCCGTCGTCGTTCTGGTACAGATAGAGCCGCGAGCGGTGCGTGTCGACGACGACCGCGTACTTTTGATCCTCGCGCAGCTGCAGCAAGTAACGCGGTACGCGGTCGGCCGGAGGGCGCTCTCGGTAGGCTCGCAGGCGGGCGAGCGCTTCGGCCCGCAGTCCCTCCATGTGCGCCTCGGGCACATTGGGGGCTGCGCCGATCGTGTTGATCGGCCGGGCGCGCGCGAGCAGCAAGTCGCCCTTGATCAGGTGGGCAAGACGAAAGTTGGGTCTTACGCGGATCAGTCCTTCGATATTCTGAAGAGCCGCGTCGAGACGTCCTCGAACGATTTCTTCGTAGACCGCCGCGAGCAGGGCGTCTGCCGTCACATCGATGCGCGCACCCGTTGCGGGTGACAGGGTCGAGGGGGCCGCGAAGGCGACGGCCGCAACGAGAACGCAGGTGAGGGTCGCCCGAGACATCAGCCTCCCGCCCGCTCTTGCTGGATGAGCCAGCGGCCCTCGTTCCGTACCATGACCAGCGTCTTGCTGCTCCTGATATTCAGATTGTCCGAACGGTACGCCTGCCGGAAGCTGACGACCGCAGTGTTCTGGTCCTTGAGCGTGACCTTGGGCGATTCGACGGCGACCTCGATCTTTTTGGGGCTGGAGATGCGTTCTTTGCGCGCTGCTTCCCATTCCGAGCGCGCTTCGCCCTTCGGCGTCTTGAAATCCTGAGCGTAGAAGGCGAGATAGCTTTCGACGTTCTGCTTGGACCACGCGCCTGCCCAGGCGAGCACCGTCTGCAGTACGGCCGCGCCTTCGCCCTCCTCAGGGCGCGCCGTCTTTTCCGCAGGCTTTGTTGCCGCAGACTTTACCTGTCCGGCAGCCGGTTTGACCTCGGCGGACTTCGCCGTCGTGGCCCTTGCTGTCGAATCCTTTGCCGCGGGCGCCAGCACCGGCTCGGGCGAGGTTCCCGAAGAAGCGCTCGAGGCGCGCGGTGCGGGGTTGCTCGACATCAGCTCGCGAATGAGCGACAGCTTGTTCTTCGCAGCGGAGTTGGACGAATCGAACTGCAGGGCCCTGTCGTATGCCTGGCTGGCAAGCTTGGTGTACACGTCGCCGAGATTCTCGTACGCGGTCGCGTAGCTCGGGTGCGTGCGGATCGACATCTCGAGTTGCTGCCGCGCCTTCTCGTACTGGCCTTGAGCGGCATATAGAACCGCGAGATTGTTGTAGGGCTCGGGCAACTCGGGGTAGTCGCGCGAGAGCGCGGTGAAGACCTCGATCGCTTCCGCCGCCTTGTTCTGTTCTACCAGGAGCAATCCCTTGATGAAACGACCCTTGGCGTCCTTCGGCTTCTGTGAGAGATATTGGTTGACCCGCTCGAGGGCTTGCGCGGTCTGGCCCTGCTTCACGAGGCGGTCGATATCCTGAAGCTCGTCCGCGCGCACAGGCAACGCGGAAATCACCAGCGCGAAAAGCGGAACCGCAAGCCGCGTGGAAGAGCGAGCCGTGAAATTCATTGTGCTATACTTTTTTTGAGCCGGGGGGCACACCTCATTCTATCAAGAAGCTCGTAAAATCTACAATAATCAGCCTCTTGCGGGAATTTCCTCGATTTTGTCCCTTTTCCCTCCGGCAGCCGCGCCGCCGTCCGAGTCGACGCCGACGGAAATCTCGATCTCCTCGAAGATCATGGCAATGCGGGTCTTTGTCGCTCACACGATGAGAGACGCGCACGGCTCGAATTCGATGCCATGCTGAAAATCTACAACAGCCTCAGCCGCGCGGAGGAAGCTTTCGTTCCCCTCGATCCGGCGCGGGTGAGGATGTACGTGTGCGGGATCACGGTGTACGACTACTGCCATCTCGGGCATGCGCGGATGCTGATCGCGTTCGACATAGTACAGCGCTGGTTGCGCGCAAGCGGCTATCCGCTGATTTATGTGCGCAATATTACCGATATCGACGACAGGATCATCCGCCGCGCAGCGGAGACCGGCGAGCCCGTTCCCGCTCTGACCGAGCGCTTTATTCGCTACATGGACGAAGACGCGGCGGCGCTTGCGGTGCAGAGGCCCGACGTCGAGCCGCGCGCAACGGGTCACGTTGCCGAGATGCTGGAGATGGTCCGAAGACTGGAGGAACGGGGTATCGCCTATCGGGCGGAAAGCGGAGACGTGAATTTCTCAGTCCGGAAGTTCCCGGGTTACGGCAAGCTCTCCGGGAAATCGCTCGAAGACCTGCGCGCCGGGGAGCGGGTCGAGGTCGACACGACCAAGCGCGATCCACTCGATTTCGTCCTGTGGAAGCGCGCCAAGGAGGGCGAGCCTTCCTGGCAGTCGCCCTGGGGCAACGGGCGTCCGGGTTGGCACATCGAGTGCTCGGCGATGAGCATGAAACTGCTGGGAGCGCATTTCGACATTCACGGCGGCGGGCAGGACTTGCAGTTTCCGCATCACGAGAACGAAATCGCGCAGTCCGAAGCAGTCCTCGCTCGAGATGACACCCAACCCTTCGTCAAGTACTGGATGCACAACGGGTTCGTCCAGCTGCAGGACGAGAAGATGTCGAAATCGACCGGCAACTTCGCCACCATCCGCGAACTCCTCAAGCGCCACGATCCGGAAGTGGTGCGTTTCTTCGTCGTTCGTGCGCACTACCGAAAGCCCCTCAACTACGCCGAGGAACATCTGGGAGACGCACGCCACGCCTTGACGAGGCTGTACACCGCCCTGAAAGGGGCGCCCGCGGACGGTGCGTCGCCTGACTGGGACGAAATCCACGGCCGTCGCTTCCGGGAGGCAATGGACAACGACTTCAATACGCCCGAGGCCGTGGCAGTGCTTTTCGATCTCGCCAATGAAGTCAACCGCGCGCACTCAACTGCGCTCGCGCGTCAGTTGCGCGCGCTCGGCAGCCTGCTCGGTCTGTTGACGCGGGAAAGCGAAGCTTTCCTGCGTGCAGGCACGGGAGACGAGATTTCCGAAGTGCAGATAGGGGCGCTGATCGCTGAACGCAACGAAGCGCGCCGTGCGAAAAATTTTCGCCGCGCCGACGAAATCCGCGACGAATTACTTCAGAAGGGAGTCGGGCTCGAGGATGGCGCTCAGGGCACTACTTGGCGGCGAAACTGGTCCGCAGCGCGCTAGTAAGCAAACCTTCCCGCCTTGCTGATGGCGGTCAACTCCACGAACTTGGAGCCATTGTGATTCGACGGGCTGAAATCGACCAGATATCCGCCGACATTGAAGTTCTGCATCGAATCGAGCGTCTTGAGCAGGCCTTCGCGCGTCGGGTTCGCGCCGGCGCGACGGATCGCCTCGACAAGCACTTTTGCTCCGATGTAGGACTCCAGCGAAGTGAAGGAATAGTCCTTTTTGCCGAGCGATTTCGCGATTGCCGCCCGGTATTCCCGTACGATGGGGATTGACGCCCTGGCGTAGGGCGGCACCACCTGAGCGACGACGACGCCCGTGCCTTGGTCGCCGAGCTCGCCGGCCAGCGCGCTGGCGCCGACAAACGAGGTGCTCGCGAACTGGGCGCCCGATCCGGCGTTTTTTGCCGATTTGATGAAATCCCCGGTGGTCTTGTAGAGCGTGGTCGCGATGACGACGTCCGGGGACGCCTTGACGACGTCCGAAACCGCGGCGCCCAAGTCCGTCTGATTGCGCTTCAGAGTCCCGACCGAGGACGGCTTCAGCCCGCGCTTGGTCAGCGCGAGTTCCACGGCAGCGAGATTCTCCTTGCCGACCGGGTCGTCGTAGTGGATGACGGAAAATTTCTTCATCCCGGTCGTTGCATAAAAATCGACGATTTTCTCGAGCTCGTCGGCGTAGCTTGCCCGAATGTTGTACACGTTGCGGCGAAACGAGCGCATCGGCTCCGCACCGGTAAACGGCCCCACGAACGCGACCTTGCCCTTTTCGACGAATGGGAGCGCCGGGAGGCTCAGGGTGGCGCTGGCATAGCCGATCAGCGCGAGCACGCCTCTTTGTTCTATCAATATCCTCGCGTTCTCGGCGGAGCGTTTTGCGTCGTTGGCATCGTCCAGCGCGACGAGCTCGAGGATGCGACCGTTGACTCCGCCCGCATCGTTCACCTGCTTGAAGTAGGCTTGTAGTCCTTCACGGATGTCCTCGCCGAGTTCCTTGTTGCTGCCGGAAAACGGAGATGATTGGCCGATCAGGATCCTCGTCTTGGTTACGCCCTGCGCGTTGACTACGCCGCCCGCGAATAAGCACAGCGCTCCTACCGCAGCAGTCAATGCGCGAATCGTCGTCATTGCTCCTCTCCTCGTTCACGGAAAATCGGCCGCTGAAATATCGGCCCTTCCCCTCGCCTTCGCTATTGAGCGAAGAATTCCTTGACCTTATCCATCCAGGACTTGGCGCGGGGGTTGTGTCTATCGCTGTCCCTCTGGCTGATCACCTCGAACTCGCGCAGCAATTCCCTTTGTTGCTCGGTCAGGTTTACCGGCGTCTCGACGACGACGTGGCAAAGCAGATCGCCGTGTTCCCGACTGCGCACGCCGCGAATGCCCTTTCCGCGCAGCCGGAATATCCTCCCCGATTGAGTCTCGGAGGGGATTCTGATCTTCGCCGAACCGTCCAACGTGGGAATTTCGATCTCTCCACCGAGCGCTGCCGTCGCGAAACTCACCGGCATCTCGCAGTGCAGGTCGTCATGGTCGCGCTGAAAAACCGGATGGGACTTGACCTGGATCTGCACGTAAAGATCGCCTGCCGGCCCGCCATTCACCCCGGGCTCGCCTTCGCCTGAAAGGCGGATGCGATCGCCATCGTCCACGCCGGCGGGAATCTTGACCGAGAGTGTTTTTTGTTTTTTCACCCGCGCGGCCCCATGGCAGCTCGGGCAGGGCTCGGCGATGACCTTTCCGGTTCCATGGCATGTCGGGCACGCCTGCTGGATGGAGAAGAACCCCTGCTGCATGCGGACTTGACCCTGCCCTTCACAGGTCGGGCAGGTTCGCGGCTTGGTCCCGGGTTTCGCCCCGGAACCCTTGCAAGTCTCGCAATCTTCATAGGTCGGAATGCGGATACGCGTTTCGGTGCCGCGCGCCGCCTGCTCCAACGCGACCTCGAGGTTGTAGCGCAGGTCGGCTCCGCGGTACACCGAGGAGCGGCCGCCGCGCGCCTGGTTGAAGATATCGCCGAAGATATCGCCGAACGCGTCGGCGAAGCCCGAGAAACCCGCCGCCCCGCTGCCGGCCATGCCCGCGCGCGGATCGACACCTGCGTGGCCGTAGCGGTCATAGGCGGCACGCTTGCTGGCGTCGGTCAGGATCTCGTAGGCCTCTTTCGCCTCCTTGAACAGCTCTTCGGCCTTGGGGTTGTCGGGATTGCGATCCGGATGATGCTTCATGGCGAGGCGTCGATATGCCTTTTTGATGCCCTCCTCGTCGGCGTCGCGATTGACGCCCAGCACCTCGTAGTAATCCCGCTTCGCCATTGCTTGGCTCTTTCCTTGCCAGATACGCAAAGGCCGAGTTCGAGCTGCGCGCTTGCGCGTCAGCTCGAACTCGGCCAGTTAAGGCCGCGCGATTTGCGCGCGGCGCTTAACCTTTCTTGTCCTTCACCTCCGTAAACTCGGCGTCGACGACGTTAGCCTCATCCGCCGGCTTCGATGATTTCGCGTCGCCGCCGCCCTGCGCGCCTTGCGCCTGCTGCGGCTCGGCGTACAACTTTTCGCCGAGTTTCTGCGCCGCCTGCGAAAGTGCCTGTGCCTTGGCGTCGATTTTCTCCTTGTCGTCGGACTTCATCGCCTCTTCGGCGTCCCTGACCGCAGCCTCGATCTTCGCTTTTTCATCCGCCGCGAGTTTGTCGCCGTATTCCTTCAACGACTTCTGAACCGAGTGCAGCAGCGAATCCAGCTGGTTGCGTGAAGTCACGATCTCGAGCTGCTTCTTGTCTTCGGCGGCGTGCGCTTCCGCGTCCTTCACCATGCGCTGGATCTCGGATTCATTGAGCCCCGAGTTTGCCTTGATGGTGATCTTGTTTTCCTTGCCCGTGGCCTTGTCCTTCGCCGACACGTGCAAGATGCCGTTGGCGTCGATGTCGAAGGTGACCT
>WNGC01002098.1_pt1 | contig 12194 bp, 10 predicted proteins | sample 5400051 | NCBI WGS metagenome assembly WNGC01 (sample SAMN13153368, study PRJNA577476) | soil metagenome | isolation source: 20 cm soil or saprolite under grassland replicate 2 | place: USA:California | collected 2016-06-15 | reverse complement strand
GGCCGCGGGTGCAGTTTCTTCTTTAATCTTGCCGGGGCGACTGACCCCTGCCAAGATTTCCGTTAGTTCGTTGAACTGTTCTCCGGGGCCGCACAAAAAAAGAAATTGCAATAGCTATGGATGTGCGTCATAGTGCGCATATACATATGTCCAAAGACGAAACGCCCGAGAACGTCAGGCACTGGTTCCACGAAGCGATACAGCATCTGTGGCCAGTTGCGGAAGGCTCTCTTTCCTTTCGTAAGACCCCTTGTGTTCGCAAGAATTGCAAGGTGTGCGCCAGCGGGCAGGGCCATCGTAGCTACATCTTGTATGGCCGCCGAGGGAAAGCGCGTGTTTCCCTCTACGTACCTGAAGATTTGGCGTCAGAGGTTGAGAAGGCCCTTCAGAACGGACGTGAACTGCAAGCGTTCATGAACGAGGCAGGCGTGCGCTATTTGAACGCGAGGAAGAGGGAACGGCGTCGGAAACCGGGAAAGAAATAGCGGGTGGGAGGAAGGAAGCCTCTGATCATGCTCAGTCCGGAGTATCTGCTGGTGTGGTACCGGAGCTTGGGCCTGTCCGAAGCAACTCGGGCAGTGATTGATCATATTCGATCAGCGCCGCCTTCGCGCCGTGTGGGGGGTGGACGCCAGAATGTCAGCGGGCGGTACCCGAGCCGGAAAATGGGGGTCACCATTCAGTTCGAAAGCCATCGTGTCGAACTCGCCGGCATTTACGAGATGGAGCACGATACCAGCGTGCTGGAATACTACGATCAGCCACCTCCGATCTGTTTGCGCTACCCGGCGGCGCAAGGTAGGCAGCTGGTAGTCATGCATACGCCGGACTACTTTGTCCTTCGCCAAAACGAAGTAGGATGGGAAGAATGGAAGACGGAAGAAGATCTGGTCCGGCTGTCGGAGCACAACCCGAACCGATACCGTTGTGGTGACCACGGATGGATCTGCCCGCCCGGCCGAGAGTACGCTGAACGCTTCGGTCTTTACTACCAGGTTCGATCCTCTGCCGAGATTAACTGGGTTTTCCAACGGAACATTCAGTTCTTGGAAGATTACCTTCGTTTTGATTTTGCTCCGATTTCTTCATGGGTCCGCGAGAGAGTGCTGGCCTACGTATGCGCTTGGCCTGGGGTAAGCTTGCAATTGCTCCTTGAGGACAGTGCCGGGATCGCAGCCCCCGATGATATCTATTCGCTGATCGCCACGGGTCAGCTCTATGTGGATCTCACGGTGGCCGCCCTTGCCGAGCCCTGGGCGGTTCGAGTATATAGCTGCCGGGATGCCGCGCTTGCATGCTCGACGCCGCCCACGCCGCCCCAGGAGCGTCCAAGCCAAAACTCCTGTTGTAATCCGGCACTCCAGACCTCCCCCGCCAGCACACCGTTGACTCAAACCAGGGCTTCCGAAGTCATCAAGAGATTACTCGCTGCCAGCGAAGAGGACTTGAGGGCGGCGAACGAGCGGTCGGAGATCGTTCGACATCACCTCAACGGGGACGCGCCGCCGGTCGTGGTGCCGATCCCACCTCGTACATTACGCCGGTGGCTGTTGGGATATCGCGCCGCTGAAAGGCTCTGGGGCACTGGGTATCTGGGACTTCTACCCCAGCGCCGGCCGGGGAATCCCAGCCCGCGCCTATCTGAAAAATCGACCCAACTCATGAATGAAGTAATCAAGGCCGAGTACGAGACGAAGAAGCAGAAAACCCGCTACGCTTGCTGGATTTTACTTCAGCGAGCTTGCGAGCGGACGGGTGCGCTCACACCCACTTATATGACCTTTTGCACGGCGGTGCGCAAGCGAGCTGGATTTGATCAGAATTCGAAGCGCAAAGGTCATCGAGCTGCCTACTCCCAGGAGCCTTTCTACTTCGAACTGGCGCTGAAGACTCCCCGCCACGGCGATCGTCCCTTTGAGATCTGTCATATCGACCACACGGAGCTCGATATTGAATTGGTCTGCTCGCGTACCCGGCAGAATGTGGGGCGCCCGTGGTACACGATATTGACGGATGCATTCTCCCGCGGGCTGCTGGCGATTTTTCTCACCTTCGACCCGCCCAGTTACCGTTCCTGCATGATGGTGCTGCGCGAGTGTGTTCGCCGCCATGGAAGACTTCCCCAAAACCTCGTCGTGGACGGAGGCAAGGAATTCCAAAGCATCTATTTCGACACCCTCCTCGCGCGATTCGAGTGCACAAAAAAGACACGCCCGCCGGCAAAGGCGCGGTTCGGCTCGGTCTGCGAGAGATTATTCGGCACTTCAAACACACGTTTCATTCATAATCTCGCCGGCAACACCCAAATCATGAAAAATGTCCGGCAGGTTACCAAGAGCGTGAATCCCAAGCGGCACGCCGAATGGACGCTTGCCGAACTTTACGGGTATCTATGCCAATGGGCGTACGAAGTTTACGACACCATCTCCCACCCTGCTCTCGGGCAAAGTCCGCGTGAAGCATTCACTGCGGGGCTTGCGCAGAGCGGGATTCGACCTAACCGGATGGTTACATATGACGAGGAGTTCCGGTTATGGACCTTGCCCACAACAGCCCGAGGACATGCTCGGGTTGTGCCCGGAAAAGGAGTGAAGATCAACCACGTGTTTTACTGGGCGGCAGCGTTACGGAACCCCGAAGTAGAGCGGACGCTGGTACCTGTCCGCTATGACCCTTACGATGCTGGAGTCGCTTACGTCTATGTGCGCAACCACTGGGTGCAGTGCGTTTCGGAGCACTATAGTACTCTCCGAGGCAAGTCTGAGCACGAGTTAATGCTGGCGACAGCTGAGTTGCGCAGACGAGCCCATCGGCACGCCGGACAGTTTACAGTAACGGCGAAGAAGCTCGCGGATTTTCTCGCTTCGGCTGAAGGAGAGCACGCGTTGAGGGTGCAGCGCACTAAAGATCGGGAAGCCAAGGACATCGTGACCACAATTCAGGCCGGACTGGGCGGGCTACCTTGTAACCCTGCAGTCGTGGGCGGAACGCCTTCCGACACCAATGTGCCATCGTCCTTGGCGGTCGAAGCAAGGCCCAAGACACTGAGCTTGGATAACCTCACGATCTATGAGGAGTACTGAAGGTGTCTTCACGTGTTTTCCCTGGCGAGCTCTTGCAGCGGCCGACGAGTGAGCGTCTTGGCTACTTTCGCTCCTACACGGTCGCGCATCCGCGGCTGAAGGCGGTAAGCGAGGCACTTCGGCGAGCCATCCAGGAGCCGGGCGGGGCTTCGCTGATTTTCGTCGTTGGACCAACGGGCGTGGGCAAGACGACACTCCGGCTGCGGATTGAGAAGGAGCTGAAACAGCAATTCCTCGCAGCCAGCGAGCAGGAACCGGGTCGAATTCCTGTGGTCGGAATCGAGGCTGCCGCACCGGATTCGGGCCATTTCAGCTGGAAAGATTATTATCGCCGGGCTTTGCATGCGCTCGAAGAACCGCTCATCAATTACAAGCTCGATTCCCCGATATCCGGCAGCAGATCCGGTGAGTGGAGCGTGGCGGCCAGAGTGTGCAACCCCGAGTTACGCCAAGCCTTAGAACAAGCCCTGCGTCATCGACGGCCCGCGGCCGTGCTGATTGATGAGGCCCAGCACTTCACGAAAATTGGAAGTGGGCGCCGTCTTTCCGACCAGTTGGATTGCCTCAAGTCCCTGGCCAGCCTGACCGGCTGCGTTCATGTGCTGTTCGGCACTTATGAGCTGCTGCCGTGCCGCAATCTTAGTGCGCAACTGAGTCGCCGTAGTCTCGACATCCATTTCCGACGATATCGGGTGGACGATCCAGACGATGCGATTGCTTTTCAGCGCGTGATCTTCAGCTTCCAACGACATCTCCCATTACCTCAGGAGCCGGACCTCTGGCGAGATTGGGAATTCTGTTACACCCACTCACTGGGATGCATCGGGATCCTCAAAGATTGGTTTGCCCGGGCTTTGTCAGACGTTCTCGAACAAGGCGCACCCACACTGACGCGGGCGGATTTGGAACGTTGCGCTTGGTCGCTTAACCAATGCATGACAACAGCACAGGACACCTTGGACGGCGAATCTGTTTTCATTGAAAAACCGGAAACGGCTAATCACCTCCGGGAACTGCTGGGACTTGGGGTAATCGCAGAGGCGGAAGCCGCAAAGCCAGCCGGTACCGGAACGCGAACGGAGCCACGGCCAAAGGGCGACGGGGGATTGAAGCGCAGGGACCGGCGCGTCGGCTCACGCAAACCTGTACGCGACGAAATCGGCGCTCGCCAAGCAGGTTAAATTTGCGCCTCCTCTCTTACGCCCCGCTTCGACGGGGTACTGAGATTGTGCTCCAGGAATATGAAGCCTGGAATATCGACACGCCAATTCTTCCGCCCGTCACGCGTCTCTATCACCTCTCGCCAATCGGGCTGGGGACGCCGATGGTGGAGAGTCTCACAGGTTATATCGTCCGACTTGCCGAGGCACATTGCGTATCGGCAGGTATGTTGTATCGGAAAGAGATTCAGGCTTTGGCCGACAAAGGCAACATCTTTACCTTCCGTGTTTCAAACGGCGCCGGCTACTCCACCCACACCATTAACGGGGTTGGTGCCCCAGCAGCAGATTTTGTGCGCGCGCTGGACACGCTCACGGGGCGCCGCGACCTGTCCTCTCTGACGCTACTCACGTGGGCCCGGGTTCTGCCCAGTCATTCGTTGCTCCGCCGTTGCCGGGCGTGGTGCGAGTGTTGTTTGTACGCTTGGCGAGAAGCAAACCAACCGATTTACGAGCCCCTTCTCTGGACATTGCAGGCCGTCGTCGTCTGGTCCGTATCATCGACGGCTCTTGCGCCAAGCCTGTCCGCACTGTGAGCATCAGATAGGCCCTCTGGAGTCATCCTCGCGGCGCGATTGCTGTTTGCGCTGTGGGCAGACGCTCGTGCCCGGAGCGATCGATCCGACCTCAGATTCCAGAATGCTGCCAAGCGACGAACTGGCGTGGGACTCATGGGTGGCAAGCTCCTTGGGGGAGTTACTTGCCGCTACCCCGCAGATTACATGCCCACCCGAAAGGGAGCGTCTCGCACAGACGATTTGCCTTTTCGTTGACAGATTCTGTTCTGGAAATGCGTCCACACTCGCACGGCTCTTGCATGTCGGCAGAGGAGCGGTCAGCAGATGGCAAAGAGAAAAAACTACACCGCGATTGAGCATCCTTTTAAGCATGGCCTACCGCCTGGGAATCTCACTGCGGAACTTGCTGCTCGGATGCCCCATTTCCGCGGCTTCACGAGGATTCGTCCGAGACGCACCAGTCGCGGTGAACGTCTGCAGCCAACCACGAAGAATGGCGCACGGCCGGCGCGTCCATGGTGCCGAGGTCTCGCGAATACTCTACACAGCACTCAGTGAAACCCCGCCGCCCTCCATGGAGCAAGTGATGAGGCGTCTCAACCATGGCAGAGCGACCGTTTACCGACACTTCCCAGAACTCTGCCGTCAGATCGCGCGGCACTACGCGGAGTACCGTGCGAAGCGCGCCATCGAGAGGAAGGCCCTGGCCGCCGAAGAAGTGAGACGGGTAGCCTGCGAACTGCGCGCCAAGGGCATAAGCCTCACACGCCAGCACATACGTCCATTATTGACCAGCTCCGATTACATCAACCTCGAAGAGGGACGTTCAGCCCTGCGGGAGGTCCGCCAACAGATCGCTCTGCAGAGCACCAGCAGATTGGTCCCGTTCAGATTACGATCAACGCCTTTGCAAGATACGGTCCCAACTCTGCAAATAATCGCAAGGTGAAACGGCCGATCCGCGGCCAACTTATGCTTTAATTCCGGCCAACTCATGCTTTAAGTGACACCCCGTGTGACTTGAAGCACAAAATGGCAGCGACTTGAAGCATAAAATGGCAGCGCCAGGGCCGCAAGTCCGTTCCGATCAGCGTAAACGTTCCGGGTGATGGACCCGTGTTGGGAAGGATAAAGTGGCAGTGAGTGCGAAAAGGAAGGATAACGTGGCAGTGAGTGCAGATTGAAGCAGAGGATGGACCCTGCTGCGGTCTCGCCACTCCGCAGCAGTGATCCATCATGGTGCACCATCAATGCACTGGTTCACATTAGTTTGAGCGGAAAGGGCGAAACAAAAACCTTGAAGAATGGTTTGTACAGGTGTAATGTAGCACCTATACTATGGCCAAAGACGAAACGCCGGAAGAGATCAAACGCTGGTTCTTGAACGCAATCCAGAGGCTCTGGCCGATTGCCATGGGTTCCGTTTCGTTGCGGAAGAGCCCCTGTATTCGGGAGAAGTGTTCTGCTTGTGCATCGGGCATAGGACACAGCAGCTATGCCCTGTCGGGCTATCGAGGTAACCGGCGGTTTTCGGTCTACGTGCCTGAGGAACTGGCGCCGGACATTCAGAAGGCGGTTGAGAATGGCCGTCAAGTGCAGGATCTGATGAAGGAGGCCGGGCTGCGCTACGTATACGCCCGGAAGAGAGAGAGACTCGCGAGACCGCGGTGAGATAGGGGCGCTGAGTACGGTCTCCAGGTGCATTTATTAATCGCTGCAAAGCAGAAGTGGAATTCTGCCTTGTACGCAGCCGCGCAGGTGGCAACTGTGCTCACCAATGATGACCTGTTGTTGTGGTTCCAACGACTCGCCATTCCAGCGCAGACGCGTTCGATCATCGACTGCATTCGATCGTCAGGTCCTTCACGCCACGTGGGAGGCGGCCGATCGAATGTGAGCGGCCGGTATCCAAGCAGGAAAATGGGGGTCACCATCCAGTTCGAAAGCCATCGGGTGGAGCTGGCCGGAGTCTACGAGATGGAACACGACGCCGGAGTCTTGGAGTATTTTGATCAGCCGCCGTCGATCAAGTTGGATTACGCAAGCGCGACGGGCAAGAGGATCGGCGTACTTCACACTCCTGACTTCTTTGTCATCCGCGATAGAGACGCCGGGTGGGAAGAATGGAAGACAGAGGAAGAGCTGCAGCGGCTTGCCGAGCGAAACCCCAATCGGTACTGTGCCGGAGCGGAAGGTCGCTGGCGCTGCCCGCCTGGCGCAGATTATGCGGAACGACTGGGGCTCTATTATCGTGTTCGATCTTCGGCCGAGATCGAGTGGGTGTACCAGCGCAACATCCAGTTTCTGGAGGACTACCTGCGCGTCGATTCACCTGCGATCTCGACCGTCAGCCGCGAATCCGCGGTCGCTCACGTCTCAGCAACGCACGGTTTGCCGTTAGAGGATCTGCTGCGCCTGAACACTGTTTCACCGGACGACATCTTCGCCATGATTGCGGCAAACATCCTATACGTGGATCTCCGGGCTGCACCGCTCGCTGAACCCTCTCAGGTGAAAGTGTTTACCACGTCGGAGGTGGCTTCAAGAACAAAGCGCGACAGTGCTCGAAAACTAGATATGTTCTCCTGGGGCGCTGTCCACTGTGGAAGCACGCTTACCTGGGATTGTCGTATCTGGAAAGTGGTGAACATCGGAGAGGCTTCGGTGGGACTGCTCTCGGAAGATCAGAGGCTAACGGAGTTGCCAGTGGCAGCGTTCCAATCGTTGATACGCCAAGGGCGAATCGAGGTGGCTCTCCGCAATCTCGAGCACGTTTCCGATTCGGCCGTCCACCAGCAAATATCCCGGGCAAGCGAACGCGACCTGCAGGTCGCTAATCACCGCGCAAGTCATATCAGTCGGTACCTCGATTTCGGAACGTTGCCGGCAGAGACGGATGTGCCGGCACGCACCTTTTATCGCTGGCTCGCCTGCTATCGAAGCGCGGAGGCGAGCTGCGGCAGCGGATTTGTCGGTCTACTGCCAAAGCATAGTCAACGGGGAAACTATACGCCAAAGTTGCCCGAGGCGTCCCAGCGTTTGATGGAGGAGTTCATCGACCTAGACTATGAGACGTTGAAACAGAAAACAAAATATGCATCCTGGGCAGGATTGAAGGCTGCTTGCGAAAAACAGGGGATACAGGTTCCGAGCTATAAGACGTTCTGTGTTGCGTCCACGCGGCGACCGACCTTCAATCAAACACTAAAGCGGAAGGGCCGGAGGGCGGCCTACCAGGTCGAGACCTTCTATTGGGATTTGGACCAGAAGACACCTCGCCACGGGGATCGTCCACTCGAGATCGCTCACCTCGATCACACAGAGCTGGACATCGAGTTAATCTCCCAATCGGGGCAGGCCCTCGGCCGTCCTTGGATGACGCTCCTTACCGATGCATTCTCCCGGCGGATTCTGGCGTTTTACATCACTTTCGACGCGCCGAGCTATCGGTCCTGCATGATGGTCTTGCGCGAATGCGTGCGGCGGCTGGGGCGCTTTCCACAAAGCCTGGTAGTCGACGGAGGACCGGAGTTCGGGAGCACGTATTTTGAAACGCTGTTGGCGCGATACGAGTGTACGAAGAAAACCAGGCCACCTGCAAAGGCGCGGTTTGGGTCCGTCTGCGAAAGGCTCTTCGGGACCGCCAACACCCATTTCGTGCACAATCTGTTGGGGAATACGCAGATTACTCGCAACGTTCGTCAAGTGACAAAATCAGTTGATCCAAAAAAACACGCCATCTGGCCGCTGGCGGGACTCTATGATCGCATGTGCGAATATCTGTACGACATCTACGACACCATCCAACACCCTGCGCTCGGACTGAGCCCTCGCGAAGCGTACGCCTCTGGCCTAGCGGCTGCTGGACAGCGGCCGCAACGACTGATTGCCTACGATCAGGATTTCCTGATCTGGACACTGCCGACCACATCCAAGGGAACGGCCAAAGTTTCGCCGGGCCGGGGTGTCAAGCTGAATCACTTTTTCTACTGGTCGGACGCCCTTCGTGATCCGGCAATTGAGCAGCAGCAGGTCCCAGTCCGCTACGACCCTTTCGATGCCGGGATCGCCTACGCCTATGTCGGCAAGCGTTGGGTCCAATGCATCTCCGAACACTACAGCAGCCTGCGGGGGAAGTCAGAGCGCGAGTTGATGCTGGCAACGACCGAGTTGCGTAGACGGGCGCAGCAGCATGCTGGTCAGTTCACGGTAACAGCAAAGAAGCTGGCCGATTTTCTCGCTTCCGTCGAGTCCGAAGAGACTTTGCGTGCGCAGCGATTGCAGGATCGCGAAGCCAAAAGCGTACTGACGATTATCGAAGGCGGCCTCGCCAACCCGGACCGCAGAGACATGACATTGAAGGAGGCGGGTGACATTGATCAACAGGATGTTCCCGACGCAGTGAACCTAGGGATTATGCCGAGAACTGCCGCCTCAGCCGAACTCAGAGTCTTCGAGGAATACTGAACGTGTCTCACGAAAACTTTCCGCGTGAGCTCCTCAACCGCCCGGTGAGTGAACGACTCGCCTACTTCCGATCTTACACGGTTGCTCATCCGCTGCTGAAAGAAGCGGACACCGCACTCAAACGAGCTATCCAAGAACCAGCTGGAGGGTCGCTGGTATTCGTGGTCGGCCCGACCGGCGTGGGCAAGACGACTCTGCGGCTGCGAGTTGAGCAGTATTTGAAGGAGGCGTTCCTGCCCGAGGCGAAAGAAGATGTGGGCCGCATCCCGGTGGTCGCCGTGGAAGCCGTGGCGCCGGATTCCGGAAACTTTAATTGGAAAGATTACTACCAGAGAGCCTTGCGGTCGCTGGAGGAACCACTGATTCGCCACAAGATCGGCTCCTGTGGACAGGATCTTCATACCTGCACGAGCAGAACGGCCGGCACCGAGCTACGCTACGCGCTGGAACAGGCATTGCGCTTCCGGCGACCGACCGCGGTGATGGTCGATGAAGCGCAACATCTGACGAAGATGGCAAGCGGACGGAAACTCTCCGATCAACTGGATAGTCTCAAGTCGCTCGCCAATCTAACTGGGTGTGTGCACGTGCTGATCGGGACGTACGAACTTCTGCCCTGCCGGAATCTCAGCGCCCAACTGAGCCGGCGCAGCATCGACATCCATTTCCGACGGTACCGGGCCGACGATCCGAAAGATGTCGAGGCGTTCCAGCGGGTGATCTTCAGTTTTCAGCGGCAACTGCCGTTGGCGGAAGAACCTCAGTTGTGGCGGGATTGGGAATATTGCTATGCCCGATCGATTGGATGCGTCGGAGTGCTCAAGGACTGGCTCACAAGAGGGTTGGCAGCGGCGCTGGAAACAGGCGCCGCCACACTGACGCGAGAACATTTGGAGAAGTACTCCTGGTCGATGGATCAATGCGAAAAGATGGCTCAAGAGGCCCTCGAAGGCGAGTCCGCTCTGACGGAGAAAAGGGAGGTCCGCATACGTTTGCTGACACTGCTGGGGTTGGAGCCCAAGCCAGGATTGACCGACATTGGCGCCACGGCCGAGATCCGAGGAATGACCGCGACAAACCAGGGATCACGGCGCGGAAGGAGCCGCGTCGGAGAACGCAGTCCAGTTCGCGATGCAATCGGGAGCCGCTGTCAGAATGCCGGATAAAGTGCCCACGGCGTACGAAAGGTGGGATATCACGCCGCCAGATCTCCCGCCACGCAGCCGCCTATATCCCCTTGAGCCGATCGGGGTCGGAACACCATTGGTGGAAAGCCTGGCCGGCTATGTGGCGCGACTGGCGGAAGCTCATTGTGTGTCTACCGGCACGCTGTACAGCAAGGAGATCGATGCTCTGACAGGCAAAGGAAATATCTTCACTTTCAGGCTTGGGACAGAGGGCGGTTATTCAATTCATACCATCAACGGTCGGGGTACGGTTGCGGCGGATTTTGTTCGCGCGCTCGAATCGCTCACCCATCGCCGCGACCTGCGCTATTTGACCCTACTGCCTTGGGCCGAGGTGTTTCCGGTCCAAGGCGGATTTCAGCGGCGTGCGCGCGCTTGGTGTCCTCACTGCCTACGCACCTGGCGTACAGATGCAAAAGCGCTTTATGAGCCGCTGCTCTGGACACTGAAACCGGTGACGTTCTGTGCACTTCATCGGCGGCCGCTATGCTTTCTATGTCCCTCCTGCAAACGCCACAACGGCACCCTCGATTGCCGCACGCGATCCGGCCATTGTTCACGGTGCGGCCAGTGGCTCGCACCGACGACATCAGACGTCCTTTCAGACAAGCTGGCGCTTATAAATGACGACCTGGTTTGGGGGGATTGGGTGGTCACCGAACTTGGAGAGCTTCTGGCGGCCGCTCCTGGATTGCCGTTCGCCCCAGCAAGAGCGGACATCGCACAAGTCATCAATCTTTGCGTCGAACGTATGGTGGATGGCAATGCAAGTGCCTTTGCACGCCTCATGGAGGCGGGCCGCGGTCAAGTCAGAAAGTGGCAGACGGGCAAAGCTCAACCGAAGTTTTCGGCGCTCCTGAGCCTCTCATATCAGCTGGGGATATCGTTGCTAAATCTCCTCAACGGAAACCTCACTTCTGTTCCGAAGGAATTTGTCCGGCCGTTCCCGTCGCAACTCAGCAAAGGGCGGTCCGATTCGAAGAAGCCCCGCAGATCGCCACGCCGAATGGAAACCGTCACGGTCCTGCAGACGCTCCAGGCAGCGCTGAATGAGGGCCCACCGCCGTCCGTTCGTCAGGTGATCCAGCGGACGAATCATGACAAACCTATGATTTATCGATATTTCCCTGAGCTTTGCCGCGCTATTGCTCGGCGCTTCGCGGATTACCGGAAGGTTCAGGCAGTCGTAAGGAGAGACCGAGCACGGGTAGAGGTGATAAAGGCCGCCTACCAATTGCACGCCCGGGGTGTCCGCATCACGAGAAAACACCTCCGCCCGCTCTTGACGAGTTCCGATTACACCAATATTGCGGAAGGCCGCGCCGCCCTTCGCCAGGTCAGGGAGGAACTCAGTTGCGGTGGCCGTGGCGTCGCCGGCCGGGAGGAAGCATAAGCTGGCAGTCACTGCCAATTTATGCTTCAAGGCACAAACTCTTGCTTTAAGTGACAGATGAGCGGCCAAACGATGGTTGAAGTCACAACACCACTGGTCCCTCCCCATATTCAGTTAACGACAAGCGGTCCAAAGTTTCCGCGTCATAGGAAAACAGGGAATAATCCGTAAACGTTTATAATAGCGAAATTCTATCGGCTGGGAATCTCGACTTCCGTATAGCTGCCCGGCCTTGCGGCGTTGACTGCCGCAGCGATGCGTTCAAGGTGCAATCGAACTCGGGACCACTTTGTGGTGCCGACCAAAACTACGATGGCTATCTTGCG
>WNGC01006932.1_pt1 | contig 12210 bp, 11 predicted proteins | sample 5400051 | NCBI WGS metagenome assembly WNGC01 (sample SAMN13153368, study PRJNA577476) | soil metagenome | isolation source: 20 cm soil or saprolite under grassland replicate 2 | place: USA:California | collected 2016-06-15 | reverse complement strand
CGGCAATCACCGGCCGCAACATCTCGTCTCCGCCAACGTGGCCAGTGCGCACAAGGTGTAGCTCGGAGCCGGGCCACGCCTGGTTAAGTAGCCACGGCACATCGGGCGGCCCTCCGATGTCGAAGCGGCCGTGTACCAGGACGCCTGGGATGCCGGCGAGGCGATTCGCGTTGCGCAGCAACTCGCCGCTGTCGAGCCACGCGGCATGGCTGAAGTAATGAGCGCAGAGGCGGGCGAAGGTCATGCGGAAGTCCGGGTCTGTGTAGCGGGGGTTCGGAGTCCATCCCTCTTCGAGGGAGACGACGGTGTCCTCCCAATCACACCAGTTCTTCGCCGCGGTTGCGCGCATGGCGACGTCCGGCTGCTCGTTGAGTAATCGGTTGTACGCGGCGACCAGGTCGCCATCGCGCTCGGACTCCGGGACACCGGCCCGGAAGTCGGCCCACTCCTTCGGGAAGAATCGCCCGGCCTCGTGATACAGCCAATGGACGTCACTGGCTCGTGTCATCGTGACCGACAGAAAGACCGCCTCGGTGACCCGCTCGGGATGGCGCTCGGCATAGGCCAGGCCCAACGTGACGCCCCACGACGCCCCGCAGACGAGCCACCGATCTACCTTGAAATGTTCCCGCAGACGCTCCATATCGCCGATCAGGTGGTGAGTCGTATTGGGCGAGAGGTCGGTCGCCGGATCGCTGACGGAAGGCATGCTACGTCCACACCCACGCTGGTCGAACTGGATGATGCGATATGCCGCCGGATCGAACCAGCGTCGCTGGCCGGGGTAGCTGCCGCTACCGGGTCCGCCGTGAAGCAGGACTGCCGGTTTCCCCTTCGGATTGCCGCTGACCATCCAGGAAAGCTCCTGCGCGTCGCCCACATCGAGCATGCCCTGTTGGTGGGGCTCGCTGGGCGGATAGCCAATCGCCCCGGCCAACGCGGCTACGAGGACTTGACCGCTTTGATCAAGCGCCGAACGCGATCGAATTCTTCCGGGGTGCGCAGGGTCGGATTGCCGAAGGTGAAGCCCTCGATACCGATATCGATGAAGTCCTGGAGGATCTCGGCGGCCTGCTCGGGAGTGGCCGGCTGGAACATGACCCGCCGCTCCGGGGGCATCCGTTCCATCACGGTCTTGGCCTGTCCTTCGTTCTCCACCAGGACTACCGGGGAACCCATTGTTTTGGTGATGGTGGCGGGATCGCGACCCTCTTCTTCGCAGTAGCGGTCGAGGATATCGCTCTTTCGCTTGATGTCGGCCAGTGGGCCGAACCAGTGCGACATGTCCGCGTAGCGCGCGACCAGGCGCAGGGTGCGTTTCTCGCCGCCGCCGCCGACCAGGATTTTCGGTCCACCCGCCTGCACTGGGCGGGGGACGTTGAGCGCGCGGTCGATCCGGAAATGCGTGCCACTGAAGGAAGGCCGCTCCTGCGTGAACATCAGCTTGATGATGTTGAGCGCCTCGTCGAGCCGGTCCATGCGCTCGCGGATCGGGGGAAACGGAATGCCGTACCCGATGTGCTCCGACTCGTTCCAGGCGGCGCCCATACCACAGATCATCCGGCCCTTCGAGATGACGTCGAGCGTGGTGATCATCTTCGCCACCAGTGCCGGGTTGCGGTAGGTCACGCCCGTCACCAGTGTCGCCAGGCGCACCCGGCTGGTTTCGCGCGCCAGCGCCCCCAGGGTCGTATAGCCCTCCAGCATGGGCTCCTCTTCCGCGCCGACGCCGGTGATCTGATAGAAGTGGTCCATCACCGTGACGAGCTCGAAGCCGGCGGATTCGGCCGAGCGGGCGAGCTCAGCCGCGTGCTCGAAGATCCCTTCGGGGGGCACGCCCGGATACGTGAAGCTGGGCATGTGGTAACCAAAGAACGGCATAGCGTTCATGATGCCATGGTTCCTCCCTCAGGTTCGGGCGGCATGCGCGATGTCCGAGCCGACCGGAATGAGCAGGTCGCGGATCTTGAAGTCGCCTCGACGATGGGAGGGCAGGGTCGGCCGCCAGGACGGATCGTTGGCGAGAAACGACTCGGGGTCATGGCGAATAATGCCGACGATGACTTCGGCGACGATACGGCCACCGACATCGCCCAGGCGGTCTCCACCGCCGCGAACCGCCGCCTCGCGGAGGATGTACAGCCACAGCGGAGTCTCATCCTGCCAGTCGCCGAGGGCGAGTTCCTGCCGCGTCAGCGGTTGTGCGCCGACGGCGCGCGCGACCGCTTCGCCGGATGGCAGCGCGGTGCCCATACCGCGCTGGAGGTCTCGCGAGGCAAGCGATCGGTAGGCGCTGACCTCGATAGTCCCGGTGATCGATTCCGGAAGCCGGAGCAGTGATGCGGGCAGCAGTCCATCGATTGGCTTCGCACGCTGTGCCGGGGGGTGGCCCGGGACATCAAAGAGAAGGCGCCAGTCGATGACGCGTTCGGGCGTGAGGGGCCGGAAGCCCGCCAGGTCGGGAAAGACGGGAAACCGTTGGCCGCCGCGGCGGAGTTGATAATCGCCTTTGATCTGTGAGTGGCCGTAGCGGAAGGCGGCGTCGGCAAACTCGACCGGAATGAAGGTTGCGCCCGTCGTATGGTAGAAGCGCGCTTCCTCATTGCGGATGACGGTCGTGGCCATCGCTGAACCCACGAGGCTCGGCAGAAAGTCGTTGAGGATGACCCACTGGAAGTGCCAGGTGAGCGACCGACGGGCCTCGTCGAACAATTCCGACTCACGGACGCCGTCCGCCCGCAGTCGATCGACCAGCCGGTTGTGCGCGCGGATGAAGGCAACCTGGAGCCCAGTCATGAACGCGTGCACATCGTTCCGGGGGTCTCCGATCAGCGCGACGCCCTGCTGATTGCGCGGCACATCGCGGCCGTCGGTCCCAAGAAGGAGCTTGGCTGGATCCGCCCGATCGTAGAGATAGGGAGAGCCGACAGGGCCGCCGCCGTATAGCGCCTCGAGGTTCGCGCGAGGGGAGCGAATGTTGCGCAAGGCCTCGATGTTGCCGTGCACACGTAGCGGAGACCGGTCGGCGGTGAGGTCGTGTGCCAGGTACTGGCCGAAAAAGGGCTGGCCTGCTTCCACCCGACTGTTCTCGTCACACGCCCCGCCGTCGCAGATGCTGCCTTCAATCCCGAGAGCGAGCAAGCGGTCGTCGTCGAAGGTGGCGGCCGGAAGATCGGGGAACATGCGCCCATAGCGCCCTCCCTCCGTGACCGGGGCGTCGATCGTGCGGCCCGGCGCGAGGCAGAGGTCGCGTGCCGGATGCGCCGTCCGATGTCGTATCGCGGTTCGCATCAGGAGTTAACGGGTGAAGACGCAGCCTCCCGTTCCGCCGCTCGCCTCGTTGCTCCACAGCGGCTGAAGGGCGAAGTACTGGGCGCCAAGCGTGACATTCTTCAGACCGGTCCAGGCACACTTATCGCCGTTCTCGCTGGTCGAGGCGTCGTTCCAGCCGTCCTGCACGCCGTTGTCATTGTCCGGATCGGTGACGGCCTCCTCGACCTCGTGCATCGTGACGACGCTGTAGCCGTCGAAGTAGCCGTGGCCGTAGGCATCATTCGATGTGTTCACGTAGTTCTGGCCGCAGCCAGCGCCCTGCTCCGGGACGTAGGGCAGAAACGAATAGCGAACCCCGCGACCCGAGGAGTGGGCGGTCTCGGAGTGATAGGCGCAGTACACCGAGCCGTAGGCCGTCGCCGGGTGGCCGGGTTCGGTGAACACCAGGTAGGTGGCGTTGACGTCGTATCCGAAATGCTGCGAGGCCTTGACCGCCTCACCGGCGACGGGATCGTCGATGGAATTGGTGAGCAGGCTCGTGGTGCCGATTGCCACCGGGACGGGTGATGGATCGATCCAGGTAGCCTTCAACTGACCGGCGGGATTCGCGATGTACTGCGCCGTGGGCTGGCCCGCGCACGTGGTCAACCCGGTTGGGACGTTCTGACAGAACTGCGTTTGGATCCCAGCGTAGGGGGTCCCACCGTACTGATTGAGAAGGTCAGTGACGTAGGCCATGGCACTGGCCTGCGTGTAGGTGAATCCCTGGGCCGCGAACGAGAACCCGTTCTGCCAGGCCGGACCCCAGAAGACGACGTAGGTGGACGGCGTGGTCTCGACGGAGCCGCCATGATAGATCAGGTTGTTGGTCGAGGACGGGGTTACCGCGCCGATTCCCCAAAACACGTGCTTTCCATTGACAACGGGAAGATTGGGAGCGCTACCAAATGACGCGGAGGTGCTCAACCCGAGAGCGAGCAGCGCGGCGCCGACCGCGATCGCGGCACGGAAGCGACGGCGGCGGAAATCATAATTCATGGTACGACTGATATAACAAACCAACCGGAAGAGGAGCAAGCTCAGCAGTTCAAGATCACGCGGCGATGCCCTCGGATTCTGCAGTGAGGGTGACCTCGCGACAACGGATCGTTACGAGCGCGACCAGGAAACCGCGGCGATCCAGAGGCACCCCGCGGCGACAAGCGATCCATGGGCGACGCGGATCGGTTGCGTTCCGAAGAATTGCGGAATGTAGAGCGCAAAACCCAGCGCGAACGGGACCCCACTCCACCGGGGGAAGACGCGGGACTTCCAGACCGCAACCGCGACGAGAACGGCGCTGATGGCGACCAGCAGCAGGCCGGCGAGAAAAACGAGCAGTTGCGTTCCGGTGCGCACGATCTCCGCCAGCCTTATCAGCGTGAAGTTGTGTTCCCAGAGCGCAACCTGGCCGATCTCGTGCACGGCGAACGCCTCGATGCCGTAGAAGGGCAGGGTAAGACCGACACCAACCAGGCCGACGACCAGGGCCGAAAACGCCGTGCCCTCGACACGGGTCTGTTGCAGTGCCTGGTACAGGCCGAGCAGGCCGAGCAGCAGTAGGATGAAGGCGCCCATCGCCAGCGTGTGCGCGAGGACCCACGACGTCGACGCAAACGCTGCCGCGCCCTGATACGAGATCTCGTCCGAAAAAGGCCGGATGGTCGGATAGAGAAGGAACAGGATCCCGGCGAGCGCCATGGCTCCGGCCAGCAGCCGAGCACGGGATTGAACCATTTCGACGATCATCGCTGCGAACTATTCTGACGGCGCCGGCCACTTCGCCGGATCCGCGAGAACCGTTTCGGCGGCGACGGATTGGATCATCGCGGCCACCTCCGCCGTGAGGCTCCCGTGATACGCGAGCCCCTTCGGGCTCTCGCGAAAGATGGTCGCGTAAAAGACACAGGCGGCGAGATAGGTCCCGGCTTCACTTGGATGGCTGCCGTCCTGTTGCCAGAGCGGCGGCCCCCCTCCGCGGGTGACGAGTGTGGCCCAGGCATCGCCCACCGGCGCGATGGCCACCCATTGATCCGCGGCGATCGCCAGGTACCCATCGTCGATCGCGGACTGCATGCTCGCGTAGGTGGGCATTCCGGTCTCCGGCCAGCCGTCGCTCCGTCCCCAGGTGAGGTAAAAGAGCGGTCGGGCGCCCTGATTGCGGATCGAGCTGATGAGCCGGCGAGCGGCCGGGTACATCTGAGTCTGGCGGAACTCTTCGATCGCCGGAATCTGGCTCTGTTCCTGGAGCACGACGATGTCCCAACCGCCGGCGGCGAGCGCGCTGGCTGTGGCTGCTGAGTCCGCATGGTTGGCAAGCGTCCAGCCGTCCACGGCCGCGCTTTTTGTCTCGACGCGATGTCCGCCGGATCGGGCGAGGCCGGCGAAGACGCCTGGTAGGTCGTTGACGGTGGTGTAACTGTTGCCGATGAAAAGAACGCGGGTGCATGCCGGGGCGCGTTCCTGACTCGGGCAACCGGCATCCATCGTGAGAACCAGAAGGCCAAGCGTAACGACAGCGCCCACGCCGGCCACGATCAATATCGACCGAGTTCGCAGCGACGCCACGCGGCCATCATGCGCTCACACGATGCCGAGCCTGTAGTCTTAACCGCCTTGTCATGAGTCACGAACAACGATTCGTGGAGCGGCTGCACGCGGGCGAGATCCTGGTCGCGGACGGCGCTACCGCCACCAACTATCAGCAGATGGGGATGGCGATCGGGGTCGCTCCCGAAGAGTGGGTGTTCGACGAGCCTGACAAGGTCCGCGGCCTCCACGCTGCCTTCATCGACGCCGGTGCCGACATCATCCTCACCGATACCTTCGGGGGGACCGCGCTGCGACTGCGCGAATCGCGCTATGCCGGGCGTGCGACCGAGTTGAATCGCCGAGCCGCCGAGGTGGCGCGCGAGGCGTCGGCGGCGCGGGACGGCGTCCTCGTCGCCGGATCGATGGGACCCACCGGGATGCTGATGGAACCACTCGGTGAGCTGACGGCCGCTGCCGCGGCCGACGCCTATCGCGAGCAGGCTGCCGCGCTCGACGACGGTGGCGTCGATCTGCTTTTACTGGAGACGTTCTTCGCGCTGGACGAGGCGCTGGCCGCGATCGAAGGGATTCGACGCGCTAGCGGGCTGCCGCTCGCCGTCGCCTTCAGTTTCGACCAGGGCACCCGCACCATGATGGGATTGAGCCCGACCAGGATGGTGGAGGCGATCGCTCCCCTCGGTGTGGCCGCTATTGGTGCCAACTGCGGCCGGTCGCTCGCGGACATGGAACGGGTTGTCAGTGAGCTGGCGGCCCTCGAGGCCGGCATCCCGTTATGGATCAAGCCCAACGCCGGCCTGCCGCGCATGGTCGGTGACGTGGCGCAGTATGAGACGGGACCGGCGGAGATGGCCGAGCATGCGACGCGCTTCGTCGATTATGCGACGCGCTTCGTCCAGGCCGGCGCCCGCGTCATCGGTGGCTGCTGCGGCACGTCACCGGAGCACACTCGGCGTATGACCGCCACCGCGATCCGCGCCTGAGCTCGACGCAAAAGAAGCTGCAAACCACGCTTCGCCGACTTGGGTTGCCAGCCGAGCTGCTTCTAGAGTGAGAAGGTGACGGAGCCACGCGATGTCGTCGTGATCGGCGGATCGGCCGGGGCGATCGAATCATTGAGCGCGCTCGTTTCCCACCTTCCCGCCCAAGTCGACGCGGCGATCTTCGTGACGATCCATACCCTGCCGGTTGCCGACGGCCTCCTTCCGAAAATCCTCAGCCGGCATGGACCGCTGGGTGCGGCGGTCGCCGTCGAGGGCGAGCCGATTCTGTGCGGCCGGGTCTATGTCGCGCCACCCGATCTACATCTCCTGATCGAGCCCGGACGCGTCATGCTCAGCGGCGGACCGAAAGAGAACGGACATCGCCCTGCCATCGATGCGCTTTTTTGCAGTGCAGCTCGTTCATACCAGGATCGGGTCATCGGCGTGGTTCTCTCCGGCACGTTGGACGACGGAAGCGTGGGCCTCCGGGTGATTCGCGAGCACGGCGGAACGGCCATCGTGCAAGATCCCGAGGAGGCCCTCTTTCCGCAGATGCCTCGTAACGCGATCGAGATCGGTCATCCGCAGCACGTGGCGTCCGTGGCGGACATCGCCCGCCTGATCGTCTCGCACACCGGAGCCACGTCGAACGGGGAACAGGGCATCGTCGGAGCGGGCGACGCGCCAGGCATACCGAGTGGGATCGCCTGTCCTGAATGCCATGGCGTCCTCTGGGGCGCCACCGATGACGAGTCGCCGGAGTTTCGATGCCGTATCGGCCACAGCTATTCGGCCGAAACCCTGCTCGAGGCGCATGCCTCGCATCTGGAAGCGTCGCTGTGGGCCGGCGTCCGCGCCCTGCAGGAACAAGCGTCGCTCGCGAAGCACATGGCAGGCAGGGCGGAGAGGCGGAGTGATCCACAGGGCGCGGCTCGATACACGGATCGTGCCAGGGCCGCCGGCGAGCATGCCGCTCGGATGGAAACGCTTTTGCTGGCCTGGACCGCCAGGTCAGCGGCTGGCTAGCTCGGGCTCGACCGCCTCCATCAACAGGATCACGCTCCGGACGCCCTCAAGCCCGCCGATCGCCGTGCACTGTACGCGGCAGGTGAAGCTCTTCCCCCGGCGATTGGTCGCCTGCACCGTCATTTCCTGGAATCCGTCGCTTCCGTTCAGACATTTCTTGATCGGATTGGCCAGCTCCGCCAGTGGCAGCCCGATGTCGAGCCCGAGCAGAGGCTGGCCGAGGGTCTCATCGGCCTGAAGTCCCCATAGGTCGACGGCGCGCCGGTTCCATAGCTGGACCCGCAGGTCCTTGTCCAGCACAGCCACACCCAGTTGGAGGTTGGCCATGATCAGTTCCATGAAGGTGTTGACGCGGTCGAGTTGGATGCTGCGTTCCTGCAACTCATTGTTGATCGTCTGCAACTCCGTGTTCGTGGACTCCAGCTCCTCGTTCATCGTCTCCAGCTCCTCGTTGCTCGACTGGAGCTCCTCGTTGGTGGTTTCCAACTCTTCGACGGTCGACTGCAGCTCCTCGTTGGTGGTCTCGAGCTCTTCGTTCGTCGACTGCAACTCCTCGGATGCGGTCTCCAGGTCATGCTTGGACCGCTCGAGATCTCGGTAGACGCGGTTGTATCCGCTGACGTCGGTAAACGAGATGCTGGCGCCCAGTGGGGTCCCCTTGTCGAGCAGCGGGACGACTTCCACGTCGAAAAACTGGCTGTTGCCGTCCGAACCCCGCCGCTCCACGTCGCGGACGCTCGCCGGCCGGCGCTGTTGGTAGGCCTCGTCGATCATCGAACGCAGATCCACCGGTCGGTAAGAAATCTCCAGGTCCTGGAGTGGCCGGCCGATGTCGGGAGTGACCAGGCCAAAGGCCGTGCGCGCGCGTTCATTGACCAACGTGACAAACCCGGCGGTGTCGACCACGATGTGAGCAATCGGCAGCGCGTCGGCGACCAGCTCGCGGACGCGACCCTGGCGTGACTGATGGTTGGGGGGATCCAGGTTGCCACCCTGGGCCAGGACGACGAGGCGATCCCGGATCGTGTCCTTCGGCACCTTGGTGAAGACCCGGTGCTTGAGATCGACTGGGGTGAACAGCTCGCCTCGCCGTAAGAGCATCTCGGCTTTGCCCAGGAACAGGTAGCCCTTCTCGGTCAGCGCGTAGTGGAGGCGGGCCAGGATCTTGGCCTGTGCCTCCGATTCGAAGTACATCAGCGTGTTCCGGGAGATCAGGAGATCGATCCGTGAGATCGGCGCATCCTGCAAGAGGTCGTGGCGTCCAAAGATGATCGAACGGCGCAGGTCGCCGCGGAGCAGGAAATGATCGCCCTCGGCCTCGAAGTATTTCTCCCGCAGGGCGGCCGGGACTTCCTCCAGGTCCTTGGCGGCGGCTCTGCCCTGGCGTGCCCGGGTCAGCGCGTCGTCGTCGACGTCGGTGGCATAAATCTTGGTCCGCTGCCGGTACTCCACGATGCCGAGCGTTTCGCAGAGCAGCATGGCGACGCTGTAGGCCTCTTCGCCGGAGGCGACGCCTGCGCACCAGACGCGGATCGGCTCGAACGGTGCCTTGCTCGAAATGATCCTGGGGAGGATTTCCTGTTGCAGGTATTCCCACGCTTGGGCATCTCGAAAGTAACTGGTCACGTTGATGAGGATGGTGTTGAAGAGGGCGGCGAATTCGTCGGGGTTCGCCTCCAGGTATTCGACATAATCGGCATAATCTTTGACGCCGACCTGCGTCATCCGCTTGGTGACCCGGCGTACCAGCGTCGTCCGTTTGTAGCCGCCGAAGTCGAAGCCACGGGTATCCCGAATGTGCTCCAGAAGACGCGCAAAGTCGGGACCCATCGGCTCCTCGCTCACCGAACCACCCCCTCCGCCACCAGGGTCGTGAGTGCCGAGGGGATTTCCTCGAGCCTCAGGACGAAATCCGCATGGCCCGACTTGATCGCCGCCGCCGGCATTCCGAAAAACTCCGCAGACTCCTGGTCCTGGGCGATCACGGTGCCCCCCATCTTCTTGATGGCCCCAACGCCGAGGGATCCATCGCTCCCGGTTCCGGTCAGGACCACGGCGATCGCCCGCTCTTGGTAGCTCGCCGCCACCGACTCGAACAGCAGGTCGGCGCTTGGTCGGACGAAATGCACCAGCTCCGAGTGCGAGAGCGAGAGGCTGCCATCGCGATTGACGAGCAGGTGGCGATCGGGCGGCGCGATGTGCACCGTACCCGGCCGGATCCGGTCACCTTCGGCGGCCTGCACCACCTCGAGCGGCGTGCGCCGCCGGAGAATCTCGGCCATGAGGCTGCGATGGCGGGGATCGAGATGCTGGACCACGACGATCGCCGCCGGGAAGCCCGCCGGCAGACTTTCCAGGATGTGGCTGATGGCCGCGATGCCACCGGCGGACGAGGCCAAGGCGACCACGTCGAACCGCGTACCTGGAAAGTGCCGGGACCTTTGCGGCGCGTCGACATCCTCCGGCTCCTTCGACCGTGACACCTGTTGGACCAACTCCTCCCGCTCCCCGGTCCATGCTACCCCTCCAATCTCGTTAGTGCGCTTCGGCTGGGGAAGCGTAGTATCGGGGTGATGGCCCGCGTGAATACGCCCAGCCAGCCGATGACCGAGCTCTACCTGATCCAGGGCGAGATGTCCGACACCAGGGACCTCGATGATGCCCGGCAGTGGGTCACCATCTACCGCGAGCTGGTCACGTTCGCCGACCGGACGCTGAGCCGGCTGCGGCGCGAGAAGGGCGGCAACATGGAAGCCGATGGTTCGAACGCCAGCGACGCGGATGAGCGCGGGATGGAGGGCCACCTGCGGCGCTTGCAGTCGCGGCTCGATTTCTGGGAGCGGCGCCTGTGGGAGCTTGCCGGCCTCGATCTCGATGTTCGGCGGCGGGTGCTCAATTACGCCGGTCAGCGGCTGACCCTGACACGTCGGGAGGCCGAATTGCTGGCCTTCCTCGCCCGGCGGCCCGGCCAGTTCTTCCCCGCGACGCAGCTTGTCAGCCTCGCCTGGGCGGCCCCCGAACTTTCCGCGGAACAGCTTCGCACCTACGTCGTCCGCCTGCGGCGGCACCTGGCGACCACCGGCGTCCCGGCCAGGCTGGTCAGCGAACCGCGCCGCGGCTACGGGCTGGTGTTCACCGCGTGAGCCGTTCACAGCTGAAACCAACCAAGGTCCTCCAACTTCGACCACGTCGCCCGGCGGCCGACGAGCGTACCTCCCGGGTGGCGATCACGGTCCGCACCCACCTGTCACTGCTGCAGGGCTACGCCGACATCATGGAGGGCCTGTCGCCGGAGCTGGAGCGGGAGATCCTTTGCGTGATGGCGGAAAAAGCCCGTGAGCTCGGTTCCGCCCTTCAGCCATTTGTGGAGCAAACGCCGGCGGCCCGTCCGGCCATCGACGACTACCGTCGCGTCCGGGAGCGCACCCGTCTGCTGATGAAGGAGTATCGCCAACTGCTGGGGCGGCTTCACGACACCGTGTCGGAAGCGCACGGTCACGTCAGCGGCGCGGGAGGAACCCTCAGCTAGCTGCGCAATCCGGTGACGGTCGTCGAGTTGCGTGTGCTCGACGGGCCTAACCTCTATTTCACAAAGCCGGCCATCAAGCTGACGCTCGGCGCCGGCTCCTGGCTTGCCCTTGCGGAGGAGCGAGCGCAGCGGCTGACGAGGCGGACGGGCTTCAGACCGGTGGCCGCTCCGGGCGCGCCCAACAGTGACCAGCGCCGCCGCTACGTCGCCCGCTTCGCGGTGCATGTCGCCAGCCGCCTGGCTGATGCCACCGCGACGCACCTCGCGATCCGGGGCCGGCCTGGGCCGGGCTCGGAGGAGATCGTGATCGCCTTCGTGTGGCGCCGCCAGCGAGCCGCGGAAACCTTTGCGCGCGAGCTCGCCCCGCTGCTCGAGCTGTGCCTCGACGGCCGGCGATCGCTGGATGGCGCCATCGCCGCAGCGGCGGATCGCCTCGACCGAACCGAGCCCGGCCCGGCGCCGACGGTGCTGCGCCCCAGCATTCCCATCATCGCGGTGACGGGAACCAACGGCAAAACCACCACCGTGCGGTTGATAGCCCAGCTGGCGCGGACGGCCGGGTACCACGTCGCCTACACGACGACCGACGGCGTCTATCGCGACGACGAACTCATCGAGGCGGGCGACTATTCCGGGTTCAGTGGGGCAGCGCGGGCGCTGGCCCAGCCGGACATCGACCTCGCCGTGCTGGAAACGGCGCGCGGCGGGATCCTGCTTCGGGGCATGGGCACCGACCACAACGACGTGGCGGTGGTGACCAACGTGACCGAGGACCACCTCGACCAGTATGGGAGCCGCACGCTCGACCAG
>WNGC01002084.1_pt1 | contig 12225 bp, 13 predicted proteins | sample 5400051 | NCBI WGS metagenome assembly WNGC01 (sample SAMN13153368, study PRJNA577476) | soil metagenome | isolation source: 20 cm soil or saprolite under grassland replicate 2 | place: USA:California | collected 2016-06-15 | reverse complement strand
TGCCTGCGAAGAGCGCCGCGATCAAGCAGAGCGCCGAAAATCTGAATTCATTCATAAATCGCTCCGCCTATTGAACATCACAAAAGTTTCTTTGTTGCAAGCTTTGACTGAAACGCCATCAAAGTTATTCGGGCATTGGGCAAATTATCTGCTCGCAGGAATCAGTCTCGGATCATGACCTCGGATTGATCGCAAAATCGCAACAATCTGAAATTTACAATGTGAAAATCTTTAGCCGGGGTCTTAACTCGGTTGGTAGAGCGCCTCAATGGCATCGCTATCCGGGCCGTTTTCTCAAATTATCCCGACTTGATCTGATGTGCTCAACGCTAGGTAAATCGTCAAATCGGCGTGATCTCACGTTCGCTCAAATAATGCCCAAAAATTTCCACGAGTGGATAAAACAGTGGATAAAACCCGGCCCTGAAAATCCGGCGCTGGTAGGATCGCCTCAGTTTTTTAATCGCGCTCTGCCGCAAACACTGCACCTTTATCCACTTTATCCTCTGCCCGTGTAGATAAGGTTATGCACCTTTGTCCATTGATGATCGGGATACTCCACAGGCAAACCGTCAATGCTCATTTTTAACGCTCGCTTAATATCATCCACTACCCTAGCGGCCTTCGTGTCATAAGGGTCTTCCTCTAAATCATCATCGGCGTTCATAATCTGTTTTCATATTATCCTTTGAATTGGTACGTCCCGATGTTTGGACGAGTCCACTTCACGAGCAGGATTCTGCCTCTTTTGCTCTCTACACAGCAATGACAAACTGATTTACGAGATCAAACTCACTGCGAAGTCGTGAATCGCCCTTTCCAGTTCAACAAACGCAGTCAGCTTTTCATCCGCGCGCACAACAAAACGCTTTCCATCGCCGCGATGCGCGTCAGTAATCCAGATTGTGCGGCCTTGCGAATCCAGAGCTGAGACACAGCCCCAACTCCAACCGGCTTTCTTGAGATTGTCAGCGATGTCCCCGATTGAAAACTTGCCGCATTTAATCCTCAGTGTGTGTCAATTTGCCGCTGCTATACGACCAACTTCGCGCCGGTATTCGAAACGACAATTGACGTAATCTGCCTCGCCAGGCGCCTGAAACGTTCTGATTCAAGGAGCTTTTCCGAAGGAGGTGAAATCAATGAAGCGAAAAATTACAGGCGCAATTCTAATTTCCCTGGGTTTGGGTCTTTTTTGGCAGGCACTGGCAGAAGGCTTGGACTGCCAAACCCAATGCCGGGAACGCTATGTTCAATGTACTGACTTAGCTCACAAGTCTATCAATCCAATCCGCAGCTTAAAAATATGTAACGACGCATACCACAAGTGTTTGGGGAATTGCGTTAATTGATAACTCGCCATCCCCTGTAAAACTCGCGTTCGCGATGCTGCTGGCAATTGATCGAGGCGCACGAGCAAAAGGGCGACTTCAAAGAGCCATGAAAGAGAGTCGAGCGTTTGTCACGAGCACGGCGCAGGTAAGCACTTCGGGTAGTAATCTGATGCCGCAGGCGCACCGAGCGTTTCGCTCACTTCATCGCTGCACTTTGCACAATCAGCCAATCAACGTTGGCTCTATAGAGCAGGCTGTGTGCGGTCCTTTGAACACGTAATAGATCTTGCCAGCGTTCTCATATATCGCTTCGTCCTTACCGCTGCTGTAGACCACGCCGTCAGTTGGCGTCTTGCGAACGCCGTTGACCATTGCGTAGCCGACGAACAGGCCCGAGTAAACCTTCTGCTCGTGGTTTTTCAGATACACCACTAGTCGGTATGTCTGACCTTTGATGAACTGATACGTGCTAATTTGAGACATGGCACCCTCCGGCTCGACTCGTCGGATCACGATGCCACTTTGCGCCACGCTGGCCGTTATCAGCGCCAGCGCCGTTACTAGCATTAATTTCTTCATTTGGTTTCCATTGTTTCTAGAATGCTGAATTATTTACGTGATTCCGAATCACCGATTCCAGTTCGATAAACGCCGTCGGTATTTCATCCGCACGCACAATGTAACGCTTTCCGTCGTCGCGATGCGCGTCAACAATCCAGATTGTTCGCCCCTGAGAATCAATAGCTGAGACACAGCGCCAACTCCAACCGGCCTTTCTTGAGATTGTCAGCGATGATTTCCCCGGATTTTACTTAGATTTCTCTCGCATCGTCGCTGGTTATTAAAGACGAGTACGGACGATAGCAAACACCGCGGCAACAATAAGACTAACCCCGCCAATGATGAGTAACACAAAAGAAGTCGGATTTTTCGTCGCCGCTGCCCAGCTCTTTAACTCGATCCAAGCTCGCGCTGTGATAGGAGGGGTCTTCGCAGGCCTGGGACGAAACCGGTCCTGAACGTCTTTAGGAAGTTCAATGAAGTATATCTTGGAAATTCCCGTTTTGGTTCTAATCACGATCCCGTCCGCTTCGACACGGCTTACCCCCGCGTTTTTGTATTCTTTCCCGTTAATCGTCTTGAAGTCGTCGGCCAGCGCGAATTGCAATACCGCAAGCGCCAATACCGTTGCGGGAATCAGTACTGCCGGTTTCATTGCGCGGCGATATTGCCGCTTCGCGCCTTCGATTAACAAGCCGAAAAGCGTCCTCGGCAAGGACCAGTGTCGGATCTGCACGCTGGATTGTGCGCAGTAAAAACCAGCATACGAGTTGCAATCGGCGATCTGAAATTTACAATCTGAATAATCTTGCTCCGGGGTCTTAGCTCAGTTGGTAGAGCGCCTCAATGGCATTGAGGAGGTCACGGGTTCGAATCCCGTAGGCTCCACACCCTTTTATAGGGGACAAGCAAACGAACAGGAGATTTTCACGACGGCCAGAGCGCGACCCATCTTGGGCTTTGCATTTCATGTAACTATTCTTGCGGCCGTTCCCGCGGCTTAAATTGCAACGAGTGACATCTCCAAGGTGCGACCACGCAAAGATAAACGCGGCGCCCTATCATCTTGTCCGAATTCTCATCGCGCTTGAAATAACGTTTCTGACTTAAGCTCGCCATGGTCGATTAGTTTTATCTCGAGTGGTTCGCGTAGCGCTTCGTTTTCACGAATCACATTTGATGGCGTCCGCAATCTCCTGCGCGTGTTGTAATGCTCGCTTAGACTTAGTGCTTTAGTTATGTGGCCTCGTAGGGCCTCGCCTTACATCGCAGGTAACAAGCGCGTAACTTTTCCCATGCAGCGTGCAGCATCAATCGCTGCGATTCTACCGGCATGAAAACAATGAATAACTCTGCAGCAAATGATAGTGGTAAGAGCGAGACTCATCCTCCACTGGACAACATGAAGGGTAGAGTTAAATCTCGGAAAGGTTCTATCAGTCGTCGTTTCTTCCTAGAAACATCGCTCGCCGTGGGAGCGGGAACAATCGGCGTAGGACTACTACGTGGTAGTCCAATCGCGATCCCAGATCGCGGCGGTCTAACGCCGGGAGACGCGGCACTGCTACGGTTTCCAGCGGCACTGGAACTACTCGAGGCCGACTTTTGGATCCAATACAACGAGCTCGGCGGCATCCAGGACCCCGAAGTTCCGGGTGGAACTGGCAATCCAGCTTACCACGATGCCCTCGGGGTCCTGGATGAAGACATGGACCAGTACATTCACGATAACACGGATGATGAGATCACTCACCATCAGTTCCTCAATGCGTACCTGATGTCCAAGGGAGCGGCTCCTGCAAATCTCGATGCGTTTCGCACCCTGATGGGCAGCACTGCCCCCGGAGTTAACACCGCCTTGATCGGACATCGGCTTACCAACCTGACCCAACTCACAATTGACACGAGCTGGTGGACCCGCTACCGCGACGACAGCCACAACCCAGACCTTGATCCGGACCACGTCTTTCCGCAGGCCGTCCCAACCTTGGGGGTTCACCAGCACACTGCGATTCCCAGGACCGCTGCAGACACAACGGATCCTAATTTCCTACAGGCGATCGCGAATACGGCGGGTTTCCACTTTCCGACGATCGAACAAGGTGGCAACAGCCTTTACCCCTCCTTAGCACAGAGGGCGACGCACGATGAGGTCATACGAATTCTGATCAGCATCGGCCCCACCGAGACCATGCATTTTCAAACATGGTCGGATAAGGCGGGGAATGCACCGCCACTGGATGACGTAGTCGATCCGGTGACCGGCGTGCACGTGACATTTCCTGATCTAGACGTCAGCGATCCACTCCTGAAAAAGAACCTGATCATGCCGGAGCCTTGTCCGTTCCTGGATCGAAGCCTCCCGATTGTTTCGATCATTCGACCGACGAAGACGGAAGGGGTTGCCATGGGTGCACTACAATTCCTAACGAACATGGGACTCTTCATTGGCCAATCCCAGGCGTTCTTCGCCTATATGACCCAACTGGCGCAAAATGCAGACCACGCAAGGAGCAGGCGCATCTAAAAGCGGCAACTGAACCAATTGATCGAAGAAAAAGGTGCGAACGGTCGCGCGGGAAGTAGCGATTGTTCGCACCCTGGGGCGGACTGGCATCTTCAAAGATTTTCTCCTTTCACGAAAATGATTTTCGGGGAAGGATGCTTCGTTGATAGAAGCCGCGGAACATCGACAGATTTCGCGGTTTGAATTTTATCGGAAACGGCAGCCCGAATGCACAAAACTAATTCCCTTCTCATGCGCGCGCCGAAGATGGCGATCTTCGAGACAGCGGCGAACTTGGAGCTTTGGCCAAAAATCCTCCCCCATTATCGCTACATCCGTTTCCTGGAGCGCGGGGCCGATCGCAACATTGTCGTCATGGCGGCGCGGCGTTCCGGAATTCCGATCTCGTGGACGTCGGAACAAATCATCGACCGCAGCAGACTCGAAATTCATTTTCACCATCTAAAAGCCTGGACCAAAGGAATGCGCGTCGTCTGGACTTTCTCTGATACGCCGGACGGTGTACTGGTCGCAATCTCGCATGACTTCCGATTTCGAATCCGTCCGCTCGCGCCAATCATTGATCTGGTTATCGGTGATTTTTTCATCCATAACATTGCCAACAAAACATTGCGTTGTATGAAAGCTTACGTGGAAGCAAGGGCAGATAAGGTAGCCGCATGAACCGGAGGCGCGCGGTCATCACGGGCATCGGCCCCATCACATGCATCGGCACCGGCGTCGATAATTTTTGGAACGGAATCCTTTCGGAAAAGAGCGGCATTGCGAGCATCACAACTTTCGATCCGAGTGTTTTCCGTGTGCGTTGTGCCGGCGAGATTACCGATTGGGATCCGGAACAGTTTTTTTCGCCGCATCGATTGAAACGGCTTGATCGCTATGCCCAGTTCGCTGTCGTGTCCGCAAAGTTTGCGCTGGACGATGCGCGCATTGAGTACTCCCGCGAGAAGCCACAGGATTGCATCGGTGTCAGCTTCGGCACCGCGCTGGGGGGCGTCTGCAAAGCCGAAGAGCAATACATTAGATATTTGAAAAAAGGCGCGCGCGGAGTTCAGCCAACCCTCGCTGTTCAGGTGTTTGGTGGTTCGGCTCATTCAAACATTGCCATTGAATTCGGGTTTCGCGGCGTCGGGACGACCAATTCAAACAGTTGCGCCAGCGGAACGGTGTCGGTCGGCGAAGCCCTGCGTTACATTCGGGACGGTTTTGCAGACGTAATCGTTGCTGGCGGAGCGGAAGCGCCTCTCACTGCCATTACGGTCGGGGCCTTCGACATCATCAAGACGATGAGCAGATGGGCCGGCGATCCCACGCTGGCCTGTCGTCCATTCGACCTGTTGCGCGATGGATTTGTCATGGGCGAAGGCGGCGCTTCGTTGATCGTCGAGGAACTCGAACACGCGCGAGCACGTGGGGCTCGAATGTATGCCGAAGTGCTCGGCTACAGCTTAAACAATGACGCGTTCCACATGACCTCGCCCCTGCCGGGTGGCGAATCCTGCATTCGTGCGATGCGCGAAGCACTCGCGGACGCACAATTGACGCCCGAACAGATCGATTACATCAATGCACACGCTAGTTCGACGCAGCTTAATGACAGCGCCGAAACAGCCTCGGTCAAACAAGTCTTTGGCGAACATGCGCGGCGAATCCCAATTAGCGGCACGAAAGGCTATTACGCCCATCCGTTGGGCGCGACCGGCGCCATCGAGGCAGCGCTTTGCGCACTTGCCTTGGATCGGCAATGGATTCCACCGACAATTAACTATGAAAATCCCGATCCGGCATGCGATCTCGATATTGTGCCGAATCATGGTCGTGCCGCGGAGTTGAATTATGTCATGAGCAATTCATTCGGTTTCGGAGGAATCAACGGCTCCATCGTGTTGGGGAGAATTCGGGATTAATTCGGCAGATGCGTTGAGGACAGCGCACTCTACAGCACACGCCAGAGCGGTAGCGTCCGGTGTCCTCAGCGGAGCAAATCCGGGCGATTCTGACGTGTACGCTTGATAGCTTGTTCTCTGCGCCACTCTGCGATCTCCGCGTGATTTCCCGAGAGCAAGACTTCCGGGACTTTCCAGCCGAGAAACTCGGCCGGTCGCGTGTAGTGCGGTGCCTCGAGGAGACCGCCGCTGAAGCTATCATCGGAGGCGGATTGCTCGTGACCAAGCACGCCTGGCAGCAAACGAACAATTGCATCAACTACAACACCTGCAGCGATAGCGCCGTTTGTAAGCACATAATCGCCAATCGAAATCTCAAGATCGACAAGATGTTCGATCACGCGGTGATCGACTCCTTCGTAATGGCCGCAGAGAACGATGAGATGCGATTCCCGCGAAAGCTGCCTCGCCATTTCTTGATCCAAACGGCGGCCCGCCGGCGACATCAGGATAACTTTTGGTCTTTGAAGTTTGATGTTTGATTGGGCATTGGACGTTGAGCGTTCGGCGTTGGGCATTTGCCGTTTCAGATCTTCCACAGCCGCAAAAATCGGTTCCGGTTTCATCACCATCCCCTGCCCTCCGCCAAATGGCGCGTCATCGACAATATGATGTTTGTCTGTCGTCCAATCCCGCAAGTTATGGACGTGCAGCTCGAGAATTCCTTTTTGCTGCGCGCGCTTCAAGATGCTCTCGCTCAAAGGCGTTCGGCAGATTTCGGGAAAGAGTGTGACGATGTCGATTCTCATTTAAGGAGAAACGTTCAACGCCCAACGCCCAACGTCCAATTTCCAAACTGTAGCGGTTTCTGGGATACAGACGTCGTGCAAATTACTCTACCATCTCGAGGATGGCGCGCTGGCTGTGGCGCGCCGCAGAGCTGGCGAGCAACGCGCGAATCGCATGAATAGTTTGGCCGCCCCGGCCAATCACACGGCCAACATCCCCGCGTCGAAGTTGCAATTTAAAGATAGTCGTTCTGCCGCTTGGAATTTCCGTCAGCACCATATCGTCAGGAAATTCAATCAGCTGTCGAATGACGAACTCGAGAAACTCTCTCATTCTCCCAAAGACTAATCACGAATGGACACGAATAAACACCAATCTTTGGTGGTCCCATCCGCCAATGCTGTAGTGTCCCGCTGTCCTCAGCGGATTAGCTCGCGACTGAATTGAGAACTGCGCTGAGGAGAGCGCACGCTACAGCCCCAGCGAACACAAATGGGTGTGTGTTAGCTTTGTGATTCAACCGGAGACGACGGAGGTATAACTTCGTCTTGGGTCGATTTCGGTGGCTCTAGCTCCGGTTGTGACGACGACTCGGCTGATGTTGCCCGTTTTTTGTTTTCCTTTATCAAGCTGCGCACGGTGTCAGACGGCTGGGCGCCCTTGCTGATCCAGTATTCCGCCCGTTCAACATTCAACGAGCTGTTGTGACCTGATATCTTCGGATCGTACGTGCCGATAATCTCGATAAATTTCCCGTCGCGCGGGCTGCGGCTGTCCGCCACTACCACTTTGTAATACGGACGATTTTTTGCGCCTTCTCTGCGTAATCTGATTGAAACTGGCATGATCTAAAAAGTTAAAAAGGTTAAACAAGGTACAACTTTAAAACGGTCACAAAGTCAAACGAGTCGCAAGCGAATCGTTTTACCGATGTAACCTTTGCAGCTGTTTTAACATGTTTTTCATTTTGCCCGCGCTTTTCATCATCTTCCGCATCTGATCAAAGCGCCGCAGCAAGTCGTTTACCTCCGTGACCGTGCAGCCGCTGCCGCGCGCGATGCGTTGACGCCGCCGCGCATTGAGGATGTCGGGATGCGTCCGCTCTTCCTTCGTCATCGAAAGCACAATCGCTTCCGTGCGCTTAAGCTGCTTCTCGTCAATCGAAAGGCCCTGCACGTTACTCATGCCGGGCAACATGCCAAGAACATTCTCCAGAGGCCCCATCCTTCGCATCATCTTAAACTGCGCCAGAAAGTCGTTGAAATCGAACGAAGCGGTCCGCAGCTTGCGCTCGAGCCGAGCAGCGTCTTCGGCTTCTACGGCTTCGGCAGCTTTTTCGACTAGCCCAATCACGTCGCCCATCCCAAGAATCCGTCCCGCGAGCCGCTCGGGAACAAACACTTCAAACTGATCAAGCTTTTCGCCAGTTCCTGCGAATTTGATCGGCCGACGAGTCACTTCACGCATCGACAACGCCGCGCCGCCTCGCGCGTCGCCGTCGAGTTTGGTCAAAACGATGCCGGTAATTGCCAACGCGTCATTGAAATGGGTTGCTACGCTTACCGCCTGCTGTCCGGTCGCCGCATCCACAACAAGGAGAATTTCCTGTGGCTCCAAGAAATCTTTGAGCTCCTTCAGCTCCTGAATCAAAGATTCGTCGAGTTCCTGCCGGCCCGCTGTATCAAAGATATCGATGTCAGTTGGTTTTTCATCCTGCAAGGCAGCGGCAGCAGCGCGTTGCACATCTCCTTCGCCGGGACCGGGTGTGAAAACGGGCACATCGATTTCTTTGCCTAGCGTCGACAGTTGGTGGATCGCTGCTGGCCGTTGTAAATCCAGTGCGACGAGTCGCGGCGACTTGCCCTGCTTTTGCAACAAACGCGCCAGCTTTGCCGAAGAAGTCGTCTTGCCGGATCCGTTGAGCCCAACAACCAAAATGCGAGTCCGGTCTTCAATCCGAAGAGGCGCGGCATCGCCGCCGAGTAAAGCAGTCAATTCATCATGAAAAATTTTTACGACCTGCTCACCTGGCCTGATGCTGCGAAGAACAGTTTCCCCGAGCGCCTTTTCTTTGACTTGCGTGATGAATCTTTTGGCGACCTGAAAATCTACATCTGCTTCAAGCAACGCCAGACGCACTTGTCGCAAGGCGGCTTCAATATTTGCTTCACTGAGCGTGCCATGGCCGCGCAGTTCCTTGAAAACTTCCTGAAGCTTTTCGCTGAGTTGTGGAAACATAATGTCACTCAAGGAGGGCGGTTTCCAATCCGCCCCATTTTTGTGGAACGGCGGACTAGAGACCGCCGCTCCTTGGGAAGGCGATTATTTTTTCGGCGGTGGCGTCGGCGACTTCATGGGGCCGCCCGCTCCTTCTTCAATCCCGAAGGTCCAATGCGCTTCGACCTTCTTGCCTTGCGATTTCGCCGTAACGAATACGCTGCAGGACTTCTCGCGCAGCTTTTGTGTCACCTGGTACGATATCGTACCCGTCTTTTGATCGTAGCTGGCCGGAACGACGCCGAGACCGCTCACGCGCATTTGCACAGTGCCTGGATCAATCTGGCCAATGCCAGTAAGATTGGCTTTGATGAGTGGAAGTGCAGTGCGCACTGTTTCGCCGTCTGCTGGTTGAGTGGCGAGGTCTTTTGCCCCAATCTCAGCCACCGGCGCGCCCCCGCTGGTTGACGCGCCGATCATCTTGACAGCATCCTCGAACACCTTCGGTTTATTCGCTTCAATCGCGTAGCGACCCAGTGAATCCATCGGCGAAGTAAAGGTAATGGGCTGACCGTAAACGGTGAACATCGCGTCGTATCCGGCATTTCGCGCAAGTTCTTTGACGTGCTCGTTGTAACTCCCAAATGGAACAGCAAAACAATTCACTTTTATGCCGAGTCGCTGCTCGAGCAATTCCTTGGAACCGACCACTTCGTTTCGTACCCATTGCTCGTACTGCGGCCCGGTGAGTCTTGTCCTGGTTCGCTTCACGCCCGCACCGACCAGGGTGATGGCATGCCCTTCGCGCAAGTCCTGATGCGTGGCGGTGTGCGCCTGAATGTCGACGCCGTTGTCACGCATGTCACCGAGCTGTTCCCACGTGATCGCTTCCCCGCCGCCTAAGGAACCGCCGCGCACGCCTTCAGTGTAAATGAACATTGTGAACGGATAGCCGTACTTCTTCATAATCGGCCATGCGACTTCGTATTGCGATTTCCAGCCATCATCGAAGCTAATGACCGCGCATCGCGGCGGTATGTTCTTCTCGCCCCGCTTCCACGCCAGCAAGTCCTGCATTGAGATCACCGTGATTCCCCGGTCCTTCAGTTCCTTCATTTGCGCCTCGAACGCGGCGGGCGTGATCTCAGTTCCTGGATAGCGGATTTTGTCGACCAAACGATGATAACAAAAAATAATCGTCTGCGCTGTTTGATCGACAACCGGCTTCGTAATCTTCGGCGACGCCGCCACCGGCGCGACACCAGGACTTCCGCCGGAGGTCGCGGCTCCCGGTATTGGCGATGAAGCGCTCACCGGCTGACCGTTCTGGGAACCAGTTTCGTGCTTCTGGCACATCGAAAAATTCAGCGCCAGAAGCAATGGAACGATTGCAAATCGGATCATCATAAAGGTGGTAAGGCTTTAAGCGGAGCGGCGCAAAACACAAGTGATTTTCCATGCGATCGAAGGAACAAATGAACGTTTGACGCAATGTGATGGTCTCACTTCGGCTTAGGGAGAAACTTTCTTCTAGATCGCGTGGTTTTTGCTATTAGATCAAAATGTCGCGTTCCGTAAATCGCATCGTTACAATTGGCCTCGTCGCTTTGCTACCTGCCTGCGCAAGTACGCGGCATGCTGCAGTCAAAGATACGACCAAGACGTTTAAAACTGTTGTCGTGGACGCTGGGCACGGCGGCAAAGACAGCGGCGCATATCGCCGCTACGGCCCGCCGGAGAAGCTGGTTACTCTCGATGTTGCTGAGCGTCTCGATCACAAGCTGCGCGAGTCGCAATTAAAAACAGTGATGACTCGCTCCTCGGACGTTTTCATTCCTCTTGATGAACGCGTGAACATTGAGAATTCGCAGAAGAACGCAATCTTCGTCAGCGTACACTTTAACGATTCGCGACGGCGCGGTGTTCGCGGATTCGAGACGTACTATCATTCCAGTGCGTCATTCGATCTGGCGAGCCGGATTCAAGAAAAGTTGATGTCGATCCCCCACTCCGCAAATCGCGGAATCCACACGGCAAATTTTCGCGTTCTGCGCAATGCGACGTGTCCGGCCGTGCTGGTGGAATGCGGTTACTTGAGTAATCGCAGTGAAGGCGGCCAGGCGCGCGATTGGGAATATCGCGAATTGCTCGCGGACAGAATTGCGGAAGCGATTGTCGAGCAACGCTACGGCGCCGGCGTGTACAAGGGTTCCCCTCAGCTCGCTTCACAATTCCAACAATCGACGGAATCTTCCAGCGGCAGCACTGGGTTGGCGCCGACTGCTCCGCATCGCTAAAATTCTTTCCCGCGCTGTTCGGGTCCAATTGCGGCGATGATGATCAACGCGATCGCAGTCACCAGCGTGAACAAACCAAGGGCCTTCGCGTAGTCGGGGTGGCCAGTAGTATCGCGGAAATGCTCGGCCAGTCGCGCTTCTACCACGGCGGTGTTGGCCGCAAAAAGATTTCCAAGCTGATAAGCGAATCCCGGAAACGTGCCGCGCACTTCACCTGGTGACAGTTCATTTAAATGCACTGGCACGATTCCCCAGACGCCTTGCACGGTGAATTGCATTAGGAACCCGCCGGCCACCAGCATCGACAATCCAGGCGAGAAAACCCACGCAGGAATTAAAATGATACTGCATATCACAGTGGCAACGATCAATCGACGACGGCCGAACTTTTGCGAAAGATGGCCGACTAACATCCCGCCGCAGATCGCGCCTACGGCATAGATAATTCCAATAATCGATTTTTCTTTCACACTGAGCCCACGCTGTTCGCCCAAAAAGGTCTGGTACATGTCCTGGGTACCGTGTGACATGGCGTTGAACGCTGTCATCAACAGAATGACGTATATCAACAGCAGCCAGTGCCGCTTCAGGATGTCGCCTGCAGTCGCCCAGAA
>WNGC01002082.1_pt1 | contig 12228 bp, 12 predicted proteins | sample 5400051 | NCBI WGS metagenome assembly WNGC01 (sample SAMN13153368, study PRJNA577476) | soil metagenome | isolation source: 20 cm soil or saprolite under grassland replicate 2 | place: USA:California | collected 2016-06-15 | reverse complement strand
TCAACCCTTGAGCTTGAAGCGCCTTAACCTGCTCGGGACGCTTGTCATACCCCTTCACTTCAAAGCCCCCCTTGAGAAGGCGCGAGGCCACCGCGCTTCCAAGAAGTCCGACGCCGACGATGCCGATTCGTTTCATTCCGTGATCCTCTTTTACGACGCCATTAGAACCCCAGATATCTCGATTTGATCTCTTCGTTCTCCCAAAGAGCCTGCGATGAGCAGGAGTGGACGATGCGACCGCGCGAGAGCACATGAACCTGATCGCAGACGCGCAGCGCGAGCGGCAGGTTCTGCTCCACCAGGAGGATCGACAACCCATGAGACTTAAGATTTTCAATGACGCGGCCGACCTCGCGAACCAACAGCGGCGCCAGCCCCTCGGTCGGCTCATCCATCAGTAAAAGTTCGGGATTGGTCATCAGCGCGCGCGCGATCGCCAGCATCTGCTGCTCGCCGCCCGAGAGCTTGCCCGCGCGGATCTCACGCCGCTCCCGAAGCCGCGGGAAGAGATCCATCACGCGCTCGACCGTCCAAGGCCCACCGTTACCTTTGGCGGCGACCGCAAGGTTCTCGTTCACGGTCAGCGATGGAAAGACGCGGCGACCCTGGGGCACCAGCCCGAGCCCAATGTCTACCACGCGGTTTGCGGGCCACGCCGTGATGTCGTGCTGCTTGAAAAGCACCTGTCCCTCGCGCGGCGGGGTGAAACCGATGATGGAGCGGATCAGCGTGGTTTTCCCCATGCCGTTCCGCCCCAGGATGCCGGTGACCTGGCCGCTCTCCATCGCGAACGAAATTCCCTGGATGACGTGGCTGTTGCCGTAGTAAGTATGAATGTCACGCACAGTTAACATCACGCTGTCTCCAAACCGGTTCCCAGGTAGGTCTCCCGCACGAGCGGGTTGACCTTGACCTCGTGACTAAGGCCGTCAGCGATGACCTTGCCGTAATGCAGGACCGTGATGCGATTGGTCAGCTCGAAGGCCACGTCCATGTCGTGCTCGATAACCAGCAGAGTAATGGCGGGATCGAGCTTTTTAAGCAGAGCGGTCATCATGTGGGACTCCGCCGGCGACAGCCCTGCGGTGGGCTCATCCAAAAGGAGTAGCTTCGGCGCCCCGGCCAGTGCCAGCGCAATCTCGAGCTGGCGCTGCTCGCCGTGAGAGAGGTTCCGTACCACCTCGTCCTCTTTTCCCTCGAGCCCGACGGCTTCGAGGACAGAGCGCGCCCGGGTGAAATGGTCGGTGTAGCTGGAGAGCGCGCGATGAAGGTGAAGCTTGGCGGAGGTCAGCGCCTGGACCGCGAGGAGACAGTTCTCCAACGCCGTCAGGCGAGGGAAGAGATTGGTGATCTGATAGGTTCGCGCAAGTCCCAGCGCGGCGCGGCGATGAGGAGCCAGGCGGGTTACGTCTCGGCCGAAGAGCGTGATCTGTCCTTCGGCCGCGCGGGTCTCTCCGCTGATCAGACCGAACAACGTCGTCTTTCCGGCGCCGTTCGGGCCGATGATGGCTCGGCGCTCGCCGGCTGCCACGGCAAGGCTCACGCCGTCCAGAGCGCGAAGCCCTTCGAACGCCTTCGAGACGTTCGACAGGCTCAGCGCAAGAGCGGGCGGATCAGTCATGGCTTCACTTCTCTATACTCATGCCGCGCCGGGAAACGAGTGGGTGAGGAGTAAAGGGTGAGGCGTTAGGCGAGCTAGCGTCGCTCGCTCATTGCCGCGCTGATCTCCGCTCCTTCACGCCTCGCGCCTTACGTGTCACCTAGCAGTACTTGCACGCCGGGTAGTTCCGATTGTAGACGGGCTGCTTCAGGAACTCCTCCGGCTTGTACTTCCAAAACTGAGACACCGCCGGGAAGGTGTGGATCACCGTATTCCACAGCTCGCCGTCTTTCTTCTCGACCTTTCGAACATAAATATTCTGGATCGGGCTGCCATGGGCGTCGAGCTTGACCGGTCCTCGCGGCGCGTCGGGAATCTCCACTCTTTTCAGCGCCGCGAGAAATTTTTCCCTGTCCTCGACGTTTCCGCCCACCGCTTTGGCGCCTTCGTTGATCCAGCGCGCTACGGTGTAACAGGTTTCCGAGTAGTAGGAGGGAATCTTTCCGTACTTCGTTTTGTACTCCTTGACGAAGCGCTTGTTCACCGGAGTGTCGATCGCGGCGCTGTAGATGAGCGGCGTGATCGCCCCGATCGCTTCGTCGCCGAGCGAAGGCAATACGAACTCATCAAAGGTCGTGCCGCCGCCGATGATTGGGAGTCTCGCTTTGAGTCCCGCGTCCTGGTACTGCTTGGGGAATCTGAGGGCTGATGCCGCCACCATCACGCCGAAGACGGCGTCGGCGTCGCGCTTGATCTGGGCCAGGAAAGGGCCGAAGTCGGTGGTGCCGAGAGGCGGCCAGAGTTTCTGAACGATCTGGCCGCCGGCCTCCTCAAAGGTTCGTTGGAACCCACCGACCTGTTCCCAGCCGAAAGCGTAGTCCATTGCGATCGTCACGACCTTCTTATAGCCGAGCGTCTTCGCAACGTATTCCCCGAACGGTTGGTTTGGCTGGCTCGATGTCCAACCGGTCCGAACCAACCACTTGACTGGCTTCCGCTGCGTGAGGTCGTCGGCCGACACCACGGGAAAAAGGGTTGGAATCTGGTATTCATCGATCTTCGGCGCCAGCGCGTACCCCTCGCTGGCAAGGAACGCCCCAGCCAAGACCAGCACCTTGTCGCTATCCACCAGCTTCCGTAGCTTCGTCAGCGCTTGAGCTGGGTCTCCCTGAGTGTCCTCCACGATCACTTCCACTTTCCGCCCAGCGATCTGGTTGCCGATCTCTTCGAGGTACATCGTGAATCCGCTGGTCATGTCCTTTCCGACCGCGGCGCCGCCGCCCGTCACCGGCGCGAGAAAACCGATACGGATCGGCGCCTTTTGCGGCCATCCCTGGCCCGGTCCCGCCATAACCAGAGCCACGACTGCTAGGAGCGCGACGATTAGTTTCTTGTCCATGCCTGCCCTCCTTATGTTTTCTTCACGCCTCGGAACGCGATGGGTTTGGCCTGGCTCGCTGCGCCCACTGTCTCACGGCCCCGAGAATTCCTTCCGGGGCATAGACGATCGTGGCAATGTAAACGGCGCCGAGAATTAAAAGCCAGCGATGCGTGTATACGGAGACGAGGTTCTTGAGAAAAACGATGATGCCCGCTCCCAGCGCCGGCCCGAGGAGCGTTCCGCGGCCGCCCAAGGCGACCATGAGAAGCACCTCCACCGAAGTTGCCAGCTGCAGATCCATCGGGCTGACGAAGCCGTTGTAGTACGCCCACAGCACGCCGGCGAAGCCGCCGAAACCACCTGCAATGACAAACCCGATGTACTTGTGGAGCCACACGTGATAACCGAGCGTTCTCATGCGCGACTCGCTCTCTCTGATCCCCACCAGGGTCTGGCCGAACGGCGAGCGAACGATCGCGCGGAGGATCCAGAAGGAGACGAGAAATCCCGCGAGCGCAAAGTAATAGAATGGAATCGAAAGAGCGAGTGACCACGGCAGGCCGAGGTCCGGGCGAGAGATTGCCGAGATTCCGTTGTCCCCTTGGGTCATCGTGACCCAGCGGTGAGCGAGCCCCCAGACCACCATGCCGAGGGCGAGCGTGATCATGAGGAAGTAGACCCCTGTGGCGCGTAACGCCACCAGGCCGAAGATCGCGGCGACCACTACCGCCATCAAAACGCCGGCCGCCAGAGCGACCGAGAAGCCGACGGCGTACCGCGTGGTCAGTATACCCACGCTGTAAGCGCCAAGGCCGAGATAAGCGGCATGCCCGAGCGAAGCCAGACCGGTGTAGCCGAGAATGATGTCGAGGCTCATGGCCAGGATCGCGTAGATCAGCGCCTGAGTCAGCAAGGTGAGCAGGAACGAGGAAAGGAACGGCGGCGAGATGGCGAGGAGAAGAAAAACGATCGCCGGCACCACCAATCGCTCACCGGAGAAAAGATCCGCTCTCATCACGCGCGACCGAAGAGCCCCGTAGGCCACACCGCCAGGATCGCGGCCATCGGAGCGAAAAGTGTAAAGTACGACAACTCAGGAAAGAGCGCCTTGCCAAAGTTGTCGAGGAGACCGACGAGGAGGCTGCCGACCAGGGCGCCCTTGAGGCTTCCCATGCCGCCGACGATGACCACGACGAACGCGTAGGGGAGGATCTCGAAGTCGGCGCCCGGATAGACTCCGACAAATCCTCCGGCGACCACACCGGCGACCGCTGCGAGGAAAGCGCCCAGCGCGAACACGATCATCGAGATTCTGTAAACATTAATCCCGACGCCGCGCGCCATCTCGGGGTCATCCACGGTCGCCCGCATCATCGCGCCGACCCGCGTCTGCTCGAGGACCAGCCAGAGAATCACGGCCACGGCCGCAGCCACCGCAATGATGAAGAGTCGATAGACCGGAAAATAGAGTTGGCCGATCGTAAAAGCGCCGGAGAGCATTGCCGGCACCGGAATCGTGTACGGGTCGCCGCCCCAGATGATCAGCGCGAGATCCTGGAAGATCAGCGCGAACCCCATTGTGGTGAGCACCTGGCCGAGTTCCTGCCCGCCGAGCCGCTTGAGAAACGCGTTCCACTCGCCGACACCCACGAGGGCGATCGCCAGAGCACCGGCGAGAATCGCCAGAGGAAAATTGGCGCCGCGCCAGATGGCGCTGAGCCCGACGTATCCTCCCAGCAAGTAATAAGAGCCGTGCGTCATGTTGACGATCCGCATCATCCCGAAGATGAGAGAGAGCCCGCCCGCAAGAAGGAAGAGGAGCGCCCCGTAGGAGATGCCGTTGAACGCCTGTGTGATCCAGAATTCCACAGTTCTATTTATGATCCGAAAAGGCGGCAGGTGTACCGGAAGAAAGTCCGCCGCTGATGGTGCTTACGGATGTCCGATTCATTAGATCGTTTGGCCACTCTTCGGGTACCACCGGTCCCCACTCTTGTCAATTGCCTAAAGGCTCGCGTAGCATGGTGGCAAATTTTCCGGACAAAGGAGGCAGGTCATGGCGTTTCCCCGCGAGCAGATAGCTTACTCGGCGGTCATCGACCGTCCCACACTTCGCCTGCCGAAATCGGCGCGAGTCGTGGTGTGGACCATCGTCAACGTGGAGGAATGGGATATCCAAGGTCCCATGCCGCGCGCGGTACTGCCGCCGCCCGGCGGGGCGCAGGTTATTCCCGACGTTCCCAACTTCGCTTGGTTCGAGTACGGAATGCGGGTAGGCTTCTGGCGTCTGAAGTCGGTCCTCGACAAACACAGGATCAAGGCCACCCTTTCGATCAACGCCTCGGTTTGCCTCTCCTATCCAAGAATCGCTGAGGCTTCTAGAGCCGCCGGCTGGGAGTTCATGGGCCACGGCTTCATCCAAAAGCCGATGCACCTGTTAGAAGATCAACGGGAGGCGATCCGGAAGTCCATGGAAGTCATCCGCAAGTTCACGGGCAAGGCACCGTCAGGATGGCTTGGTCCAGGGCTCACAGAAACTGAACAGACTCTCGATCTCCTGGCCGAAGCCGGCTTTCACTATGTCGCCGACTGGGTCAACGATGATCAGCCCTACGAGATCAAAACGGCGCATGGCCCGCTCGTTTCGCTCCCTTACAGCGTCGAGCTGAACGACATCCCGATGATGATTCTCCAGCACCATGAAGCGGAGGAATTTTTTCGCCGAGCCAAGGATCAGTTCGAGACGCTCTACGCTGAAGGAGCGAACAGCGCCCGAGTCATGGCGATTGCGGTCCACCCGTACATCAGCGGAGTGCCGCATCGGATCAAGTACTTCGAGAAGACCTTTGCTTACTTGAAGAAGCAGAAGCATGTTCTTTTCTGGACGGGGGAACAGATTCTGGACTGGTACCGAGCCACTCGACCAACAGGCGGGTGAAGTTGCCCACCCGATTTACGATTTCAGATTTTTGACTTTTGATTGAACTACCCTGCAGCAAGCTGCGGGTATCAAAGAACATTGATGAGAATTTATCCCAAGGGCGTCACCCCCGAACGTTTTCATCGGGGGTCCAGTCACAGCTTCGTCTGTGGTGAGCCCAGTCGAACCACCGATAGAAGCATTCGGGAATGACAAACTTTTAGAGGTCTGGGAATAGCTCTTACGCAGCGAGCCGCGGGGAATTAATCCCGTAGAGATTCAAAATCCAAAATGATGTCACGCGCCGTAGATCTCCGGATTATAGATATTCGGTGGCCGGCGCCCTTCGATCACTGCGACAATGTTCTCGACCACAATGGCGGCGATGCGCTCGCGGGTGTCACCTGCGGCGCTGCCGAGGTGAGGCGTCAAGACAACATTCGGCAAATCGATGAGTTCCGGCTCGACCATCGGCTCATGCTCATAGACGTCGAGCGCCGCGCCCGCGATCCGCTTCCCTTTCAACGCGCGCACCAAAGCCTTCTCGTCCACGATGGGACCGCGCGCCGTGTTCACGAGATAGGCCGACGGGCGCATTAGGCTCAATTCTCGATCGCCGATCAGGTGGATGGTCTCAGGGCTAAGCGCGGCGTTGATCGAGACGAAGTCCGATTCCTGCAAGAGGTCATTCAAGCTTCGGTACTCGACGCTGAGTGCGGCTTCCCGTGATTCGTCCAACCTATGGCGTTTTGTGTAGAGGATCCGCATGCCAAAGCCTCCGGCGCGTCGGGCCACGGCTTCGCCGACGGAACCGAGGCCGATGATCCCCAAGGTTTTGCCGTTAACTTCACCTCCCACAAAATGCATCGACTGGCCGCCGGGAAAGAGGCCGGACCGAAGAGCGCGGTCGGCTTCCACGACTCTGCGAGCCGCCGCCAGGAGGAGCGCCCAGTGAAGATCCGCGGTGGCTTCGGTGACGAGGGGCGGAATCGTGGTGACGGGAATGTGTCTGGCCGTTGCGGTTGCCATGTCAACTCCGGCGGGCGTGATCGCCATCGAGGCGATCAGCTTGAGAGCCGGGCTCGTGTTGATCACTTCAGCGTCTACACGATCGTGAAGCAGGCAGAGGAGATAGTCGTTCCGTTTGAGAGCCGCGATCAACTCAGTCTTCGTGAGGATGTGAGTAGTATCAGGATTCAGTTCGACTTCCGCTACTTCTCGGAGTCGAGCCAGCGCTTTCTCCGGGATCGGCTGGGTGACAAAGATTCTTGGAGCTGAGGCGCTCATCGTGTTAAATGCGCTCCTGGGTAATGGAGTAATGGAGTGTTGGAGTAATGATAATCAATCTCTCGTGCTCCAGTACTGCATTACTCCAATCCCAAATGGTCCGCCAGCTCCCAACGACGCAGTCCCGCGCGCTATTCAGCAGACTCCTCAGGAACGCTCTCCCAGGCTTTCGCTACTCCACTCCTGCGAGTGAGGAGGGGGAGCAGAAGGAGAAGCGCGGCGGCGAGAATGCAACCGGCCGAGATCGGGCGCGCGAGGAAAATGGTGAAGCTCCCCGCGGAGAGGATCAGGGATTGGCGAAGGGCCTCTTCCATCATTGGGCCGATCACCATCGCCAGGATCAGAGGCGCGGCTTCGTAGTCGAATTTTTTCATCAGATACCCCAGGACTCCGAAGACCCACATTACGATGCCGTCGCCGACATTGTTGCTGACGCTGTAGGAGCCGATGAGGCAGAACAGGAGGATGAAGGGGAACAGGATCGCGTAGGGCACTCTGAGGAGCCTGGCCCACATTGGTATGAGAGGCAGATTCAAGACCAGAAGCATGGCGTTGCCGATGTACATGCTGGTGATAATCCCCCAGAAGACATCGGGGGCCTGCTTCATGAGAAGGGGGCCGGGTTGAAGCCCGTGAATCATCAGCGCCCCAAGCAGGATCGCCATGACCGCGTTGGCGGGAATGCCAAGCGTCAGAAGCGGGATGAAGGCGCCGCCGGCAGCAGCGTTGTTGGCGGATTCTGGCCCGGCCACGCCCTCGATGGCTCCTTTGCCGAACCGCTCGGGGTATTTGGACGCCCGCTTTTCAACGGCGTAAGAGACGAAGGAAGCGATGATGGCACCAGCGCCGGGAAGAATGCCCAAGAAAAACCCCAGCATCGATCCCCGCAAGATCGGCATGGTTGAGAGGCGCCAGTCCTCGCGGCTTGGAAGGAGTCCCTTTGCCGGCGTGGCGAAAATTTCCTGCTTCTCCGCTCCTCGTTCCAAATTGAGAAGAACCTCGGAGATTCCGAAGAGTCCCATGATGACCGGCACCAGGCCGAGGCCGTCCATCAAGGTCTGAATCCCGAAGGTAAAACGGTAGCGCCCGCTGATCGAGTCTACACCCACGCTGCCGCAGAGGAGTCCGACGGCTGCCATCATGAGCGCCTTCACCATCGACTCGCGGGCAAAGTAGGTGAGAATCGTCAGGCCCAGGACCATGAGAGAGAAATATTCCGGAGGGCCGAAGCTCAAGGCCACTTTGGCGAGAGACGGAGCCATGAAGGTCAGGACAATGACACTCAGTGTCCCTGCGATGAACGATCCGAACGCGGAAATCCCCAGGGCCGCACCCGCTCGTCCCTGACGCGCCATGGCGTGACCGTCCAGGCAGGTGACGACCGACGCCGCCTCACCAGGGATATTCACGAGAATGGAGGTCGTCGAGCCGCCGTACATCGCGCCGTAATAGATTCCAGCCAGCATGATGATGGCGGAAACCGGGGAGGCCGCAAAAGTCGATGGAAGTAGGAGCGCGATGGCAGCCGCAGGACCCAATCCAGGAAGCACCCCCACCAGAGTTCCGATGAATACTCCTACAAAACAGTAGAGAAGATTGATCGGTTGAAGCGCGACCTGAAACCCGTGAAGAAGGCCCTGAAAGATCTCCATGCTCAAAAACCGAAGGGGCCCGCGGGGAGCTGAGTTTTGAGCCAGAGTTGGAAGAGCGCGTAAGACGAAACCGCCCCGATCAGCGCAGTGACGGCGCTGAACACCCATCCTCTGTACTCCATACGAAACAAGAGGAAGAGAAACAGGAACGTGATAGTCACGAAGCCGAAGGTTTCAAGCAGCAAGAGGTACGCTAAAAGCGCTCCGGTCACGAGGAGGAGCTTCGACGACTTAAGAACGGACAACGACAGCCTGCCCATGTTCTTGAGAGAGCTGAGGAGCAGGACGAGCGAGAGGAGTCCTAGCACCACGCCGCCCCAAAAGGGAAAGAATCCCGGCCCGGGCGAGCGAAGACTCCCGAGCTTCAGGTTGATGAAGCCCTCGAGGGAGAAAAAAATAGCGATGGCCAGCCAGAACAAACTGCTGGCCAGATCCTTCGACATAAAGTTCGATCGACTCTCGGCTCGAAGTCGACAATTCTTTTCACGGCGAAGAGCCTACCGTGGCGAAGCCGCAACTAAATGTAGGAAAGCACGATTCACCGCAGAGGCACAGAGGATGCATGGTTCGACAAGCTCACCACGAGCGGGATTCTCATAGCCGCGCATCCTGAGCTTCGTCGAAGGACGCATGCTCGGCGTCTCCGCGGTGACTGTCCGAACCCTTCGAAAATCCTTCGTGTCCTTCCCGCCTTCGTGGTGAAGGCTTGTTCTCCTTTTGGTTGCGGCGTAGCCGCGCTAAGCTTACTTTACCAGTCCAGTCTTCTTGGCGATTTCCTCCACGGTTCGATGTTCCTCGCGTATTTCAGCGAAGAGCTTCTCTGGCGGCACATAATCTTGGACCATGCCCAATCCGCCGAGTTTGGCGGCAACGGCAGGGTCCTTGACCGCTTTTTCAACAGCGGGAACCAGCGCCTTTGTCACCTCGGCCGGCACTCCCGTCGGCGCGAAGAAGGCCAGCCAGACGCCAAAGAGGTTCTGGCGGTAGCCGAGTTGAGACAGCGTGGGGATCTCGGGGAACTCAGGAATCTTATTCGAGGCGAGTATTCCCTTCATCGCTCCGCTCTTCAGGTGGCTGAGTAGCGTGCCGAGGGCCAGCACCCCTCCCTCCACATGTCCCCCCAATAGAGCAGTCACGCCAGGCGAGGCCCCTTTGAACGGCACCATGATCAGCCCCGCGCCGGTGAGAGTGTTGATGATCTCCAGAGTGAAATGACCCACCGATCCCGCTCCAACCGTGCCTACGTGAACCTTACCCGGATTCTTTTTGGCAAACTCCACCATCTCATTGAAGCTCTTGTAAGGCGCGTCCGGCCGAACGAGTAGAAGTAAGGGAAACCGCGTGGCCAATCCCAACGGCGTAAGATCCTTGAAGGGATCATACGCAACGGACTCGGGCGTGAGAATTCGGTTGTAGATAAGGGCGGCATTGTTCGTGAGAAGAATCGTGTAGCCGTCCTTCTTCGCCTTAACGGCGCTGTCGGTTCCTAACGTTCCGCCAGCTCCTGGCTTGTTGGCCACGATAACCGGCACCTTGAGCAGCTTGGACAGTTCCTCCGCCATAGCACGACAAGCTATGTCCGCGGCGTCTCCAGGCGCGAGAGGAATTACGACGTTGATGGCCTGATTGGGATAGCTCTGCGCGCACAGATGAGGGGTGCTCGACAGGAGCAATGCGACGGCTAACATGCTCTTCATCATGGCCGCGTCCCTTCTGACAATTGGCTTACTTTATCAGTCCTGCCTTCTTGACGATCTCCTCGACGGTACGATGCTCCTCGCGTATTTCAGCGAGAAGCTTCTCCGGAGACGCATAATCTTGAACTATGCCTAAAGCGGCGAGCTTAGACGCAATGGCAGGGTCCTTGGCCGCCTTTTCGATCGCCGGGACCAGCACCGCTGTAACCTCCGCGCTGAGTCCGGCCGGCGCAAAGAAAGCCCACCAGACACCCCAGAAATTTTGCCGGTACCCCAACTGCGGCAGCGTCGGGATATCAGGAAACTCCGGAAACTTATTGGATATCACGATTCCCCTAAGGCCCCCGCTCTTCAAATGGCCCGTCAAGGTACCAAGGGCCGGAGCGACGGCTTCGACATGTCCCCCCAAAACCGCCGTCACGGCCGGGGACGCTCCTTTAAATGGAACCATGGTTAATCCGGCCCCGCTCAGACTGTTAATGATCTCGACCGCAAAATGCCCGCCGCTCCCCACCCCGAAGGTTCCGACACGAGCCTTGCCGGGATTTTTCTTGGCGTATTCGATGAACTCCCGGAAGCTTTTGTACTCGGCGTCCCCTCTCACAGCCACGACTACTGGGCTCCGCGTAGCCATGCCCAGTGGGGTGAGATCCTTCAAGGGATCGTATCGAACCGTATCCGGGTTCATGATACGACTCGAAATCAACGCCGCATTCGGCGCGATGAGAATCGTATACCCATCCTTTTTGGCCTTAACCACACTCTCCGTCCCAGTGACGGCCCCCGCTCCGGGACGGTTCACCGGAACAACGGAAACTTTGAGCATCTTCGCCAGCTCCTCGGCCATTGCCCGGCCAGCGACGTCACCCGTATCCCCTGGCGCATAGGGAAGGACCAGACTGATGGATTGGTTCGGATAGCCCTGGGCGTGAAGGTACGTAGCACTTACGAGAAGCGACGCGATCGACAGTAGACCCATGATACGACGCATCATAGCCGTCTCCTTAGATGAAGCTTCTGCCGAATCAGGTGGGCGCATGCTATTGGACAGTCCAGCCCCGTGTCAAGCGCATCCTGAGAACGACGATTCTCTTCACGTGAAGAGCCCTGCCGGGCGACGGCGATTTAGGCCGGGACTACAACAGGACTACGAGGCGCAGAAAATGCCGAGAAGCTTTTCGAGGAAGCCAGAAAAAAACTTATGAGCGGCGCTTCCGATCAACTTTTGAGCGCCGTTAGAATTTCTTGATTGCTCAGGGGCCATCCCACGGCGGCTTCCATGAGGCGGAGAGCGAAGCGATGCATCTCCTCGCCGTCCATGGAGTCCACGGCGTCCGCTGCGATCACAACCCGAAAGTCACGGTTGGTGGCCTCGAAAGCGGTACAGAGAACACAGGTCGTGGTGTTGATCCCCGTGAGGATCACGGTGTCTACTCCGAAACGACGTAGCAGAAATTCCAGATCCGTTGCATAGAAGGCGTTGTAGCGCTTCTTCTCTCGTACCACGAGATCGCCTCCTGCATAGAGCTCCGGGATGATTTCTGTCCCCTTACTTCCAGCTAGATTGTGGCGGAGAATTCCTTTTCTGGCTTTGGCCGGGTCATCGTGAATCGCCTTCCAGAATGGATTGGACGAGATCTCCTCAGACTCTCGGTATTCAGTCACCACGTGGATGATCCGGACGCCTATCG
>WNGC01011553.1_pt1 | contig 12229 bp, 11 predicted proteins | sample 5400051 | NCBI WGS metagenome assembly WNGC01 (sample SAMN13153368, study PRJNA577476) | soil metagenome | isolation source: 20 cm soil or saprolite under grassland replicate 2 | place: USA:California | collected 2016-06-15 | reverse complement strand
CACTTTGCCGGCGAAGTGTTCGCTGTCCGGCAGAGCCTCCACCGAGGTCACGACACAGGTCCCGTACTTGGTCTCGATCGGCTCGCCTTCCTCGGGGAGGCGTGGCACCTCGGCCTCCTGGAAATCCTGGAAGTTCGGCCCGTCGATCGTGATCATGATCTGGTCCACGTAGGTCCGCGCATTTTCAGGACAAGAGCCGGCTCGGTCATCGCCCAAACGGGATGAAGCCACCAGCGGTTCGCGGCGGTCGCTCAGGTTGTTGTCGCCTCGGTGGTGGGAAGCCGCCCCCTCAAGCGATGCGCCTCGGCCGGGACGCTCTCCATTGCCGGCCTGCTCTCCGCCGGGTGCGATTCGAACCAGGACGCGTATCGGCGCGCAAGAGGTGCGGCGGTCACACCGTGCACGAGGACGGAGAGAGCGACCGTCGCGTAGGTCGCAGACAGCATCGTCCCGGCATGAGGAAGGTGGGCGTCCTCGACGACGATCAGCGCGAAGACGACTGACGCGAGGCCTCGCGGCCCGAACCAGCCGAGGAAAGCGACGGTGGGGCCGCGCGCACCCGTTCCCAGCATGGCGATCGTTACCGGCAGCATGCGCACCACGGTCAGGCTCGCAATGGCATAGAGACCTATGCGCCAATCGATCGTGTGCAGCGTCGGCGAGAGCAGCACCGCCCCGAAGACGAGCAACGTGACGCCGCTGAGCACATCGCCCACCTCTTCCGTCAGGCGGGTCACCTCGCCGCCCTCGTCACGACGAATCGCCCCGAAGACCATTCCGGCGACGAAGGCTGCGATGAAGCCCGAGCCGCCGAGCGGCGCGGCGATCCCATAGGCGAGCGCGGCACCTGCCGCCGGGACGACCTGCAGCCAGGCGGCGGCGATCAGGCGACGGCGGGTTCCGAGGACGACGGCCCCTGCGGCGACGACGCCGCCGGCAAAACCGCCGGCGATTCCCCAGCCGATTTGCTCGACCACGAGCCGAACCGCGTGAGCGTCGCCGATCTCGCCCGCCTCGGCCTCCGCGAAAGCGAGCGCAATGAACAGGAGCGGCACACAGATGCCGTCGTTGAGCCCGCTCTCGACATTGAGGCCCTGACTGATGCGGGACGGCAGGCGGCGTTCGGCCAGAACGGGCTGCCCGAGGGCGGCGTCTGTCGGCGCGAGCATCACGCCCAGAACGACCGCTTCCGCGACCGACAGCGATCCAAAGAGCAGGCTTGCGAGGAGCGCTCCGGCGACGATCGTCAGCGGTAAGCCGAGGCCGAGCAGACGCGCCGGAACGGCGTATTCGCGACGAAGCGTTCTCAGGTCGATGCGTGACGCGTCGGCGAAGAGAACGAGCGCTAGCGTCGCCTCTGCGAGCACCTTGACGGACTCGCCTGTCGGCGGAAGGTCGAAGACGCCCAGAGCCTCGGTGCCGAACACCAGCCCGACGCCGACGAAGAAGATCGCAGGCGTGATCGGCGTGCCCTCGAGCCGGCCCGAGAAGAGCGCGAACCCGATTGTCGCGGCCGCGATGACCGCAAGATCCCAGCCCATACGAGCGGCTAAGACTAAGCTGGACGTCGGGCTCATAGCTGGAGTCCCGTCCTCAGCGCAGCGGCGCTCATCCGACGAGGGGTCGGGGGCACAGCCGCCCGTAGCCGCATCGTCCGGTTGGGATGAGCCCCCGGGCCGCCTGCGGTGCAACCCTGGCCAGATGCCGGAAACGGTCTCAGCCGCGGAGGTGGCCCACGAGCTCGGTCACCACCACGGACACCATGGCGCGGTAAGTCGACGCGCGGAGATCATCGAGATCCTCGAGGCGATCCTGCTCGCCGTGGTGGCGGTCGCGACAGCGTGGAGCGGCTACCAGACCGCGCGCTGGGACGGCCGGCAGGCGCACGAGTACGGCCTCACCAACAAGTACCGCGCCCTCTCCAACCAGGCGGCCACCCGGAGCGGTCAGGAAGAGCTATACGACACGAGCACCTTCTCGTTCTGGTTGCAGGCGACAGGGCAAGGAAAGAACGAGGAAGCAGCGCTCTTCGAGCGCCGATTCCGGCCCGAGTACCGCCCGGCATTCGCTGCCTGGCTCCAGACGGACCCCTTCCACAATCCGAAAGCGCCAGCAGGCCCGATCCTGATGCCGCAGTACCACAACGCTATGGCCGCGAAGGCAAAGGCCTACGACGCTCGGGCCTCCCACGCTTTCGAGGAGGGGACGAAGGCCCGCGAGCGAGGCGACAAGTACCTCCGTAACACAGTTCTGCTTGCAACGGTGCTCTTCCTGACAGCGCTCGCCCAGAAGTTCAAGGTGCACGCGGTCCGGGCCTCCCTGCTCGGGGTATCCGCAGTTCTGCTCGCGATCGGCGTCTATTTCGTCGCCACGTACCCGACGGCCTGAGGCGGCTCACGCTGCGGGTGGTGGCGTGCCTGCCGCCGCAGCCTCCCCGCCGGGCGCCGGTGCGGTCTCAGCGACCGGCACGCGACGCGCAGACAGCACCTCGGTGGCTATGTACGCAGCAACGACGGCGACGATGATCAGCGGAGCCACCCCCAGTCCCGCCTTAGAGGTCAGGAGCAGCGCGACCACGACGGACGACAGTGGCAGCCGCAGGATCGACACGACTCCGGCGCCCATCAAGACTGCTACTGCCGGCGTCTCGGAGAAGCCTGGCAGGTGCCCAGCGAGAAGACCCCCTACCAGGCCGAGAAACAGTGCGGGGAAGGTTGGGCCGCCGCGAAAGTTGCCGAGCGAGATGCTCCAGGCAGCTCCCTTGAAGACTAAGAGAAGCCCGAGCGTGGTCAGCGACAACGTTGAGGCGTCCTTCAGGACCGAAGCAAATTCGTCTTGGCCGGAGAACAGCACCGCGTCGGTTGGCTGATCGGTCGCCTGATTGAAGGCGATCGCAAGTCCCCCGACCACTAGCGCAGCCGCCGTCGTGAACACGAATGGTCGCCTCGAGACAACACGCGTCGTCCACCGCGCGATTTCGACAATGACGAACACGACGAGCGCGGCGGCAATGGCGAGCACGATCGTCCACCCGAAGTCGCCCCAGCCGGGTCCTGAGAACGTTGGCAGAGAGAACGGGGTCAAGGCATAGGCGCTCGTGCTCAGGCCGGTCCAGTTGCCCATGCCGATGAAGACGAGCGAGCCAACCCCGGAAGCGAGCAGACCCGGAAGCAGGACCAGCGGCAACGTCGGGCCACCCAGCCCCGCGGCCCCGGCGAGCCGAAGATCGTCGAGACGGCGGCGAAGCTGCCGGCGGCCGCCATCAGCCCGACGGCCTGTTGGGGGGCGTCCTTTCTGACCAGCCGAAACGCAAGGATCCCGAGACCCATGCCAAGCGCGATCAGAGGTGCTTCCGGGCCGAGCACGAGTCCGAGACCCAACGTGGCGAGCGCAGCCAGGAGCACGCCCGGAAGCTCGATCGGTTGAGTGGGCTTTCCGCCGGTCGAGAGCCCGTCCGCGGGCACGTGGCCTCCGTGTCCCGGGAGGCGCTGGATCGCAAACACGGTCAGGATCCCGGCCAGGGCAAGCCAAGGCAGAGGCCACCAGGAAGGGACCGTGTCGAACCCCAGGTCGCTGGGTAGATCGGTGTACACACCCACTTGAATCGCATGGACGAGCTCGAGAAATGCCCAGGAGGCCAGCGAGACGAGCACTCCGATCACTGCCGCGAAGACGAGCAGAACTCGGTATCGCCTGCTCCGGACCTGCGAGCCCGGGTCGACCGGGGGAGCTGCAACCTCGCTCACGGAGTGTCCACCCTAGTGCGCAGCGCCGGAGGTGAACTCGTCCGAAACGGATGATGCGCCGCTCAGCCCACGAGGTCAGAGTGGAACGCGCAGGTCCAACTTGCGTAACTCAAGGGAGGAACCATGTACTGGGGAATCGGAATCGGCGGCGGCATCTTGTATCTGATCGTGGCGTTCACTCTCGGGCTGATGACGCTCAGAAACGGACACGGGTGGCTGTTCTTCTTCGGGATCTTCTTCCCGATCCTCTGGATCTTCGGCGCGTTCATGAGGCCGCCAGAGATGACCCAGCCCGCCTGAGGCGTTCGGCTCAAGTCACGTTGTGAGCACCGCTCGCGCCGAGGAGCTGCAGGGCGAATCGAGCGCGCCCCAGGATGCGGCCGTCTACGAGGCGCCCGCAGTGCTTCGCCTGCTCTGGGCCGATCCGCAGTACATGCCGGAGCACCTCGCGCTGTGGTCGCTCAAGCGCTTCGGGCCGAGGGCATCGTCCGCCGTCGAGAAGCTCCGCGTTTCCCATCCCGGCGCTGACCTGCCCGAGCTCGAAGCGGCCGTGATCGAGCACCAGACACGCATCTCGATGACCGAGGGAGCATTCGTCGGCGGTCCGTTCATCGTCTTGCTCCCGGTGGCGTTCTGCGCGGCGCTGCTTGCCCAGGCGCAGATGGCGCTCGAGCTCGCGGCGCTCGCCGGCTACGCACCCGACGACGAGATGCGGGCCGCCGATCTCCTGGTGATCCAGGGCGCCTATGCGTCGACGGCGGAGGCGAGCGGGGCGCTGGCGAGGCTGACGCGAGATCCGAAGAGCCGCGAAGGCAAGAGACTGCCGCGCGGCACCCGCATCAGCATGGTCAAGCGCATGGCCTACATGCTCGGGGTCCTCGGGTCGAGCAGCGAGGAAAAGCCGAGCCGGCTCCGCTCGGCGCTCCAGATGGTCTCGGTCGGGGCCGTGTTCCTGGTCGGACTCGTGCTCCCACTCGTCTGGGTCCCGTACATGGCGCTGGCCTTCCGAAAAAGCGGCCTCCGAATGGGGGCGCAAGCCTCCGCGTTCTACGCCGAGCGGAGAAGCGAAGAGGCTGGAGTCACGGTGAGGAACGTTCCGACAGCGCGGATCGCAATGTCCGCGGGCCTGACTCGGATGACCTTGCTGATCGCCGTGCCGGTCTTCGTCGCCGTGATCGCCCTGCTGACGGGTGCGGACATCGGCAGCGGGAAATGGGTCAGCGCCGGGATCTTCCTGATCGTGGTCTCCGGGCTGGTCACGCTCGCCTGGTTCGGGTACCGCCGTTGGCGCCGGCGCGGCCTACGGCCGCCCAAACCAGTGACCGCGTGACGCCAGCGCCAACGTTGACTCCGCATGCAGCGAGGACGGGTGCTTTTAAGCGTTGGTCAGGCGCGCGAGCATCGCCTCTACTCGATCCAGACGCGCGGCGAGATCATCGAAGCGAGCGTCGATCCGCTCCTCGCCGCTTTGATCTGCCTTGGCTTCGGCCTTTTCGATCTCACGCTCCGCGCGGGCGACGAAGGTCGACGTGATCGCGGCGATGAGGATCGCCAGGAAAGCGATGCCTTCAAGCATCACGAACGCTGCGACGATCCGACCTGAGGTACGGGTGGGCGTCACGTCTCCGTAACCGACCGTCGTCACCGTTTGCAGAGCCCACCACATTCCCCGCCAGACGTTCGGGTACTCCTCATGGTCGAGGACCCACATAGCGACGCCGCCCCCAACGACGACAACTGCGGTCGCGACGACGATCACGTTGGCCGCGTTGCGGACGGACACGGGCTCGCGGAGGAAGCGTGTCATCCGACGCTCGATCAACCGCGGCCGGGCCATCTCGAGACCGTACAGAGCACCCCGGATGAGGCTTTCGCGACACAACCAGGTGTTACCCCTTTGTCGAGGCGGTGCTAGGGGAGCTGACCGACTCGAGTCGTTGAACCGCACGGCGAATCATCCAATTCGCACGATGCGAGAGGGCCCCCTCCCGGTGTTTGATGCTTCACCTCGACGAAGGAGTCTCGCCATGGCCGCACCCACAAAGGAACGCCTCGCGCGGAGCGATGCCGACCTTCAGGAACTGATCGCACTCATCGGAGGCGCCGACAGCGTCGAGCTGAAGCTGACCCTGCCGGATTCGGATCAAAGATCGACCATCACAGCGCTCGCCCTCGACCCGCTGGATGCCCAGATCCGCCAGGTGTACTTCCTCGACACGCCCGAGCTCACGCTCAGCGAGCACGGTGTTGTCGTTCGGGCCCGTCGTGTCCAGAGGAAGGGCGACGACTCGGTCGTCAAGCTGCGCCCGGTCGTTCCCGGCGACCTGCCGGATGACATACGCAGCTCCGCCGCCTTTGGCGTCGAGGTAGATGCCTCGCCGGAAGGCTTCGTCTGCTCAGGCTCGATGAAGGGCGTTCCGGGGTCTTCGGTGCGTGAAGCCGTGGGAAGCAAGCAACCGCTAAGGAAGCTCTTCTCAAAAGAGCAACGGGCATTCTTTGCGGAGCACGCGCCCGACGGCGTCGAGATCGACGATCTCAGCGTCCTGGGGCCGATCTTCGTCCTCAAGCTGAAGTACACACCGGAGGAGCTCGGCCGCAGGCTCGTCGCCGAGGTCTGGCTGTATCCCGACGACACGAGAATCCTCGAACTGTCCACCAAGTGCGCGCCGTCGGAAGCGTTCCAGATTGCTGCCGAGACACGGGCCTATCTCGCTGGTCGAGGCGTCAATTTGGAGGGAGAGCAACAAACGAAGACGAAGACGGCGCTCGAGTACTTCGCCCGGCAGCTTCGCGGGGACGAGCCCAAGGGGCGTTGAGCCACCGCCTCGGTCGTTAAGGTCGGCGGTTCCGGAGAGATCGGGCTCTGGGCGCTGACGGCCGCTCAGAGCCCTGCCCAGGTGGTTATCGCGCCCTTTCAGGAACTACCGACGGCTCTGCGAGAATCGCACAGGTGACCACGGCTGAGATCGCCCCCTCTGCGCGCGCCGGCGGGGCAACGCTCGTCTTGCTCACACTCGCAGCCGGTCAGTTCCTGATGATTTTGGACAGCTCCGTCATGAACGTCTCGATCGCGACGGTCGCGAAGGATGTCGACACGACCGTGACCGGGATCCAAGGGGCGATCACTGCGTACACGCTCGTGATGGCGGCGCTGATGATCACCGGCGCCAAGGTGGGCGCAATGATCGGCCGGAAGCGGGCGTTCGCGATCGGGTGCGTCATCTACGGATGCGGCTCGTTCACGACCGCGATCGCGCCCAGCTTGCCGGTGCTGCTGTTCGGCTGGTCGTTCCTGGAGGGAGTGGGCGCGGCGCTGATCCTGCCGGCGATTGTGGCCCTCGTCGCCGGGAACTTCGCAACGGAGCGGCGGCCCGCCGCCTACGGAATCGTCGCAGCCGCCGGGGCGATCGCGGTCGCAGTCGGCCCATTGATCGGAGGCTTCTGTACGACGTACTTCTCCTGGCGCTGGGTGTTCGCAGGCGAGGTCGTGCTCGTCCTCGTCATCCTGCTTTTTGTGCGGCGGATTGCCGACGCGCCGGTGGAGACGCGTCCGCGCCTGGATCTGGTCGGCGCCGTGCTTTCGGCGCTCGGGCTCGGGCTCCTCGTCTTCGGCGTGCTCCGCTCAGGGGAGTGGGGTTGGATTCAGCCCAAGGCCGACGGGCCCTCCTGGGCGGGCCTGTCGCCGACCGTGTGGCTGATCCTGGCGGGCCTGTTCGTGCTCTGGATCTTCTTCCGCTGGGAGGCTCGCCTCGTCGCGAGAGGGAAAGAGCCGCTCGTGCGCCCGGTGATGCTCCGAAACAGGCAGCTGACCGGCGGGCTGATCATGTTCTTCTTCCAGTACCTCGTTCAGGCGGGCTTCTTCTTCGTCGTGCCGCTGTTCCTCTCGGTCTGCCTCGGCCTCTCAGCCCTCGCGACCGGTGCCCGGTTGCTGCCGCTGTCGATCACGCTGCTCGTCGCGGCGATCGGCATCCCGCGCCTCCTGCCGAACGTCTCGCCACGGCTCGTCGTCCGAAGCGGCCTGCTTGCATTGCTCGCAGGTACGGTCGTCCTGCTGGCCGCGCTCGACAAGGACGCCGGGGCGGAGGTCGTCTTTGTGCCGATGCTCCTGATCGGGCTGGGGATCGGTGCGCTCGCTTCCCAGCTCGGCGCCGTGACCGTCTCTGCGGTTCCCGACGAAGAGAGCCCCGAGGTCGGCGGCGTCCAGAACACGGCGACCAACCTCGGCGCCTCGCTCGGCACCGCGCTCGCCGGCTCGATCCTGATCGCCACGCTCACCTCCGCCTTCCTGACGAACATCGAGCAGAGCTCCGCGATTCCGTCGCAGGTCAAGTCCCAGGCCAATGTGCAGCTCGCGGGCGGCGTCCCCTTCATCTCCGACGCCGACTTGAAGACCGCGCTCGCCAAAGCAAACGCCAGCTCGAAGTCGACGGACGCGGCGGTCGACGCCTACAGCGAGGCGCGAATCGCCGGGCTCAGGTCGGCGCTTGCGATCCCTGCCCCTGGCCCAGCGCATCCCGACCCGACAACCAGGGGCAGTTCCAGCCTAAGAAGTCAATCCGCGGCGGCTGTCGGAGGCGCAGGAGACGTCGTCAAGGGCCGGAGACCAAAGCGCGGTGTTCGGCCTTCGCCGCGACCTCGATCTTGGCGCCGTCGGATGCGAACTCGATCACGACCGGGTTGTCGCCTAAAGGCTTCACCTCGCCCGCCGCTTTCCCCTTCCCCACACGACGTACGGACACTCGGCCCTGGCGGTCTATGCGAACACGTTCACCGCCCGCGCGATCACAAGCCCGAGGATGCCGAGCGAGATAAGCGACTGAACCCCCATGGCGATCTTCGCCCAGGGTACGAGCGGCATCACATCCGTGGGGCTGAACGCGGTCGCGTTGGTGAAGCCCAGGTACAGGTAGTCGATGAACCGGGGCTGCCAATCCTCCCACCCGAGCCCGGGGTTCAGCTGCTGTGGGAACGCGAGGTCAGGGCGAGCCCGCTCGTGGTGGGCGCGTGCTGCCGCGCCGCCGCTGTCGAGCTCCCAGTAGAGGAGCGAGAAGGCGAGGTTGTTCGATACCCAGACGACCGTTCCGGCCGCAAGCACCTTGCCGGCCGAGTTCGTCTCCGGGCCGCCCTGAATGAGATCGGAGATCAGCAAGACGGTTGCCCAGAGCGAGCCGAATACCAACACGGACACGAGCGCGATAGAGAGCCCGCGAAGCCGGCTCGAACGGCGATTGATCTCGCCCGGATCTCCCATGATCAAGGCGACGAGCAACAGGCCTTCGATGAGCGGAAGCAGCCAGTTCGGACCCGGACGTACCCTATTCGGCAGCAGGAACGTCAAGACCATGGCGGCGGCGACCGCCCCTGCCATCGGCCAGCGAGATTCGCCTGCCACCGGGCTCTCGCTGTCGACTTCTTGCGCCTCAGCGGGCACGAGCCCGTCTTTGCGTTGAAATCTTCGCGGCGCTTTCAAGGGGGCTCTTCCACGCGCGATCCGTGTCTCGAACGGCCGCGCAGAGCAGAGGCTCTCCGTTTAGCCGATCGTGCGCATCATCCCCAGCGGACGATGCGCCGCCCCCGACGTCGTCGTGGGGGTCGACGGAGACGACGAGTGAAGCAGGACGACCACGAAGATCAGGTGTCTCCGGGAGAGGAAGAGCCTTCCCCGACCGGCGCCAAAGGCCGGAGGCTGTCCGCCAGCCTGTTGGCGAACGCCTGGGCCTGATCACCGAAGTCCGGCCTGAGATTGGTCGGCGGGATCTTGATTCCCAGAGAACGTTCGCGCATCTCGCCCTTGCCGAAGTAGCTGAGCAGCGACAGCAGCGACCGGATCTGGCCGCCCTCGTATGTGAAACGGATCCCGTCGACGTACTCGCCCCCCTGCGCGGTGCCGAGCTTCCTGACTTCTTTGAGGTTGACGCTCCAGTACCGACGGCACACGACGTAGGCGGCGAAGGGCTTCCCGGCCAGCACCTTGCCCGCCTCCTCGGACTTCAGATACGACCGCAGCGGCATGTTGGTCGTGAAGAACCACGTCGGCGAGCCGAAGCAGACCAGGTCGTAATCGCCCGTCTTCGCCTCCTCCGGAATCCGAATCTGCCCAGTCTTGCGGCGCAGCTGCGGCCAGAGCAGCGGGAGGATGCCGAAGACTGCGTGCCGAAAGGGAAACACCTGGAAGTTCTTCGCGTAGTGCGGATCCGTGAACTCGATCGCGGCCTGCGAGACGTCGTAGCCGCGCCCGCGCAGCACCTCCGCCATCGCGTCGCACACCCTCTGGGCCTGCTGCGTGTGGCTGTAGTAGACGAGCAGAACGCGAGGTCTCGTTTGGCTAACTTCGTTCGAAGACATGGTTTCCTGTCTGTCGTGAGCTCGGATCGCGAAAACCAGTCGACGCTAGAGCATCCCGCCACCACGTCGGATCATCCCGGCGGGATGAAAACGCGACTAGAAGCCGATCCGAGCGCGAGCCGCGCGTAGCGCGAGCGGGCTGATACGCGCCCGCGCCGGCGTAAGATCAGAAGACGGTTGCCCAGTCGTTCTTGATGCTGACGACCGTCCAGTTGTGCTTGCTGGCTTGTTCAAGCGCTTGCTCAGCGCCCGTGGTGTAGTCGAACTCGCGCTCGCCGTCGTCGTGCAGCACAAGCACGCGCAGGGACGGCTTATCGTCGTGCTTCGTGAACTGCAGCATCGGTACGTCACCGTTCGAGTTCCCCGCAGCGATCAGGGGTCGACGCCCGGTGCGGCTCCAGATGCGGATCGGCTTCTCCGGGCCGTCGTCCAAATAGTCGGCCTCGGCCTTGTGCGTGATCGTGCCGCCCCGCTCGTCGCCTTCGTAGGCAAGCGCGGAGGCGCTCCCGATGACCCGCTCGCGCGGAACGCCGTATGCCTCCATGCTGATCGGGCGCATGAAGTCGCGGCCGCCGCCCGAAGCGATGTAGTTGGCGAATCCGTTGGCTTCGAGGTAAGCGAGGAGTTCGACCATCGGCTTGTAGCTGCACTGGAGGTAGCCACGGCCGAGCGTCGGGTGCTGCGCGCTGTGCAGGAATTCGTCCGACTGGGCCTCGAAGTCCTCGACGCTGATCCCCTCGTAGGCCGCCAGGATTCCGGCGGCCAGGATCTTGACGTTGCTGTCGTCGCCCGCGTAGTGCTCTGCCATCAGCGCACCAAGCCAGCCGTAGTCACGCTCATGCGCTGCCTTCCACGGTTGCCGATCGCGCAACTCCGGTTTTGCTTCGGCCATCTCGAAGAGCCTGCGAAGGATGAAGTCCAGCTGGATCGGCATCGGCTTCTCACACCACAAGGTTCCGTCGTTGTCGAACACCGCGACGCGCTCCTCGGCCGGCACGGCATCCGATCCGTCGCCGCACGTTCGGCCTACGAAGTCGTGGATCGCTTGCTTCGCAGCACCGTCGCGCCAGCTCGGCAGCGCGCCAGTCGCCGACGAACCAGTGACTTCAGTCTCGGGAACCACAGGCACCGACGGTAGAGCGACTCGTTGGGCCCACACATCGTCCGAAACGGATGAGAAACAATCTGCTGTCACGCTCACGGGAAGGAACCGCCGCCCGGGCGAGCGTGCTCACGTTCGACGCCGCGATGGCGGCTACGACGACCAATTGCCGGCGAGGGTCGACGACGTCGCAACGTCCCTGGCCGTGGTGAACCGATGCGGTGACGCCCCGGGATAGTCGTCGGTGATTCGCCCCAAAGGGATGATGCGGGGGGAAGCCGGTGCCGTGACAGTCACTGCCAGCGGAGAGCACCTCGGCTCTCACCCCACGGGTATCGCGATCGGAAGGACCAATGATGAGCAAGCCGTTCAAGGGCGTTGTCAACGTCGACATCCGAGACTCGAAGCCTGATTGGGAGCCGTTCGAGCCGCCGAAGGCGCCGGACGGAGCACCGAGCGTCGTCTACATCGTTCTCGACGACGTCGGCTTCTCAGCGCTCGGCTGCTACGGGGGCCCGGTCGAGACGCCGAATATCGACCGGATCGCGGCGGACGGCGTCCGCTACACGCAGTGGCATACGACCGCTCTCTGCTCGCCGACCCGGTCCTGCCTGCTTACCGGCCGCAACCACACGCGAAACAGCATGGCCTGCATCACCGAGGCCGCGATCGGATTCCCGAACGCGAGCGGCACGATTCCGCCGGAAAACGGGACGATCTCCGAGATCCTCGGCGAGCGCGGCTGGAACACCTACATGGTCGGCAAGTGGCACCTTTGCCCCGACGACGAGATGAACCTCGCCTCGACGAGGCGCAACTGGCCGAGCGGCAGGGGTTTCGAGCGCTGGTACGGGTTCCTCGGGGCGGAGACGAGCCAGTGGTATCCGGATCTCGTCTACGACAACCACACCGTCGACCAGCCGCGGACGCCGGAGGAGGGCTACCACCTCACCGAGGATCTGACCGACAAGGCGATCGAGTTCGTCCGCGACGCGAAGGCGATCGCCCCGGAGAAGCCGTTCTTGCTCTACTACGC
>WNGC01008092.1_pt1 | contig 12230 bp, 10 predicted proteins | sample 5400051 | NCBI WGS metagenome assembly WNGC01 (sample SAMN13153368, study PRJNA577476) | soil metagenome | isolation source: 20 cm soil or saprolite under grassland replicate 2 | place: USA:California | collected 2016-06-15 | reverse complement strand
CGTCGGATGGCGAACGCGCGGCATTCCGAGAGCTATGCGAACTCGGCTTGCGGGACACACTGCGAATTCATCACAAGGAAGGCGAGCTTTTCAGCTGGTGGGATTATCAGATGCGCGCGTTTGAAAAAAATCGCGGCCTGCGGATCGATGCAATTCTGGCGAGCGAAAAACTGGCAACGAGATGCAGCGCATCAGGAATCGATATCGAGATGCGCAAAGGCAAAGACCCTTCCGATCACGCGCCGGTATCGGCGGAGTTTTGAACTCAGTAAGACGTGAGAGGTGAGTAGTAGAGGGAACCCAACCTAATTTCTCACTTCTCACATCTCACCTCTGACGTTCTACTAGCCCGATCAACAATCGCTAATGCATCTCCGCATTTCTAATCCGCCGCCGAAACCGCTGATGATCTGGGACGGCGAATGCCATTTTTGCAAGAGATGGATCGAACGGTGGCGGGAAATCACTGGCGGTAAGGTCGATTACGCTACATATCAAGATGCAGCGCATCGCTTCCCCGAAATTCCGGTCGAGCAATTCAAACGCGCAGTCGCTTTGATTGAGCCAGACGGCGAAGCTTTTTTTGCCGCGGAAGCCGTCCATCGCTCGTTGAGATACAGATCTTCAAGAAAATGGCTCGCCTGGAGTTACGATCACATTCCGGGTTTCGCGGCGATTTCGGAAATCGCTTACAAGTTTATCGCTCGGCATCGCAGTCTCGGCTCAGCTGTTACTCGATTGCTGTGGGGAAAAGACGTGCGGCCACCGACTTACTTTTGGGCACGGCGTTGGTTTCTGCGCGCGCTCGGCCTGACCTATCTGATCGCGTTTGTGTCGCTCTGGGTACAAGTGGACGGGCTGATCGGCGGCGATGGTGTGTCGCCCCTGAATCAATTCCTGCCGGCAGTTCGGGCACAACTTGGACGGGACGGCTATGCTCTCCTGCCGACGCTTTGCTGGTTCGACTCGAGCAACACCTTTCTCCATTTCCTTTGCGGCGGCGGTGTTGTTCTTTCTTTGCTTTTGATTTTCGGGATCGCACCGGCGATTTCGCTCGCCGCACTTTTCATATTTTACCTGTCGCTCACCATCGCTGGGCAAACGTTCCTGAATTTTCAATGGGACGTTCTGCTGCTCGAGACCGGTTTCCTGTCGATCTTTTTTGCGCCATGGCGACTTTGGCCAAAGGATCTCATGTGGCGGCCGGGGTCAACGTCCCCGGCTACAGCGGCTCCTGTTTCGCGTGCGGGTTTGTTTTTGCTCAAATTTCTTCTGTTTAAACTGATACTGATGTCCGGCGTGGTGAAGCTCACCAGCGGGGACGACTCATGGGGTTGGCTGAATCATTCCTTTCACTGGAGCGCACTGACGGCGCTTGATTATCATTACTGGTCACAACCGCTGCCCACGATGTTCGGTTGGTGGGCAGACAAAAGCCCGGAATGGTTCAAGCATTTTTCAGTCGCATTTTGTCTCGCGGTCGAAATTGTCGTGCCGTTTCTTATCTGGGCGCCACGGCGCCCACGGCTCATCGCCGCTGGATTGATGATCTTTCTTCAACTCGCGATCGCCATTACCGGCAACTATTGTTTCTTCAATCTACTAACGATTGCGTTGTGTCTGCTGTTGATTGACGACGCGTCAATCGGGCGGAAACATGCGACGGTCAGAGACCGCCGCTATAGTGATCAATTGTGCAGCTACGCGGCGATTGCCGTGATCGTTGTAACGTTGCCGATCAATGCGTGGTTGATATTCAGCGCGTTCAAACCCCGGGCTCGCCCCCCACACGCACTCGCAAATCTTTACGAACAACTTGAAGCGTTTCGAATCGTGAATGGCTATGGGCTGTTTCGGGTGATGACAAAGGACCGCTGCGAGATCGTGCTCGAAGGCAGCGCGGAAGGTGTTGAATGGCTGCCCTACGAATTCAAATGGAAACCGGGTGACGTTAAACGTGCGCCGGGCTGGTGCGCGCCGCATCAACCGAGGCTCGATTGGCAGATGTGGTTTGCGGCTTTGGAAAGACCGCAGCAAAATCCATGGTTAGTCGGGCTTATCGTCAGACTCTTGCAGGGCTCAGACGACGTGAGCCGGTTGCTTGCGCATAACCCATTCCCAGAGAGGCCGCCTCGCTACATCCGCGCAATGTTTTATCGTTACCGATTCACGACTGTGAGCGAGCTTCGGCAAAACGGCACGTGGTGGAAACGTCAGCAGCTTCGGGAATATCTGCCGACGGTCTCCCTGGATCAACTGCGCCAGCCTTGAGAAATGGGTGTCGCACGGTATAGTTCGCCGCGATGGCGAAGGAAGGACCGATCGTAACCGAAGGCACGGTGACCCAAGTGCTGCCTGGCACGATGTTTCGCGTCGATCTTCCCGGTCAACGCAACGTGCTTGCCCATATCTCTGGTAAAATGCGGAAGCATTTCATCCGTATTGTCCCCGGCGATAAAGTCTCCGTGGAGCTTTCGCCTTACGATTTGACAAAAGCTCGCATTATCTTTCGCGAACTATAAACGCGAAGTGCGTCCGTGATGCGATAACTCGGTGTTTGCTGATTTACCAAAGCACACGGATAGTTACTGCGAAAATCAACTGGAGATTACCAATGGCAGAAGAAAACAAAGCAGAACAGAAACCGTCCGCGACCGCGGCCGCCCAGGATAAATTGCAAAGCAGCAGAGACCACGCGCGCAGAGCAGCGGAAGATTTGAAATCAGCCGCAGGCGCTTTGGCCGAAGATTACCGCGGTAAGGCAGAGCAGGCTTGGGACGAGGCACGTGGCAAGGCAGAACAAGCATGGGGTGACGCGAGGGATCGCGTCCGGACGTTCCAAGAAGATGCAGAGCAATACGTGCGCGAAAATCCTACAAAGGCAATTTTCACGGCGCTCGGAATTGGGTTCGTCTTGGGTTTGATCTTCCGGCGCTAACTCCGAAACACCTCGGAGATGATCAGCGAGAGCCCTCGGTCGCGCAATCCCGCGGGGCATGCCGGTTTACTCGAGAATCTCCTGGCGCTCGTTACCGCGCTTGCGGAGTTTTTTGAGAGCCGCTTTGCTCTTTTTGCCCAGGAATCGAAAGCGGCCGCGGTGCAACTACTCATATTGGCCGGTTGCCTGATTCTTGCGCTGCTCTTGTGCGCGTTGGGTTACGTTTTTCTCATCACGGGAGTGGTTGTGGGGCTGGCCCACTTGCTTGGAATTTCATGGGCTTGGATAGCGCTGGCCGCTGCCGCAGTGCATTTCATTATTGCGATGGTTTTGCTTCTGGTCGCGCGCAGCCGCATCACCAAACCGGTTTTTCGCACGACGCTAGCGGAATTAAAGAAGGATCGCCAATGGCTGAAAAATCTGGACGTAACAAATCAATCGACGAGCTGACGACGGAAATCGCGGAGTCCCGTGAACGTGTAAGACGCGATTTACGCGGCCTGCAGTACGAATTGGATTTCCCCGCGAAATTCCGCAGGTCATTTCGAAAACAAACTGTTTCGTGGATGTCTGCCGCAGCCGCTGTTGGCGTGCTGGTGGCCTTGGCGCCGATGCGGAAGAAAAAGATTTATGTCGACGCAAAAGGCGCCCGTAAATCACAGAAGAAGCTGGTCGAAACCGGGTTTACGCTGGCAGTGCTCAAAATCGTTGCAAACATGGTTCGACCAGTGATTGTCGAGTTCCTGAAAAATCGCCTCACGGGTTTTGCAGGGCAGTCGCGCCGTAAAACATGAGTCCTATGCGTCTAACGTCTTGCAAGGGGTGCGGCTCGTTTTAGCATTTACGCGCGCAGCTGGGCCGGGTAATCATTCCGGCAGTTTGCAATGATCCCAAAGATTTCAGCTCCTCCCGTCGCATCACATCCGCTGCCGAGCGTCGATGATTATCTAGAGATCGGCCAAAAGGCCGGCGCCTCAGACGTTCATCTGGGCGTGGCCGCGCCGCCCATTTGGCGAGTAGATGGCGCCCTTGAGCCAATGTGGCCGGATGCGCCAGCGCTGACCGGAGAGCAGACGCTAGCTTTGACAGAAGCCTTCGTGCCGGAAGTCTATAAGGAAGAGCTCAACAGCCGCGGCGATTCCGACTTCGCTTACCAAAACGAGTTCGCTCGCTACCGGACGAGCGTCGTTCGGCAACGCCTCGGGGTTGAGATTGTTTTTCGAGTGATCAACACGCATGTCCGAACCATGGACGAACTCGGATTACCTGAGTATCTCAAGCTGCTCACTCGCTATCAGAATGGCCTGATTCTCGCCACAGGTTCAGTCGGCACCGGTAAGTCCACGACGCTCGCAGCGATGATCGAGCAGATCAACACGGAGCGACGCGATCACATCATAACCCTCGAGGACCCGATTGAATACATCATCCAATCGAGAAACTGCCACGTTAGCCAACGCGAAGTGTTCACGCACACTGAGTCGTTCGCCACGGCCTTGCGCGCCGCTCTCCGGGAAGATCCTGACGTGATCATGGTCGGCGAAATGCGCGACTTGGAAACAATCTCACTCGCGATCACAGCGGCCGAAACCGGGCATCTTGTTCTGGCAACGCTCCACACGAGCAACGCTTCTCGTACGTTGGATCGATTGTTGGATGTGTTTTCGCCGGAACAACAGGAACACGTCCGGGTAATGGTGGCGGAATCGTTGCGCGGCGTAATCAGCCACCAGTTGATACCAAAAAAAGACGGAACCGGTCGCGTGCTTGCGCTGGAAATTCTCACCAATACGCCGGCTGTGTCCAATGTAATTCGTGAAGCTAAAACGTACATGTTACCAGGCATTATTCAGACCGGCAAAAAACAAGGCATGCGTTTGATGGACGACGCGCTGATCGATCTTTATGACCGCGGCCTGATCAGCAGCGAAGAGGCCTATGAGCGCGCCGACCAAAAATACGTTGTCCGACCACACTTGAAAATGTAACCGCCGTTCTGAAATGGCCTACGTCGACCAATTTCTTCAGATCGTCGTCCGGCAGGGTGCGTCCGATTTGCATATCGGAGAGGGGCAACCGCCAAAAATACGGACGCACGGCGATATCATGCCCATCCGGGATGAACCGGTTTCGCATGAGGAAGCCACCCGCATGTTGAGCGAAGTATGTGGCACGGAGAACTGGGAAATTTTCCAGCAACGCGGCGATCTCGATTTTGCTTACCAGATGGATGGGGATTCTCGGTTCCGCACGAACTACTTTAAGCAGTCAGACGGTTATGGTGCGGCTTTTCGATTGATTCCCACGAAGATTTCAAGCCTCGAAGAGCTGGGTGTCCCGGTGGTGATCAAAGAATTTGCTTATTTGCGCGGCGGGCTTGTTCTGGTGACTGGTCCAACGGGTTCCGGCAAAACAACAACGCAGGCAGCGCTCATCGATTTCATTAATCAAAATTTTTCGAAGCACGTCGTAACAATCGAGGAGCCGATCGAGTTCGTGCACAATAACAGGCGCAGCATCATCACGCAGCGGGAAGTGCCGGGCGACTCGATCTCGTTTCCCGCCGGCCTCAAGGCAGCACTGCGCGAGGATACCGATATTGTGCTCATTGGCGAGATGCGCGACTTGGAAACGATTTCCCTCGCCCTGACCGCTGCCGAGACCGGCCTTCTCGCGATCGCCACGCTGCACACGAACAATGCCCGCAAGACAGTCGATCGTATGATAGACGCTTTCCCCGCCGAAAAGCAGGCGCAGGCGCGCGCTATGCTTGCAAACTCACTTCGCGGCGTTGTCGCGCAACTGCTCTTGAAAAGGTCGGATCGCCCAGGTCGCATTGCAGTCAATGAAATTCTGATCGCCAACGCAGCCGTTGCCGCCATCATTCGCGAAGGCGCAACACAAAAGCTCCAGGACGTGATGGTTTCCGGAAGAGCGCAAGGCATGCAATTCATGGATGACGCAATTTGGGCGCTGCTCGAAAAAAACATTGTCTCCCCGCATGAAGCGTTCATGAAAGCCATCGACAAAAACCGCTTCAAGCCGCTGCTATCACCAGAGGAAGAAGCGCTCGCCAACGCGGCGGGTTCCGTGCCGGACGATGAAAATGGCTGAAGCCGCCATTCGGCGAGCACAACCCAGAGGCGAGGTATTACAAATTAACGAAGCCAGCACTTCTTTCTTGCGAGGCTAGCGGAAACTATTCTGTTGAGATCTGCTATGAGATTGATCGCTCCCTCCGAGATGACCGCTGTTGGATATTAGAAGAACAGCGGTCCCGCTTAATCCGCCGGCGCGAAATCGATCCAGCGCGGTATTGGCTTGTTCCAAGGGGAATGTTTCCGTCTTTGTTTGCACCGGAACGCGCGGCGCGAGATCGAAAAATTCTTTGCCATCGCGCCGGGTCAGGTTTGCGACTGAGGTGATCACGCGTTCTTCCCAAAGATCGGCGTAGGGAAATGAAGGGATATCGCTCATGTGAATTCCTCCGCAAACCACAATGCCGCCCTTGGCGAGCGCGCGCAGAGCCATTGGCACGAGCGGTCCGACGGAGGCAAAAATAATTGCAGCATCGAGTTTTTCCGGCGGCATCTCGTCTGAACCGCCAGCCCAGACCGCGCCGAGTTTTTTTGCGGCTTGCTGCGTTGTGATGTCGCCCGGCCGCGTAAACACGAAGAGGTCGCGCCCTTCGTAAAGAGCAATCTGTGCGATTAAGTGCGCGGCGTTGCCGAAGCCATAAATGCCGAGCCGGCGTGTGTCTCCTGTTTTACGATAGGAACGATAACCGATCAGTCCCGCGCAAAGCAGCGGCGCAACTTCGACATCATTGTAATGCTCGGGCAGATGAAAACAGAATCGTGCATCAGCGATGGTGAATTCGGCGTAACCGCCGTCGATGGTGTAGCCGGTAAAACGCGCGCGATCGCAGAGGTTTTCCCGATCGGATCGGCAATAAGCGCATTCGCCATCGGTCCAACCAAGCCATGGAATGCCAACGCGATCGCCGACATGGAATTTCGAATTTGCTCCTTCACCGATCTCTTCCACGCGGCCAACAATTTGATGGCCCGGAATCAGCGGCAGCTTCGGGTTCGGCAATTCGCCATCGACTACGTGAAGGTCAGTGCGGCAAACAGCGCAGGCACCCACGCGCACGAGCAATTGCCCTCGTCCCGGCTTTGGCTTTGGCATATCGCGCAGCTGTAGGGATTGTTTCGGCTTATCCAGAACCATCGCGCGCATGCTGCCAGTCATAGTCCTCTTGCTCCCGCTCTTATTCGTGCTCTTTAGAACCTTGTCAGAATAAGAGCAAGAGCACGAACAGGAGTAAGAACAAGCGTACTAAGAGCATCAGTGGACTGTGGCTGGCGCGGGCTGAATCTCCCCATCGCCTCGCGCAGGTTCGCCCTCGTGGTGCGTGTGCGCGCTCCGCAAGAACGGCACTTTGTCGAGCACGTGCTCTTGAAACCATTCGAGCCACAGGTAGATGACCGGCGTCACAAACAATGTGATCAACTGGGAGAAAATCAGACCGCCTACGATCACCAGCCCCAGTGGACGGCGCGATGCAGCGTCTTGCCCGAATCCGAGCGCAATCGGCACTGCGCCCATGAGCGCGGCCAGCGTCGTCATCATGATGGGACGAAACCGTTCCATGCTGGCTTCGTGAATCGCCGAGCGCAGGTCCCAGCCTTCGTCGATTCGTTGCAGAGCAAAATCGACAACCATGATCCCGTTCTTTTTCACGATGCCTAACAACAGGAAGAGTCCGATCACGCTGTAAAGCGAGAGGACTGAGTGAAAGAGATACAATGTAGCCAATCCGCCCACTAATGCGGGCACGATCGCCGGGAACAAAACCGTGAATGGATGCACGTAGCTTTCGTAAAGAATTCCCAGAATCACGTACATAACAAAGACCGCGGCGAGCAGCAGCAGGGGCAGAGAACGGAACAGCTGCTGGAACACGAGCGTTTCTCCCTGGAAAATGCCCTGCACGGTGGGGTGTTGCGGATGGATTTGTGCGAAGGCGTCCTCGATGAACTTGGTGGCGTCGCCGATGGCGACGTCTGGTAACAAATTGAAGTTAAACGTGACGCTAGTGAATTGGTTTAGATGGTTCACAGCTTGAGGGCCGATAACTTCCTTTGTTGATGTTACAACACGCATCGGCACGAGATTCGACATGTTACCTGTAGTGGTGGCTATGGTTCCCCCACCCGAGCCACTCGCGCTGAAGTTGCCGCTGGTGCTGCTGCGGACATAAAGATCGTCCAAGTCGTCAGGGTGCGCCCGCTCCTTGTCTTTGACTTCGAGAATGACCTGATATTGATCATCTGGTTCCTTGATAAGATAGACGTAGTTTTGCGAGTAAGCGTTACGCAGGAGGCTTTGGATTGCCGAAGTAGAAACGCCGTAGGTTGCGGCGCGATCCCGGTTGATGTCAATCTTAAGGTTTGGCGTGTCGTGGTAATAATCGGAGCGGACGCTGGCGAAGCCTTTGAACTGCTGAAGTTTTGCCATCAACTGGTCGGCCACGGCATAAACGTCCTCGGGGACGATGCCGCTAATCGTGTAGGCGTACTGCCCCTGGGTCTGGCTCGTGGCCCCAACGCTGATTTGCAGCACGGGACTTGGCGTTAGCACCGCAACGATGCCGGGAATAGAACCAAGCGATTTTTGCAGTCGCAAAATGATTTGATCGACAGGCGGACGCTCGCTACGCGGCTTCAGAAAAAGAAACAACAGGCCCTGCGACAATGGGGTGCGCGAGGAAAAACCAGCGAGTGTGAAAAATTGCCCGACGGCTGGATCCTCTTGGAATTTCTTATTGACCTCCGCCTGATACGCCCGCATCTGCTCGGGTGACGAGCCTTCCTTCGCGATGAATACGCCGCGAATGAAACCACTGTCGCCTGGTGGCAACAACGTGAACGGCAAATGGGTAAAGAAAAACCACAGACCAAGAATACAGACGAGCACAATCGGCACAGTGAGCCACGCACGATCGAGAAACCAGTCGAGCGCCCGGCCGTAAGCAGCGATCACGCGCTGGATGAAATTGCTGGTGTGCCGTTCCATCCAGGCGCGTTTGTGACCGGCTTTGCGCTCGCCCAAAATGCGCGCGCACATCAATGGCGTGAGCGTCAACGAGACAAGCCCCGACGCGAGAATGGCCACGATAATTGTGACGGAGAATTCGCGGAAAATGCGGCCTAGCAATCCGGGGATGAACACCAGCGGAATGAAAACCGCTGCGAGTGAAAGCGTCATCGACAGGATGGTAAAGGAAATTTCGCCGGCACTGTTGAATGTGGCCTTCAGGATTGACTCGCCGTGCTCGGCCCGGCGCACGACGTTTTCCAAAAACACGATCGCGTCATCCACAAGGAAACCAATAGCCAGCGTAAGCGCCATCAACGTGAGATTGTTAATGGAGAAATTGAGCATGTACATCACGGCCACGGTGAGGAGCAGCGACATCGGCAACGCCACAGCAGGAATTAGCGTGTCCGTCGCGCGGCCGAGAAAAACGTAAATGACGCCCACTACCAGCACGAACGCGATGATCAACGTCCATTTCACCTCGTTAGCGGAATTGACGATGGTCTGCGATCGGTCGAATACGGGCGTGAATTTGATCGAGCCCGGCAGGCTCGCGCGTAGCTCCGGAAACAGCGCTTTTACAGAATTGGCCACTTCGACGGCATTTGCGCCCGCCTGTCGAGAAACGGCAAGCACGACTACAGAGCCGGGCGGCTTGAAACCGCGCATCCAGAAAAAGCGCGAGATCCGCTCGTCCTGTACACTCTGCTTAACATCCGCCACATCGCGCAAGTAAACCGGCGAGCCGTTCGGGTTCCGTGCCACGATCAATTCGCGATAGCCCTCGGCCTTATCGATCTGCCCATTGGGTTGCAGCACAAAGGTACGATGCGCACCGTCGAATTGCCCCGCGCCAGAATAGACCGTGCCCGATTTAATCCCGCTGGCTAGATCGTCCATGGTCAGGCCGCGAGCAGCTAGCGCCGACGGGTCAGCCTTGATCCGAATCGCGCCTTGCACGCCATAGATGTTCACCTGCGAAACACCGGGCAGGATGTTGATGCGCTGCGCAACAGCGGTGGACGCGTACTTATACAGGTCCCAGTCCGTGAGCGTATCCGACATCAGACCCAACAAGTAAACGGCCTGATCGTTCGGGTTCGTTTTGGTAAACGTGGGCGGACTCGGCAGATCGAGTGGCAACTTGCCCGTGGCCCGCTGGATGGCAGCCTGCACATCGGTCGCGGCGTCGGTGATGCTTTTGCTCAGGACAAACTGCAAAGTAAACTGCGTATTACTTTGCGTGCTAGTACTGGTGATGATGTCGAGGCCGGGAATTTGTAAAAATTGTTTCTCCAGCGGCGTTGCGATGTTGTTCGCCATCGTCGTAGGATCCGCACCCGGGTAGGAACAAGAGACTTGAATGACGGGGTAGTCGACCGCAGGCAGATCATTCACGGCGAGCCTTCCGTAAGTTGCGAGGCCAGCGACTATCACCGACAAGGTCAACAACACGGTCATCACTGGCCGGCGAATGAAGGGGCCGGAAAGCCCCGAGCCTTCAACTTGAACTAACTTTGCCGTTGGCTCTGGCCGTTCCTTGGCAAAGGATCTCGATCGCAGGCGATCCTTATCTTTGACTTCCCCTTCGCCGTCACCGTCGTGTTGCTCCACGTCATTCATATCACATTGTGCTTTTTGAGGCGGCAGACTGCTGAGGGTTGCTGGGATTTTGAGGAACGTACGGTTGGGGTGCTACTTTCGCTCCTGGCGAAAGCGCAAGCTGACCAGTGACAACAACCGTCTCGCCAGCTGTCACACCGCTTTCGATTACTGTGAGATCGCCCTCCTGGCGTTGCCCCGGCTTGACGGGGCGAAGGTCGACAGTGTTGTCGGGCTTCACTACAAAAACGAACGGCCCACTCTGGCTAACTTGTACGGCCTGCGATGGCACAAGCGTGGCGTTCGTCAACATGTCCAGAATAAAACGGACCCGCACAAACTCGGACGGCCACAGCGCGCGATCGGGATTCGGAGTCACTGCGCGGGCCTTCACGGTTCCGGAGCCGGGCTGCACTGCATTATCTATGAAGTAAAGATCTCCCGTACGCGGTGTGATTGAGCCATCGGGAAGATACGTTTGCACTTTCACGTTTGGCCCGCCGAGATATTTCCGGACAGTCGGAAGATCGTTTTCAGCCACAGTGAAATCGGTGTAAATCGGGTCCAGGCCTTGAATGATGACGAGCGGCGGAGTCGACGGTCCAACCAGGTTGCCGACGTCTACGTTGCGCAAGCCTACTCTTCCGTTGATGGGTGATTTGATGTAGCAATAATCAAGGTTCACTTGGGCAGCCTCTGCCGCCGCCTGAGACTTCCGCGAGTTCGCCACAGCAGTATCGTAGTCTTGCTGCGATATGACTTTTCTCGCGCGCAAATCCTCCTGTCGCTTCAGCGTCGCCTGGTCTAACGCCGCTTGCGCCTTTGCCTGATCAAGAGTGGCCTGATAGGGACGGGGGTCGATTGTGAAAAGCGGGTCGCCCTGCTTCACGTCGGAGCCGTCCTGAAAATGGCGTGCGATAATTTGCCCGCTCACCTGTGCCTGCACCTGCACGGTCTCGTACGCCGCGCACGTGCCGATTTCGTCGAGATACACAGGCACATCTTTTGTCACCACCTTAGCAACGAGAGCCGGTCGCGCTGGCGGCTGAGCAGGTTTCACCTCACTTGCCGTGCGTTGAAGGATCCGGTAACAAACAAACGCCGCCAGGATAATAAAGAGCAAGTACGCCCATTTGGGGATCCTGTGGCTACTAGCAGGGGTGCGTTTCATTTGAACTTGCGGGCGCTCGGAAGCGGTCCGCTCTGTTCTCTTTGGAGTGCTCACCGGCGCGTTAACGTTCATTTAGGACCTCCGCCGGCACTGCGAGAGTGCCTTTTTCTTAGAATCGAACGTCGCTGTTTGATCTGGCCGTTGTGCTTGGCCAGACCGTGAGCTACGGACTGGCGGGTGATCCCCTGGCGTCGATCGTTTTTCTCCGCCCGCTCCCGCACGCGCGCTAACACTTTCATGCAAGTTTGGAGATCGGCGTGCGGTATACCAGCCAACAGCTCATGCCGAAGTTTGTCGGCCGTTGCATTGATCTGCGCGATCACCCGCTGGGCGCGCCGGCCGAGCAGTACCATGTTGCAGCGGCGATCGTGTGGCGAACTATTACGCGTAATCCAGCCTTCTTTTTCCAGGCGG
>WNGC01004087.1_pt1 | contig 12230 bp, 9 predicted proteins | sample 5400051 | NCBI WGS metagenome assembly WNGC01 (sample SAMN13153368, study PRJNA577476) | soil metagenome | isolation source: 20 cm soil or saprolite under grassland replicate 2 | place: USA:California | collected 2016-06-15 | reverse complement strand
AGTCGATGTTCTGGAAAAAACGGGTTTTGTTAGTTATCTCCTGATTGTTTGGGACTTTATCCATTTCGCCAGAGAGCGAGGAATTCCAGTGGGGCCGGGTCGCGGTTCTGCCGCCGGCTCCATCGTCGCCTACGTTCTGCGCATCACTGATATCGATCCGCTGCAGTACGGACTGATCTTTGAGCGTTTCCTCAATCCCGAGCGCATTTCTCCGCCCGATATCGATGTGGACTTTTGCGAGGCGCGTCGCGGCGAAGTCCTCGAATACGTCCGGCAAAAATACGGTGAACGTCGCGTTGCGCAGATCATCACTTTCGGCCGGTTGAAAGCGCGCAGCGTGGTGCGCGATGTGGCGCGGGTGATGGGACTGAGCGTACGGGACGGCGACCGGATCGCGAAAATGATCCCGAACGAGCTGAACATCACCCTGAATTCCTCGGTCGAGAGAAATCCGGAGTTGAAACGAGCACTCGTGACCGAGCCGCAGACAAAGCAGTTGATGGAATACGCGACCGCGTTGGAAGGACTTTCCCGCAGCGCCGGGGTGCACGCGGCGGGAGTGGTGATCAGCGATCGCGATCTTTCCGAGTACGTGCCGCTCTGCCGTGACGTCAAAGGCAACGACATCGTCAGCCAGTACTCGATGAATCCATTGAACGACCTCGGGCTGCTGAAAATGGATTTTCTGGGATTGAAGACACTGACCGTGATCGAGGACACGGTGACGTTGATTCGAAAAAATGTGTCCGGCTTCTCGCTCAAGAACATTCCGCTGGATGATGCGGCCGCCTTCGGGCTCTATAACCGGGGCGAAACCATTGGCTTGTTTCAAATGGAATCGGGCGGGATCACGTCGGTCTCGAAGCAATTCGACGTGCGGAAACTCGACGACATCATTGCGCTGATCGCGCTTTATCGACCGGGGCCGATGGAATTGATCGGTGATTACATCAAGCGGAAAAAGGGGCTAACGAAAATTAGATACGAGCATCCGCTCCTGGAGGAAATCTGCGCCGACACTTATGGCGTGATGATTTACCAGGAACAGGTGATGGCGGCAGCGAGCAAGCTGGCTGGTTATTCGATGGGGCAGGCGGATTTGCTGCGGCGCGCCATGGGCAAAAAGGACAAGGAAAAGATGGCGAAAGAGCGCGCAAATTTCATTGCCGGTTGCGCACGCACCAACGAGATCGGGGAGAAAAAGGCGAACGCGATCTTTGATTTGCTTGAAAAATTTGCTGGCTACGGATTCAACAAGAGCCATAGCGCGGCCTATGCGCTGATCAGTTATCAGACGGCGTTTTTGAAAGCGAACCATCCGGTCGAATTCATGGCTGGTTTGCTCTCGAACGAAATCAATAACACCGAAAAAATTTCGGTGCTGGTGAGCGAATGCAAACGGATGGGCATTACCATCCTGCCGCCGGACGTGAACCGCAGCGGGTTGAAGTTCGTGCCAGAGACTGTAGCGGCGGTCTATGACCGCCGACCGCAAGACGAAGAAATCGAAAACGGCGGTCATAGCCCGCCGCTACAGGGGCGCGCCATCCGCTTTGGGCTGGCAGCGATCAAAAATGTCGGCGAAGGAGCGATGGAGCTTGCCATGCGCGAACGCGAGCGCGGCGCCGGCTTCAAGTCGCTGGAAGATTTTTGCAGCCGGCTCGATTCCCGTATCGCCAATCGCAAAATGTTGGAATCTTTGGTCAAATGTGGCGCGTTTGATTTTCTGCATCGCGAACGAGCAGAACTTTTCGCCTGTATCGATGATGCGCTGGCCTCGTCGGCCGCGGCGCATCGCGATCGGATGGCGGGACAGGTCTCACTTTTCGGGGACGCGCATGAACATGTTGCGCCCGCGCGAAAGCGATCCGTCACTCCATGGAGCGATCGCGAGAAAATGAGTTACGAAAAAGAGTTGCTCGGTTTTTACGTCACCGGACACCCGCTCGATGCCTACGCTGATGTTATTGCGAACGGAAAATATCAATCAATTGCATCGCTCGGTGAACTCTCTGATCGCTCGACTTTCCGGGTCGCGGGCGCGATTACGCAGGTGGACAAGAAATTTACCAGGAAAGAAGGCAAACCGTTCGCCGTTGTCTGGCTGGAAGATCTAACGGGCACCCTTGAGCTGGTAGTTTGGAACGAGCTTTATCTCGAATGCGCGGAAAAGTTGGTGCCGGGAAATGTCGTCGGGGTCCGCGGCAAACTCGATCTGCGCGATGAATCGTTGCGGGCGACAGCGGAAAAACTGCGCCTCCTCTCGTTCGAAGTTCCGCGCGCTTCAAACCCAGCCGGCGTCGTGACGCCGCCACTTTGTCTGCATTTTTCGGCGAATGTGGGTAGTGCTGAATTGCGGGAGGTTCAGGCGTTGCTAGCGGCTTCGCCGGGTCACCGGCCGGTGCAATTGATTTTCGAGACGGCCGAAGGAGAAACGCTGCGAGTCGATGCCGGCGCAGCATTTCATGTTTCGGTCACGGCCGAGCTCGAAGAACAATTGCAGCGTTGGCTGATTACGGCGGTGGAGGAGCGGGCGAGGGAAGCGGAGCAGCGGAAGGAAGCGGCGGCGGCGGCTGCTGCGGCTGTTCCACGAGCTTTGGAATATTGATCTGGACCGGCTGACCTGGCTCACCTTCGTCGCAGAACGTGATCGATTGCGCAACAGCCGACGGAGACGATTGACGCAGCGTGAGATCGCGTCCATCAAGCGTAATCTCGGAGAAGGGCAAGCCAGTTTCGCCCTCATGCAAGTCAAGACCGTGCGCGCAACTGTTGTCGGCAAATGGTCCATTGCAGCGCAATTCGTTCGCTGAAGAAAGATTCGCGCGAAAATGTTTTGGATCGGTGAGATCGATCGTTCCCTTCACTTCCGCTTCGGCGGTGTCGCTCAGTTCTATCTTGAGTGAATTGACGGCAATGGCATCACTGCGCCAGTTGGTTTGTGCAGAAAAAGAGAATTGATTGGTTTCCCCGGAAACGGTGCTGCTGAAACTATTTTCGTCGCCGGCGCCAGTAAGCTTGGCTGAAAGAGCGCCGGACAACGTTCCGATAATTGGGAATTCCAGAGCGTAGTCGCGCAGTTCATGACACCAACTTTCCGCCGAGAGCGTGAATGATTTTTTCTGCGCAAGATCGATCTTTCCCTGCGCCCGCAGAAAATCTTCACCGCGCTTAAATTCCAATTGATCCACCTGCGCTCGTCCCGCCTCGAGACCAATTCGCGCCGTTAACGAATCGACCGGTATCCGAAAAATTTTTAAGCCGTCGCCGGTGAGAGCAAGGTCGCCGTCAACGGTTCGCTCGTGGGCATGGAGCCGCCACCTTGCCGGCAAACACTTCCGGCCTGGCGCCGAACAGCTCCGCAAATTGACCGAGATCATTAATTGATGCGGAAATGTCGCCGCGAAAATCCGGATTAAGCCACTCTGTCCCGATGGCGGTTTCGCCGCTAAGCGTCAATTCGTTGCGGCGTTGTTTAATAAAGAGCTGCTGCAATTGGACGGTGTGTCCATAAAAATTCGCTCCCAGCATGATGACGTCGGCCTTGCGCTCGCGCCAGCTGAAGCCAGTCAATTCCATCCAGATCGACGCGGTGGCGTTGAGGAAGTCGCGTGGATCACCGCGGAAAGTGAACTTCGATCCGCGGACCATCCCTTGGACCGGCACGGTCAAACCCAAAGCGCTGGCAACTTGTGGAAGGGAAATTCCTGATGCTGTGCCGGCCGCTTCCCACAGTCGCGTTTTGCCGGGGCGTTCGGTCGCAATATTCGCGCGCATTTTGCCACCCAAAACGGACACGCCGAGATCCGTGCCGACGCGCCCGGCGCGCAAACCGGTGAGATCGATTACGAGTGAATCGATAGTGAAACCCTCCAGCAGATTGATCGAACCAATGGAAAGCCGGTCGTCCTGCCAGCGTGTCATGCCGCGAACATGCGCGAAACGTTTTTCCAAAAACGGCGCGCGCATTTCAACCGCGCCAATAGAAACTATTCCGCTGTTCCCTTTACTCGCGGAAACTTTTGTATCCTCAAACGCCAGCAAAGAAAACGGTTGCTCGAGTCGGAGTTGATCGGCAAAGATCTCGAAACGTTCCGGCAAAAATCTGGCCAGCGCGGTCCAATCAATGGGACCGGCCGAGAGTGGCGCGCGGCCACGAATGAAAAATTTTGCATGCTCCACCCGAAGCGAAGAGAGGAGGTGTGACTTTTCCGATCCACCGAAAAATGCGGCAAAACTGAGACCGGCTTCGATGCGTCCGGCGTCAAACTCGAAATGTTCGGCATCGAGACCGGCGCCGACAATCTTCAGCTCACGGATTTCGACTGGACGAAAGAGCGGAGCGCGAATTTCGGAAAAACCGAGAACGAGTCCGGAACGTCGCGCTTCGTAGCGGAGCCAGGCTGCGATGCTGTGCTCCATCAACGGCGGCACAACAAAGTTCAGAAGAACAAGCGCCAGCAGAACAAAACCGAGCGCGAGCAGTGGTTTTTTCCGTAGCGACATGGCGAATGTTCTAACGCGCAACTGCGCCGGCGGAAAGGCGCATCAATCGGACCTCGCCGCCGGGTAAAAAATCACCTGCACCGGCGGCGTGTCGCCGATACGGCCTTTCAGTTGTGTCCGAAACGATTCTTCGGCTTCGGCCGAAAGATTTTGCGCGGCGGCCCGATCACGCGCCAGTTTGCCAAGAGTAGCCAACTCCGCTTGCACGTCAGCGCCAGAAATTGGATTCCAAAAACCATTCTCGTAGGCCAGCAGTTCGACCGCGTTTTGTTCGACACCGAGAATTTGTGCATGCGGCAAACGAACGATGGTCGCTTCCGGCGTAACAGTGACACTGAATTCCTGACGCAAATCGAAGCCGGCTTTAGCCGTGTAAGTCCCGTGCAAACGCAGCCGTTTGGTGCTTCCGGCCCAAGTGTGGAGGAACTCGTGCTCGACTTCGAGTTTTTGGGAAATTAGCGCCAGCTCGGCAATCGGTGAGGTTTGTTCAAAATAGACTCGATTGTTGACGGTGACGCGCGGCTGCAATTGTGTGATCTGCACAATCGCGTCGCGCAAATCGCGACCGACCCGCTCCATTTGGTCGACCGTTTCCTTGGTCGTGCGTCCGGGCAATGAAGCGCAGCGGTTAAAGACAAAAACTCCCGCGGCGATCGCGCTCAGCCCAATAATGGTAAACGCCAGCGTCCAATTGAAATGTCGGGAGAAAGATGGCGGCGCCGTCATCAGAAGGAAGTACCGCCCCCCACGCCCGAAAGGACGCGAAGGGCGGCTGTTCCCCCCAGAACAATCTTGGAAAGCTTCTCGTCCAGTAGATGAGCTTGGCGCGGCCCGCAACAAAATTTTAGCCTAAATGCATTCGGTCTGTCTAGATGCCATAATCTGCCAGGTGAAAATCGGGATTCGATACGAAACAATTTACCGCTACGATCGGGCGGTCAGGTTCTCTCCGCACGACGTGCGTCTGTTTCCCCGGACCGATCGGTTTCTACAGATAACCCGGCTCGAGTTTCAAACCAAACCGGGAACGACGGTGCGCTTTGGACGCGATGTTTTCGATAATGTCGTCGCCTCCTGTTTTTTCGATCAGCCGTCGGAAATGCTGGAGCTGCGGCTGGCCCTGGATGTGGAGGCGACCAAAAAAAATCCTTTCGATTTTGTTCTGTCCCGTCGCGCTGTCCAAATGCCCTTCAACTACGAGGAAGATATCGCCTCGATTATTTGCGCTTATTGCAAACGCCAAACTGGCGAGTCCATTTCGTTCTCCGACTGGAAGCCGCCGTCCCGGGAATCGCCGCGAGAAACTGTGGCAACCTTGGTGGAATTAACGAAGACTCTTCACCGGACAATTTCGTATGAGCGCCGTGAAGAAGGCGCGGCGCAATCGCCGGCCGAAACATTGCGTCGGCAACGGGGGGCTTGCCGCGATACCGCGGTGTTGCTGGCGGAATTGCTGCGCGATCTCGGTCTGGCAGCGCGAGTTGTCTCCGGATATTTGCGTGAAACGGATGAGGAAGTTCGTCGCGCCGAAGGCTCGTTGCATGCGTGGACGGAAGTTTTTTTGCCTGGGGCCGGCTGGGTCGGACTCGACCCGACCAATGGCATTTTCTGCAATGATAATTTCATTCCGGCTGCGGTTGGATTAGGGCCTGCGGATATCACGCCGATCAGCGGAAGTTTTTATCATCGGGATCGCGTCCCGGCGGAAATGAAAAGCCGGCTCGAGCTGATCATGCTTTAGGGCGCTCGTGGCACAGGCTTCCAGCCTGTGGGGCAACCGGGCATCTTGCCCGGTTATCGAATCAAGAGTTTGACCGCGAATAATGCGAATGACACGGATAGGCAATCAGAAAAATTCCTAAATGCTGACGAGTTTGCGATTGCGCAATTTCCGTTGCTTCGAAGGCGTGTTGATCGATATCGGTCCTGCTTTCAATTTGTTTCTCGGCGCAAATGGCGAGGGAAAAACTACGATATTGGAAGCAGCCTGTATCCTTCTGCGTTTGCAATCGCAGCGCTCTTCGTCGCTCGCGCCGGTGATCCAAATCGGTAAAAAATTTTTCGAAGTCCGCGGCAAATTCGAAGAGCACGAACTTGAGTTTCGCTACAGCGCGTTGCGGCGCCGGGTGAAGTTTGATGAGATCGAGCAGAGAACATTGAGCGAATATTTGCGAATTGGGCGCGTGGTTTCGCTGGCGAATGCTGATATCGAACTGGTACGCGGTGGTTCGGAAGCTCGGCGCCGCTACCTGGATTTTCTCGGCGCGCAAATCGATGGAAGTTATCGGCCGGCATTGCGGGCTTACGAACGCGCCCTGCGCGCGCGTGAAGTATCGGCGTACGACGCCCCGCTAATTGAACATGGTCGAGTGCTGCTGCGTTTGCGCGCCGAATTAACTGAAATGCTCGCCCCGCTGGCGACGCAGGCCTACCGGCGCATCAGCGCCGGTCGCGAAAGATTCGCGCTGCGATTTCTGCCCGGCGCCAGCAGCGACGATTTCGGCGGCGATCTCGGGCGGTCGCATAGCGAATCAATCCGTTTACGTCAGACAATTGTCGGTCCACATCGCGACGATCTGGAATTGCTCGTCGACGATTTACCGGCGGCGCAATTCGCCTCGGAAGGGCAGCAGCGGACAATTGTGCTGGCAATGAAAATCGCGCAAGCGGACGCGCTGAAAAGATCGAGCGACGGGAAAGCGCCATTGCTTTTGATTGACGACATTTTCGGCGAACTCGATCCCGAACGCCGCAACGCGTTGCTTGATAATTTGCCAGCGGATTCGCAGAAGCTGGTTACGGCTACGGCGATGCCGTGGCGCGATGAAATCACAGCAGATACCATTTATCAAATGTGCAATCGGCAACTCATCCGCGTAAAAAATTAGCATTGTCGTCCCGACGCGGAAGCTTAAAACTGACTTCATCGGGATCTCTTGACTGCGCTCGGGATGACGGGGCGGCGGATACTGGACTTGCGGATATTCGCTGGTGCTTTTACATAAAATCGTGCGCGAATTACCTCAGGAGAGGGCAGAAAGTTACGCTGGTTCGTTGCTGGTGGCGCATCCCAGCATGCTTGATCCAAATTTTCGCCGTGCCGTCTTGTTCATTTCGGCTCACACCGCCGATGATGGCGCGGTCGGCGTGATTCTGAATCGGCCGCTCGAAAAACAGGTGAGCGAAGTGGTAACGGAAACGCCGCTGAACGCCTTGGAGAAAGTGCCAGTATTTTTTGGCGGACCGGTCGGTCGCGATCGTTTGATTTTTGCTTCGTTGGAATGGAAGACCGGGGAAGGCCTCAAACTGAATCACAATGTGGATGCTGAAGAAGCAAACGAAAAGCTCGGGAAAGATCCCAATTCAGTGCGCGCATTCATCGGCTACGCGGGGTGGGGGGCGGGCCAACTCGAAGCGGAGATGAAGCAAAATGCCTGGGTCATTCGCAAACCGAACCGCGCCGCAATGAAACTCGACCGGTTGCCCAGGCTTTGGTACGACATCATGCGCCGGTTAGGCCCGTGGTTCAAATTGCTGGCCGCGGCGCCCGACGACCCGTCGTTGAATTAAAACACGCCTAGCTAACACGCGTGGTTCCCAGACGAGCGCCGGAAGTCACAATTGGGCCAGTTAACATTCAAATGTCGCACTTGCAACACTTAAATGTTAACAGGCGTTTCAAAGTGGCGTTGGCGACGCAGATTGCGGTCGAATACCCTCATCCTAACCTTCTCCCATCGGGAGAAGAGAAACATTCAACAGCGAACACTGAACATCGAAGGGGAAGCATTCAGAGTTGCGCTGTGGGTTCAGCAGTAGGGACTTGTTGGAAACGGTAGCCGTGAAGTTGGATTTCACGGGCAAATACTCTTTCCACAATCTGGCGTTGCTTCGGACTAAATACGAATTGATACGGTGTGCGATCGATTCGGAAATGACCCTTTTTTCTGATCCCGAGGTCGCCTTCAAAGGGCAGGTTCAAGCGCGCAAAAATCTCGCTAAGCTCATCGATCAGATTTTCATAGCGAACAACTCGATCGATGATAATTCTTGATCCGGATGGATCGGTGTAACGCGGGTAATTGATCGGGAACTTGGCTCTGGCGAAGTATTGCTCGAGGGAAAGGGCGCCGCCAAGGCGGTAGGCGTGCATGTGGTAATGCGACAAAACTTTATCCCACGGGTTGCGCTCGACGCAGAACTTGAAATAGCTGTTCCAGACAGTGGGAGGAATGCGTAGCCGAACGAGCCAGGCCGGCATATGATTATAAAAACGCTCACGTCGAGCAAGAAGGCACCGCCAGGCAGACCGCGGTCCGAATGGGATGCGCAGGATTTCAGAGATGTGGTCACCGGATCCGTTGTAGTTACGCGGCTGGTGTCCCTCGATGGGAGGGTCGAACAGGGTAAGGACATCATCTGGACCGCAATGCTGAGAGAGAAATACTTCAAGGCTTGTACCCGCGGTCTTGACCGTTTTAATGAAGATGAACTTGTGCTTGTGAGAAATGCTCATTGACGGGTTTTGACCAACATCGCTATGAGGCAATCACTCATAGAATTGTTAGCTTTTACCTTACATATCGCAACCCGGAATTAGATGGCGGTTTGTGATCAGAAGCCGATCGGTTCAACACCTTGGGCGACAGATTGCCGCGGAGCGCGTGGTTAATGACAGGTGGTTTGCGTTATCGTCCTTGCGCAGGAGTATTCTGCTAATGGCGTTACGTATTCATCAAAGCGTTCTCCGGGGCGAGATCGATAATCGCCGGCGCGGACGCGTTGAGGGATGGATCACACTGGTCGGGGTCGAGCGGCCGCTGACGCTGGAGTTGACGGGAAATTGTTTACGCGATCTGGCGGGATGTGTCGTGCGATTTGAAAATCCGCATCCGCTGGCAACGGAGGAAGAGAAGAGCCTGCCCGCGCTTTTGCAGCGTGGTGTTGCCGGCGAGATCACGGCTTCGCGCAAAGTGCGGGTGATCGATGTGCCGCTGGAAGAAGCGACGCGTCTAACGAGATCTGGTACGCAGCCACCAGAACATTCTGCCAATGCCCTTTATCTGGAATGGTTCAGCGAAGCCAATGGTCGTGTGGTGATTGAGAGTAGCAATTATCAAATCGATGTTTCACCGGCGGAGTGGAAGCTTTCGCCGGAAGATGAGGAGCAGCAAATTGCTTCCTGCCATGAGGCGCTGCGCGCCTGGCTGGAACAGCTCGATCAAATCGATTTGCCGGATCCTGAAGAAAGGGAATTTGAAATTGAGGATGAACAACCGCTGGATGAATTCGGTTACGAGAAGTTCATGCGCGAATCGGACGCGCGCACGGACAAGTACATGAAGCTGTTCGAAAAGTATGAGGGGCATCCGGATCGCGAAAAAATCGTGGCGCGCGAGATGGGTTGGACCTGGCTGGAGGAGGCGTTGGAAGCGGACGAGCGGGGAGCACTTCCCAAGCGCGAACGAGAAGAGATTCCGCCGTTGGAGCCCAATCCGTTGACCGAAGGAGTCGATTGGGTGCGCGACAAAGATGGCCACATTCATCATCCGCTGACGAAACGTGCCTTCGAAAGCGGAGTCGCAATGTGGCATTTTTGCGATGATCGCGGTCTGCTTGAGGACAATGGCGATAGCGATCTCTTCGAAATGGTTTTTCAGTTTCAGACGGCAGGCGCAAAAATCGCGGGCGCGCTCGATAGCCTCGCTTATGACGAGGATGATTCTCGCGACGGCGGGTTCGTTGTCGCGGCCCTGAAACGGGCGCTCAATTATTTGCACACCAGCATGGCAGCGGCGGATAACGTTGCCCAAAAACAATTGCTTCCGCCCGAGCGACTGGATTCGTTTCGCGCCGAATTATTTGAGGTGCGGGAGAAAATCCTCGAGCTTATGCAGCGGTTTCGCGCCAAACGGTTTTGAGGTTGTAGCACAGCCATTCTGGCTGTGGGCCCAACGCCGAAAGCTTTCGGGGTTGATTATAACACCACCGCGACCAGCCTGATTTCCCAGAGGCTAGAGAATGTGCTCCGGTCTCGGGCCGAGGCCGATAAAGCGCGCTGGAAGCGAACGCAAAGCCGGAAACCATTGAAAGAGCTTGAGCAAAATTGGAAGCGAATCTCCGCTCTTGGATTCACGTCCCGTCACAACTCGGCGGTGAATGAAAGCCTGCATCGTCTGGATTACACGGGTAGGCCATTCGCGACGTTCTTGCACTTGCTTCAAATCAGCGACCGACACTGGCCCGGCTCTTAACTTTGCCGCCAGCAAATTTGCGGTCGCGACTGCGTCTTGTAACGCGAGGTTAATGCCGACGCCACCGGCGGGCGACATGGCATGGGCGCTGTCACCAATGCAAAGCAAGCCTTCGCGGTACCATTTTCGCAGACGGTTGATCTGGACGGTGAGGAGTTTGATTTTTGTCCAATCATCCAGCTCCGTGATTCGATCTTCCAAGAAAGGTCCGAGGCGAATGATGTCGCGATGCAAGGCGGGCAGGCCGCGCTGCTTGATCGCGTCAAGCTCGCCTTTTGGGATAACAAAACCGACTTGGAAATAATCGCCCCGGTCGAGGAGAACGAGCAGTTTCCCGTGGCGAAAAAAGCCAAGCGATTGTGGCGGGTCGTTTTCCCGTTTGGAAAGCCGCATCCAGAGGACATCGATCGGCACGCCGAATTCATCCATCTCGAGATTACTTTTCGTGTGCGTAATCGAATGGCGACCGTCGGCGCCAATTGTTAGGTCAGCCCGCACTTCACGCTGGCCGTCCGGAGTTTTCACCCGAACGCCCGCAATCCGATCGCTTTCAAAAAGCAGATCGATGACTTCATGTTGCATGTGCAGAGCAAAGGTAGGAAACCGTTTTGCTTGGCTGGAGAGAAAGTCGAGAAAATCCCATTGCGGCATGAAGGCGATAAATTTGCAGAGCGTCGGCAAACGCGAAAAATCGGCGATGGGAACCGCGTGACCGTTAAATATTCCGCGTATTTCGCGCAGTTCCTGGTGGGGTAACCGAAGAAATTCCTCGAGTAATCCGAGCTCATGCAAAAGCTCGAGAGTAGAAGGATGAATGGTATCGCCGCGGAAATCGCGGTTAAAATCGGCGTGTTTTTCCAGAACAACGACGTCCACTCCGGCACGTGCGAGCAAATAACCAGTCATCATGCCCGCTGGTCCGCCGCCGACGACGAGGCAACGGACGTGGACGTCAGGGAGCATGCCCATGAGTCACGCCAGCGTGCGAATTATGCTGAAGCTAATCACAAATGTCTGCAGTAGAAAGATGATGGCATAACATTGGTGGTAGCGTTCATTTTGCGTAACCGCAGCGGTCACTAGCCCAGCGAAATAGAGACTGTTGCTGATGAAGTACTGCGGCCCTAAGGCAAGAAAATGTGGGATGCCTTTCAGCAGGGTGTCCACGAAATCGACTGGCGTGAACAGGGCAAAGAGGACGAAAAACGCGCGGTGGTTAGAGTAATAGTGAGTTTTGTAATTGACGAACTCGTCCAAAGAAGACTCGGGCGGAAAAAGGACGATAGAAGCCAAGTATAAAATCGTGGGCGAAATCAGAACAAAGATAAAAAGGAAAAATGTCCACTGCTGCTGGTTGCGCCAGCGATAGAAAATCCACCACGCCACCACCAGATACAGAAACAGATTCGCCACCCAGACAGCATGCACCCAATAAAGCCGGCGCCGCGAGCGCGCCTGCAGCATCTCGCC
>WNGC01014012.1_pt1 | contig 12231 bp, 14 predicted proteins | sample 5400051 | NCBI WGS metagenome assembly WNGC01 (sample SAMN13153368, study PRJNA577476) | soil metagenome | isolation source: 20 cm soil or saprolite under grassland replicate 2 | place: USA:California | collected 2016-06-15 | reverse complement strand
TACGCCAGACGGTCACAGCCGGCTCGAGATGTCCCGATTCCTCGCGCCGCCTGTGGTCGCCGATCACCGCAGCGCCCCGGTGAACGCTCTCGGTTACCTACGCGTCATGTTCACCGTGGAGGACATCGACGATACGCTCGCCCGGCTCGACAAACGCGGCGCGGAGCTCGTCGGCAAAGTGGTCCAGTACGAAGACACGTATAGGCTCTGCTACATCCGGGGCCCCGAAGGAATTCTCATCGGGCTTGCCCAAGAGCTCGGGCAGTAGACTTCCCGATGAGCACATGTCACAGGTACAGACCTGAAGGGGTGCGTACTCGCGGTGGCTAGTTGCCGTTTGAGGGCGTCTAACAAATCGCTCAAGCCGACCCCTCCGGCCTTCGGCCTCCGGGGCGGCTTCGCTCAACCGTTAAACGGCATCATCATGTTCACACCTCTGTCACCCCTGTTGAAAACATGGACCGCCCTGGTCACAATACCCGCTCGACAAGGCGGGGGTTGCCGATGGGTGCGATGACGGTCCCTTCACCCGGCTTGTATGTCCTCGCCTTACTCGTTGCGACGCAACTCGTCGGCTGCGCGGCAAGGCTCACGCAAGGCGCGTCCACCGGTCTCAAGTGGCGCGTGGGAGAACTGACGACGTCGGAGCGGGACGCAACCTCTCCCGGATACACAAAGAGCGGTGGCCGAGCGAAGGAGTACCGATACGTGGTGACTCTTGAAGACACGCGGGGAGTTGGCGTTAACTTTAGCGGGGTCGAGACATTGGTCATGCTTGGTCGAGGCTTTACGCCGACGCCGAGGATCCGGAGCCTGCAGCTTCGACTACCACCAAACGGGCAGCTGCGGGTGCGGATGATCGACAGCAGCTGGTTAGTCATACCACAATGGTTCGAAGGTACCGAGAGACGGGTCAACCTCGATCCGATCGCGAGAAAGTTGTTCATCGGTGTCGACGATCGTGGCGAGCAGATCAGGCTCGCCATCGAATTTCCCCTTGAGGATATACCGGCACGCTGACATGTCTTGCCACTCGAAGGGCGTACTCTCGGGCGGGCGTGCCTGCGGGTGCGGAAGGATTTTTCCGCGGTGAAGTCTAACAGGCGCTGGAGCGGGCCGGCCCACACGCGCCAGGCGCGGTCGAACCCCCGGGATGGCCGGCCGCTCAGCGGGACCGTTAGGCTTCGCGCGAACAGCCCGGGTGACGGGTGATGAGGGCGTGGGCTAGATCGGACGGACAGGAACGGTTCGAGGTCGAAGAGGAGGGGGACATGCATCGTCGGGCGTTTCTCCTCGGCGCTGCTGCGCTGGCGAGTGCGGCATGGCTCCCACGCGGGAACGCAGCACAGGGCGTGAAGACGAGACTGATCCTCCTCGGCACGGGCGGCGGGCCGCGGCCGCGGAAGGCCAACTCGGCGCCGGCCCAAGTGATCGTCGTCAACGACACGGCGTACGTCGTCGATTGCGGAAACGGCGTCGCCCGCCAACTCGTCTTCGCTGGCGTGCCACTGGCTACGCTCCGGCATGTCTTCATCACGCACCACCATTCGGATCACAACGCCGACTATGGCAATCTGCTCTGGCTGGCGTGGACGGCCGGGCTGCGCACGCGGGTCGACACGTGGGGACCGCCGCCGCTCGAAAAGATGACGAACCTGTTCTTTCAGATGAACGCGTATGACATCAACATGCGCATCGCCGACGAGGGCCGGGTCCCGCTCCTTCCGCTGGTCCACGTCCACGAGCTGACTCAGGGTGGCCCCGTGATGCAAGACGAGAACGTGAAGGTGACGGCCGCGCTCGTGCACCATCCTCCCGTGGCGCCATCGTTCGGCTATCGCTTCGACGCGGCCGACCGTTCCATCGTCATCTCTGGGGACACCGCGCCCTCGGATAATCTCATCAAGCTCGCCCAGGGCGCCGACCTCCTCGTCCACGAGGCCCTATACGTGCCGGGCGTCGACCGTCTGGTCGCCCGCGTCCCTAACGCGGCGGCCCTCAAGCAAAGCATCATGTCCCACCACACGACGGCGGAGGACGCCGGGCGCGTCGCGACGGCAGCCGGCGTTAAGACGCTCGTGCTCTCCCACCTCGTCCCCGCGGACGACCCCGCCATCACCGATCAGATGTGGATCGACGCGGCCCGTGTGCACTTCCAGGGGCCAGTCGTCGTCGGTAAAGATCTCCTCGAGCTCTGAGGACAGCGAGAGAGGAGAATGAGCAGGTCTTGCATGCGACCCCTGTGGGCCGCCGCTCACCGGAAGCGTTGACAGATAGCGAGTGGGCGGTGACCGACACCAGTCTTGTTATGGGGATCGCGTGGTACCGACCCGAGCAATGGACACGTCTGCGAGACTTGGCGTCGGACCGCGACAAGCTCGAGGGATCTTACGAGGACTGGCCCGCCGGCGCCCAGAAGACTCTTGTTCAGATGGCGGTCACGGGCGTGCGGACTCAGCGCGTCGACATCGACATCGATGCCTTGGCAAGCTGGTGTCAAGCCGAAGGACGCACGCTCGACAGCGCGGCAAGGGCAGAATATGCCGCGTTGCAGCTGCGGCGAACTCACCAAGGAGGAGATTCTGAGCACACTGTCTAACATCGCACTGGACCCGTCGGCCAGCGGAGTTTTCGGCGCGGCATTCCGACGGCTTTCTGCTCCGCGGGCCGCGGGTCACCGCGAGCGTTGGGCGGATGTGCCGCTTACGAAGGCTTGGAGCAGTCTAGTTTTGAAGAGTTGGACGCTTCTGCTCCTGACTGCCTTCGCCATGACGGGCTCCGCATGTGTCGCTTCGCGTGAGGTTGTGCGCCACGCACACGCGGGAACGGTCGTCGACTCGACGTCGGGCGCCCCGATAGCCGATGCGGCGATTGTCGTGGAGAGCTGGTCAGTGCGAATACCTTCTGGCGGTCGCTCGAAGCGAAGAGACGTCTTCAGGACCACTACGGACGTCGCAGGGCGCTTTTATGTTTCAGACCTGAAGGAGCTATTCTTGTCGCTTTCCCTTCCTGATGTGGGACCTGAGTTCCGAAGCAGAATCTGTGTTACCAAGGACGGCTATCTCGCCACTGTCGCTGACCCTTGGTCAGACGGGTGGCACTCCGCCGGGTTCTACGACCTGCCGACAGTACTCCGCCTGACTCCGGTTCGGCCCAGCGGTACGTCGAGGCCTATGACGTGGTGCCCTTTTGAGGCGGCCAAGTAGATGGGACCGTTCAACTCCGGCGTGCAGCCGACGTCCGCAAGCGGACGCGGGTGACGCCGAGCGTTGGGTGGCAATCGTGCGGAGGCTGAAGGAGAATGCAGTCGACGCGCGGTACAACCTTGGTGGCGTGAACACTGTTGTATTTGCGCGCGGGAGCGGCTCCAGTGTGCCCGCTCTTATCTCTTAATCGGAGGCGAACATCGTGGCAATCGTCAGATATCTGGTCACCGACGTGGAGCGTTCTACAGCCTTCTACACGAAGTTGCTTGGGTTCAAGCTAGATCAGAGCATGGCTCCGGCTTTCGCTCGCGTCTCCAACAACGACTTGACTCTTTGGCTCGCCGGACCACAGAGTTCCGCGGCTCGGCCCATGCCTGACGGGAGACGGCCCGAGCCTGGCGGATGGAATCGCTTCGTCGTCGAGACGGAGGATCTTGTGTCACGCGTGGCAGAAATGAAGCGGGCCGGCCTACGTTTCCGCAACGATGTCGTCGTAGGGCCTGGCGGCAAGCAGATCTTGCTAGAGGATCCGGATGGCAATGTTGTCGAACTATTCGAGGCTGCGCGCTAGCACAGGATAAAGTGTGCTCGGGTCACGAGGATTGCCACCCAACAACACCATGGAGCCGACCGCCGCAAGCTTCCGCTTGCGGTACCCTCGTCGCTTTGTCCTCGACGGCGGTTCATGGTGAGCGTTGGGCGGCTTAGTCGATCGATCGGTTTGCAGGACCGAAACCATGAAATCAGACGACAGAGCTGTGGGCTGTGTATCTGACTTCGCTCATCTCGGGGGCGGTGATCCAGCTCGCCACGCCATTTCCATTCCTTCCCGGAACGCTCGCTGTGCCGCTCGGAGCGCCTCTCGTTGTGGTTGCCATAGCGCTGTTCGCCTTCGGTCACGACATTCCGGGCAGCCGGCACGCCCGTGCCCGCCCGAAAGCCCACGATGATCGTGCGGACGGGGCCCTATCGCTTCAGCCGGAACCCGATCTATCTCGCGTTCTCCCTGTTCCAGTTCGGTATCTCGGTCTGGGTCAACAGCGTGTGGCTGCTGGCCACGCTCGCCGGGGCGGTGGCGCTCATTCACTACGTCGTCATACGCAGAGAAGAGCAGTATCTGGGACGGCGATTCGGTGCGCAGTACTTGGACTATAAGGCGTCCGTGCGCCACACCCCAACGAAGGGAGAACTGCCATGAAGCGGCTGTGCGAGCTCACTCTGGGCACTATGGGATTGTTGTTCCTGGGAGTGGTCGGCGGGAACAAGACCGACACGTTCGGTCCAAATCCGAAAGGCATCCTGATAGTGGATGCCAAGGGTCGCTATGTGATCGCCTTCTCGCGTGCCCATCTTCCCAAGGTTGCCTCCAACAACCGCACAACAGCCACAGCGGAGGAAAACAAGGCGATCGTCGGGGGGAGCCTCGCCCACTTCGGCACCTTCTCCGTCAACGCGGCGGACAAGACCTTTACCTTCAAGATCGAGACCGCCACGTTCCCCAATTGGAGCGGGACTGAACAGAAGCGGCCGTTCACCATCAGCGGTGACCAACTGCGGTACACGGGCGCGGCCGCGTCGGGCGGCGGAACCGCAACGGTGGTCTGGAAACGCGCAAAGTAGGCGCGGCTGGAGCGACTCGGACAGCAGTCGGTGAAGTCCTTCATCCCATTCTGGGATACGAACGGCGAAACATTCGGGTCGTGCTCTAGCGTGCAAGCGACTGCGCCTAACATGGAAATGGAGCTGGCGATCCGCGGCGCGGAACTGCGATCGTGCTCATTCGCGGACTCCATGAGTGCCGCGGCTCGCAGCTCATTTCCGATCCGTTATGGGCACCGCGAGATGTCCAGAGGTGAAGGGCTGCAACCGCAGGCGTGCCAAAAGCGCCGGCTGATTCTTACGTGTTGCCCCGGTTGATTCGGGTAGGACCGAAGCCCATACTCGGCGCGACCGGTCCTTCTTTCAGGAGAGGTCTCCATGAGTGACCGACGCGAGACTTGGAGCCGAAGGCAATTCGTGAATCGGTTGACGCTGGCGGGAACGGCGGGGTTCGTGGGAATGCGACCGGACACCGGCGCCGCAGAGCCGCCGCCGGAGACCACGCGGATCAGATTGTTTCAGTGGAACAGCCTCTGCGTGGCGCCCCAGTTCCTCGCCGAGGAGCTACTGCGGAGCGAAGGGTTCCGTGACATCCAATACGTCCGAAACCGGCAGGGCGGTGGACCCGAGAAGCTTTTGGCCTCCGGCGAGGTTGACATCAACAGCCAGTACTCCGCGCCGCTGATCGTCCGCATCGATGCCGGAGATCCCGTGATGTTCCTCGCCGGCCTTCACGTGGGCTGCTTCGAGCTGTTCGGCACTAGACGCGTGCGCACGATTCCCGACCTGAAAGGGAAGACGGTCGCGGTCGCCGCGCTCGGATCGAGCCAGCACGTCTTCCTCTCGACGATCGTGGCGTATGTGGGCTTGGACCCACGCCGCGACGTCAACTTCGTGACCCCACCGCCGGCGGAGGCGAAGCGTCTTCTCGCCGAAGGGAAGATTGATGCGTATTTGGGCTTCCCCCCCGATCCGCTGGAGCTTCGCGCGCAGAACGTCGGTCACGTTCTGCTCAACAGTGTCGTGGATCGACCCTGGTCTCAATATTTCTGTTGCATGGTCGCGGGGAATCGCGATTTCGTACGGCAGCACCCTGTTGCGACCAAACGCGCGATCCGGGCACTTGTCAAGGCGGTGAACGTGTGCGCGCTGGAACCCGAGCGGGCCGCCCGCTTCGTCGTCGAGCGAGGTTTCGCCGACTGGGTGGAGAAGCCGGCGGCCGTGCGATACGACTATACCCTCCAAACGATGAAGAACGTCCCGTATGGGAAGTGGCGTGAGTTCGATCCAGAGGACACGCTGCGCTTCTACGCGCTGCGCCTCCACGAGGCGGGAATGATCAAATCCTCGCCGCAGAAGATCCTCAGCCAGGGCACCGACTGGCGTTTCCTCAACGAGTTGCGGAAGGAGCTGAAGGGGTGACGGGAGCTCTGTGATCATCCCGTATCTCTTCCCGTATCTGAGCGGCAGGCAGCGCCTCGGCGAGCGCCGACGCGACTTCAGGAAGGCGTGGGCGACGGCCCGCCGGAACGCCGGCGCCCCGGGAATGCTGCGGCACGATTTCCGGCGCACCGCCGTCAGGAACCTGGTCAACGCCGGGGTGCCCGAGCGGGTCGCCATGACGATCACGGGACACAAGACCCGCGCCGTGTTCGACCGCTACCACATCGTGCGTCCCGGCGACCTCGAGGAGGCCACGCGGAAGCTCGAGGCGCGGGCGACGGGCATAACAGCCCCAGGGGCAAACAGCCGCCCCAAAACAGCCGCCCAGGGGAGGACATTTTCACGTTGCAGCAGCAAACAGCCGCCCAGGGGTTGACGCCCTTCCCGTAAGTGTGTACCTTCTCGGCCACGGACGATTAGCTCAGTTGGCAGAGCGCTGGCCTCACATGCCAGAGGTCACTGGTTCGAGTCCAGTATCGTCCACCATTTACAACGACAACGTCCTCATCTGATTTCGGAGGCTCTGGATGAAGGTTTCGATTTTCTTTGACGGGCAGAACTTCTACCGGTCCCTCACCCGGTACGAGGACTCGCTCCGTGTGGACTACGACCGGCTCGCCGCTTGGATCACCCAGCAAGTCGGCGGGCCGAGCGCGCTCTTCTCCGGCGCCTATTACTACGTCGGGCTCTCCGCCGACGCGCCGCCCGCCGTGGAGGGATTCCTCAAGGGCCTCGAGCTCCGGCCGGGCTACTTCGTCAAGCGCGAGCCGCGCGTGCGGCGGAGCGGCCGCTGCCCCCACTGCGGCGCCGAGTACGAGTACTCGACGGAGAAGCGTGTGGACACGAGCCTGGTCGCCGACCTGATCCAGTACGCGGCGAGCGGAGCGTTCGACGCGGCCGTGCTCGTCTCCGGCGACGACGACTTCGTGCCGGCCGTCGAGGCGGTGAACGCGCTCGGCAAGCAGGTGTGGGTCGCGACCTGGTCGGCCGAGGAGCTCTCGAAGGATCTCCGGGTGCGCTGCTTTGGCCACCTCCACCTGAGCGAGGGCGTCGCCGCGTTCCGCGCCGAGCGGGCGCGGGTCCACGAGCGGGCGCCCGGGCATGCCGCGCCCTCGCGCCTCGCGCGCGCCGCCGCCGCGGCCGCACCGGCCTCCGAGGCCGAGCTCGAGCGCGGGCTGGCCGAGCTCCAGCGCGCGGAGGCCCGGCTGCCGCACGTGAGCCGCGGCTACTTCGTCATGCGCTGGAAGTCGCACCAGCTCCCGCAGGTCGGCGCCGAGCGCGAGGCGCTCGTCCAGCAGCTTCTCGACGCGGGCCGGATCGAGGAGTTCCAGGTGCGGGACGTCGAGGGGCGGCTGGTGACGGCGATCCGCAGCCGTGCCCCGGACGACACGCTCCGCGAGCCCAGCGGCGACGTCGCGCTGCCGGGGTAGGTGCCCGGTGGGGGGCTCGGGGGGGCGTCGCTCCCCCCGAGGTTCATCGACCCGCGTGGCGCCGTCGCTCGCGCGGACCACGCTCACGGCCTGGCTCCAGACCGTGGCGGGCGCGCGGAACGGACGCCGCGTCCCGTCGCAGAAGACCGGCTGGGCCGGACGGATGGCCTGCACGTGGACGGAGACCGCGTGGTCGGCCCCGAGCAGGCGTGCTTTCGCGAGCATCGCGGCCGCGTCGAGCTTTGCGTCGCGCTCGCGGAGGACCACGACGTCCTTGGCGAGCACGGCCCGGCTGTTCAGACCGTCGAGCAGGGCGCCCTCGTAGTCGGCGATCTCCGCCTGCCGCTCTTTGGCGTCGAAGTCCGACGCGAACTCGAAGCGGACGAAGAAGACGGGCTGGCGGATCTGCTCGGGCTTGAAGTCGGCAACGCGCACCGGCCCCCCGCGGCCGGAGGGGCCGTCGGCGCCGGAAGCGCACGCGGCGCCGACGAGCGCCAGGGCGGCCAGCGCGACAGCCCTCCGCATGGCGCCAGGGTATCATTGGCGCCATGACGCTCGCGCGCCGGCTCGCCGCCTTCGCCGCGGGCCTGCGGTTCGAGGACATTCCCCCCGCGGTCGTCGAGAGTGTGCGTCTGCGCGCCCTCGACGTCCTCGGGCTCGCGCTCGCCGCGTCCACGACCGAGCTCGCGCCGTCGCTCTACGGAGCGCTCGAGGGGTGGGGCCGCGAGGGCGGCGCCTGCACCGTCGTAGGCGCCAAGCGCGCCGCGCCGGCACCGCTCGCGGCGCTCGTCAACGGCGCGCTCGCCCACGGCCTCGACTTCGACGATACGCACGCCGCCTCGATCACGCACGCCTCGGCGGTCGTCCTGCCCGCGGTGCTGGCGGCCGGCGAGGCGGCGGGCGCCAGCGGCCGCGCCGCGGTCACGGCCGCCGTTGCGGGGCTCGAAGCCATCACGCGGCTCGGCATGGCGGCGCCCGGCGAGTTCCACGCCCGCGGCTGGCACGCGACCGCCGCCTGCGGCCCCTTCGCCGCGGCCCTCGCCGCGGGCAAGCTCGACGGCCTCGACGAGGCACGGCTCACCGCCGCCCTCGGCGTCGCGGGCAGCTTCGCCTCGGGCCTCCTCGAGTTTCTGGAAGACGGGTCGTGGGTCAAGCGCCTCCACCCGGGCTGGGCCGCGCACTCGGGCCTCGTCGCGACGGCGCTCGCGCGCGGCGGGTTCAGCGGGCCCGAGACCGTCCTGGAGGGCCGGTTCGGCTTCTATCGGACCTTTCTCGGACAGGCGCCGGACGCGACGCCCTTCGAGACGCTCGGCACGGCGTGGGAGACCCTCCGGATCGGCTTCAAGCCGTACCCGTGCTGCCACTACAACCACGCCTACCTCGACTGCGCGCTGGAGCTCCGGCGCGCCCACGGTCTGGCACCGGAGATGATCGAGCGCATCGAGTGCCGGGTGCCCGCGGGCGAGATCCCGATCGTCTGCGAGCCGCGCGAGCTGAAGCTCCGCCCGCGCACAGCGTACGAAGCACAGTTCAGCCTGCCGTACGGGATCGCCGCGGCGCTGCTCGACGGCCGCGTCGGGCTCGAGACCTATGCGCCCGCGCGCCTGGCCGATCCGCGGCTCCTCGCGCTGGCGGCGCGCGTCAGCCACGTGGTGGATCCGGACTCGCGCTTCCCCGAGGGATTTCCGGGCTGGATCCGGCTGACGCTGCGGGATGGCCGGAATCTTGAAGCGCGGCAGCCAGATGGCCGTGGCGGCGCGGGGCGGCCCCTCGATCCGCTATCGGTGGTGGAGAAGTTCCGCGACAACGCCGGCCGAGCCGTCGCCCCAGCGGCGCTCGTGCGCATCGAGCGCGCCGCGCTCGAGATCGACGCGCTCGACGACGTCGGCACGCTCATGAGGCTCCTGCACGCGTGATATATTGGATGCATGCGATACCTGATTGCGCTCGTGCTGGCGCTCGTCGTGGTGACGCCTGCTGCGGCGCAACAGGTGGACATCAAGAAGCCCGCGCCCGCGCCGGCGCGCGAGCGGAGCCGCGAGCCCCGCGTGATCGAGCCCGGCCTGTCGCGCGAGGAGCGTCCGGTCGACGCCGACAACTTCCCTCCGCACGGCGGCCGGGTGCCGTATCAGCCGGGCTTCGTCCGCGGGCTCTCGACCAAGACGGAGACGGGTCGCGTCGGCATCGCCGGCTGGACGGCCCCGAGCGTGCCGGTGGGCGGCCAGGCGGGCGGCTGGCTCGAGCACAACGGCTGGTTCGCGATCGGCTTCTCCGCCACCTGGGGCGCCCCGCCTCAGGTACCCGCGCGTACCGCTCCCTGAGCGGATGACCGCGCCTCGCTGGCCCGGTGGTGCGCGCGCCGCGTGCGCCTTCACCTTCGATCTCGACGCCGAGACGCTGTGGATGGCGCGCGGCGTCTCCGAGCCGGTCGCGCTCTCGCAGGGCCGGTTCGGGCCGGTCGAGGCGCTGCCGCGGATCCTCGACCTGCTCCGCGCCGCGGAGATCCGCGCCTCGTTCTTCGTCCCCGCCTGGGTGGCCGAGCGCTATCCCGACGCGCTCGCCGCGATCGTCGCCGGCGGCCACGAGGTGGGCTGTCATGGCGACGTGCACGAGCGCGTGACGGACCTCGACGGCGCCGCGGAGGAGAAGATCCTGCTGCGCTCGGTGGAGGTCCTGACGCGACTCGCGGGGCGCACGCCCGTCGGCTACCGTGCGCCCGCCTGGCAGCTCTCGGAGCGGACGCTCGGGCTCCTCGCGCGTCACGGCTTCGCGTACTCGTCGAACATGATGGACCGCCTCGTGCCCTACCTGCACGACGCGGTCGACGGGGCGTCGGTGGTCGAGATCCCGGTGTCGTGGGTGCTCGACGACGCGCCCTACTTCCTCTTCACCGGCCAGCGCGCGATCCAGCCGCCGGGGCCGGTGCTCCAGGGCTGGCTCACCGAGTTCGACGGCATCTGCGAGGTCGGCGGCGTGGCGAACTTCACGTTCCACCCGCAGCTCATCGGGCGGCCCTCGCGCTTCGCCTGCCTCCGCGAGCTCGTCGAGCACGCCAAGCGGACGCCGCGCGTGTGGATCGCGCGTCTGGACGAGATCGCGGCGCACTGGCGGCGCCTCGCCTGATGGCCTGGCTCCGCGGCAATCTCCACGCCCACACCACCTGGTCGGACGGCGTCAAGTCGCCGGCGGACCTGATCGCGGAGTACGAGGCGCGCGGCTACGACTTCCTGGCGATCACGGACCACGAGAACCTGATTCCGACGAGTTACTGGCGGTCGCTCCCGCAGCTCCCCTCGCGCCTGCTCCTCTTCCACGGCGTCGAGCTGAACTGGCCCGTCGACGTCGGCGGCGAGGTGCACGAGCAGCACGTCGGCAAGGTGCTGGGCGACCGCGAGACGCTCCACGTCCTGAACCACCCGGCGCGCTACCGGCTCTCGGTCGCCGGCACGATCGAGCGCGCGCGCCGGATCGGGCGCGACGGCCTCGCGCTCGACGCCGTCGAGGTCACCGACACCGGCCAGCACCGGCCCCTCTACGCGTCGGGCGAGATCCCGCTCGTGAAGATCGCGACGGACGACGCGCACTGGTCGGCGCACTTCGCGCGCGCGTGGATCGAGGTGGACGCCCCGCGCGACCGCGACGCGATCATCCGCGCGATCCGTGCGGGCGACTTCCGGCTGGGGTTCGCTCCCGCCGACGGCTGACCCGGCGAACAGGGAGACACCTCGGTATGCGCGTCATCCGCATAGGCCACAGCCCCGACCCCGACGACGCGTTCATGTTCTACGCGCTCACGGCGGGCAAGGTGACGATCCCCGGCGTCGCGATCGAGCACGTCCTGGAGGACATCGAATCGCTCAACCGCCGGGCGCGCACGGCGGAGCTCGAGGTCACGGCCGTGTCCTTCGCGACGTACCTCCTGATCGCCGACCAGTACCGGATGATGGACCCGGGCGCCTCGATGGGGAAGGGCTACGGCCCGATCCTCGTCGCGCGCGAGCCCATCGACCCGCGCGAGCTGCCCGAGCGCGTCGTCGCGATCCCGGGCAAGCACACGACGGCGGCCTTGCTGCTCCGGCTCTACGTCGGCGACCCGCCGCTGATCGAGGTCGCGTTCCCGCCGCTGATCGAGGTCGCGTTCGATAAGATTCCTCAGGCTGTTCTTGAAGGACAGGCCGACGTCGGCCTGTTGATTCATGAGGGCCAGATCACCCACCGTCAGCTCGGGCTCGTGAAGGTCCTCGACCTCGGCGAGGCCTGGCAGCGCGACACGAGCCTGCCGCTCCCCCTCGGCGTCAACGTGATGCGCCGCAATCTGGGCGAGGACCTCCACCGCGCGCTGTCCAGGGGTCTCAGCGACTCGATCGCCTGGGCGCACGCCCACGCGGACGAGGCGCTCGAGTACGCCATGCGCTACGGGCGCGGCATCGACAAGGAGACCTGCCGGAAGTTCGTGCTGATGTACGTGAACGACTACACGCTGGCGCTCGGCCGCGACGGACGCGCGGCCATCGAGCGGCTCTTCGGCGAGGCGCAGAAGAAGGGGCTCATCG
>WNGC01004369.1_pt1 | contig 12231 bp, 7 predicted proteins | sample 5400051 | NCBI WGS metagenome assembly WNGC01 (sample SAMN13153368, study PRJNA577476) | soil metagenome | isolation source: 20 cm soil or saprolite under grassland replicate 2 | place: USA:California | collected 2016-06-15 | reverse complement strand
GCGAGTCGAATCAAGACCGGACGACGACGCTGGCTCCGGCGGCGCGACGGAAACGCCGCGCACCGCGTGTCTTTCTATCGCCTTGGCGACGAATCCGGAGGCTTTCGCGTCTTCGGTGAATTCGCGAAGGTACTTCGCGCCCGATGGGCGTCCTTGCGGAGTGCCGATCGATTGCTTCACCGCCGAGAAACGCCCTTCGAGCACGCGCGAGCCGGGAAGCTTCTCCGCGTCCATCACGAGTCGGGGCTTGAGCCCGGCGAGCGCGTCGAGCTTGTCGCCGACGAACAGCTCGTAGGAAGCGTCGACGGTCGGCGCACGGAAGAGCTTGGCGCGCTGCAGATTGAGCGTCAGGTACAGGTCGTAGGCGCTTTTCGCGTTGACGGCCACGCGCACGCCTTCGCGGTCGACGTCCTCGATCGTACGGATCGGCGAGCCCGCCGGGACGAGGTAGCCCGCTTCGATCTCCAGATACGCTGCGCTGAAGGCGATCTCGTTCGCGCGCGCGGGCTCGTTGCCGAGGAAGGCCACGTCCCAGGCGCCGGATTTCACCGCGTCCGCCAGCTTTCCGGCGGTGTCGAAGGGAACGAGCTCGACGGGAACGCCGAGGCGCTTGCCGAGCTCCCGTCCCAGATCCACCGCGATGCCGCTGTACTGCCCGCCCGAACGCTCCTTGTTCACGAGCAGGAAATTCTGGACGTTGATTCCGACGCGCAGTCTCCCCGTCGGCGCCAGCTCCGCTCTCGCGGCGGTGGAAACGTGCGGCGCGGTGGCGCAGGACGACAGCAGGAGCACGGCGAAACATAGCGTCGCAAGTCGAATCATTTTCGGGATCTCCTACGGAAGCGCGGGACAGCCGGTCGCGGCTGCGCGCTATTGTAATACGGCATCGCGAGCCGAAGGCGTTCGGGGCTGACACCGGTTGCGCCGCGCTAGTGCTTCTCGCGATGCGCGAATCGCGCCACGGAATGAATAAAAAAAGGGCCGGCGATCCGCCGGCCCGTCTTCTTTAGCCCCGCATTACGAGTCAGGACAACGCGACATCCTGCTCAGTGGTCGTGATCGTGGTCGTCCCTGTCGCGATCGTGATCGTGGTCATCCCCCTCGCGATCGCGATCGTAGTCGTTCCCGTCGCGGTCGACATGGTGAACGAAGACACCGATACATCCCGTGCCGTGCTCATCGTTCGCGGTGCCGCAGATTCCAGCGCCCACGGGGGTAGCGTCGCCGTTGCCGCCGGTGCCGGCGGGGAATCTCGCAGCAGGCGCATTCTGCGGTACGAAGATGAGGTTGCGCTTGGAATCGGCCGCCACCGAGTGCGAGCCGGACGACTGCGGGATGGTTTCAATCAGCACGCTTGTCCCGTCGATCACACCGAGCACGGCCGCCTGGGCCGGGCAACCCGCGGGGGCGCAATTCCGGTTGGAGCCGGTGTAGTAGCGCCCGTCGCCCTTGTTGAACCACACCTCGTCCGAGCCGACGATGCCGTTGACGTGGGAGAAATGCTTGGTCGTTGCGTTGATGACCAGCGTGCTCCTGTTGGTCGGATTGTTGGCTTGAGTGCAGCCGAGCATCAGATTGTCATTCGGTCCGACTGTGGCACCATTGGGTCCGCAGTCGCTGAGTTGCAGCACGCCGGTGTTCGTGGCCGGATCGAAGGCGCCGAGCGCCATGGTCCCCATCGTGACGGTCGTCGGATCGATCACCATCAGCCCGCCGTCGCAGGTCGCCGTACCGCAGCCCCCCGGTTTGCCGAGGATCGGCACCGACACATAGAAACGCTTGGTCCTGCGATCCCAGGTCGGCTGCTCGATCGCCGGGGTGCCCGGGAAAAGCGTGGCGTTGATAGTGATCTTGGTGAGCTCGCGGACCGAACTGTGGTTCCGGTCGCCGTTCGCCGCGAACAAGTTTGCGAAGGGCGGGTCCTCGGCATTGTTCACCGTGAGCAGCAGCTCGCCGTCCGACGTCAGCGCCATTTCGTCAACTCTCGTGGTGCCGCCGGTACTGAGCGGTGGTTGAGCAAGCGCGTTCGGCCCGTCGAGATCGAACACCTTGAGCGTGCTGTTGCCGTCACCAGCGTAGAGCCACCTGCCGTGCGTCACGACGCCATCGGGGCCGGACTTATCATTGTTTATTGACACGACCCCAGTGGTGGGATTGGTTTGGAGCACGACGCCTGTAAAAAGACCCGCACCAACGGTCCGCTCAAAGGCCAGGGTGCGGGTATTGATGATGTCGATGCCCGCGTTTGAGCGATCGGCCAGGTAGTACTCAGCGCGGTACGGATTGACCCAGCTGATGTCGTACGATTGCAGCGGTTTACCCTGGATTATTACCGCGGTCAGGCACTTGGTCTCGGTGTTGGTCGGTGCCCCCGGGCCGGTGCAAGCGGCGAATGCCGCGCCGGATGTCGCGAGCGCCCCAGCCCCGACCAGCATCGGGGCCGCGAGGATCGCGGCTAGTGAAGTGCGGTGAGAGAATCTTGCAGACATGTGCTGCCTCCTATTGGTGGATTCAACGTTCTTTCGCAAGTGCGCGCCGACCCAGCATCGGCTTGACGCGCCTCGCGCTTGCTTGTTACCTGCGGGGAAGACTGCTCGACCGCCCCTGTACGCGGCAGGCGCTCGGAAAAATCGCGCGCCTAAAAAGGAAACCCGCTCCATACGACGAGCGTGTTCCGAACCCGTGCGCTGGGTCAGACCCGCGCACCTTTAAACTTTTGGCTTTCCTCCGCTACCGCTAGATGATTGACGCCTTCGACGGACGAATCCGCGCGCAAAGGCCTGCTGCAAAGTCTGCACTCAATCCGGAACATGAACCTTACAAACGGCTGAAAAACTCGAGGCGCTTTCTTTTGTGCCGAATCTCACTGGAACAATCGCTTGACTGAAAGTCTTCAAGCGTCTTGTCATGAATCGCACGGTCCAGGCCTGCGGGACGACGGTTTAGCTTCCACCGGCGTACAGTTTCACCAGCCTGTAAAGGAACTCGTGGCCTTCGTAGAGCGAGCGCACACGGATGCGCTCGTTGAGACCGTGCACGCCTCCGCCGTCCGGATCGCGGAACATGCCGTTCACCCCGTAGGTGGGAATGCCCGAGTTGATGGTGAAGCGGCCATCGGTCGCGCCCGCGAGCAGCGTGGGTACCACCGGCACTCCAGGCCACATCTGAGCGCTGACGGCTTCGACCGGCCCGACGATCTCGCGGGTGAGCGGCGGCGGGGGCGAGAGCGTCGGCTCGTGCGTCGGCGTGATCTTGATCTTGTCGTTCGCCATGACGCGCGCCAGGGTCTTCTGCACATCCGCGACCGGTTCTCCGGGCAGGATGCGGCAGTTCACCGTGGCGCGCGCGCGCTGGGGCAGGGCGTTGGTCGCATGCCCTGCTTCGAGCATGGTGGCGACGCAGGTGGTGCGGAAGGTCGAGTTGTTCAGGGCGGTCGCAGACAGCCGGGCGATCGCCTCGGGGTCGGGGGGGTCGCGCAGGATCGCCTTCATGTCGGCGGCAGTCTGCCCGGTCTCGATGCGGGACATCTGCTCGAAATAGGCGCGCGTGGTGTCGGAGAGCCTGAACGGGAAGTCGTGGGCGGCCAGGCGCGCGAGCCCACCTGCCAAGTAGTGGCCGTTCTTGTCGAGCAGGCCGTTCCCGCCTTCGTTCAACGCGAACTCGGCGTCGACGAGATCGCGGTGGTTCTTGAGCAGGTAGACGATACCGCTGAAATTCGACGGGACGATTTCCTCGTCGCAGGTCGCAACGAGAATCAGATCGCGCTCCGGACGGTAGCCTTCCTGCCGGTAGCGGATGAGGTTGGCGATGAACACCGCGACCATCGCCTTGTCGTCCGCCGCGCCGCGCGCGTAGAAGTAGCCGTTCTCCTCGACGAGCTTGAACGGATCGCGCTGCCAATCCTCGCGTTTCGCCTCCACCACGTCGAGGTGACCGAGCAGCATGACGGGTTTTTTCGCGCCGGTACCCCGGTAGCGGGCGACGAGATTTCCCTTCTTCGGTCCGCCGGGGGGCACGATGACCTGCACATCCTGCGCCGCCAGTCCGCCCGCTCTCAGACGGGCAGCCATCGCCTCGGCCGCAGCCGTGCAGCTCCCGGCGGAGTCGCTGGTGTTGATCTCGACCAGCTCCTTGTAGATCTCGCGCAACTGGTGCTGCGCGGGCGTCGACACGCCTTGTGCGAGAGCGCGAAGCGCGAGCGACGCTACCAAGGCGAGCCAAATTGCGCTGCGAAGTGCTTTCATTTTTCCTCTCGTCGAAAAAAAGTCCTTCCCCCTGCTACGGTGTGGTCGGCAAAACGACTTATACTAGCAGGGTGTCGCGGCGCATCGAATCGCGCCGCGGGCCCCAACGCCCGTCCAGTTCATGGGAGAGTTTGTCATGCCAATCAAGAAGATCTTGATCGTCGATGATTCAGCCACCGATCGCCAGTTCCTGCTGGAGGTGTTGAGCAAGCAGGGCTATCAATGCGTGACTGCGCAGAGCGGCGACGAGGGCATCGCCAAGTCGAAGACCGAGCAGCCGGATCTGATCCTGATGGACATCATCATGCCCGGCACCGACGGGTTCAAGGCGACACGCGCCATCACGCGCGACGAAGCCACCAAGCACATCCCCGTGATCGTGTGCACCAGCAAGAAACTGGAAACGGATCGGGTCTGGGGCATCCGCCAGGGCGCCAAGGACTACATCGTCAAGCCCGTCGATGCGAAAGATCTTCTCGCCAAGATCGCCGCGCTGGGCTGATAACCCCCGCTCACGCCAGCAGTACGAGGGCGAGCGCCACCGCGCCGGATAGCGCTTGGACCCAGAGGATCTTGCGGCTTGCGGTAAATCCGCCGAATACGCCGGCGACGACCACGCAGCAGAGGAAGAAAATCTTGATCGAGGTTCCCGCTTCGCCGAGAACGAGACCCCATCCGAGCCCGGTCGCGACAAAGCCGTTGTACAGGCCCTGATTCGCGGCGAGCGCCTTCGAGGCTCGGGCAAATCGGGCGTCGTGCCGAAAGTGCGAAGACCCAGGGGTTGGTCCACAGGAACATCTCGAGGACGAGGAACCCGAAATGCAGGATGGCGACCAGGGCTACCGCGGTATTCGCGATGGTTGTCATGGAACCCCTTCCTCCGGAAAACCCAACCCGATCCGTTTCTATCACTAGAACTAGAGCTGCCAGCCGATCTTGCGGTCCAGCGACCAGGGGCCGCCGCCGCGCAGCGCTATGGCGAACATGATCAGGCCCCACATCAGGGGGTATTCGTAGCCGGGACCGGTCCATCCGAACTTGGGTAGATGGTGGTACGCGATCACCGCCATTTCGATGGTGATGGCGGCGGCGAAAAAACGCGTGAAGAGGCCTAGGGCGACGCACAGCCCGCCGACGGTTTCTAGGATGATGAGAACGACAGCCAGGGGCTCGGCCGGCGCGATGCCGCGCTTGGCCAACGCGAATTGGGCCGTCGCCGTGACGCCTGCCATCAACTTGGGCCAGCCGTGCGGGATGATCATCAATCCCACTGTCAAGCGGATCAGCGGCCATGTGAGCGGCGCTGCCCAATCGTAAAACGGCTTGAGCCGGGGAAACAGCAGTCTTGGCTCGTCATGCGCGTCCATGGTCGGTCCTCCTCGGGCTTCGGGCCGCAACTCGGAATGCCCGTTATTCGTCACCGTCCCCGGTTTGCTGCTGCCGCGGCGGGCATATCGCCGAGCCGTACGAACAGAATACACAACAATCGCCGAGCTTGGGTCTGAGCATTCCGTGGCACGCAGTGCACGCGTAGCAGTGCAGGCACGCGTCGGTGGGCATCGCTTCGGTCCTCCGGTGCCCACAGAACGGGCAGGTGATCGTCGCCTGGAGAATCACCGGAGACTCAGACCAACCCGTCCATCACCATCACCTCCACGTAGTCCCCGGCATTGATCGCGCCCTGATCGTGTCCGAGAACGACGAAGCAGTTCGCTTCGGACATCGAACGCAGGATCCCCGAGCCCTGCGCGCCGGTGAGGCGCACGCCCCATTCGCCGTTTTTCAACTCCAGTATTCCGCGCTGGTATTCGGTGCGGCCGGGTTTCTTGCGCATCGCTGTCTCCGATTTTGCGCGCAGGAGAGGCAGGTCGGCGTCGGTGCGGCCCATCATGGTCAGCAGCGCGCCGCGCACGAAGTGGTAGAAAGTCACCATGACGGCGACCGGATTACCGGGCAGGCCGAAGAGATACGCCGATCTTCCGCGAGCGCGGATGCGGCCGAAAGCCATCGGGCGCCCCGGGCGCATTGCGATTTTCCAGAAAACGACTTCGCCGAGCTTCGCCATCATCTGCCGAGTCAAGTCCGCTTCGCCGACCGACACGCCGCCCGAGGTCACCACCGCATCGGCAACGGCCGCGGCTTTGCGGAACGCGGCTTCGAGCTCTTTCGGATCGTCGCGTACCACACCGAGGTCGGTCGACTCGCACCCAAGGCGCGTGAGCATGCCCCAGAGCGTGTAGCGGTTAGAGTCGTACACATTGCCGGCCTTCAGCTTCTTTCCGACCGACACCAACTCGTCGCCGGTGGAGAAGAACGCCACTTTCAATTTTCGCCGCACGCTGACCTCGCCGATGCCAAGGGAAGCGATCAGTCCGATATCGGCTGGGCGCAGCATCCGGCCCGCCGTGAGCGCGGCCTTACCTTTCTGCAGGTCTTCGCCCGCGAGCCTGCGGTTCTGTCCGCGTTCCTGCCCTGCGGGAATGGTGACCCGCTTGCCCTCCACATTGACGGCTTCCTGCATGATGACGGTGTCGGTGTTCTTCGGCATCACGGCGCCGGTCATGACGCGCACGCACTCGCCGCGCCTGACTTCGCCCGTGAATTCCCTGCCGGCGTAGGCCGTGCCGATCTCGGTGAGCGTCACCGGCTCGCCTGCGCCGAGGTCGTCGTTGCGAACGGCGTAGCCGTCCATCGCCGAGTTGTCGTGGGATGGCACGTTGATCGGCGAAACCACCTCTTTCGCGAGCACGCGCCCGAGCGCCGCGCGCACGCGAAGCTTCTCGACGCCGGACACCGGATGGACGAAGGAGCGGATGACTTCGTTCGCCTTTGCGACCGGCAGCGCGTCCGGGTCGTAGTCGCTGGTGCAGGAGATGACTTCTTTTAAAGTTGCCACGCGCGGATTATCGCGCTTTGGCAGATTAAGGACTTCGGCGTGAATCGGGCGCGAATCGAGACGATCCGGACGCGCTTCGCAAGTCAGCTGATCGAAAAGGGGATTCACTGAGCCGCGAGGGAGGTGGCACGAACGCAGGCCACGACGACACTCCTCACAATCACGCGACGGACCAGTCCTCGAAGCTTGATCGCGTGACGCGAGCCGTCCTGCATAAGCGCGCTGACTCATTGCGGGCCGGCCTCTTCACATTCCGCAGGCGTCGCCTTCCCATACGAAAGTCGGAATCCAGAAACAAACGTGCCGCCTCGCGTGAATTTTTCTCATTTTCTGCGACGCGAGTAGTTGGCTGATCCTTGGATCTTTCGAACCAGATCGTAGTTAGAGCGCTACAAGAACGAACTGTTCCCGCTGATTTTTAACTCCGATGCCCCGGGCAACCCCTAAGAGTACCTAAGGTTTTTCGAAGTCAGATTAGCGAGCTATGTGCACTCTGGCCGCGAAAGAGATCTATGCATTTGTCATGATGACCCTACTGATTATAGCGAATCCGCTACACCGAGGTCGTCATGAAACTTTCGAGCCATTCCGTTGTTGCGATACGCGCGATACGTGCCGCGGCACTTGTACTTCTCCTGGGCGCGGCTTTGCCTCTTGCGGCCCAAACCGCCATCGGCGGCGTCGACACTATCCCGCCCACTGTCCCCACCGGCCTTGTTGGTACCGCGGTATCCGCAAACCAGATCGGACTCTCGTGGAACCCTTCGACCGACAACGTGGGCGCGACGGGGTATCGCGTTTATTGGGGTACGGCTTCGGGCGTCTACCTCCAGGCGCGTGGAGCAGGACTTTCGACTACGACGACGACATATACCGTTACCGGGCTCGCTTCTCCGGCGCGCTACTTCTTCGCGGTCACGGCGCAGAACACGCTAGAAGAGAGCGTCTACTCGAACGAGATATTCGTCGATGTCGGCATTTCCTTAGAATCTCCAAGTGGAAAGATGCTCACCCAAGCTGGTGTAGATTCAATCGTCGACAGTGTAGGGGCGGTATGGACTCTGGGCCCACCTGATGCGAGTGGCTTCCCGACGAAGGCACGTAACGGAGTCGTGGACGGTTCTGCTGCGGTACTTTGCTACTCGGGTCGCTCAGTCAACGCCCGTGGCGACCTGGCAGGCGGCTGGTGGAAGTGGACTGATGATGCAACCCTGCTACTTAAGGGCTCCTGGTCCTCGGTTTCAACAACCCCCATAGGGTGCGTGGTTGCGCCTGCTGCCGATACGACACCGCCAACAGTCCCGACCGGCTTGGTAGCTGTTGCTATCTCGCCGACACAGATCAGGCTCACCTGGAACCCTTCGACCGACAACGTGGGCGTGACCGGCTATCTCGTTTATAACGCAGACACCGGAAGCGTTATTGCGACGACGACAACTACCTCGTTCACCCACTCCGGCCTTGTCCCGGGCAGCCTTGTCCCGGGCACGACGCACAACTACCGCGTGAGCGCCTTCGATGCGGTGCCCAACCACTCGCCATGGACCGATCCACCGGTCTCGGTTACGATGTTGCCGCCCGACACCACCGCCCCCTCGACCCCGACGGAAATTCTTGTGTCCGCGGTCTCTTCTTCACAGATCAATCTCTCCTGGGCCCCTTCAACCGACAACGTCAAGGTGACCCGTTATATCGTCCGTCGCGATGGGGTCAGGGTCGCGACGCCCGTCTCGACGAGTTATGCGGATATAGGCTTGTCCGCTGCAACGACCTACAGCTACACCGTCGCGGCTCGTGACGCGGCCGGCAACATCTCACCCTATTCGACCAGCGTGAGCGTCACCACCGCGAGCGCAGCTGACACGACGACGCCCTCTGCGCCCACCGGTCTCACGGCCGCGGCGGCCGGTTCGAGCGGAGCCAACCTGTCATGGAGCGCTTCGACCGACGACGTCGGAGTGACCGGCTATATCGTCCGCCGCAACGGCGTCCAGGTCGGGACGCCCGTCTCGACGAGTTACGCGGATGCGGGCTTGTCCGCTGCAACGACCTACAGCTACACCGTGGCGGCGAGCGACGCGGCCGGCAACATCTCATCCGATTCGACCAGCGTGAGCGTCACTACCGCGGGCGCAGCTGACACAACGCCGCCCACTACGCCCACCGGACTCACAGCAGCAGCGGGCTCGAGCGGCGCCAACCTGTCATGGAGCGCTTCGACCGATAACGTCGGAGTGACCGGCTATATCGTCCGCCGCAATGGGGCCCAGGTAGCGACGCCCGTCTCGACGAGTTATGCGGATACGGGTTTGTCCATTGGAACCTACAGCTACACCGTGGCGGCTCGCGATGCGGCCGGCAACATCTCACCCAATTCGACGAGTGTGAGCATCACGATCGCTGACACGACGCCGCCCTCTGTGCCCACCGGACTCACAGCAGCAGCAGCGGGCTCGAGCGGCGCCAACCTGTCATGGAGCGCTTCGACCGACAACGTCGGAGTGACCGGCTATATCGTCCGCCGCAATGGGGTCCAGATAGCGACGCCCGGCTCGAGGAGTTATGCGGATACCGGTTTGTCCGCTGCGACAACCTACAGCTACACCGTGGCGGCTCGCGATGCGGCCGGCAACACTTCACCCAACTCGGCAAGTGTGAACGTCGCGACGCTATCTGCGCCCCCGTCCAACAGCGCCGACTTGGCATGGGACGCCGTAACAGGCCCAAATCTCAGTGGGTACCGCGTTTATTTCGGCACCGCCCCGGGGACGTATCTCCAGCCCCTTGGACAAGGGATCAGCGTGGGAAATGTTACGACCTACACCATGATCGGGCTCGCCAGCGGAACCCGGTACTACTTCGCGGTGACGGACTTTGATATCTTGGGCAACGAAAGCTCTTATTCAAACGAAGTTTTCAAGGATATTCCCTGACTCGGGTTGCGTGACGGTTTTCTTGACGGCCGAAGCGAGTCAAGCGGGCGGTGCGTCTTTCCAGGCGTGCAGGTCTTCCCGGGTGTTGATATTGGAGAGTTTCCAGCTCGTCGTCGAAGCCGACCTCGACGGGGTTCAACGCCGCGCACCACGCCGAGGTGCCGATTTCGGTGAGCGTCACCGCTCGCCTGCGCCGAGGTCGTCGTTGCGAACAGCGTAGCCGTCCATCGCCGAGTTGTCGTGCGATGGCACGTTGATCGGCGAAACCACCTCTTTCGCGAGCACGCGCCCGAGATTTGTTTTGGGGACGACATTTCTGGGGAACATACAAGGCGCGCAGGTCCTTGTTCGACCAGGTCAGCGTGACTGCGCGTGAATTATCGCGCTTTTTCCGATCGTTGAAAACTTTGAACGGAACCGCCAGGCACGCGGGTATACCCGTAACTGGCGTCTTCCGAAGGTCCATACAACACGGCGAGTGACCGTCCGTTTGGATTCACGTCTTCACGAGCAGCCATTCCTGGGTGCCGAAGTAATTCCTTAGCGCTTCAGCGCGCGGCTTCATTTGTCCGTGCGTCGATCCGGCAGTCGCCGCGCGCCCACACATTGCGTCGCAATCAATCGCGCGCAAGCCTAGATCTGCGGCGTGTGTGCCACCGCACTACCCTCTCCGCTTGCCGGACTCACGGCCGCGGCGGCCGGTTTGACAGGAGCTAACGAAAAAGGGGATTCACTGAGTTGCGTTGGGAGTGGCACGAGCGCTGGCCACGAAGCCGCTCCCTCACAATCACGCGACGAATCGGTCCTCGAAACTTGATCGCGTGATGCGAGCCGTCCGGTACCCCGGTCCCTTTCCCCTTCCACTGCACTGCATAAACGCGCTGACTTACTGCGTGCCGGTCAGTTCACATCCGCAGGCGTCGCGCGCTTCCCGTACGAAAGTCGGAATCCGGATTCCAGAAACACGTAACGTCCCGCGCGAATTTTTCTCGTTTTTCTGCGATGCGCTGGTTCGCGGGCCCATTTTTCTTTCGAACCAGATCGTAGCTACAGCGCTACGAGAACGAACTGTTCCCGCTGATTTTTAACTCCGATGCTCGGGGGCACCCCCTCAGGGCAAACCCTAGAGTACTAGGGTTTTTCGAAGACACCACCGGCGATCGGAGACTTTTGACACACAGGTGCGAATGCCGACGGGAATGTCGTGTGCGTCGAGGACTTATTACATACCGTTGTCGTATGCCAGCGACATACCATCAGCATCGTTGATTTTCCGTACCGGCAAAAGGTTCGCTGTGCCGGCCAAGGTAGTGAGTTCCGTAGTGAGTTCCCGACTAAGTAATGAGGATTCCCATGTCGCGTATGAAAGCTTTGTTGCTCATCGCCGCAGCCACCGTGGCAGCCACCGTAGTGCTCACGGGTTGCGGTGGCGTAGGTCAAGCCGAGACTAGCACCAGCAACGGAGCGGGGACTACACCCCCGGTCGACACTGCACCACCCTCTACACCCACCGGTCTGACGGGTATGGCGGCGGGTCCGACCACAGCCAACCTTTCATGGAGCGCTTCTACCGACAACGTCGGAGTGACCGCGTATTTCTTGCTCCGCAATGGCGTCCAGGTTGCGACGCCCACCACGACGAGTTTTGCCGACACGGGCTTGTCTGCTGCAACAACCTACAGCTACACCGTGGCGGCTCGCGATGCGGCCGGCAACATCTCACCCAATTCAACGAGCGTGAGCGTCACGACCGCGAGCGTGAGCGTAGCTGATACGACACCCCCCACTACGCCCATCGGCCTCACGGCCGCGGTAGCGGGCTCGAGCGGAGCCAACCTGTCATGGAGCGCTTCTACCGACAACGTCGGGGTGACCGGCTATATCGTGCGCCGCAATGGCGTGCAGGTTGCGACGCCCGTCACGACGAGTTTTGCCGATACGGGCTTGTCTGCTGCAACGACCTATAGCTACACCGTGGCGGCTCGCGATGCAGCCGGCAACATCTCACCTGATTCGACGAGCGTGAGCATCACGATCGCTGACACGACGCCTCCCACCACGCCCATCGGCCTCACGGCCGCAGTATCGGGCTCGAGCGGAGCCAACCTGTCATGGAGCGCTTCTACCGACAACGTCGGAGTGACCGGCTATATCGTGC
>WNGC01008521.1_pt1 | contig 12233 bp, 11 predicted proteins | sample 5400051 | NCBI WGS metagenome assembly WNGC01 (sample SAMN13153368, study PRJNA577476) | soil metagenome | isolation source: 20 cm soil or saprolite under grassland replicate 2 | place: USA:California | collected 2016-06-15 | reverse complement strand
GCGACGGCCATGTAATAGCGCACCAGATCGAGCTTCGTGTGTCCGGACTTCGGAAAGAAAAGCTTGTCCGGGTTGCTGATCTTGACCTCGCGGCCGGCGACCTGGATGATCTCCTCCCTCGGCGTGGGCATGCCGATACCATACGGCTAAGTGCCACGGACCTCCCCGAGCCTCACGATCGGGGCACTGGCCCTGCTGACCCTCTCGGCGTGCAGCTCGTCCGGGCCCACCCAGACCAGCGCCACCCCGACGGTCGTGTCGCCCCAGGCCTCACCCAGGTTCGCGGCATTCGTCGCGGCAGACTTTGCGACGGCGCTCGCGTGGTCGCCCGACGGGCGCCTGTTCGATGCCGAGCGAGCCGGCACTATCAGGACGTTCGACGGCAAGACGTCCCGCGTTTTTGCGACAGTGTCAGCCTCGACCTCCGGCGAACGGGGTTTGCTCGGCCTGGCGCTAAGTCCGACATTTCAAAGCGACCATTTCGTGTACGCGTTCTACAGTCGCGCGGACGACCAAAGCCGCCAACGGGTGGTCCGGTGGACCGATCAGGGCGGGACCGGAACCAGCCTGACGACCATCATCGATAACCTGCCGGCCGGCAACGACTGTTGTCACAAGGGCGGGCGACTCGCCTTTGGCCCAGACCGGAAGCTGTACGTCACCCTCGGGGAAAACCACGTCGCGGCCGACGCGCAGCGGACATCAAGTCTACGCGGCAAAATCCTGCGTTACAACCCGGATGGAACCGTGCCCGGCGACAACCCGTTTGGCTCGAACAACCCGGTGTGGGCGATCGGCCTGCGCAATCCGTTCGGGCTGGCCTTTGCCCCTGATGGGAGTCTGTTCGTCACGGACAATGGCCCCTCGGGCGATGCCGGCACTCCCGGCAGCGGTTGGGATGAGGTCGACCACGTCGTCCGCGGTGGAAACTCCCAGTGGCCGACCTGCTATGGCAATGGCATCCACCTCCAGGGATCCCAATGCGTTGGTACGCCACCCACGTATCAAAGCGGCAACGCCACGCTTGTCCCGACCGGCGCGACATTCGTGAGCGCCCAGGGCCCAGCCGGCTACACGGGTGACTTCGTGTTCTGCAGCTACGGCGAGAGCCGGCTCAAGGTGCTATCGGCCGACGGCACCCGGCTGCTTTTCGATGGTCCGCGCTGCCAGCTCGACGTCAAAGAAGGGCCCGACCATGCCCTCTACATGTCGGACACGTCGGCGATCTACCGGCTCGGCGCATAGCGCCGGGTCAGCCGGCGACGTCGAGCGCCGGCAATGGTGGATGGACCGTGAGGTAGCTGAGCAAGACGCCAATGGCTCCCGACACGGCAATCGCGCCAAGCCATAGGGTGATCGGCCAGTCAATCCCGCGGGTAAGCGCAAGGAACAGCAGGTAGAGGGCGGAGACACCGACTGGGCCGATGAAGGCGCCGACCCGAAGCGCGACGACCCGCTGCGGTCCCGGCCGGAGCCACACCATCACCAGGTCGGCGAGCAGCCCACCGATGATGGCGACCGGGATCAGATCGAAGTTCTGCTCCAAGGAGCCCAGCAGCGCACCGTTCAATCCGACCAGGAGGGTGATGCTGCCAAAGGGCAGCGCGAAACGACTAAGCAGGTAGAGGATGATGCCGGTAAGAAGGGCGGTCTGCACCATGATCCCGAGGATGCCCAGCTGTTGCAGGTCCGCAATGGTGGCAGGCGTCGCGGAGGCCGTCGCTGCATAGGGATTAACCAGTGGTTCGTCAAACTGGTTGAAGAACGTGAGCATCGACAACAGGAGGCTGGCCGAGATCACGGCCGTCCAGGGGGCTTTGCTGACCGGCCGCCGCCAGGCGGCCCGCAGCGGTCCGGCCACGATCAGGGTGCCGGCCAGCATCAAGAGAAGATGGGGCGGACTGATCAACGCCGCGAGGTTGACCTCGATCCCGAAGCGGAGATGCCAGATCATGTCGATCACGCCGGCGACGCCAAACAGCGCGGCACCAATCAGCGAGAGGTTATAGCCCGCGGGCAAGGCTTGATCGAGGCGGTGTCCGCGGGCCTGGTTGCGCAGCGCGCGGGTGCCCAGAAAGATCAGGATGGCGAAGATTCCTGAGTACAGAATCGCGTGCCAGGGGGTGAAGAAGGTCTCCAGCCTGGCCAGGTGCCGATGGGCCCAGGCATCCAGGTAGGCACCCGCCATCAACCAGGTGCACAGGGCAACCACGGTCCACTCGAATCGCCGCGTCGGTGGAATCGGACCCTGATCTCGGAACAGCTCCCTTGTCAGTTCTCTAACCCTCACCGTGGTGATCCTCCTCACAATCAGTAAATTCCATGATGATGCGACCCGGGCTTCGCCATAGGCTCCAGGTGTGGACCAGGATGAGCGTCTTCTCGTCGAGCGAGCCAAGTCTGATGCCGAGGCATTTGGGATCCTCTACGACCGCTATGCGGAGGATATCTACCGCTTTGCGCAGGCACGCCTGGGTAACGTCGCGGCGGCGGAAGACGTAACGGCCGAGGTCTTCGTCAAGGCACTTCGGGGGATCGGCCGGTACCGCGACCGCGGTCGTCCCTTTTCCTGCTGGCTCTATCGGATCGCCCGGAATGCGGTGGCCGACCATTTCCGTCACGAGCCGGTGAGCCGGCAGCTGTCGGACTGGCTGCCCGATACGGCTACCGAGGTTGAAGCGACCGCGCTCCGCCGCGTTGAGCTGGATGACCTCTGGCGGTTGGTAGAAAAGCTCCCGCTCCAGCAACGCGTCGCCATGACGCTGCGGTTTCGCGATGACCGAAGCGCGCGGGAGACTGCCGTGGTCATGGGAAAGTCTGAAGCGGCGGTGAAGCTGCTCATCTACCGTGCGATCGGACGCCTCCGTTCACAGGTGGCCGTTACGGATGATGCGCGAGCGCGATCAACTCTCGCTGTGAGTTGATCCCCAGCTTGCGATAGATCCGTTGAAGATGCGTCTCGATGGTGTTGAGGCTGACGAAAAGCTGGTCTGCGATCTGCCGGGCTTTGACGCCCTGCTCGGCCAGGCGGCGGACGCGCTGCTCCGCCGCCGTCAACGCGTCTGGATCCACCTCTCGACGATGCTGGCGCCCGTGCGCCAGCGTCAGCTCGTCGCCGGCCTTTTTAGCCAGGCGTTCGGCGCCGCAGGCCTCCGCCAACTCGCTGGCGCGCCTGCAGCAGCGCCCCGAGCCGGTGTCGAAGCCGGGCCTCGAGCACGCGCATTCCACTCGCGGTCGCGAGCGCGATAGCCTCGTCGAGCAGGCCGGGAACGGCCTCGAGATCACCCTCGATTTGCTTCAGCGCGGCTCGAGCCCCAAGTGCAACGATCCGCGGGAACCGGCAGGGCAGGCGGTCTGCCGTCGACTCGAGCGACGTAACCACCGCCCTGGCGTCGTCGATTCGGCTGCCGTAAAGATAGGCGGTGATGGCGTCCCCAGCCCATGGGACCACGCAGGGCTCCAGAATTTGAAGCCGATCGGCCAGGGCCCGTAGCCGGTCGAACAGAGCACACGCGTCGGCCGTACGCCTGGCGTGCATGGCCAGCACAGCCTCGATATGGAGCAGCCATAGCCGTCCCGCCCAGGTCTCGTTCGGATCTGCCAGTGTCGTCGACCTCCGGTACCATTCCGCGCACTCGTCCATCTGGCCCATCTCCGCCAGGGTGTAGGCATGGATGATGGCGGCCCAGAAGGCCCGCTCGGGGGCAAGATCGGACAGCAGCGTGGCCCGGTCGGCGAGCTGAAGCGCCTCCTGGAGGTTCCCCATCCGAATGCAGGTGTCGCCGTGCATGACGGACAGGGCCGCGATGGCGACCGGCAGCCGCATCCGTTCGGCAGCCTGCATACCGATGTCGTAGGCGCGGGTAGCCTCGGTGAAGCGCTCGGTCCACTTCGTCATGTTTCCGTAGGTGCCAAGTGTTCCCCAGCTCCAGGCGAAGTCGGTGGTATCGGCCTCGGGGTTTGCGAGCGCGTCTCGAACGGCGCCCTCAATCACCGCGATGCCGGTAGGGTCGGCGCGGAGAAACGTGCTGAACGCCCAGGCGGTGTCGGCCCGCACACGAAGCCTCGGCGACACATCGATCGCAAGTTCACGAGCCCGTTCGAGCAGTGGCGTCGCGAGGGCCGGCCCGCCGCTCGGCCATGAGATGAACGCCTCATCCAACAAGGCCCGGACGGCCTCCGATTTCTCGGACGGAAGAGCGCTGGCGACGGCAGCCCGAAAGGCTTCGCCGGCTTCCCTCACACCGCCTCGGATAAAGTGGGCCCGACCGAGGATTCGCTGCGCAGGGCTGCGCAGCCGATCACTCAGGTCGGGGATGGCGAGGATCCGCTGACAGGTGGCGATCGCGCCCCGGCCATCCCCGCTGTCGAGCTGCACCTCGGCGAGATCCATCAACACATCAGGCTCCGCTCGGGACCCGGCGACGTCGACGGCGGCCAGCAGCCATTGTTTCGCGCGAGCGATCGCACCTTCACGCATGGCCGTGCGGCCGGCCTGTGCTAGGACGGCGACCGCCTCCGGGTCACCGATCACGCCGGCCCGGGCGGCATGTTCGGCGGCCTCCGCGGGGTCGGCTCCACCGGAAACCAGCAGGCGGAAGGCGGCCGCGTGCCACCCTCCTCGCATCGGAGGCGGGATCTCGTCGTATACGGTTTGACGGAGCAACGGATGGGCGAACTGCACCCAACCCGGGGCATCGGATTTGAACAGGCCTCCCCGACTGAGCGCCTCGAGCGCGCGGTCGCCCTCTGCGGGGGTGAGGGCCGCCATCGCCGTCGCGATCCCGGGACGAAACCGACTCCCCAGGACGCCCGCCGCCTGCGCGTATCGTCGCTCTTCGGCAGAGGCACCGATGAACCGGGCGCGCAAGAGCGCGGCCCGGGTGGCCGCCATATCAACACCGGATTCAGGAAGGTCGCCGCCACGCCGGACACTGGTCGCGACCTCCTCGAGCAAGAGGGGGTTTCCTGCCGCCAGCCTGGCTGCCCGCCTGGCCGAGGACGGGGAGATCTTCCCGCCGGCGCGATCGCTCAGCATATCCGCGGCACCGGCGTCGCTGAGCGGCAGCAGCTGTTCCACGGTCGCTTCACCATCATCGGTAAGCGGACCGACTGTATCCAGAGCGCTCTGCGGCCAGGGCCGAAGGGTCCCGATCAGGGCGATCGGCAGATTGCTGATCCGGCGACAGAGGAAGGCAAGCAGCGCCAGCGAGTCGTCATCCGCCCAGTGAAGGTCGTCAAGGAGCAGCAAGGTTGGCGACGGCAATGCTTCGAGAAACTGAAGAGCCGCATAGAGGCGCGCCGCGCGGGCTTGCATGGTGGGGCGCCTGCCGGCCCTCGTTTGGCCGGGGCTCCGGAACCCAAGTCCTCGCAGTGCCTGGTCGATGATTCCAAAAGGGAGGCTCGATTCGGCGGCATCGCCCCGTCCGATGCTGACCTTGAAGCGACCGCCTGAGCCGGCCCGTGCGTGCTCGACCATCGTGGTCTTGCCCAGGCCTGCTTCCCCAACGATGAACAGGCTGCGACCCCGACCACTCAGGGCCTCCGACACCAGGCCGTCGATCGCCTGCAGCGCCCCCTCGCGCTCCCAGATCTGTGACTGGGGCATCCCCTCCCTCCCCGGCAATCCTAGACCCTCAGTCACGTTGCTACGTGAGACGCTGAACCCCGGCTTCCTAAAATGACTGCAAGTCTGCAGCGTCGTCTAAGTCGTTGGGAGGATCGTCATGCGCCGTCTCGTCATGTCGCTTGCCTTAACGGCCGCCCTGCTGGCTCCGCAGCCGGCGTTCGCGGGGCAGCCCTCGGTCGGTGTGGTTACGAACTTCGGCCCGAATCTGGCAGCCGTCTGTCCCATGCCGGAAGGCATCGCCGTCGACCCGACTGGCAATCTCTATGCCTCGTCGTTTGCCTTCAAGCCAATTGCCAACATCTGCGTAGAAAATCGGTCCGGTCAGATCATCGATGTGATCCCGGTGGCGGCCGGGAAGGCCGGAGTCGCCTCGCTCCTGGGCGAGCTATTTGAGCCGAGCCAGGGCCTGTACGTGCTCGATTTCGCAGACGGTACGCCAACCAATGGTCGGCTGCTTCGAGTTAACGTGCAAACCCACGCCGTGACGGTCGTCGCTACCGGTTTCCAGGCGCCGAATGCGATCGCCCAGGACCGGCACCGCAACCTCTACATTTCCGATTCCTTCTTGGGCGCGATCTTCAGAGTCTCCCCCGATGGCGCCACCACCGTGTGGATCCAGGATCCGCGCCTCATGCCGCAACCCGGCGGCTCCCCACCCTTTGGGGCGAATGGTCTGGCGTTCGACCGCAACCAGGGCTACCTCTATGTGGCAACGACTTCCGACAGCAAGATCTATCGGATCCCCCTCGCGCAAGATGGGAGCGCCGGCCCGATGCAGCTGTTTGCCTCTGGGGCGGCCATCGACGCGGCCCAGCAAACGACCGAGGCTTTGCATGGGGCCGACGGGATCATGTTCGACGTGCACGGCAACCTCTACGTCTGCGCGAACTCAGCCCAGCACCCGGCCCCCGGATTGCCCGGCGAGATCCAGGTTCTATCGCCTGATGCGCGGCTGATCGCTCGGTACGACGGGCTTGGCCAACACGACCTCGACTTCCCCGCCAGCCTGGTGTTCCACGAGCGCGCCCTCTACATCGCCAACCTGGCGCTCGACAGCGGTGGCGTGAACTCCAAGCTGTCGATACTCGGCGTCCCCTACCCGGGGCTTCCGCTGCGTCCCTGAAGGCAGAAAGCTGATCGCCTAGCCCGGCGGCGCGGGTGACTCCTCTAGGCGGTTTGCTCCACGGCCGCGACCGGCTCGAGTTCCGACTCGCGAGCTTCAAGAAAAGCGCGGATCAACTCATTGAGCTCCTGGCATTTCTCGAGGATTAATTCGCAGGCACGGGCACGCTGCTCGGGCGACAGCTCGTTGGAGTTCAGCAACTGGGCGTAGCCATTAATGATCGTGAGTGGCGTCCTCAAGTCGTGACCTAAGAGGGCCAGTTCGCCGGTTCGTCCCTGCCCGTTCGCCATCCCCATGGCTGCTTCTCCAGCGAATAGCCTTATACGGGCGCTCCGGCTTGTCAATAGGGACTTTCGCGCCTTTTCAGGGGCGACAATTGTCCTTATAATCGGCTCGGGGGCAAACCTGACAAGCAGGTCACCACGCTTGGAGGTGTGCGGGGTGGTACAGTTCGTGACCCTCGTGCAGATCCGGCCGGGAGGCACCGGCAAGAGCGGTTCACGCGTGGCGGCCCATGCCGCCCAATGGCAGCACCTCAAGAATCAGATTCAGCTGGTCGGCGGACGAGTCAACCAGATCTGGAATGTCCTTGGCAACGACTACGACCTGCTCTTCGTGGGCGAGGCCGACGATCCGAAGACCCTGCACCGCATTGACGCCGTCTGCAAAGGCCAGGGCTACGCCGCCAAGACCCACCCGGCCATCGAGGCAGAGGAATACGCCCGCCTGGTGGAGGACACCGCAAACGTTCTGGATTACGGGCGCCGGCGCCGCAGCGTGGAGGTGGAGCGAGAGGCGTAGCCGGATCGGAACCGATGGGCTCCAAAAATCAGGCTGGGCTCAGGACGATCCAAGACACGCGCAGCTAGCTTAGGGCCGCGGTTGCGCGATGATTGGAGTGGCATGAACGAGAACTTGAGCCTTGGCCGCATCGCCGGCATCCACGTGGGGCTGAACTGGAGCCTGCTCGTCATTGCGGGCCTGATCGCCTGGAGCCTCGCGACCAGCATCCTGCCGCCTGCCGCGCCCGGCCAGACCGCGGGCGCGTACTGGACGGCCGGCGTGGTGGCGTCCTTCGTCTACCTCGCCTCCCTGCTTGCCCACGAACTTGCCCACTCCGTCGTTGCCATGCGTCGCGGCGTCCGAGTTGAAGGGATTACGCTCTGGCTGTTTGGCGGGGTGTCGCGGCTCGGCAGCGACAGCGCCTCGCCCGGCGTGCAGGCGCTGATCACCGTGGTGGGCCCCGTCACAAGCCTGCTGTTCGGCGCCGTGTTTCTCGTCGCAGCGGCTGCGGCCGGAGGTGGCGCCAACCCGGGTCTGCTGGCCGCCGCCCTCTCCTGGCTGGGCTACATCAACATCATCCTCGGAGTTTTCAATCTGCTGCCCGCCTTCCCGCTGGACGGAGGCCGGATCCTGCAATCGCTGATCTGGCTGCGCACGGGTGATCGCCTCCGAGCGACCAGAATCGCCGCCCGGATCGGTATGGTCTTCGCGTTCCTGCTGATTGCCTACGGTCTGGTCACCTTCCTGGTCGCGGGTAGCCTGATTGGCGGGGTCTGGTCGGTGTTCCTCGGCTGGTTCCTCCTAAGCGCCGCCCGGGCCGAAGAAACCGGCGGCTTGATCCGCCAGGCGCTGTCCGGGATCAGGGTCGCCGAGGTAATGACGCCCAATCCCGTGCAGGCTCCCGACGACATCAATGTCGAGGAGGCGCTGCACAGCTACGTTCTAGCCTCTCGGCATTCGACTTTTCCCACTCATGATGCGAGCGGCCGGTTGAGCGGGCTGTTGACCATGGCCGCCCTCAAGAACGTCGCGCCGGACGCTCGTGCGACAACGCTTGTCAAAGGGGTGATTTGTCCGCTCGACAGGGTGTCAACGGCCAGGCCGGCTGACCCGGTCACCAACCTTCTGGGGCTGTCCGAGGGTTGCAGCGAAGGTCGCACGCTGGTCATCGATAGTGGCCGGCTGGTGGGAATCGTCTCCCCTAGCGACATCAGCCGGCTTCTGCAGACGTCGCTGTCGGGCCGTACCCACGCGCCAACTCAGGGTGCGGGGGCCAGGTCCGTGTAGTTGTTCACGATGACCAGGTGGCTCGCGCTTGACGAGGTATCAAGACCCCAGCTCTTCGAATACGGCGTAGTGCTTTTCGACAACACATTGCCGGACGCATCCCTGGTGATGAAGGTCGAGGTTCCGGTCAGGGTGACGCCCACCAGCCGCGACGCCTGGCTGCTGAATTTCGGAAGGAACAGGTTGAGCCCGACCTTGTCCGCGACGCGCTTCGGATTCGATGATGAGGTCGAGCACCGCGTCATGCGCCATCCTCGTCGCGCTCTTTGGCACGGACTGATCGAAGGCGACCACATTCGAGGCGATGGTGACATCTGGAATCGGCGGCAGGATCCACAGTTGCGCCGATGCGGAGGCGGGCCCCGAACCTCTCGGCGGCGGCAGGGCGGCGGCCGCCGAGCTCGAGACCCAGCCGCCGATCGCCGGCCCGGCACCAATGGTGAGTGCGAGGGTTGGGGTCGACCCATCGGCAAGCCCGGCGGCCGGCTCAGGGGCGTGCGTGGATAGATCGGCCGCCACCGGAATGGTCCCAACAAAGAGCAGAGCGACAGCGAGCGCAGCCGGCAGGCGCCAGCCGGAGCGACGCCTCCCCGCCCTCTGCCGGTCCCGGGCTTCGAGTGGGGACAGGAACCGGGCGAGCGCAAACCGAAGTGCACAGGCGATGACCAGGCTTGCCAGGATCGCGGTCTTGGTCCAGAACTCGAGCGTGGTCGGGCCGATCAACAGCACCGCCAGGATGGCCACCACAATGCCGAACGCCACGCGCGCCACCGGGCCGTCGGGAACAGTCCGCGGGTCGGGGATCATGAAGAGGCCGAAGACCAGGAGTTCCGGCGAGGTGACCAGGATCTGCCAGAGTTCACGTCCGCACATTGGGGCCACGTGCCAGCTGGCCACCATGCAATGGTCGGGTACCAGCGCCAGCGCCACGGCGGTAAACGCAGCAAACCCGGCCATGAAAGCCAGCTCGAGGCCGAACAATCGCAGTTCCCACGCGATCAACAGTCCCCCGACTACCAGGACCGCGTAGGTGACAATCAGCCACGGCCCGGGCGGGATCCACCACAGATCCTGCGGCTCCGTAAACTTGGGACCCAGCGCGACGAAGGCGATGACCAGGCCAAGGTTCGAGGGGTTGAAGATGTGCCGCCCACGCCAGCGGATCAGGTACTTCGACGCCATCGAGATGGCGACCACGCCGACAAAGATCCAGATCCCATGCGTGCTCCACCACTGGCCATGCAGCGTTCCGGGAGTTCGCAGGATGAAGGCCGTGCTGTTGCCGGTCAGCAATCCGCTCGCCGGCCACATGATGGCGCTGTCCTTGAAGAAGGTGACCACGAATTCGATCAGGGCGCCGGTCGCCATACAGATGAGAATCTGCGCCACCGAGAGCCGGAAGCCGAGCACCGTCTGGCCCAGCACCTGGAGCGTCACCAGCACCGCGGCGACGTGCATCCGGGGATCGCGCAGGCTGGGGAGGATGACCGTGTATTCCCGGCCGAAGATGCGAACCGCCCGGCGCTTGGCGCTCACCATTGAGTAACGGTTGGAATGATCAACCCGTTACATCCAGGGCCTTGTTACCATTTCGCTCCCTCTCGCAGACGCTTTGCCGAGCACGGGCCGGGCTGATCGGAGCCGTCGTCGTCGCCGCGCTCTCAGCCTGCGATCTTCCGTTCGGTCTCGACCTGCCCACGACACGCAGCCTGGAGAGCGGCGCCACCGGCACGCTGCTCGCGGCGGACAGCTTCGAGATCACCGGCTCATATAGCGAAGGCAGCAAGCAGTGGTCGATCGACTTGCGGCTGAGCCGACCGGGATCCGAGTACGTGACCGTTACGACGGCTGATGTCAAGCTCGAGGCGATCATCCTTGGCGACAATGCCTATTTTCGTGGGCAGCAGTTTCTGTCGGCGCACATGGGCAGCGACATTGTTTCTCGAAGCTTTGTCAAGGCGGCGGGAAATGGTTGGTGGAAGGGCTCGGCGGGCCATGTCCCCCAGCTGACGGATCTGACCGATGGAAACGTCTTCCGGTCGACGTTCCTCGGGCAGGCGATCACGGAGCGCACCGACCACGTGTCGGTTGATGGCATCGACGCGGTCGACCTGTCCGGCGCACGCGGAGACGTGTTCATCACCGCGCAAGCGCCCTATCGGGTGCTACGCGTTCGCCTGAAGCACGGCGTTGTCGTTGACGGCATTCGCGACGCCGACCTTCGGTTCGTCAATTACAACCACGACTTCGGGATTTCGGCACCTGCCGACGTGATTGATTTCTCGAACCTCACGACGCTGCCCCCCATCTACACGGTCCTGTCGGTCGACACGTCGGGATGCGGCTCACCGTGCGTTGTCTCGGCCTTGCTCAAGAATCTTGGCGGGCTCGTCCACGCCCAGGCGCCATCCACCATCACCTTCACGATGACGGACGCGGCGTCGCGACAGGTGCTCGGAAGGTGCCAGACGCAAGTCGTGCCGGACGTCAAGTACAACGCCACCACCACCGTGACGTGCTCGATTGCTAACGTGACCGCCCAACAGTCAAACGCCGCGACCGTGACGGCGACGCCGGACAACCCGGGGCGCGGCTAGGATCGTGGCAAAGCTCGAACTCGGCGCATGGGGCCTGGTCCTCGCTTTGTTAGGCGCTGAGGTCGGGCTCGCTGTCTTGCGGCCCTGGGACCATCACGTCGCCCTGTCGCTATCCGGCTCGCACACGTCGACCGAGCTGGTCACGCCCTCCGCTGGTGCCACGTGTCGCGACGTCGTGGTCCGCACGGACGAACAACCCCATACGATCCCGCGGAGTGCCTGGGTACACGCCTCGGACGGAGTCAACGTCCGGGCCGCCCCCGCAGCTTCGGCGACGCGCCTAACAACGCTGGCGACCGGAACGCAATTGAACCTTCAGGCCGAACAGACCAATCCCGATGGCAGCACCTGGTATCGAGTCCGCCTGAGCGACGGCCGGGATGGTTGGTTGAGCGGCCGCTATACGACCAACTACCCAATTAGCCTGGCCTCGACGGACTCGCTAAAGATCTGGCTGCCTGCTGGCTATCAGTTCCAGTCGGTGGCAGCGGGGAAGGCCGAAGCGCGCTACAAGAACGGGCCGATGACGTTGCTCTACGTCGAGAGTGGCGCGAAGGACCAGGCGCCGGCCGAGACCATGGTGCCGGCCGGCCTACCCCCGCGGTCCGCGTGGACGGCGCGTCCCACCGAGCAGGCCCTCGTCGGCGACCTTCCCGCCACCGACCGCGTCTTCGACATCAGGCTGGCCGGCAGCGCCTGTGCGGCGCTCGTCCACGAGGTGCGGATCACGACGGCCGCCCGTTACTACGACTTGATCTTCCTGCTCGACGAGCCGAGCTCGTCAGTGGTCGCCCAGTTGCTGGACAGCGCCACG
>WNGC01002081.1_pt1 | contig 12235 bp, 10 predicted proteins | sample 5400051 | NCBI WGS metagenome assembly WNGC01 (sample SAMN13153368, study PRJNA577476) | soil metagenome | isolation source: 20 cm soil or saprolite under grassland replicate 2 | place: USA:California | collected 2016-06-15 | reverse complement strand
CGGAGGCACGGCAAACCGGCACCATGGCGTTCGTTGCTAAGAAAATCTTCCTCACCAAAGGCGTCGGTAAACATCGTGAAAGGCTCTCGAGTTTCGAGCTCGCTCTGCGGAACGCCGGCATTGCCGCGTGCAACATCGTTCGCGTCTCCTCCATCTTTCCTCCCAACTGCAAATTGATTTCCCGCAGCGAAGGATTGAAGTATATCAAGCCCGGGCAAGTCGCCTTCACGGTCATCAGCGAAAACTCCACGAAGGAAGCGCACCGGCTCATCGCCGCCAGCATCGGCCTGGCGCTGCCCAGCGACAAGTCCATGTATGGCTATTTGTCCGAGCATCACTCGTTTGGTGAAACCGAAGAAGTCGCCGGCGAATATGCCGAAGAGCTCGCGGCGGAAATGCTCGCGACAACCTTAAACGTGGAATTCGATCCGGATTTGTCGTTCGACGAAAAAAAAGAAGTCTACCGCATCTCCAACAAGATCGTGCGCACCATGAACGTCACGCAATCCGCCGTCGGCGACAAGCGCGGGCTGTGGACCACCGTCCTCGGCGCCGCCATCCTCATCGGCGAAGACGACTAAGTAAATGAAAATATGCAGTACGCGATGTTTGGTTGCGGCCATGCTTTTTCTGATAGTTACGACCAGGAGCGTGTCGGCGCAGGAAGAGCCTTTGTGTGTCGAAAATTCACCCGAGCGGCGAGGCGAGATCCGTTGTTTCTGCGAGCATCGCGAGCGTGGGTCACGGTGCAGGGTGGCTCATGTCGATAGAATCGCAAACAGAAAGTCATCACGGAGGCCAACACGTCACCGAAGTGAAAATGCTGCCGCTTCCGGAAGCGCACAAATATTCAATGGTGGTGATATCTGCATATATCCCTTCGGGGTTGACGTCGCGTGTCCATCTTCACTCCGGCGTGGAAGCGTTCTACGTGGTTGATGGCGAGCAGTGTTTGGAGACGGCAGACCGAGCCTTCAAAATGCAGTTGGTTGTTCCGACGGGCGTCACGATGCGTCTGGTAGCCAGCGGATCAAAGCCTCGCCGGGCCTTTGCGGTGATCGTCTACGACGCATCCAAGCCGCCAACGACGCGCATGGGAATGGAGACGACATGGCAGCTCGTTTCGTGCACAAAATAGATCGAACTTTAGGGCGTATCTTCTACGTGTCCAGGTCGTACGCCGTCTTCAGCCATTTCTTCACTTCGCCATCAATTTGTTCCACCGCCGTGATTTCGATGCGATGCGTGATGCGGTCTTTTTTCGCCACCCCGCCGGTGTCGATTAGCCGCTTGGGCAAATTTCCTTTGTAGTGCGTTAGCGCGAAACCCAGATCGATCCGGGAATTGGTTGTTGGCTTGATTTGCGCAAACACATGCTCGCGATAAAACGGCACGATCGTTTTGCACGGGCAAGCCTTCACGTCGTCGCCAAGCGACTTGCCCAGCGTCAGCAGTTCGTCAAAAATCGGTCGCAGCTTCTCTTTCGGACCAGCGTACTGCTCCTGCACATAGCGGACTGCCGCCTTCATATACGCCTCCGGCGTGTCTTCTTCCCAGCCCTTTCCTTCCGCGCGTTCCGCGATCCACGACGCCCTGTTGGTGCCCATCTTGTGTTTGGCCTTCAGCCACTCGCGCCGAGACTTCTCGTCCCTCGGCCCTTCCTTCTTCACCAGCGCGATCCATTCTTCCATGGAACGCCCCGTTTTTTCCTTCAGCGCCGCCAACCACTTCTGCACCATCGCTAAGCTTGGATGCTCGTCATACAACGAATTTGTCCATGCTGTTTTTGCAGCTGGCATTGCAACCTCCGCCTGCCTACTCTCCATCGGGAGAATCCTGCTGTTCAGGCCCTACGGGCTATTTGAAATATCCGATGCGCTCCAGCACCGCCCGGACGATCAACGGCAGTGCCACCGTCGCATCATCGAAAACTTCCGCGAACTTCCCGCCTTCTTCCGGCGGCACAAACTTGCCCCAGGAAACGGCTTCCGTGTACGTGCTGCCGCTGAGGCCGCCCCAGTGGACCGGCTCCGGGCAAATGCGCACGCCATAGTTGTAGCGCTTCAGCGGAATTTTCTTGTAGCCGCGCCGCGCAAGCAGTTCCGCGTAAACGCCGAATTGTTGCGACCAATTGCGAGGGACGCCGCCGCCCACCGTCAAAATCCCCATGCGCTTCGTGGCCAGCATGGTGTCGGCAAATTTCTCAAAGTCCTCGAAGGGATCGAAACGCAGCAGCGGGCGCTTTTCCTGCTGCCTGGCGATCTTGTGCAGCGCGAAGTCGATGCCCAGCTCGGAATCGCTGAAAGCCGGAACAAAGATGGGAACGTTGTGCTCGAAAGCGGATTTCAGGATTCCCCGCCCCGGAAAACTCTTGTGCAGATACTCGCCGATGCGGCGGTGGATTTTCCAACTGCAAGCGATGTCTTCCGCTTCCCATTCGTTGAGAACGTGGTCCATTACCTCTTCGACATGATCGAGGTTCGTCTCCGGCTCCAGCGAATCGTAAACGCGGTTGTATCCGGCCTGGAAAAGTTCGCTGTCACCCATCTTGGGGTTGTAGCGAAAATGAGAGTAACCCGCGGCTTCGACCAGCCCGTGCGCCATGAGCGCGCCGGTCGAAACGATGGCTTTGACGACGTCTGATTCGATGAGGTCGCAGAACACGAGTCCCATCTTGCCGACCGTCAAGGCGCCGGACAACGTCATCACCACAAAGCAATCCTTATCGCGCGCCATCGCCTCAAACACGTCGGCGGCGTCGCCGATCTGCCGGCCGGTGAACGCCGTGTCGCCCATGGCCCGGACCAGTTCGTCGACGGTACGGCATGTGGATAAATCCAGCGGGAACATCGGCCGGAGTTTGTCCTTCACTGGATCGTGGAGCACTCTCCCGGTCGCAGTTTTTTCTCGCCGCTTCGCCATCGCGTCTCCTCAACTGCCGATGAATCGCTTGCTGCAAATAAATTTCCGCTTTGCGAATAAAATGCTAAAACGTCTTGCGGATTGATAGTACAAATGCAGCGCAAAGGATAATACAAAACGCGCTCAAATATTTTTTTTTCGCTCATGCTAAACTAAAAATTATGGCAAACAAATTTACCATCGGACTCGTGCAGATGAAATGCACGGCGAACGCGGACGAGAATCTGGCGCGGGCCGCGGGGAAAATCCGCGAAGCGGCCGCGCGGGGCGCTCAAATCATTTCGCTGCACGAATTATTTCACGGCGAATATTTTTGCCGCACGGAAGACCCGGAGCTTTTCAACATGGCCGAGTCCGTGCCCGGACCAACGACCGAAATCCTGGCGCAGATTGCAAAGGAAAAGAAAATCGCATTGGTCGTCTCTCTTTTCGAGCGGCGAGCTCCCGGTGTTTATCACAATTCCTGCGCCGTCCTCGATGCCGACGGCACTTTCCTCGGCAAATATCGAAAAATGCACATCCCCGACGATCCCCTGTACTACGAAAAGTTTTATTTTACGCCGGGCGATCTCGGCTTTCCCAATTTCGACACCAGGTATGCGCGCATCAGCGTGCAGATCTGCTGGGACCAGTGGTATCCGGAGGGATCGCGAATCACCGCGCTCGGCGGCGCCCAGGTAATTTTTTATCCGACGAGTATTGGCTGGCACCCCCACGAAAAATCGCAATTTGGCGCCGCGCAGCTCGATGCCTGGCGAACCATCCAGCGCGGGCACGCCATCGCGAATGGCGTGTACGCTGCGGTCGTCAACCGCGTCGGATTCGAAGGCAAACCCGAAAAGGGCGACCCGGGATTGGAATTCTGGGGCCATTCTTTCGTCGCCGATCCCTTCGGCCAGGTTATTTCCGAAGCCTCCAACGACAAAGAAGAAATCCTGGTCGTCGAATGCGACCCCGCAAAGAGCGAGGAGACACGCCGCAGCTGGCCGTTTCTACGCGACCGCCGCATCGACGCCTATCAACCCATCCTGAACCGCTGGCTGGACAAAGAATAATATTCCCTCGCTCAATCGATGCGACCTTTTCTTCTCCGCGATCTCTGTGTGCTCCGCGATCTCTGTGTTAAATTCGTTTTCCCAATGAAGACACCGCCGCAAACTAAAACGCCATACGCACTCGGCTTCCGCATACCCGCCGAATGGGAACGGCACGAAGCGACCTGGCTCGGCTGGCCGCACGAGCTGACCGATTGGCCCGGAAAATTTGCGCCCATTCCGTGGGCCTTTGCAGAAATCGTGCGGCACTTGTCAAAGGTTGAGCGAGTTTTTGTGCTCGCGGAAAATCGTGAATCCGAATCGCGCGTCCGCACGATCTTGAAGAAGGCTGGCGCCAATCTCGATGCGGTCGATTTCTTTTGTGTGCTGACAGATCGAGGGTGGATGCGCGATTCAGGTCCCATCTGTGTGCGAAGCGAATTAGGAGAAGTTGCCTTCAACCATTTTGTATTTAATGCCTGGGCGAAGTACAAGAATCACAAGAACGATGCAGTCGTGGTCACAAAGGCAAATCAGAAACTCCGGCGGCGCTTATGGCGACCCGTTCACAAGGGCCGTCGCGTCGTCCTCGAAGGCGGAAGCATCGATGTCAACGGTCGCGGAACTTTATTGACTACGGAAGAGTGCCTTCTAAGCAAAGTGCAGGAGAGAAATCCGGGGTTCACCAAAGAGGATTACGCGCAAGTCTTCCGCGAATACTTCGGCGTGACCAATGTTCTCTGGCTGAAGAATGGAATCGCCGGCGACGACACCCACGGCCATGTGGACGACCTCGCGCGGTTCGTGAATCCCTCAACGGTCGTAACCATTTTGGAAAACGACCCGAAAGATCCCAACTATGCCGCCCTTCAAGAGAATCTCGCCCTGCTGAAAACCATGAAAGATCAAGACGGCCGCGCGCTTCGCGTGGAAACGCTTCCGATGCCGGCACCGGTCTATTTCGACGGGCAGCGGCTTCCCGCGAGTTACGCGAATTTTTACATTGCCAACAAGATCGTGATCATGCCCACTTTTAATGACCCGAACGATCGCGTCGCACTCAATGCACTCGCGGGTTTGTTTCCAGATCGTGAAGTGGTGGGAATCGCCTGCCGCGATCTCGTGCTGGGACTTGGCACGGTGCACTGCATCACGCAGCAGCAACCGGCTTCCCAGTAGCGCAGGCTTTCCTTCGCGCTCTAGATCGATTGCCTGAACCGCAAATTCAGATACAATCCTTGTTCCCCAAGGAGGCCTCATGTTCGCCGCACAAGTGCCTACACAAAGGACACTCGGAATCTGGTTCGAATCGCACGGCTTCGTCTCCTGGCTTCTCCTTGGCCTGATTGCCGGTTGGCTCGCGGGAAAAATTGCGCGTGGCCGCGGTTTCGGCTGCATCACGGACATTATCCTCGGACTAATCGGGTCCTACCTCGGCGGCTGGATTTTTGTCAAACTGGGAATTTTTGGCGGCGGCTTCTTATACTCGCTGGCTGCCGCCACCCTGGGCGCCGTGATTCTCGTCTCTATCGCGCACCTTTTCGGCGGCTCGGACCGCTGAGCCGTCCGCATCCTGCAACCTCGAGCAGTGTTCTCGGGGCGTGGCTGCCTGGCGTCCTGTGATACGATTCTCATTTGCGTCCCGGAGTTGACGCCTCATTGAGCAAGTCCTCGCAATCCCTCACAGCTATCCCACTTGGCGGTCTCGGCGAATTCGGCATGAACATGATGGCGCTGCGGCTCGGTGACGAGATCATGGTCATCGACGCGGGCATGATGTTCCCGGAGTCGGAACTCCTGGGTGTCGATTTGGTCATCCCCGACATCACCTATCTGAAACAGCACCGCGCGCAGGTTCGCGCGATTGTGCTGACGCATGGCCACGAAGATCATATCGGCGCGCTCCCGTATATCCTGCGTGATTTGAATGTTCCCGTGTACGGAACGCGTTTTACTCTGGCGCTGGTGAAAAAACGCCTGGACGAAGCGGGGCTTCTGGAGTCGACCACCCTTCGCGAAGTAATTCCCGGGCGGCTGGTGGAGATCGGGCCGTTTGAAGTTGAGTTTATTTCCGTGACGCACAGCACGGTGGATTGCGTGGCGCTGGCGATTCGAACGCCGCTGGGCGTGGTCATCCACACCGGCGATTTCAAAATCGATCAGACCCCCGTGGGCGGTGCGCCGTTCGATTTGCACTCCTTCTCCAAGTATGGAAATGACGGCGTGCTGGCGCTGTTCAGCGATTCGACGAACGTGGAGCGCCCCGGATTTACGCCGTCGGAGCGGGCCATCGTTCCACGCGTCGAAGAACTGTGCCGGTCGGCGCCGCGGCGGGTGATTTTGTCCTGCTTCGCGTCGTCCATTCATCGCATTCAGCAGGTCATCGACATTGCTTCACGGGTGAACCGAAAAGTGGCGTTCGTCGGGCGCAGCATGGTCGACAACGTGGAGATTGCGCACTCGCTCGAACTGCTGAGCATCCCCGACGGAATGGTGGTGCGGCCGCAGGACATTCGCGGATTCGATCCCAAGCGCATTATTATTTTGGCCAGCGGAACCCAGGCCGAGCCCATGTCGTCACTCTCGCGGATCGCGGTGGACAATCACCGTTTCGTATCCGTGGATGAAAACGATAGCGTGATTCTCTCTGCGCGCATCATCCCGGGAAACGAAAAAGCCATATTCCGGATGCTGGACCATATGTTCCGGCGGCGCGCGCTGGTTTATTACGACAATTCAGCGGGCATCATCCACGTTTCGGGCCACGCCAGCCAGGAAGAGCAGAAATTGTTGCTGCAACTCGTAAAACCGAAATACTTCATCCCGGTACACGGCGAGTACCGTCATCTGTTCCGACACGCCGCGCTGGCGCATCAACTGGGAGCCGTCTCACAGGAAATTCTGCTCGTCGAAGACGGGAGGCCGATTGAATTCACGGAGGAGGGCGCACGCCGTCTCGACCCGGTGACGGCCGGCCGCGTGTGCGTGGATTCGGGCTCGCTGGAAGAGATTGAAGACGTTGTGATTCGCGACCGCAAGCATCTTTCCGAAGACGGCATCGTCGTACCCATCATCGCGATCGATAAGCACACCGGCAAAATGGAATCGCATCCGGAAATCGTGACGCGCGGTCTGATGAGCGACAACGGCCAGGAACTGATCGTGGGCGCGCGACTGGTGATTATGAAGACCGTCGAGGAATCCAACGCCGAGGAAAAATCCGACTGGGGCGTCATCAAGGAAAAGATTCGCGTGGACCTGAAGCGCTACATCAACAAACAGACCTCCAAACGGCCTTTGATTCTTCCCGTCATTCTTGAGGTCTAACAGGCGGGGCTGCTGATGGCCGAACCCACCACTACTCCCGCGCCGAGCCTTGGCAGAGCCGCATTTACGTTCATCCTGATCATGGTGGCACTAGATTTTCTGGCGTTCGGCATCATTGTGCCTGTGCTCCCCGACTTGATTCGCAGCTTTGAAGGCGGTGACTTCGCCCGCGCTTCAGCCATCACCGGCTATTTCGGATTCGCCTGGAACGCCATGCAGTTTATTTTCTCGCCGCTCCTGGGCGCCTGGTCGGATCGCTTCGGGCGCCGCCCCGTCATGCTCATCTCCTGTTTTGGCCTGAGCATCGACTACGTTTTTATGGCTCTCGCTCCGTCGCTCCGCTGGCTGTTTGTCGGCCGGATCATCTCCGGCATTACCGCTTCCAACGTGGCCACCGGTTTTGCTTACATCACCGATGTCACTCCGCCGGAAGAACGGTCCAAAAAGTTCGGTTTGGTCAGCGCGGCGTTCGGCCTCGGCTTCGTCATCGGTCCTGCCGTGGGCGGGTATCTTGGCAATATCAATCTGCGGTTTCCTTTCTGGGCTGCCGCTGCGCTGAGTCTCGCCAATGCCCTCTATGGCTTCTTCATCCTTCCGGAATCGCTCCTGCCGGAACGACGATCCAAATCGGCGTGGCACATGGCCAATCCGCTTGGCTCCATGAATCTCTTCCGGTCGCATCGAGAACTCGCGGGCCTGGCCATCGTCATGACGCTCTATTATCTTGCGCACCAGTCTTTACAAGCCGTCTATGTCCTCTATACCGAGTATCGCTACGCCTGGAACCAGCGCGACATTGGCTTTTCGCTTGCGGTGGTAGGTGTCTCCGCGGCCGTGGTGTCCGGCGTGCTGGTTGGCCCGTTCGTGAAGCGCTTTGGCGAACGCCGCAGCCTGCTTTCCGGCCTGTTCTTCGGCGTCCTCGGCTTCGCAGGTTTCGCTCTCGCCAGCCGCGGATGGATGATGCTTGCCGTCATACCATTCATTGCGCTCTGGGGCATTGCCGCTCCTGCCGCGCAATCGTTGATGTCGCGCCATGTCGACCCCTCTTCGCAGGGTAAGCTGCAAGGGACGATCAACTCGCTCCGCGCGATCACGGGCATGGCCGGCCCGATTCTGTTCACTCAGGTGTTTGCGCTGGCCATCTCGCCGCGCAGCGGCTTCCACCTTCCCGGTGCTCCGTATTTCCTGGCGTCCGTACTTCTCTTCTCCAGTCTTATGATGGCCGCCTATGTGACGCATCCGAGCGAAGCCGCAGCAGCCTCTTCTCAAGCAGCCACGGACATCGACGCGGCGAAGTGAGTAGGAGAGGTCCCTTCGGGCAGGGTCGGGCAGGCGGGGTTGACGTGCTTCGTAGCATTTGAAGAGAGCCGGCCAGGCTACTGGAAAAGTAGATTCTAACTGGTCGTGCTCCATTCCCGAATGTTGGGCGACGCAGACATTCACTGCTGAATGAATACTGCGCCGCTGCTACGCCACCCACTTCATGGTGAGTTTCTTGCGCTTCTTGGCGCAGTCGAGAAGATAAAGATCGATCAGCTTCTGGTAAGGAAGGCCGGTCTCATCCGCCAGGCCTTTGAAATAGTCCACGACCTCAGGACTCAAGTTGATGGCCACGGCCTTTTTCTTGCCGGTGTAGGGGTTTTTGAGCTCTTTCAATTTGGAAAAGTCATAGGCCTTCTTCATAAAATCGAACCTCCTTCTTGGTCGCCTTCCTTGCAGAAATGATTCGAATCATGGAATCGGTGTCCCGCTAACAGTGAACGACGACCGGCGTTCTTGCCGCCGAGCTCACTCCGAGGAGGATGAAGCGATCCTCTCCCTCCGAGTGTTCTGGATCATAGAATAGGCGCACATGCGGATCGTGGAAAACGCTCTGTGCTTCTCAAACTCCGTGCTTGGTCCGATTGCGTCTGTTTCGGTTCGTCCCCATCGAACCGGAGCATGTCCAGATAATATCTAGATACGCGAGAGATGGCAGGAAAGCGAAAGGAAGCTGTGTGCCAGGCGGCTAGGGGGCCCAAGTTGCCCTTGTTGGAGGGGCACAGGCAGGATTCATCGCGCAAAGAGCACGCGATGGAGAAGAGGTTGGCTGCGCCACAAAAAGCGAGAAATGCCGGGTTCCCAACAAGATGGGGTGGGCCGCCTCCGGGCCATGACGAACGGTTGTTCGGGGTAGGTGGGGTGGAGTCCTGGTCACGGAGGCGACCGACTGTCCCTTATGTGCGAGCATGCTCTATCACGGCTCCGGTCTCCGCAATCGAGCGTTCACCCTAATTTGGTGTCAGGTGTTTCCCCTAGTAGCCAACGGAGGCCCAAGTTCTGGTAATGAAGTTCCGCTCCTGGATGGATAACGCAAAGCGCCATTTCTATTGTGGTTTCTGATCGGGCTTGCTCGCTGGCTTCGTGTCAAGGCATGGCAGAACGCCGATTTGGCTGGCGGGAGTTTGATACTTAATTTCGCCGGAGGGATCTTGAATTCCGGTGAGCCGCCACTTTTGGGGTTCGGCGGTGGAGGCTGCGAAATCCAGCTCGACGGCCAAGGCGTAGTCATTCCTGATGACCAAGCGCCTCGTGGCCGTGGGCGGGTTGGTTTGGATCTCGTCCAGGACGGGATGGCCGCACAGGGCGATGGCTTTGTCGGGAGTCATGCCCTGGAGAACACTTTCCTGATGCTGCTCCTTGGCCTTTTGCCTCCAGCGGGGCGAATTCATCACCACGGCCGCTGCCGCCACGATGCCCACGCCAAGGACTACCACCGCCGCAACCATCTTGTTCTCGGGCTTCATATACGACGAGAGAATATCACTTCCGCGAGACGCAGTGGGCAAGGGGACAAGGCAGGACGGCGTCCTGCCCGCTAGCTGATGGAATGCAGCGCGGCGTGCGTTGAGAGCAAAGGGGTTGTTCGAGAGTGGCAGAAGGATTCGGGGGAGAGCGAGGAGAAAATCGCTGCGGGATGGTCAGCGCATGGGCCACCCGCGGAAGCGCCGGCAGCAAGACTGCCGCACTCCAAAGCGGCAGAAACTGGCCGGATGTCACGGGACCGAATGCGGGGCCATGATGCCAATTAGCTCGCGGGAAGTGATGATTTTGTTTTTCTTCCAAAATTTGGAAAAGTGACGCAGGTTGCCGGTTACGAGATAGTCCGCGCGGGCGGCATCGGGGCATTCGAGCAACATGTTGTCGGCGGGGTCGGTGGTGATTTGAAGCGATCGCGAGGGAGAGACGAGGTGGGCGCGGTTCTTAAGGAGTTGAAGGAACTGAAGCCGGAGTCCTCGACGTATGCGGAGTTCCGGGCGCGACAAGACGGTCCGATATTCCGAAAAGATCGGGGTCGACACGTAGAGACGAGGCTTGGCGATGGCGAGCAACAGTACGGTGCGTTGCAAACCATCCGGCTTAAGCGCCGCGGAAACCACGATATTGGTGTCGAGGACGAGCCGAAGAGGAAGCATTCGCTCCTGATTCTTGAGCTTCTATTTCCGGGGTTTGCTCTTTCGAGATTTCGTTTTCCGGGCACGCGCCGTCTTAATGATGCGGTCAATCTGCCGTGACGTAAGGGTGCCGGTACCTCTCTGCTTTGATTCTTTCCCGAGGGCTATTAGAACTTCCGGTTCGGGGGAGGCCAAGCGCACGTAGCCCCTGATACTGAGGAGAATGGCTCGGGGAGTACCACGCTTCGCAGACGTCCTTGCCTCCATCCGTCCGCGGGTATAGGCTTCTTTCTCGCAGTATGCTCGCGCCTGGCGGGGCTTGAGGAGTCTTGCTCCGCACCCACCTTCTGGCAGAGCACCATCTAAGGAGGAGTTCAAAATGGCTACGGCAACAACAGTGATGGAACGGAATGTCAAGATTGGCCCGACAAAACTTCTGATCAACGGGAAATGGGTGGACAGCGCTTCGGGAAAAACGTTCCCGACGATCAATCCGTCGACGGGTGAAGTGATCACGCAAGTGGCGGAGGCCAACGCGGCGGATGTGGACAAGGCGGTGGCGGCAGCGCGCGCGGCGTTCGACAAGGGCTCGTGGCGCAAGATGGGCGCTTCGCAGCGCGGTGTATTGATGAACAAGCTGGCGGATTTGATCGAGAAGCACGCCGATGAGCTGGCACAGCTTGAGTCGCTGGACAACGGCAAGCCGTACCACGTGGCGCGGGCAGCCGATCTTCCGCTGACCATCGCGTGCTACCGCTACTACGCGGGATGGGCGGACAAGAATCAAGGGAAGACGATTCCCGTTAGCGGCAATTACTTCACCTACACGAAGCACGAGCCCGTGGGTGTGGTGGGGCAAATTATTCCGTGGAATTTTCCACTTCTGATGCAGGCGTGGAAACTTGGGCCGGCGCTGGCCTGCGGCTGTACCGTGGTGATGAAGCCGGCAGAGCAGACGCCGCTGACGGCGCTGCGTGTTGGCGAATTGATGCTGGAAGCGGGGTTCCCTGAAGGCGTGGTGAACTTGCTGCCCGGATATGGACCAACGGCCGGTGCGGCGATAGCGCGGCACATGGACGTGGACAAAGTGGCGTTCACGGGATCGACGGAAGTGGGCCACATGATCATGCGCGCCGCGGCCGATACCAACCTGAAGCGCGTGACGCTGGAACTCGGTGGAAAAAGCCCGAACATTGTGTTTGCCGACGCGGATATGGACCAGGCCATCGAGGGCGCCCATTTTGCGCTTTTCTTCAACCAGGGACAGTGCTGCTGCGCGGGGTCGCGGCTGTACGTCGAGGAGAAGGTTTACGGCGAGTTTGTGGAGAAGAGCGTGGCCCGCGCGAAGAAGCGCACCGTCGGCAATCCCTTCGACAAGAACACCGAACAGGGTCCACAGGTGGATCAAGAGCAGTTCAACAAAGTGATGAGCTACATTGACGCCGGGAAGAAGGAGAAGGCCAAGCTGGTGACCGGCGGCAACCGCGTGGGCGATAAGGGCTACTTCATCGAGCCCAC
>WNGC01002080.1_pt1 | contig 12235 bp, 12 predicted proteins | sample 5400051 | NCBI WGS metagenome assembly WNGC01 (sample SAMN13153368, study PRJNA577476) | soil metagenome | isolation source: 20 cm soil or saprolite under grassland replicate 2 | place: USA:California | collected 2016-06-15 | reverse complement strand
CGGCCGCTGTCCTCGTCGAGCAGGATGTTGGAGGGCTTCACGTCGCGGTGCACGATGCCGCGGCGGTGGGCGTACCCGAGTGCGTCGGCGATCTCTCGCACCACGCGGAGGATCTGGTCCGTCGGGAGGCGCGCATCGCTGCGGAGGCGCTCCTCGAAGGTGTCGCCCCGCACGAACGTCATGATGAGGAAGCTGATCCCCTCCCGCGTATCGAAGTCGTACACCCGCACGATGTTGGGGTGGTCGAGCGACGCGCCCAGGGTCGCCTCGCGGCGGAACCGCTCGTGGCGCATGGCGCTCGCCGCCACGTCGGGCGGCAGCACCTTCACGGCCACGATGTGACCGAGCGTGCGGTGGCGGGCGCGAAATACCGCGCCCATGCCGCCGACGCCGGCAAGGCTCAGCACTTCGTACCGATCGCCGACGGCGCGCTGCACGGCCTCGAGGTCGGGCGTCTGCATGGGCAGGGGAATGTACCTGCGCTTGCCTGCGGCCGCAGCGTACCCGATACTCGGGGCGCCAGGCGTTCCCTCTTCTGTCGCTTGCTCGGGCGGGCGGTCCGTTGCCCCGGGCCTGAGAACGTGGTTACAATTCCCCGCGCCATGACCCATCGCTTGCTGTTGACCCTGATCCTCGTCGTCGCGACGGGCGACCTGCCCGCGACCAGGTCCGCGGCGAACGCGGACGGCGCGCGTATTTTCCTGGACGACCGAGCCGGCACGCTCGTCCTCGACCTCGCGCCGATCGATATGCCCGCCCATACGCCCCACCATGCGCTCGCGCAGCCGCCGGTCGCCATGCTCGAGATCCCGGAGACCGGATCCATCTACGGCTTCCGCGTGCAGGTGGTGGACAGCGCCGGGCACCCGCTCCCCGACGAGCTGATCCACCACTTCAATCTCATCGACCCCGACCACCGCGAGCTGTTTCTACCGATCTCGCGCCGCCTGCTGGCCGCGGGTCACGAGACCGGCGGCATCCGTCTGCCGCGTCTCCTCTTCGGCCTGCCGCTGAAGCGTGGGGAGCACGTCGTCGCGAGCGCGATGGTCGAGAACCTTACGCCGGCCGCGTATCGCGGGGCGCGGGTGCGCCTGGTGATGAGCTTCACTCCTGCTCGGCGACCCTGGCCGTTGTTCACCGCCTCGCCCTGGCAGATGGACGTAGCGTTTCCGGTGGGAGACAAGTCGTTCACGCTGCCCCCGGGGCCCTCGTCCCGCGCGTATGAGGGCAGCCCCGTCGTGCCCGGGAAGATCGTCGGTCTGGGGGGGCACATGCACGACTTCGGGCGGGTGATCGAGTTCGCGGACGTGACGACCGGCGACGTGATCTACCGTGCCGCACCCGTCGCGGACTCGGGCGGGCACATCGCCTCGATCCCGATCGCGATGCTCTATGGTTGGACGCGGCTGGGGGTGCACATCGTCCCGGAGCACCGCTACCGGATTGCCGTGTCCTACGACAACCCCACGGGTGCGCCCATCCCGGATGGGGGCATGGGCGTGGTCGGCGGGCTGTTCGTGCCCGACCGCGGCGTGACCTGGCCCGCCGCAGAGCCCGGTGACTCGCTCTATCAGCAGGATTACCGGCATTACATGCGGCTCGAGGAGGGAAGCGGTCACCACATGATGGGGATGGGGGACACGCCCATGTCCATGCCCATGAAGATGGGCGCGCACGAGCACCCCTCGCACGCCCGCCACTAGGTCGCCGGCCGACGTCGTCCTCTTCGACTTCGGCGGCACGCTCGACGCCGATGGCGTACACTGGAGTCCCCGCTTCCACGCCGCCTATCGCGCCGTGGGCGGTGGCCTCGAGTTCGCCGCCTTCGAAGCGTTCTTCAAGGCCTCCGACGAGGCGCTGGCGCACCTGCCCGGCATTCGCACGCTCGGGTTCCGCGCCGCGATCGAGGCGCAGGCGCGGCTGGTCGTCGGACTCCTGCCGGACCGCGTGGATCCCGGCGCCCTCGCGCGCCGACTGCACGCCGACGCGCGGGAGATCGTGGCACGCAACCTCCCAGTCCTGGAGCGACTCACCCGGCGCTACCGTCTGGGAATCGTGTCCAACTTCACCGGCAACTTGCGGCCTTGTTTGGAGGAGCTCGACTTGGCGAGATTGTTCGCCGTGATCAGCGACTCCGCGATCGTCGGATGGAGCAAGCCCGACCCCCGCATCTTCGCGCACACGTTGGCCGCCCTGCAGGTATCACCGCAGCGTGCGTGGATGGTGGGGGACAACTTCGAGGCGGACATCCGCGGCGCCGCCGGGCTCGGTATCCGCACATGCTGGCTCGCCCCGTCGGACCGCGCCGTGCCCCCGGGAGGCGAGCTCGCGGTCACGGCACGGATCGGTCGCCTTCCCGACGTCGAAAGGGTGCTGGAGTAGCGTGCACGGATTGATCCTGGCCGGCGGAGAGGGGTCGCGCCTCGCCGCGGGGGGAATCCGGGTGCCCAAGCCGTTGGTCGAGGTGGCCGGGCGACCGCAGATCGTGGGGCTGCTCGAGACGTTCGCCGCGCTGGGGTGCGCGAGCCTCACGTGTGCAGTTCGTGCAGACTTCCCGGCGGTCACGCGCGTGCTTGACGGGAGGCGCTTCGGGCCCTCCCTTATGCTGGTGCAGTGTCGCACGCCATCTTCGCTGCACACGCTGGTGGAGGGGCTGCGGGCGGTGCCGGCGGGCCCCGTATTCTGCAGCATGGTGGACACGGTGATGCGACCGGCGGACTGGCGGGCCGTCTACCGGGCGACCGCGCGGCACCTCGAAGGGGGCGCGGACATGGTACTCGCTGTGACGCCGTACGTGGACGACGAGTCTCCTGTGTACGTGATCCGGGGTGAGGGTGACGACGTCCGGGCCGTGAGCGACGAGCCGGTCCAGCCCCCGTGTGTCACGGGAGGGGTGTACGGCCTGAGCGTCGGGATCCGCGGCGCCGCGGCGGACGCCGTCGCCGGCGGCGGCCACAAGATGCGCGGCTTCCTGAAAGCGGTTGTCGGGGACGGGCGGCGAGTGGCGGCGGTGGAAGTGCCGCGCATCATCGATATCGATCGGCCATCAGATCTCCAGCACGCCAACGCGTGGCTCGCCGCGCGCGAAACCTAGACATCGGACTCGAGGAGCGACACCGTCTTGGGCCCACTGGTCGCGATTTATCGCAGCCCCGCGTACTCACCGCTCCAGCATCGCGTGAACGACACGGCTATCATGGACGCGACGGTCGCGCGGCTCGCCGCCCAGGGCTGGCGGGCCATCAAGACCACCGAGCTGGAGGTCGCGCAGGGCCGCCTGCCGACTGCACCACTGTACCTCAACATGTGTCAGGGCTCCCTCGCGGCCGAGCAGCTCATGCCGCTCGAGTCTGACGGCGCCGTGGTGGTCAACCGGCCGTCGAGCGCTCTGAACTGTCACCGCTACCGCCTCGTCAAGCGGCTGAGCGACAACATGGTGCCGTTCCCGCGAACGCTCATTCACGCGAGCTCCGCGCCGCTCCCGCCCTCAGGCCAGCTCGAGGCGTTGAGCCCCGATCACCAGAAAGTCTGGATCAAGCGGGGCGACGTACATGCGGAGCGGCCCGAGGACGTGGTCGCCATCTCGCTCGACCAGGTGGCGGACGCGCTGCGGGCCTTCACCGGGCGTGGCATCCCCTGGGTGGCGCTGCAGGAGCACGTGCCCGGCCCGGTCGTAAAGTTCTACGGCGTGACCGACGGTCGCTTCTTCAATTGGTACGGCTCGGACGCGGGATTCGCCGGCGCCCGGCCGGCCGTGGACGAGAACCGGCTCAAGGCGCTCGCGTTCGAGGCGGCGGCGATCCTGGGGCTCGAAGTGTTCGGAGGCGATGTCGCCTTTCCAGAGCCCGACCGCCCCGTGCTCATCGACATCAACGACTGGCCGAGCTTCGCGCCGTTTCGTGAGGACGCGGCCCAGGCCATCGCGGCCTACATCACCCATCGCTTCGCACATCGGAACCACTCGTGACGGACACGCTACGCCGTAGCCAGATCGCTCTCCCCGGTCCGCGGTCCAAGGCGCTGTTCGATGCGGAGGCCCTGTACCTGGCCCCCGGCACGCAAAGCGTGGCGCTGTTCAGCCAGCTCGCCATCGATCGCGGCGAGGGCGCCATCCTTTACGACGTGGACGGCAACCGCTATGTGGACCTCCTGGCGGGCGTCGGCGTGGCCAGCCTCGGGTACGCCCACCCCAAGTACGTAGCGGCGATGCAGCGGCAGGTCGCGCGCGTGCACGTCGGGAGTTTCACGACGGAGCATCGCGCGGCGCTGGTGAAGCTGCTCGCCGACCTCGCCCCCGGCGACCTGAATCGCTCCCAGTTCTATTCGAGCGGGGCGGAAGCGATCGAGGCCGCGCTGCGGCTCGCCAAGGCACGTACGGGCCATACCGAAGTCATCGGCTTCTGGGGCGGGTTCCACGGCAAGACTGGCGGCGTGCTGCCGCTACTCGGGTCGAGCTTCAAGCATGCCCTCGGCCCCTTGATGCCCGGCGCGTACCTCTCACCCTACGCGTCGTGCGCGCGCTGCGCGTTCGACAAGACGTTCCCGTCGTGCGAGTGGCATTGCGTGGACTTCCTGCGGCACAAGATTCAGCTCGAGACGACGAGGGACGTGGCGGCGATCATCGTCGAGCCGATCCAGGGCACGGCGGGGAACGTGATTCCGCCGCCGGGCTACCTCAAGCTCCTGCGCGAGCTCGCGGACGAGCTGGGCGCCCTGTTGATCTGTGACGAGATGATCACCGGGTTCGGCCGCACCGGGAAGATGTTCGCCATCGAGCACGAGAGCGTGCTCCCCGACCTGCTCACGGTCGGGAAGGGGTTTGGCGGCGGCTTCCCGATGAGCGGCGTGATCGCGCGGGAGGAGATCGCGTTCTCGAAGCCGTGGGCCAACCCGAGCGGGAGCTCGTCGTCCTACGGCGGCAATCCGCTGGCGGCGGCGGCGGCACGCGTCACGATCGAGACGATCGTCGAAGACCGGCTGGTGGAGCACGCCCGCCGGCTCGGCGACCAGATGCTGGCGGAGATGAAGCGCTGGGAATCCGAGCTGCCGATCGTGTCGGACGTGCGCGGGCGCGGCCTCATGATCGGGATGGACCTCGTCGTCCCCGGCACCCGCCGGCTGCTCGACAAGAAGACCGCACGCTGGATCTTCGACACGCTGCTCTCTCGTGGCGTGCTCGCGATGATCTACAACCCCGAAGTGCGCATCAATCCGCCCCTGGTGATCGACGAGGACCAGGCGATGGGCGCTCTCGCCATCATGAAGGAAGTGCTCGGTGAAGCCGCAGAACGACTTGTCGCATAAGGGCCGTGCGGTGGAGGAGTGGGCGGACCTCCACTTCTTCCGCCCCATCGGCATCCGGATCGCGCGGGCGCTGCAGCCGACGGGGATTTCGGCCGACCAGGTGACGCTGTGGTCACTCGTGATCGGCCTCGTCGCCGGCCACCTGTTCGCGTACCCGGACCGCTGGACGAACGTGATCGGGTTCGTGCTGTTCATCGTCTCGGATGTCTTCGACTCCGCCGATGGCCAGCTCGCGCGGCTGCGCGGCCGCTCCTCTCGTTTCGGGCGCGCGCTCGATGGCATCAGCGATAACCTCAGGTTCGTCAATCTGTACTGCCACCTCATCTACCGGCTCATTCACGCGGGGTTCTCGGGGCCGGGCGCGTTTCTGCTGGTCGCCGCCGCGGGGCTCGCCCACACGTTCCAGAGCGCGGCCGTGGACTTCGTGCGCAACGCCTTCCTCTACATCGGCGTCGGCAACGGGAGCGAGCTCGATTTGCCCGAGGACCTCGATGGCGGGCGGCGGGCGACGGTCCTGCAGCGTTTCGGCGCGCGGGTCTACCGCGACTACGTGCAGCGGCAGGCCCACCTGTTCCCGCGATCGGTGAAACTCATCCGCCTGCTGCGACGCCGCGGCGTCACCGACGCGTTCCGCGCCGAGTACCGCGCGCGCCAGGAGGTCGTGCTGTCGATCTGCGCCTGGCTCGGGCAAAACATCCGCTTCGTGTTGTTGGGCGCCGCGGCGGTCGCCGCGCACGTCTCCGCCTTCCTGTGGGTCGAGGCGGTGTGGATGAGCCTGTTGTTGGTCGCGCTCCTCTGGATCCACGAGTGGAACGCCACCGCGCTCGGCGACCTGATCGACGGCGAGCGCAATGCCTACGCCCGTATCACCTGAGCGGAAGCGGTACCGGGGGGCCGTCATCGGGGCGGGGGGTATCGCGCGACAGTCGCACCTGCCCGCGCTGCGCGACTCGGCTGCCTTGCGCGGCCGCGTGGAGGTGGTCGCGCTGGTGGACAATGGCGCCGACGTGCCGCCGGTAGACGCGATTCCGCTGCTCGAGCGCCGCGAACAGCTCCGCGACCTGGCCCCGCTCGATTTCATCGACATCTGCACGCCGACCGCCTCCCACCTCGAGCTCACCTTGTGGGGGCTCGAGCAGGGCTACCACGTGGTGTGCGAGAAGCCGGTGGCCCTGACGCGCGGTGAGGCGGACCGGATCGCGGCCGCCGCCCGGACCAGCGGGCGCATCGTGATGCCGTGCCATCAATACCGCCACAATCCGGTGTGGATGCAGGTCAAGCAATGGCTGGCGAGCGGCGCCATCGGCCAATGGCACTTGGCTGAGTTGTCCGTGCATCGCACGGCGGCGGACCCCGGCCGGGTGGCGCGGGGGACGCCGTGGCGCGGCACCAGCGCCGCCGGCCGGGGCGGCGTCTTGATCGACCACGGCACTCACCTCGTGTATCAGCTCCTCGACATCGCCGGCATGCCGACGAGCGTGAGCGCGTGGACCGGCCGCCTGCGGCGCGACGCGTACGAGGTGGAGGACACGGCGTCGCTGCGGTTCGAATACCCCGGTCGGCTGGTCACCATGTTTTTCACGTGGGCCGCACGCGCGCGTGAGAACCGGATCCGGTTCGTGGGGGACGCCGGCGCGATCGAGTGGACAGGCGGCGAGCTGCGCCTCGAGCGGGGGGGCGCGGTCGAGCGGCTCGATTATTCGGCGGAGCTCGAGAAGACGGCGTATCACCGCTGGTTCACGGGTTTGTTCGAGGGGTTCGTGGCGGCGCTCGATCGCGGCGACCCCGCGGCGGCGGCTGGACCCTTCCTGGAGGACATCCGGCGGGTGGCGAGCGTCGTGGAGCACGCGTACGCCGCCGCCCGGAACGGCACCACGGTCGCGATCGCGGACGGCGCGTGAGCCGCAAGCTGCAGCTGCTGCTGTTCGTCTGCGGCTCCGCCGTGTTCGCGTATCTGGTAGCGCGCATCGGCGTGGGGCGGCTCATCGCCGACGGGACGCGGATGGGGTGGCTGTTCGTGCCGATCCTCCTCCTGTACGGGGTGGTGTGCGCCTGCAACGCGGGCGCGTGGTGGCTCAGCATGGCCGACGAGCCGAGCCGCCCACCGTATTGGAGGACGTACGCGATCACCGTCGCCAGCTTCTCCCTCAACTTCATGACGCCGATGGTCAACGTGGGCGGCGAGCCGTTCAAGATCGCCGCGGTCGCGCCGTGGCTGGGCCTGCGGCGGGCGGCCGGCTCCGCGGTCCTCTACCAGATGCTGCACACGCTGGGCATCCTGCTCAGTTTTCTGACTGCGGTAGTGCTCGGCGTCTTCCTGCTCCCGCCGCACCCGGCCATACGTGTGAGCCTGGCGCTCACGTTCCTCGCCCTCGTTGCCCTCGTCCTGCTGCTCTTGACGGGCCACCGCCACGGGGGACTCGAGCGAGGGTTGGACGTACTGCACCGCATCCCGCTGCTCGACCGCCTGGCGCACCGCCTCGAGCCCAAGCGGGCCGCCCTGGCGCAAATGGATGAGCAGATCACCGGCTTCTATCACCAGCGGCCGCGTCGCTTCTTCCAGGCACTGGCCCTGGAATACCTCAGCCGCTCGATCTTCATGATCGAGTACGTGCTCATCGCGCTGGGCGTGGGCCTGAACATCACGTTCGCCCAGGCGTACGTCATCGGGGGTCTGACATCCCTGGTGCAGAACGTCATCTTCGTCGTGCCGTTCGAGGTCGGGACCAAGGAAGGATCACTCTACCTCGTCTTCCAGCTGCTCGGGCTCGACCCCGCGCTCGGCGTGTACACCGCCCTCGTGAGCCGTGTGCGAGATCTCCTCTGGATCGGAGGCGGGCTCGCCCTGGTGTGGTTCGCGGGACGGCGGACACAAACGCGCGCGGCGGCACCGTGACGATCGTCACCCACTTCCTCGCTACCACGCTCGGCGTCCAGGCCATGGGCCTCGAAGGGCGGGACAAGGTGCTCGCCTACGCGTTCGGCATGGGCGTCGACCTCGACCACGCGGTCAAAGCGCCGCTCTATCTGCGGGCCATCGGTCTCCGGGACAAGCGCGGCTACTACTGGCGATCGTCCCTCCAGGAGCCGGTGGCGCTGCTCTGGATCGTGCCGCTGTGTGTGTTTCTCGGAACGCCGCTGCCGATCCTGTTCTTCGCGATTCACGTAGCCATGGATTACAGTGTCCGCTTCGAGAAGATGCCGTTCTACCCGTACGCCCGGTGGGTCACGCGTGGCTGGCTGACGAGCGTTCCAGACAAGGTGAAAGAGGGGATCCTGTTCACCGTACTGCTCGTGGCCAACGTCGGCGTGTACTGGTTCCAGCATCGTGTTTGACTTCGCCCCCGCGGTCGGGCGCGCGCTCGACCGCGCGATCCACCCGCTGCTGCGGCTCTGCCACGAGACCCTGGGCCTGTCGCCGGCGCAGGTGACCTGGGCGGCGTTCGGGGCGAGCGTGGCGGCGGGCGTCGTCGTCGCGACGGGCCGGCCGGGGTGGGCGGGGGGGCTCGGCCTCATGGCCCTCGGCCAGGTGCTGGACGGGATCGACGGCGGCATCGCGCGCCGGTACGGTCTGGCCTCCGAGGCCGGGCGGCGGCTCGACACGCTGGTGGACCGATTGTCCGAGGCGGCGATCTTCGGGGGCTTCGCCTGGGCGGGCCTCGTGTCGTGGAAGCTCGTGCTGGTCGCGCTGGCGGCGATCCTCCTGATGACGAGCATCGCCGACCGCTCGAAGCTCGACCCCGGGGTCAAGCGGTTCGCGCTCTATTTCGGGATGTGGCTGCCGTATCCGCTGATCTTCAGCGTGATCTTCTTCGTGAATCTGGCCGCGTATGTGATCGGGCTGCTGGTCATCGACTGGCGCTTCCAGCTGGAGATGGACGCGCTGGGGGGAGACCTGGATACGGTCGCCTCGCGCGCGGCTCGTGGCTCGACCTCCTAGGCGCGGCCGGTCTCGAGCTCGCGTCCGGGCAGCGTGGCCGGGACGGTGGCGGGCTGGGACGCATAGATGTACTGCGACGCGAGCACCGCGCACGCCACGATCAGTCCGGCCACGGCGTCCACGGCGTAATGGAATTGACCGTACACCACCGACAGCACCAGTCCGACCGTCAGCGGCGTGAGCAACAGGCCGAGCGGTCGCCAGTAGCGGAAGGCACACAGCGCGGCGACCACCGCGGCCGCTACGTGCGACGACGGGAAGGCGGCGCCCCACGAGTCCCCGAGGTCGAGCAACCACTGGGTGGCGCGCGCCGGCCAGACGGACGTCGCGGCGTTATGCGCCAGCTCGAAAGTGTAGCGCGGCCCGGCCACCGGGAAGAACAGGAACACGACGTAGCAGAGGTAGAAGGTCACCATCACCGCGAAGATCGTGCGTCGCGCCGCGTCCCGTCGCCCGCTGAACCATAAGCCGAGCGGCGACGCGTACAGGATGGCGTAGTACGCGAGGTAGCAGCCGTGCAGGAGCCAGGAGAGCAGCGGATTCGGCATCTCGCGGATCCAGCGGTAGGACAGCTGGGAGCCGAACACCCACAGCTCGAGCCGCTGGATCACCTGGTCGTGCTGGTACCCGAGATCGACATTGAGCACGCCGACCTCCGCGTACAGCGCGCCCAGGAGCAGCATCGGGTACCAGTCGCCCAGGAACCGACCCAGGGGGCCGGCCTGGCGAGCGAGGGGCGCGACGAGGACGAGCGTGACGAGCAGCGCATGCGCGGTGAGCAGCAGGTCCCAGCTGGCGTGGTCGTGACCGGAGAACGCCAGGACGGCGGCGGTCGCGATGGCGACGTAGAGCAGGGTGACGACGTCCACCGCCGTGAGGCGTTCCAGGACGCCACGACGCAACGTTGCAAGCAGGGTCGTGAAACGTGGCGTCATGGCGTCGTGTGACGTGCTCACAACCACCCCTCCCTCCGATACCAGGCCGCCGTTCGCCGCAATCCTGTTTCCAGATCGGTTTCGGCGCGCCACTCTGTGTCCCGGGCCAACGCATCGGAGCGGCACGTCCAGGCCGGAGCCAGGAATTCGGCCGCCTTATCGCTCGACAACAGTGTCGCCCGGCCGGCGAGGTGCGCAATCGACCCGATCGTCCACAGGAGACCCCGCGCCAGGGCTCGTGGCAAGGGCACGATGCGAGGCTGCCGTCCCACCGCCCGCCCGATGGCCCGGACCAGCTCGCGGCTGGTGATCACGACGGGATGCGCGGCAAAGTAGACACGGTTACGTGCGGCGGGCGCCGTGGCAGCTGCCACCAGCGCGGCTGCGAGATCGCCCGCGTAGATGACCGAGAGTTCCTGTGATCCGTCACCGAACACCGGCGCCAGCCCGGTTCGCGCGAGCCTGAAGACCTTGAGGACCTCGCGGTCCCACTCGCCGTACACGGTCGGCGGCCGCACGATGGTCCACGAGTCGGCCATCGTCCGCACGAGCTGTTCGGCCGCGAGCTTGCTCTGGCCGTATGGCGTAACGGGGGATGGGGGACGGGTCTCATCGACCGGCTTCCCCGGCATCGTCGGCCCGGCGGCGGCGAGCGAGGAGACGAACACGAAGCGGTCGGGCGGTTGCTGCGCCGCGGCTTCGAGCACGTTGGCCGTCCCGTCGCGGTTGGCGCGCATGAACTCGCTCGTGTCGCGGGCGCTGATGCGCCCCGCCACGTGGTAGATCGCCTCGGCGCCCGCGCACCCGTCGCGCAGCGCGGCGGCGTCGTCCAAGTCGCCCTTGATCAGCCGTACATCGGTCCAGCCGAGGGCCTGCGCCTTGGCGGGGCTCCGCACCAAGCAGGTCACCCGGTCGCCGCGCGCCTGTAGGGCCTGCACCAGATGCGCACCGACGAATCCCGTGCCGCCGGTGACGAACGCCTTCACAGGGGCTTGTCGTAGATCCGGTACGTCTTGTAGGGGCTGAAGCCGAGCTGCAAGGCGCCGTTGACCATCGGAGCGTTGTCCTCGAGGATCCAGCCGCCCTCGCCCCAGTAGTAGCCGTGGATCGCGCCCTTGGTCCAGATCCAGTGGTACATCATCGCGTCCACCCCGGCCCCCCGGTATTCCTTCAGGGTCCCGAGCAACGGTATCCGGCAACGATGAATGCGCCGGGCGTACCACAGAACCTTGGGAAGGCCCCAGATCCGGCCGGAGGGATTGTGCTTCAGGGCAACGTTGAAGTCCGGCAGGGCGACCGCGAATCCGATCACCTGGCCCTTGCGCTCCGCGAAGCAGACCAGGTCGGGGACCACGATCGGCTTGAGCTGCTTTGCCAGGTGGTCGATTTCCGCATTGGTCAGCGGAACGAACCCCCAGTTCCGCTCCCACGCCTGGTTGTACAGGGCCTTGACCAGCTCTACTTCTTCCTTGAAGCGCTTCATGTTGAGGGGGCGCAGCGTGATTCCCTTGCGCTGCGCGATGACGTTCACGGCTCGCGTGATGCGCTCGGGGGGGTCGCCGTCCGGGCTCGCGAACGCGATCAGGTCCTTGGCTTTGGTCAAGCCGTAGCCCTGATGCAGGGCCACGTAGTATGGGGGGTTGTGTGGCATCATGATGGTAGGCGGGGTGTCGAACCCGTCGACCAGCAAGCCACAATCGTCGTTGACCGATGGGTTCATCGGTCCGCGCATCACCCGGAAGTCCTTGCTCGAAAGCCACCGGGCGGCCGCGTCGAACAGGGCGTTCGCCACCCCCTGCTCGTTCACGCTCTCGAAGAAGCCGTAGAACCCCACGCGGTCCCCGTGCTCGCGGGTGTGCGCGTCGTTCTTGATGGCCGCAATGCGGCCGACCACGCGGCGGTCCCGCTCGGCGATGAAGTACTGCGCTTCGGCATGGTCGAAGAAGGGATTCTTGCCCGGCGTGAGGAGGGTGCGGACATCCATCCGCAGCTGCGGCACCCAGAGCGGGTCGCCGCGGTGCAGGTCGTACGGAAAGCCGATGAACCGCTCCAGACC
>WNGC01010547.1_pt1 | contig 12246 bp, 13 predicted proteins | sample 5400051 | NCBI WGS metagenome assembly WNGC01 (sample SAMN13153368, study PRJNA577476) | soil metagenome | isolation source: 20 cm soil or saprolite under grassland replicate 2 | place: USA:California | collected 2016-06-15 | reverse complement strand
CCCGTGCCGGCGTGCGATACCACGCCCTCGCTCACCGAGATGTCCGTCGCGGGCACGCCCCAGCGCGCCGCGGCCGCAGCGACCAGCATCGCGCGCGCGGTGGCGCCCGCCTCGCGCAGCTGCTGCCAGGAGTTGGCCACGGCCGTGGACCCGCCGGTGAGCTGCGCGTGGGCCCCCATCGGCACGAAGGCCAGGTTTTGGTACGTGGGAACCTCGGCCGGTGCGCTCTCGACACGCATCTGGGCCCAGGAGGCATCGAGCTCCTCGGCGACGATAGCCGGAAGCCCGGTCCACACGCCCTGCCCCGCCTCGAGGTGCTTGGAGATCACGGTGACGGTGTTATCGGGCGCGACGCGCAGAAACGGCATCGTGAGCGGGCCGGCGGCGCTGCCGGCGCCGGGCTGCGAGCCGCAGCCGGGCAGCAGCATGCCGAGCGTGAGCCCGGAACCGGCGAGCGAAGTCAGTTGCAGGAACTGCCGCCGCGTCAGCTCCGGGGGTGAAGGCGAGGTGGCGGGCGATGCTGCACTCTCATCTTCTATGTGACGGAAGTACATGCTGCAGTCCTCGAGTTAGGCGGTGGCGCCCGCGGACAGAGTCTCGGCGGCCTGATGGATGGCGCCGCGGATACGCACGTAGGTCGCGCAGCGGCAGATGTTGCCGGCCATGGCGGAGTCGATATCCGCGTCGCTCGGATGCGGATTCGACGCCAGCAGCGCGGCCGCCGACATGAGCTGACCGCTCTGGCAGTAACCGCACTGCGGCACGTTCAGGGCAATCCACGCTTGCTGCACGGCGTGTCCTGCGGGCGTGGACAGACCCTCGATAGTCGTGATCTGTCTGCCTTGCGCCGCGGCTATCGGCGTCACGCACGAGCGTGTCGCCTGGCCGTCGATGTGTACGGTGCAGGCGCCACAGAGCGCCATGCCGCAGCCGAACTTCGTGCCCGTGAGTTGCAGATGGTCCCGGATAGCCCAGAGCAGCGGCATGTCGGGATCGACGTCGAGCTCGCGGGCCTGGCCGTTCACGATGAGTTTGATAGGCATGCCAACGCCTCCGGATCAGGACCGCACAGCGGGTGTTTTTCGCACCTCGGCGGAGACTCTACTATCCCTCGTTCGGGAGACAACAAGCCCGCGCAAAACCATCGGGGCGGGAATCCGGCCCGTCGATGATGCGCCGCAATCGTCCCGCCGACATCGCGCCCTGTCGGCGCAACGCGACGAGTAGGCGACCCTGCCCCTGCGCACTTGCCCTTCGGCCACCGGCAGAAGCGGGAGCCTTAGCGAGGCCGGCTAGCCCGCGGCAAAGGTCCAGCTTGTCGGAAAATCCTGACGCCAGCGGCAGGTCTCCGACCGATCCGCAAATAGGGTCCTTCCTGCTCCGGCGGAAGCCTGGCACCGCTAAGCTCTCTGCAATCAAAGGCTGCGAGGGTTTTTGCAATGGAAGCAACTGCAATGGAAGCAACCACAACCGTCTGGCTTACCAAGCCAATGGCACCGCAGGACGCGGAAAGCGTGGCCGTGATGCGCTGGGCGATCGAGGAGGATGCTGCCCGGGAAGGGAGTCTCGCCGGTGAGTGCCTCGCCGCCGCTCGAGCTGCAGGGCTCAGCGCGGAGGATACCTACGTGTTTCTCGCTTACGAGCTGCTTCTGCGCCTCGAGGAACAGCAGCAACGGCACAAGTACCTGAGCGACATCGCGCCGTTCATCGAGTCAACGCCATCTTCGCCCGGGGTCGACCCGGCGCCATCTCCCCCCGGTGTGCCCTCGGCGCCATCTTCCCCTGGTGTCGCGGCGCGCCTCGTGGAGCACGTGGGGCGGCTCGCGCGTAATACGGTCGGTCGGGTGCTGCATCTCGAGCGGGCTGCGACCGGGCCCGCCGGTGCCGATGCGGCCGTTGGCCACGGCCACTGAAGTCCGTGCTCAGCAGCTTCGCCGCGGGTGCCCTCCTCGCGATCGCGCCTGTCGTTTTCGCCGCCGGGGCCGCTCCGGATCCGGTAATCGGAACCTGGAAGCTCAACACCGGCAAGTCGACGGGTGCTGCGGTGCCGAGGAGCGAGACGCGCACCTACGCTGCCTCCGCCGGTGGCTTGACGCTCAGCTACAAACGCGTGGGCGCGGACGGCAAGGAAATCTCCGTCAAGGCGACGTATAAGTACGATGGCAAAGACTATCCGGTCACCGGATCGCCCGACTTCGAAGCATTGAGCGCCAGGCGCGTCGGCCCCAACATCGTCGAAGGGACCCAGAAGCACAAGGGCAAGATCGTCTCCACCACGACGCGCACTCTCTCCAAGGACAGAAAGACGTTGACGCTCATGACGCGGAGAGCCGACGCCAAGGGGCAGATGACAACCGCGACGCTGGTCTACGATCGCCAGTGACGCGTCCACACCCCCGCGACGCGTCCACATCCTTGCGCGCGTCCGCATCCCCGTGCGGGCCCAGGTATCTCATGCCCGCCGGTGTCGTCCAGTGAGTCACGTCCGTCCTCCGCAAGTACCGTGGGCTTCGGCGCTTCGAGCGCCATGATCCTGATGCAGGGGCGCGCGGCGCGCAATCGACGCGCGCTCATCGTGCGATCGGCAACGCGACCGGTCGAACGAAGCGCGGGTCAACCGCGGCCTGAGCGAAGCGTTAGCGTACTTAGGTGGCGGGGGTCCGGCCGGAGGTGGCCGGAAGCGAGCCCGCTCGAGGTTACGCTCATGTTGAAGCATCTGCTCCGCCCCTGCCTCATCGCATCCGTCCTCTGCCTCACGGCAGCGTGCACGTCGCTCTACGTGCGATCGGACGTCAATCGCACCCTGGTCAGCAGCGTGCAGTGCCACACGTTCGCGTGGGCGGGCTCGTTCCACGGGAAGAGTCCGCTGCGCGACACGGTCGCGAATCCCGTGAACGAAGATCGGCTCCGCGCCGCGATTGCTGCGCACCTGTCGGGCGGCGTTCAACCGGTCGCGAGCAACGCGGACTGTCTGGTGGGCTACGGCATCGGCTCGCACGCGATGGCCGACTACCCCTACGGCTGGGGTTACCCATACGGTTGGGGTTACCCGTATGGGTGGTGGGGCCCGGGGCCCTACGTGTACCGCGAAGGCATCATCGCGGTGGATCTCTACGACGCGAAGAGCCGGCAGCCGCTGTGGCACGCCTCGGTCGAGCAGAGTCTGTACGGCGTGAGTGGCATGGAGGCCGAGAAGAGAATCGACGCCGCGGTAGCGGCGATCTTCAACAAGTATCCGTACCGGGCTGAGCCGCGAGCTGCGGGCACCGGAGCGTGAACCGCCCTTGGTGAGCGGACGGTGAGTGGCGGGGCTACTTGCCTCGCACCAGGCGGTTGCGCACCAGCACCCCCAGGTGGCCCAGGAGGAGGAGAGTGGACGCGATCATCGATCCTACGATCAGTTCCATGAATGCCAGTTCCTTCGTCGTCTTTTCGGGCGCGCACTATACACACCCGTCATTGCGTGTCAGTGAAGCAACGCGGGAGATGGAGGCGGGTTGAGCGGATTTCAAGCGGCCGCAGCCCCTTGTGGGCATGCACGGCTCCCTCGTTCGGGAGAGCGCTGCCGCGGCGTCAGCCGCTGCGGCTGATCAGGTGATGGAGCCCGGCTTGCGCAGCATCTTGCCGATGTCGGCGACGTGCGCCTCCTCGGCGGCGATCTGCTCGCGCGCGTACTCCTCGAGCATTATGTTGCGAGCGGCAACCGCCGCGAGGAGCTTGCGGTACTCCTCCAGTCCCTCCTGCTCGTGGGTGAGCGCCTCGCGCAGGATCTCGTCGACGTTGTGCTTGTGCGTTTCCAGCAGCGGTCCGATCTTGAGCGACGGGTGACCGCCGAGATTGGTGATGTGCTCGCCGGCCTGCACCGCGTGCGCCTGAGCCTCGTCCGCCTGGGCACGGAGCCACGCCACGATCGGGATGCGGTTGTGGCCGAAGATCATGAAACTGTAGTGAAGGTAGCGCACCAGCCCCGCAAGCTCGAGCTCGAGAATGCGGTTGAGGATAGCGACCACCTTGGGCGTTTCAGCCGTGTCGAGCTCCGAGGCCATGAGAGTCTCCGCTAACGCGCGCCGGACGAACGTGGCGATGTTAAGCCTTCCGCTGGTATATGGTACATGTACGCAGCGGTCTCCCGGGAGCGCACTGCCATGAGCAGCTTCTACGACATTGCCGTCTCGAGGATCGACGGCGCCGATGACCTGTTGGGAGCGCTGCGCGGCAAGGTGACGCTGGCGGTGAACGTGGCCAGTCGCTGCGGTCTGACTCCGCAGTATGCGGGCCTCGAGCAGCTGCAGAGGGAGCTGCGGGACGAGAACTTCACCGTGGTCGGCTTCCCCTGCAATCAGTTCGCCGCACAGGAGCCGGGGAGCGAAGCGGAAATCGCCGCCTTCTGCCGCAGCACCTACGACGTGAGCTTCCCCTTGAGCAGCAAGCTCGAGGTAAACGGGCCCGGCCGCCACGCGGTCTACCGCTTCCTCACCGGGGCGGGCACCGGCATTGCGGGCGACATCAGCTGGAACTTCGAGAAGTTCCTCATCGCCCGTGACGGGCGGGTATTGAAGCGTTACCCGCCGCAGACCATCCCTCAGGACCGCGGCCTCATGCAGGACATCGCCGAGTCGCTGTAGCGCGCACACCGCCATGGCCGATTTCGAGTTCGCAATTCTCGGCGCCGGCGCGATGGGCTCGATCATCGGGGCCCATCTGGCGCGCGCCGGGCATACGGTCGCGATGTTGGCGCGCGGCGAGCGCGCGCGTCAGCTCGAGGAGCGCGGACTCGCGATCAGGGGGCTCGCCGAGTTCAGCACGAAGGTAGCGACGCTCCGCGATCCGGCGGCCCTCGAGAGCGCCGGCACGCTCATCGTCGCGACCAAGACGCCGGGCACCGCCCAGGCGCTCGAGCCGCTGCGCAGGGCCGAGCTCGGCGTCGCCCTGTCGGTCCAGAATGGGCCGCTGAAGAACGAGATCCTCGTGCAGGCCTTCGGCCGCGAGCGCGTGCTCGGCGCGCTGGCGGACACCAGCGGCGAGCTGCTCGCCGACGGCACGGTGCTCTTCACACGCAACGTCAACATCATGATCGGCGAGCTCGGCGGCGGGGACAGCGAGCGCGCGCGTGCGCTGGCGCGCACCATCGATCAATCGGGCGTCCGCGCCGCCGCCACTCCGGAGATCGTCTCGCTCGAGTGGTCGAAGTTCTGCGGCTGGGTGGGCCTCATGTCGCTCTCCGTGACGACGCGCGCGCTCACCTGGAAGCTCCTGGCCGATCCGGACTCGGCGCTGATCCTCGCCCGGCTCGTCCGGGAGATGGGCGTGCTCGCGCTCGCCCAGGGTATCCCTCTCAGCGACCGGTCGATCCTGCCGACCGCGACCCTGTGCTCGGGCTCCGAGAGCGAGGCGGTGGCGATCCTCCCGCCCGCTCGAGGTCAACGAGACTCTCGGCTACGCGCACGACAAGGCGCGCGAGCTCGCCCTCGAGCTGCCGCTGCTCGAGTGCTTCCGGCGGCTCATCGCGGCCATCGACCGCGCGCAGCGTGCCGGCGCGCCGGGCGCGGAGTCCCGCGCCTCGCCCGAGCGGGCCTAACTCCCGCCCGAGAGGCCGCGATATTCGAGCAGCGGGCCGATCTCGGGCGCGCGGCCGTAGAAGTTGCGAAACAGCAGCTGCGGATCCTCGGTGCGCCCGCGCGACAGCACCTGCGTGCGCAGGTACTCCCCGTTGGCGCGCGTCAGGCCGCCGTGGGTGTGAAACCACTGCCCGGTGTCGCGCGCCAGCACCTCGCTCCACAGGTACGCGTAATAGCCGGCCGAATAGCCGCTCTCGAAGATGTGCGAGAAGTAGGCCGAGTGATAGCGCGGCGGCACCGGAGCGTAGTCGAGCCCGCTATCCTTGAGTGCGGCGGCCTCGAACGCCGGCACGTCCGCCGCCGCGGGCGCCTGCGCGGCGCTGATCTGGTACCAGGCCTGGTCGAGGAGCGCCGCGGCCAGGTATTCGGTGGTGGCATAGCCCTGGTTGAACTTCTGCGCCGCCAGCACTTTCTCGAGCAGCTCCGGCGGCATCGGCTCGCCCGTCTGATAGTGGCGGGCGTAGTGCGCCACCACCTCCGGCTCGCGCGCCCACATCTCGTTGTACTGGGAGGGATACTCGACGAAGTCGCGCGGCACCGCGGTGCCGGAGAGCTTCGGGTAGCGCACGCTCGAGAGCATGCCGTGCAGCGCGTGCCCGAACTCGTGGAACATGGTCGTGACCTCGTCGAAGGTGAGCAGCACCGGCTGCCCCGGCTGCGGCTTGGGGATGTTCAGATGGTTCGCCACCACCGGCTTGTGGTGCAGCAGCTGCGACTGGTTCACGTAAGAAGCCATCCACGCGCCACCCTGCTTGTTGTCGCGTGCGAAGTAGTCGGCCAGGAACAGCGCGAGCGGCGCGCCGGCGGCGTCGAAGACCTCGAACACCCTGACGTCCGCCTGGTAGACGGGCAGGTCGCGGCGCTCCTTGAAGGAGAGTCCGTACAGCTGGTGCGCCGCGTAGAACACCCCGTCCTGCAGCACGCGATCGAGCTCGAAGTAAGGCGCGACGCGCGCCTGGTCGAAGTCGTAGCGCGCCTTGCGCACCTGTTGAGAGTAGAACGACCAGTCCCACGGCTGGAGCGCGAAGGACGGCGTGCCTGAGGCGGCGGCCTGTGCGTCGATCAGCTTCTGGATCTCGGCCGCTTCCGCGCGCGCGCGGGCGAGCGCCGACGGCGCCACCTGGCTGATCATGTCGCGCACCGCGGCGGGGTTGCCGGCGGACTCGTCCTCGAGCTGGTAGGCCGCGTGGTTCGGATAGCCGAGGAGCGAGGCGCGCTCGGCGCGCAGCTTCACCAGCTGTGCGATCACGGCGGTGTTGTCGCTCGACCCGCGCCGCGCGCGGCCGATCGACGCCTCGTAGATACGCTGCCGCAGGGCGCGATTCTTCAGCTGCGCGAGCAGCGGCTGATTGGTCGTGTTCTGCAGCGCAATGACCCACTTGCCGCCGAGGCCGCGCGCGGCCGCCGCCTGCGCCGCGGCGCCGATCTGCCCTTCCGACAGTCCGTCGAGGTCCCGGACGTCATCGACCACCACCGCGCCGTCGGCGGTTGCCTTGAGCACGTTGTGCTTGAAGCGCGTGGTGAGCGTGGAGATCTCGGTATTCAGGGCGCGCAGGCGCGTCTGGTCGGCGGGTTCGAGACGTGCGCCGGCGCGCACGAATTCGGTGTGGTAGCGCGTGAGCAGCTGCTGCGACTCGGAATCGAGGTGCGCTCCCGCGCGCTTGTTGTAGAGCGCTTCGACGCGCGTCCACAGCGCCGGATTGAGATGAATGGCGTCCTCCTGCGCGGTGAGCTTGGGCGCCATCTCGGTATCGATGTCCTGCAACTTCGGGTTCGTGTTGCAGGCATTGAGCCGCCCGAACGTGGCGTCCACCCGGCGCAGCAGCTGCCCGGCGCGCTCGAGCGCGATGAGGGTGTTCTCGAAGGTGGGCGGCTCGCGATTGTGGGCGATGCGCTCGACCTCCTTGAGCTGCTCGCGCATGCCGGCGTGGAAGGCCGGCAGGTAATCGCCGTCGTGGATCCGGTCGAAGGGCGGCAGCTCGTAGGGGAGCGTGCTCGGGCCTGCAAACGGGTTGTCGGCCTTCAGAGCGTTGTCGTTCATTGCGAAAGTCCCAGCGGTCGTTGGTGCGGCCCCGTCGCCCGCCGCGGCGGCGGACATCGAGAAGACGGCGGCGAGGACGCCCGAGTACACGACTCTCATCGTGGTGCCCTTGAGGTTTGCGCCGCGGCCCCAGCTTGGGTCCGGGCCAACGGCAGAGCCGAATGGTATCCTTCCCGCCCCATCAATGCGCAGCCCCCCGGCCTCGCCTGCCTTCGAGGCGCGGTCAGCGGGGTAGTTTCGCTCACGCCCCACATGAGCATCAGCCAGGACCAGGTCGTCAGCATCCATTACACGCTGCGGGACGAGGCAGGGAAGATCATCGACAGTTCCCCTGCGGGCGAGCCTCTGGCGTATCTGCACGGCCACGGCAATCTCGTGCCCGGTCTTGAGCGTGAGCTGGCCGGCCGTAGCGTCGGGGACAAGCTCACCGTGACGCTCTCGCCCGCCGACGGTTATGGCGAGCACGACTCGAAGCTGGTTCGGCAGGTGCCGCGCCGTGCGCTGAAGGGAGTCGGGAACGTCCGGGTAGGAATGCGGCTCTCGGCTTCGAGCGGTCGCAGCGACCGTACTGTCACCGTCACCCGAATCGCGGCCGACCTGGTCACCGTCGATGGCAACCATCCGCTCGCCGGCAAGAAGCTGCACTTCGAAGTCGAAGTGGCCGGGGTGCGGGCCGCGACCGAGACCGAGCTCTCACACGGACACGTGCACGGGCCCGACGGCCACGATCACTGAGCGAGAGCCGCGCTTGCCTCCTCCGCGGCTGCCCGCTGCGCGAACACCTCTGCCATCGCATCGACGCGCCGGAGATAGGCGCGCGGATCGTGATCGCCGCAGCGCTGCCCCTCGCCGAAGTGCAAGCCCTGGCGCGCATAGGCGGCTCCGGCGCCCGCGCCGCACAGATGCACGACCGCGGCCAGATGCCGCTGCTGCACGGCGCTGATGCGGCTGATCCCGGAGCGCGCCAGGATCCCGGTGACCTTCAGGTCAAGATACGCCGCGGTCAGCTCGACGGCATCGGCCGGCAGTACGCGCGAGTAGAGCGCGTTGAACCAACAGGCGTGCCAGTCGTTCCACGCACCCTCGCGCACCACCTCGTGAGCGTGGATGCAATAGTGGCGCGCCTCGGCAAAGGTGGCCTCACCGGAAAAAACAGCTCCGCGGGCTTGCGGACGACCTGGTAGAGAGCGTTCAGCGACAGCGCCAGGATCGCAGCGAACGCGACGCCGAGACCGACGCGCAGCGCGAGCGGCGCGCGTCTGAGCCGGCGCAGCCAGCGCCGCCGGAGCGCCCGGGGCGGCCACAGGCGCAGCCGCCGCGCCCGCCGCTTGAAGCGCCTGGCGCCTGCGCCGAAGGAGGCTCGTGAGGCCACCCGCGGCATCATCCGCTCCGCCGTGCAAGCGCAGGCAGCCGTGCACTAACATGCAGCGCACGGAGGGGTGAAGAGCGGGGGTTGCACGTGGCGCGCGATGCGGTGGAAGTCGAAACAGGCCGCGATCCGACGGGAGCGGTGCTCTGGCTCCATGGCCTCGGCGCTGACGGCCACGACTTCGAGCCGCTGGTGCCGGAGCTCGTGCGGGCGGGCGAGCGCGCGCTACGCTTCGTGTTCCCGCACGCGCCGATCCGGCCCGTGACGCTCAACGGGGGATTCGCGATGCGCGCCTGGTACGACATCGTCTCGCTCGATCGCCGCGGACCGGAGGACGAGGCCGGGATTCGCGCCTCACAGGCGACGGTCGAGGCGCTGATCCGTCGTGAGAACGAGCGCGGCATCGCAAGCGAGCGCATCGTGCTGGCGGGATTCTCCCAGGGCGGCGCCATGGCTGTGTTCGTCGGGGTCCGCTACCCGGAGAAGCTGGCCGGCATCATGGGCCTGTCGTGTTACATGCTGCGGGCGGCGCAGCTCGCGGCCGAGCGCCACGCGGCCAATCGGTCGACCCCCGTGTTCCTCGCGCACGGCAGGGAGGATCCCGTGGTCCTGCCGGCCCTCGGCGAGGAGGCTCGTCGTCTGCTGGAAGGCGCGGGCTACGCAGTCGAATGGCATACCTACAACATGCCACACTCGGTGTGCCCTCAGGAGGTCGCCGACGTCGCCGCCTGGCTGCGCCGCGTCGTCTAGGGAGGAGTCGCGCCGCGGCGGCCTCCCCTCAAGGCCGCCGGAGCGCATCCATCAGTGGTCGGCGCTACTGGCCTTCGTGCTTTTGCTTGCCGTCCTCGTGGCCCTTCGCGTCTTTCTTGTTGTCGGGCTTCCCGGGCTTAGCACTCTCGGTGTGCGCCGGGGCGCCCTTCGGGGCTGCCGCGTTCTTCGGCGGCACCGCGGTTCCGGCGGCCGCGGGCGTCTTCTGCGCCGCGGGCTTCATCGCCTTGGACGGAGCCTGCATTGGTTGCGCGCTGCCGGCCGGGGTGCCGCCCCGCACGACCCGCGCGTCAGGTCCCTGAATCGGTGCAGCCACGGGGCGCGCCGCCACGGGTTGAGGCCGCGCGCCGGGAGCCGGGGTGCCCTCGCGCCCTGGCGGCGGTCCCTCGCGCGTCAGCATCGGGCGCCCCTCGGGCCCGTTGGCGGGATGACCCTGAGCGGGTGTCATGGGCGCGTGTCCCGTCACGTACGGCATGACGTGACGGACGTTCACGGGCTCCGGCGCCCGTGCCTGGACCACCGCCGGACGCGCCGCGGCCAGATGCGGCGCCGCGGGCACCGTGGAGTTGAAGGCGCGGCCGCTCGCCGTGGCGGCAGGCGGCGCCACGATGGTCACGTTGGTCACGTTGGTGACATTCGTGACGTTGCTGATGTTGGTGTTGGTGTTGCGAATGTTGGTGACGTTGGTCGTCACGCGCATGCCCACGGCCACTACCGGCGGCGCGCTCGTCACGACCGCGGGGGCGGTGCCGACGGGGGCCGGGACGATGATGCCGACGCGTGATCCGGGCGGGGCCGGCACGAAGCAGCCCTCGGGACCGATCGGGCGAGGTCCGGCGATCACGCCGACGGCGGGGGTCTCGACGACCAGCCGCAGTCCGCGCGGAGGCGCCACGAAGGCCACACCGGGCGCCGACCAGTATCCGCTGATGAAGATCACCTGACCGCTGCGGTGCTCGTAGTAGGGGTGGACCCAGACGTAGCTCGGGCGCGGCGGCTCCATCCAGTGTCCGTGCGCCCACGCCCAGTTACCCTGCCACACCCAGTAGCCGCCCACCCACACCGAGTATGGGAAGGGCGCGGGCGGGGGGACCTCGACGAGCATTGGAGGCGGCGCCCAGCCGATCGCGATCGGCGCGGGCTCGGCCAGCGGGGGCTCCTCGTAGACGCTCACGACCGCGGGCGCGGGCGCCGGCGCCGGCTCGACCACCGCCGGCTGCATCACCTCACGCGGTGGGGCCTCGATGACGCAGCCCGCGACGAGCAACGCCAGACAAAACAGGCTGATACGCATGGATCGACTCCTCCCACAAAGCGATCCAACAAGCGATCGGACCGCGTCTTTACATATCCCTGACCCTAGCGATCAAGGATGACAGGAATCGGCGGGCGATTCCGTGGACTGACTCAGGAAAATGCGAGCCGGATGCGCGCTTGGCCCATCAATGTCCGCGTTCGCGCTGCTCGCGCTCGGCGGCCGTGTGTTGGGCTCCCGGGTGCTGGGCTCCTGGGTGCTGGGCTCCCGGTGGCGGAGCGGCCTGGGGCGCGCGCCCACCGCCGGCATGCATTGCCGGCGCTCGCGCCTGAGGATAGCTCGGCATTGTGGGCCGGGCCGCCTGGTGGACAGGCGGCCTGGGCTCGCCAGGCCGCAGTGCCTGAGGAGGCCGATCGGTGCGTGGGCCGCCACTGCGCTCGGCGAGCGCCGGCCGCTGCGTCTGCCGCGGCCGATCCGTCCTCTGGCCCGCCGGGCTCGCGCCGCGCGCCGCGATCACGCCGTGTCCGGAAAACACCGCCGGCCGTGGAGTAGCGGCGATGGCGGGCCGCCCGCCGTTCACCGAGGCGCGCAGCGACGTGTCGGAGCGCGCCATCTGCTCGTGCTGCCGCTGCAGCGCAGTGACGCCGATGTGACGCTCGTGCTCGACCGCCATCTCCGCCGCGGTCGGACGCACCGCCACGCCGCCGGCGCCGCCGTGGAAGCTGACGCGACTCACCCCCGGCTCGTTGACGACCGTGTGGTTGTAGACGTTCGTAATGTTGGTGACGTTGACGTTGGTGACGGAGCGGTTGTAGTAGAACTCGTTTCCGCGCCAGTAGCCGCCCTCAAAGCCGCGGCCGAAATAGCCGAAGCCGTAGTTGATGCCGCCGTAGAAACCGACGTGCGGACCCCAATAGCCCGCGTGCCAGAGATAGAAACCGTCGCTCCAGCCCCAGTATCCCGGCGTCCAGAGGAACCCCACCGCCGGCGCCAACTCCCAGGTTCCGGGCACCCAGTAGTACTGGTCGTCGTCCCACGCCCAGTACCCGGGGATCCAGATGTAGCCGGGCGCCGGACAAGGCGGCTGCACGTACACCGGGAGCGCGGGAGGTGCGATGCCGACCGATACGCCGACGAAGACGGCGGCGTTGGACGCCACCGGGAGCGCTGCGAGCGAGAGCGCTGCGATGAGACC
>WNGC01003929.1_pt1 | contig 12251 bp, 12 predicted proteins | sample 5400051 | NCBI WGS metagenome assembly WNGC01 (sample SAMN13153368, study PRJNA577476) | soil metagenome | isolation source: 20 cm soil or saprolite under grassland replicate 2 | place: USA:California | collected 2016-06-15 | reverse complement strand
CACCCGCTCGAAGTGATGCGCGAGCCGCTCCACCTTCTCCGTCACCCGGGTCCGCAACGCCTCGCTGACCGCGACGTTTCGGCCGGCCACGATGATATTCATCGTCTCCTCCAGGGCGCCCCGCGGCGGATCGTCACAGGTGCCACCGCTGCCGCAGCTGCGCCAGGCCTCCGGTGTGCTCGAGCTCGCGGATCGCAGCGGAGATGAAGGCCAGGAGATCCGGCCCATCGGGCCGCACCCCCACGACCAGGGGAACCTCCGCCCACGGTCCCCCCGATATCCTGAGGCCGCGGTGGGTCCGTGCGTAGTCCAGGATCACGGGCAGGTCGGCCACGGCGGCCTGGACCTCCCCCCGCGACACGGCCGCCAGGGCCGCCGCGGGAAGGTACGCCGTGAGGATCGGGCCGGCGCCCATCTGCTCGGCCAGCGTCTCGGCGGGGCTCTTCCCCTGCACCGCCACGCGGACATTGCGCAGCGGGTCGTCGCGGACCGGCGCCTCGTTTCCCCCCCAGAGTATGCCCTGACTCATCGTGTAGTAGGACTCGGAGGCCGGCCCCGGCACCTCCTCCTTCCGCATCGCGCTGATGATGAGATCCGCGCCGGAAAATCCCGTGCGCAGGAGGACCCGGGGTGTGTCCTGCACCTCCAGGCGCACGCCCAGCGAGGCCGCCAGCAGCCCGGCCAGATCGATCTCGAACCCGCGGGGCGCCGCGCCCTCTCGAAACGCCAGCGGAGGATCGGAGAGATCCGAGGCCACGCGCAGCACACCCGTCTGCACGATCGCGGCCACCGACGGACCGAGCACGCCGGGGTGGGGCGGCGGCGGCAGCGGCGGGCCCAGCGCCGCGGGTCCGCAGGCGGCGAGGCCGAGGGCGACCAGCCCGGCGAGCGCGGCGGGGCGGCCCACAGCGGGCCGGAACATGATGGGGGACAAGCGGGACCGGGCCTTAGCCCACACTCTGCTGCGCGCGGATCTCGCGGAAGCAGTCCTGGCAATAGACGGGGCGATCCTCCCGAGGACGAAACGGCACCTGGGTGTTCGCCCCGCACTTCGCGCAGACGGCGTCGAACATCTCGCGCGGCAGCCCGGGGGCGCCCTCGCGTGACCGCTTCCGCGCGTCCCGGCAATCTTTGCACCGCAGCGGCTCGTTCGTGAACCCCTTCTTCTGGTAGAACTCCTGCTCGCCGGCGGTGAACACGAACTCCTTTCCGCAGTCGAGGCAATGCAGGGTCTTGTCGACGAACGGCATGCGACATTCCCCCAACGATCATCTCGGCGCGGTATCGCGCACCAGCTTTCCCTTGATTATACGATCCCGTCTTTCGGGGTGACAAGGCCGCTCCAAGCCCTCATCGAGACCGTGCGGGGTCGCGGACGATTCCACGGCCGGAGCGAAGGGATGCGCGCGGGGATCGCCGAACCGATGTACGCAAGGGGGGAGGCTCGTGATGCGACACCTGGCACGATGGCGGCCGGCACTTGCCGGTCTCCTGACCGCGGCGTGGCTCTCCGTCGGGATACCGCAGCAGATGCCCACCGCGTTCGGCCAGCCAGAGTACGTCCTCTACTACAGCCTTGACCTTCCCCTTTCGATCCCGGGGCTGACGCTGACGGATCAGGGCACCCGGCGCACCTACGTGGGCACGCTCCGGGGCAGCCTGGGCGGGCTCCCTTTGTCGGAAGGGAGTTATACTTACGCGAACGGGGCGAGCCAGCGGGCCGGCGGTGGGACGTTCACGATGGCCACCAAGGCCGGCCCGATCCGGGCCGGCCAGATTCTCATGACGAGCGACGGCAAGCAGACCACGCTCCTCTTCTTCGGGACGTATCTCGGGACGCGCCTGTCGTTTGCGCTCACCGGCAGCGGGGATCAGTTCGGCGGCGCCGGAGTGGTCGCCACCGGCCTGGCGGAAACCACGTTCCAATCGCACGAGCAGTACGTCGCCGCGATCCGGGAGGCCACCGCCGGGCTCCCGCAGGCCGCCCGCGACGAGCTCCTGACGGCGGCCGACCGGAACCCGAGATTGGTGCGCGACTACCAGCAAAAGAGCTCGTCGCACTGACGAGGACGAAGCCGCGCCGAGCGCCAAACAGAGCGACGATGACCAGGCGGTTTCTCACCCCCCAGGAAGTCGCCGCGCTGCTGCGCGTGTCGCCGGCGGCGATCCGCCGGCTGCTGCAGCGCGGCGTGCTCCCGGCCGTCCGGGTCGGCCGCGCCTGGCGCGTGGAAGAAGCGGAGCTTCAACGCTGGCTCCGCCGGCACTCGCCGGCGATGCGCGCCGATGGACGGGGCGAGCCGTGCCTCTGCGGATGCGGCGAGCCGACGATCACCCGGGGCGCCCGGTTCCGCCCCGGCCACGACGGCAAGGTGATTCACAAGCTGATGACGTCGGATGGGCTGACCTTCGATGCCGCGCGCAAAGCGGTTCGCCAGATTCAACGACCGCGCGTGCAGGAGCGGTTGTTCTGATGAACGGCCGTGAGTCGCGCCCGAGGCTGTCGCGGGATTGCACTTTGCGAGGACGTCACCTAAAATGAGGACATGGAACAGCGTCCGGTAGTCGAGTTGCGGCGCGCCTTCGGCGGCCGGGTTCATGAAGCCCGGCAGGCCGCGGGCATCAGCCAGGCGCAACTGGCCAAGCGGCTCGGGCTCCGCAGCGGCGTCGCGGTGGGGGACTGGGAGCGCGGCAAGGCCCTGCCAAAGTTCGAGACGTTCATGCGGCTGTGCGAGGCGCTCAATCAATCGCCCGCCTACTTCATCGAAGGGTACCGGGAGCGGCCCGCGAAGGGGCGCATCGAATCGACCCAGGACGCCGTGGACGCGCTCGAGGCGAAATCGGTCCAGCGCCACCTCGAGCTCATCCACCGCCTCGAGCACCTTCCGGTCGAGATCGGCCGCAGCATCGCGCCGGAAGAGCTCCGCACGGCGTTGGAGCGGATGCGGGTCGAAGACCTCGCCGCCACGGTGGAAACCCGCCTGGTCGCCGGTTCGCCGCGCCACGGCGGGCGCGAAGAGAGCGCGTCGGTCGCGCAGGAAGCGTTTCGCCAGGGGTGGGAAGCGGCGCACGAGGCCATCCGCAAGTGGCTGAGCCAGCGGGCCAGGGCGGTGTGACGGTTTCCCGACTCTTCGTCTACGGGACGTTGAAAGACGACGCGGTGGTCCAGGGGCTCCTGGGCCACCGACTGTTTGGGCGCCCGGCGGTCCTCAAGGGCTACCGTCGCGCATCTGATCCCTCGATCGGGTATCCGGTGATCTACCCCGAAGACGGCGCCCGCGTGGCCGGCAAAGTGCTCGACGGCATCGACGCGCGCGCGCTCCAGATCCTGGACGCCTACGAAGGAGACCGCTACCGGCGGATCGTCGTCGGGGTCGACACGATCGAGGGCCGCACCCTCGATGCCTACGTCTACGTCCCGGCCGCCGGCGCTCCGGGGCGTCCGCTTAGCGCTCCCCCGCGAGGCTGACGTCAGTCCGAAAGGGACGGATCCTGACTGGAACCGCCGTCGTTGCTCGAGCCGCCGCTCTGATTGGTGCTCCCGTCGTCACTCGGCGCGGAATTGCCGTCGTCGGTCGAGGTCGAATAGTCGCCCCCGCCGCCGCAGTCGGCCGGCATGAGTTCGTGCGGCAACATGCGGCCGCCGCTCGTGGCCATCGAAGCGGAATCGCCGGGCATGGCGCCGTTGACCGCTGCCCCGGCCATCACGGGCCGAATGCTGAGCAGGGTCGCGGCGACAACGATCCCCAGCGCCACGATCGCCTTCGTCACGTTCATCCTCACCACCGCCTCATTTCGTCCATACCCCGCGGCCGTTTTCCTTGGGGCGGATACGACATCGTCCCTCACCTTATTGATGCCCGCGTCCCGGAACGGCCGGACTCATCCGATTGGAGGTTCTGCCAGAACATTCGATACGTCAAACTCATCCGTTCGGTGGATCCGAGGGGCCTACGTTTTGGCCTGAGGCGCGTAGCGGGCGATTGCCTGGGTCATCCGGCGGAGGGCCTCGCTGATCGCCTCGATCGAGTTGGCGTAACTCAGGCGCAGGTATCCCTGCCCGTGGGCCCCGAAGGCGGTCCCGGCGAGCACGGCCACGCCCGCCTCGCGGAGCAGGTAATCTTGTAAATGCCCGGCATCCGAATCGATCTTGCGGATGTTCGGGAACGCGTAGAACGCGCCCGGGGGCCGCAGGCACGTCACGCCCGGCAGCGCGTTGAGCCCGGTGACGATGACGTCGCGGCGGCGGCGGAACTCCGCGACCATCCGCGCGACGCCGTCCTGGGGACCCCGCAGGGCGGCGATCCCGGCCATCTGCGTGAACGCCGCGGTGCAGGAGTTGGAGTTCACCATCAGCTGCGTGATGCGCGCGGCGAGACCGGCCTGCATCACGCCGTACCCGAGACGCCACCCGGTCATCGCATAGGTCTTGCTGAAGCCGTCCAGGATCACCGTCTGCGCCCGCGCCTCTGGAATGCTGGCCAGACTGGCAAACGTCCCGTCATAGAGGATCCGTCCGTAGATCTCATCCGCGAGAACGGTGACCGGCCGGCCCCGCACGATCTCGGCCACCGCCTCCATGTCGCGGCGTGACAGGACGCTGGCGGCGGGATTGTGCGGGGAGTTCAGGATGATCAGCTTCGTGCGCGGGGTGAGGAGCGCGCGCAGCTCCTCCGGGTCGGCCCGAAACTGCCGCTCCTCGCGCAGCACCCAGGGGACGGGCCGGGCTCCCACAAACCGCGCCACCGATTCGTAAATCGGAAAGCCCGGGTCGGGGTAGATCACCTCGTCGCCCGGATTCACCAGGGCCAGCACCAGGAAGAACATGACGGGCTTGGCGCCGGGGGTAATGACGACTTCGTCCGGCGCCACGGTGATCCCCCGGAGGGCGCCCACGTGCTCGGCGATGGCCTCGCGCGCCTCGAGCAGGCCGGCGGCGGGCGTGTAATGGGTGTACCCATCGCGCAAGGCCCGGACGGCGGCCTCCTTGATGTGCTCCGGGGTGTCGAAGTCGGGTTCGCCGATCTCCAGATGGATGATCGAGCGCCCGGCGGCCTCGAGGGCCTTCGCCCGGGCGAGCACCTCAAACGCGGTCTCCGTGCCGAGAACGCCCATCCGATCGGCCAGCCGCAACTCGCCGGCCTGCGGTGCCTTATCCACGACGCTCCCTCCCTACCGCGCTTCGGTCCGGCCGACGATCCGGGTGCCTGCCCGGCCGTCCATGGCCCGGCCCAGCCACTCCGGCGACGTGATGATGACGTCCCGGCCGCCGTGCTCGAGAAACTCGACGGCGGCCCGGATCTTGGGTCCCATGCTGCCGGGAGGAAACTGCCCGGCGTCCAGGTACCGCCTCGCCTCTTCCACCGTCAGCAGGTCCAGCTCGCGCTGCTGCGGCGTGCCGTAATTGAGCGCGACCTTGGGGACCGAGGTCGAGATGACCAGCCGCTCCGCGCCGAGGTCCCGCGCCAGGAGGCTGGCGACCAGGTCCTTGTCGACGACCGCCTCCACCCCGCGGAAAGATCCGTCCGCGCCGCGCGTCACAGGGATCCCGCCCCCGCCCGCCGCGACCACGACGAACCCGCGGTGGACCAGAGCGCGGATCGCGCGAAGCTCCACGATCCCCAGCGGCTGGGGCGACGGCACCACCCGCCGCCACGACCCCGCATCCTCGGCGACGTTCCATCCCCGCTCCCGCGCCAGCCGCTGCGCTTCCGCCGCCGGATACCCCAGGCCGACAAACTTCGTCGGATGATCCAGCGCGGGATCGTGGCCGTCGACCACCACTCGGGTCACGATGGCGACGACCGCCTTGCCGATCCCGCGGCGGCGGAACTCCTCGGCGAAGGCCTGCTGGATCAGGTACCCGATCGCCCCCTGCGTCTCGGCCCCGAGGACGTCGAGTGGAGCGGGCGGCACCGCTTGGCCGGCCAGTTCATTGCGCAGCAAGTTGAGCCCCACCTGCGGGCCGTTCCCGTGGGTCAGCACAATCCCCCAGCCGCCGGTCACAAACCCGGCCACGTGCGCGGCCGTCTCGCGCAGCGCGGCCTGCTGGCCCTCCACATCCAGACGGCCGTTCCGGACCAGGGAGTTGCCGCCGATGGCGACCACCGCGATCGCCCCTCCTCCCTTGGCGGGGACCGGCCGAGCGCTGGCGTTCATCGGTGCCCAAGGCCCGTGGGCGCTACGTGCCCTCCTGCCAGGATCTGAGATACTGCGCCTGCTGCTCGGTCAAGGTATCGATCCGTACGCCTTCGGCGCTGAGCTTGAGGGCCGCCACCTGCTGGTCGATCTCGGGGGGGACCGTGTAGACGTCCGGCGACAGCGACCGGCCGCGGCGGGCCAGGTACTCCAGGGACAGCGCCTGGTTGGCAAAGCTCATGTCCATGACCGCGGCGGGATGCCCCTCCGCGGCGGCGAGATTGAGGAGCCGCCCGTCCGCCAGCACGTAGATCCGGCGGCCGTCCGGCAATCGGAATTCCTCCACGTGCTCCCGGACGGGCCTCCGCTCCACGGCGAGGTCGGCCAGCGCCGGGAGATCGATCTCGACGTTGAAGTGGCCGGAGTTTCCCACGATGGCGCGGTCCTTCATGATCTCGAAATGCTCCCGCCGGATGACCGCGGTGTTCCCCGTGACCGTCAGGAGCACGTCCGAGATCCGCACGGCCTCCGGCATCGGCATGACCCGGTAGCCGTCCATGTGCGCCTCGAGAGCCCGGAGGGGATCCACCTCGGTAACCACCACCTGCGCGCCCATCCCATTCGCGCGCATCGCCAGGCCGCGCCCGCAGTTCCCGTACCCCGCCACGGTGACGGTTCGGCCGGCGATGAGCAGATTGGTCGCCCGGATCAGGCCGTCGAGCGTGGACTGTCCCGTCCCGTACCGGTTGTCGAAGAGATGCTTGGTATTGGCATCGTTGACGGCCACGATCGGATAGCGCAGCGCGCCGGCGCGCGCCATGCTCCGCAGCCGGATCACCCCCGTCGTGGTCTCCTCGGTCCCCGCGACCACGTCCCCCAACAGGTCCGTCCGCTTGCTGTGGAGGACGGACACCAGGTCCGCGCCGTCGTCCATCGTCACGTTCGGGCGGGTATCGAGCGCCTGGTCGATGTGCCGGTAGTAGGTCTCCCGATCCTCTCCCCGGCGCGCGAACACCGGCAGATGAATGTGCTCGACCAGCGCGGCGGCGACGTCGTCCTGCGTGGAGAGCGGGTTGCTGGCGCAGAGCGCGAGGGAGGCGCCGCCCGTCTGCAGCGTGCGCATCAGGTTCGCCGTCTCGGTGGTGACGTGGAGGCAGGCGGCGACCCGCAGCCCGGCGAGCGGACGTTCGCGGGCAAAGCGTTCACGAATGAGGCGGAGCACCGGCATCTCCCCGTCGGCCCAGAGGATGCGCTGCCACCCTTGTGGCACGAGCTTCATATCCTGCACGTCCGATTGCACAATGAGCTCCTTTCTTCTCCGGCGGGCTGTCCCTTACGCTCCGCGTCCCTTGCTTCTACGCCTTCGCCCGGGCTCCCTGGCCTGCCCGCGGATCACCGGCGGCCGCCCGCGAGCCGCACCGCTTCCGGCCGTTCACGCAGCCGGACCATCGCGATCGCCCCCAGCGCGGGCCCCACGGCAAGCATGCCGAAGGCTTGGGACCAGTGCGCTCCCCTGACGACCGCGGGCACGATCTGGATGCTGATCGCCGTCAGCAGGAAGCCCACGGCGGTCTGGAGCGCCAGCGCGCTGCCGACCCGGTTCGGCTCCGCGAGTTCGCTGATCGCCGCCGAAAATTGAGCCGAGTCCGCGATGACGCTGATCCCCCAGGCGGCCGCCACGGTCACCACGAGCGCCGGAGACTTCCCGAACAGCAGCCCGGTCACCACGGCGCAGCTGCCACTGATCGCCATCGCGGCGGCCGTGATCACCGTCCGCCCGAGGCGATCCGCCAGCAGCCCTGCGGCGACGCAGCCGGGGGCGCCGGCGCCGATCACCGCGGCGGCCCAGAGGCTCGCCCACCGGCCGGCCGCTTCGCCGCCCGCGGCGTCCGACGCCTGAACGCTCGCCAGAAGAAAGGCCGGGATCCACGTCCACATTGCGTATAGTTCCCACATGTGCCCGAAATAACCCAGGTTGGCCAGCCGCAGGGCCGGATCCCGCAGGGACCGCAGGGCCCAGTCCAGATCGAGGCGTGTGGGGAGAGCCTGATAGGGGCCGTCTCGCACGAACCACGCGACGATCGCGGCCGAGGCCACCGCCCCCAGGCTCGTCGCCGCGATCACGCGCGGCCAGGAGAACAGTCCGGCCAGGCCGATCCCGGCCACGAGGTGGGGGAATGCCGCGCCGAGCGTGAGCGCGCCCACCAGGATCCCGATGGCCAGTCCCCGATCTTGGAGAAACCAGCCGGTCATCAGTTTCATCCCGGTGGGATAGACGCCCGCGAGGAAGACGCCCAAGAGAAACCGGAGCGGAAGGGCCAGGCGGAGGTCTCCGCCCGTGCCGATCAGCAGACCATTCACGGCGGCCGCGACCAGCGCGCTGGCCACGAACACCGCGCGCGTGGGGAGGATGTCGGCGATCCCGCTCACCGCGGACACCAGCGCGCCGGCCACGAAGCCGACCTGCACCGCGACCGTCAGCAGGGCGACCGCGGCGGGAGCAAGATGCCAGTCGCGGGCCAGCGACGTCGCGACCGCGGCCGCGCTGAACCACGTGCTCATCGCGCCGATCTGCGCCGCGGCGATCAACCCGAGGGCCGCGCGGCGGGCCGCGGGTGCGACCTGGGGAATCCCGCTCATGGCGGTGTCGCGGCGAAGCGCGCGTCCGATCTGCAACCGGCGGGCGGATCCCACCGGGCGACGGATCCCCACAGACGCCCGCTGCCGCCGCGTCCTCGCCTCCGGCTCGCCGGGGGTGAGCACGCACTCGACGCCGTGGGCGGGCGGAACCGCGCGAAGACGGGTGACGAGCCCCCGCGCTACCGCCTTAGCCTCCTCCGCAGGGCGAAAGGCGCCGACGTGAATCGCGAAGAGCAGCGCCCCGGAGCGCCGAAACACGTCTTCCGCGGTCCCCGCCCCCTCGTGCTGGTCGGCTCCCGTGAGCGCCTGCCCAAACAGTTCGGCCATCACCGACAGGGCGTAGCCCTTGTGCCCGCCAAACGGCAGGAGCGCGCCCTCGTTGAAGAACTCAGCCGGGTCCGTGCTCGGCCTGCCGTCCCGGTCGAGCATGATGCCGGGAGGCAGGGACGTGCCGGCATCGCGGGCGACCATGATCTTCCCGACGGCGATGGCCGTCGTGGCATAGTCGAGGACGACCGGGTGCTCACCCTCGACCGGGAATCCGGCGGCGATGGGATTGGTCCCCAGCGCGGCGCGGCTTCCGCCGTGCGGGACCGCGGGCCGGTGCCCCAGCCCGCCCACCCACACCATGGCCGCGCAGTCCTCCGCCGCCGCGCGCTCGACATACGCGCCCACGCGCCCGAGATGGTTGCACCGGACCAGCCCGACCGCCACGCCGGCAGGCCGCCCGAACCCCCACGCGCCGCTCACCAGCGCGGTCGGGCCCCGCTCCGCCTGGATCCGCGGCTGAGCGGCCGGGCGGACCTGGCCTCTGCGGACCCGGTCGACGTACTGGGGGATCCGCAGCACGCCGTGCGAGTCGTGCCCCCTGAGGTTGGCCTCGACAAGGGCCGAGGCCACGATCCGCGCCGTCTCCGCAGGCGCGCCGGCGGCCTCGAGGATCCGCGCCCCCAGTCCCTGCAACGGCTCCGCTCGAAACCGAACCGTGTCCATGGATGCCCCCACCCCCTTCACACCCCAGGTTCGCCGACCGCCGTTCGCGGGCCTTTCCTCTGGTCTACTCCACGCTTCGATTGGCCTTCGGCGCACTCGGAGATGGGAGCACAGACGGGGGTCGATCCCGCGGCGAACACCGCGGGGCGCGGTCGCGCCACACCGGCGCCTGCGCTGCCGGGTGGCGTGACCCTACCGGTCTTTCCAGGACATCAACGGGTTGAAAGGTGCCTTACTGGTCCTTCCAGGAATTCAGCATGCTGAAGGTGGTGGGCAGGTACAGTTTTGAGAGGCCGGTGGTATCGTTGTGATAGATGGTATTGCTGCTGAAGGTCATCCCCTTGGCCACAAAGGCCCCCGTGGACTCGGCCTGGTTATCATCAAGTGTCACCGCGCCATTCGGGATGATGTAGGTGCCGGACTCGGCCACGTTCCCGAAGTACGCCGCGGTGGCGTTAGTCGATTTCACGTACACCGTCAGCTGAGTGGCAGGGACCAGAGTGGCCGTGGTCTGGTTATCCACGCCGTAGACCGCGCCGATATGGTCCCTCCAGTTGTTGCTGGTCGCGTGTGACCCGTTCAAGGTGATGCTCTGGCCGCTCGCGGCACCGACGAGCAGGTTGACGTTCCCGGCGCCATTGATGACCAACCGCCCGCACTTGCCCATGGTGAGCGTGCTCATGCTCACGGTTGTGGTCGTGCCGGCCGCCCCGGTGTTGATCTGAAAATCGGTGTACCAAGGCGAGCCGGGGCAGAGGCCATCGGCCAAGGTGACCGCACCGTAGTTTCCCCCTGTCGATGGGACGATGAAAACGCCGCCGGACGCCACGGACACGGCACTCCCCGCAGCCGGGAACGTCGGCATCGTCGGGGCGGTGCAGAGGGTTCCGGATACGTTCTGGGTGGAGCCGCCTGCGATCGAGCACCCCGTAGTGCAGGAGACGGTCGAATTCGACGTGACCTTTCCTGTGAAGCCCGTGCCTCCAAGAACGCTGACCGGCCCACTCATGGTCACGGCGCCGTTGGCGGCAATGTCAGCATATATCTTGATTGAATCCGGGCTCGTTGGAGTGCTCGTAACCGTGCTCAGGGAACAAAGCGAAGACACGGTCCCGGCTCCCGACACGCCCATGACGACCGCGACGATCGTCCGGCTGGGGCCGCTGACCGGCAGCGAGCCCGTGGAGATGACCCGCCGGTACTCTGGGTGTGCGGACGATGCGCACGGAGGGGTCCAGTTGTTGACGGACGTGGTGTCGACGCAGTTCACGATGATCGTGGCGGTGCCGAGCGTCGTGGAGCCATTGGTAATGGCGCGCGTTTCCCCCGCGTAGGTGGTTGCATTGGCGACCTGCAGCTTGCCGATCCCATAGTGCACACCCGCGCTGGCGATGTTGAAGACCTGGTCGGCCTCCAGCTCTTCCACCCCTCCGCCCACGTCGGCGCCGATGACCTGCATGGCGCTGACCGTGATCGCCCCGACCAGAATCATCGCCATGAGGACAAACATCATCGTGGCCCCGGACGCCGAGGCCGGCAGTCGGCCCCGCTGTCCTCATCCGTCCGTATCAAGAATGCCCGCTTTCGAACCAAGTAGGACTCGTCCGTTCTGTGGGTTTTGCCCCAACCCTTCGAGAGGGCGAACTCATCCGTTCGGTGGAGTGTTCCCGGCTCGAGCAGCGGGTGGAGCGCATAGGCGTGGCAGGATCGAGGGAAGATTGGGACCGAGGTTCCTGAACTGTGGTGCAGGCTTTGCCGAGATCCTACTCGATGAAGTCCTTGAGCTCGCTGTCTCTAGTAGTTCTCATTGAAGTCGACCCATTTGGGTCCTGTTACCGAGTCGTTGTTTGCGTAGGGTTCGGGCTCCCACAGCCTCACGTAGCGATTGAGGTAGATCTCCGTCTGCTTCCCGTACTTCCCCTCGGTGCTTTTCACGGTCAGCGAAATGCTGATGATCTGGATCGACCGAATGGGCCCCGCCGGCGGGTAGGTGCTGGTGCTGAAGGGAGGCGTCTGGACAGCCCCGCTCCCGTCGTAGTAGGTGAACGTCAGGGCCGTCACATTGACCTTCGGATTCGAGAGCCGCGTCGAGTGCGCGGCGACGCTCGTGGCCCCCACGCATGTCTGGTTGTATTCCATGATCACCTGGTTCCCTGTTCCGGCATCGGTCGCCAGATAATACCCGATGGTCACCACGTTGCTCCCGGGGGTCGTTCCAGTGACATAGGGAATCTCTCCGCTGATGTACACGCTGTTCGCCGTCGGAAGCAGGAGGACATCCTGAGCGACCACCCTGTCGTGGCAGCGGGCCTGGTAGCCCGCCTGGTTGTACGGGGAGACCTCTCCCGGGAGGACGTTGAAGCCGGCCTGCCGCAGCCGCTCGGCCATCCAGGCCAGCGTGATCCGGGCCGATTGCGTTTCGGCCGACCAGCTGGCGGAGATCATCTTGCTCTGCACGGCCGCCCCCATCAGGATGGCGATGG
>WNGC01002076.1_pt1 | contig 12251 bp, 8 predicted proteins | sample 5400051 | NCBI WGS metagenome assembly WNGC01 (sample SAMN13153368, study PRJNA577476) | soil metagenome | isolation source: 20 cm soil or saprolite under grassland replicate 2 | place: USA:California | collected 2016-06-15 | reverse complement strand
CCGGGAAATAGTCTGTCTCGCGATGCAACAACAGAAGACACGCTTGCGCCGCGATAGTCAGGCGGATTTCATCCGTGATTGCGAGACCGCCACATCCCTCGAAGCGCTTTTCCGCAAGAAACACTTGGATGTGGCCGAGAAGCTCAGCCTGGTCGGTCGCGGACAACCGGCGAAAAAACAGAGCGCTACGCTGGATCGTCGCCAGCCAGTGTCTTGGAAACGCCTGGGCCCGCAGCCGGCGCCAACGCCCTTGTTTCAGCAAACCGAACATTGTTCAAAATCTAGATCCCACGTCGGACAGCACATATCGAAATTCCTTCGCTTGGAGCAAAGATCGACATATCAAAAGTCTCGTGCGCAATAGCTCTAAAGCCGCATAATAAACTAATTCCGGAGGTCCTCGTATGAATACAATCTCAATCTCTCGACGTAAATTTGCCCAGTTGTTAGGCGCCGGTGCTGCAACCGCTGTCGTTAGGCCGGCGTTTTCTTTTGCCACTGAGCCGGTCCCGAAATCCATGGTTCAGGGCGTTGTGCGCTTAAGCGCGAATGAAAATCCTTACGGGCCTTCGCCGAAAGCGCTCAAGGCGATGAACGACGCGTTCAACCTATCATGTCGTTATCCGGATGAACATAACGATGTGCTCATTGATGCGCTGGCCAAACTCAATGGCGTGAATCGTGATCAAATCTTACTCGGCGACGGCTCGGGCGAGATTTTGAAGTTGTGCGCGGAGACATTCACCGGACCGAAGCAAGGTACACTGGTGGTGGGCGATCCGACTTTCGAAGCAATCATTAATAACGCGAGCGCCAGCGGCGCTGAGGTCGTGAAAGTTCCGCTCACCGGCACGTTCAATCATGACCTTCCAAAGATGATGGATGCTGCGAAGGAAGGGCTCATTTACGTGTGTAATCCGAACAATCCCACGGCCAGCATTACCCCAAAGAATGAAGTGCGCGACTTCATCACAAAAACGCCGCGTCAGACGATGATCCTAGTGGACGAGGCCTATTACCATTACGCCGACAGTCCTGATTACGAAAGTGTGATCCCGCTCGTTAAAGATCATCCAAACCTGATCGTCTCGCGCACGTTCTCAAAGATTTACGGCATGGCCGGATTGCGCTGTGGCTACTGTGTCGCGCAACGTGAAACGATTCAGCGAATACACCCGCATCAAATGTGGGACAGCGTCAATATTATGGCTCTGTCCGCGGCAATCACGAGTCTGAGCGATCTGGATCAAGTCGCAAACGGACAGCGTCTGAATGGCGAAGCGAAAACATTTGCGACCGGCGAGCTGAACAAGATGGGTTACAAGCAAATCCCGTCGCAGGCGAATTTCTTCATGGTCGATGTAAAACGTCCTGTCGTGCCGCTCATCCAAGCATTGAAAGAACGCAAGGTCCAAGTCGGCCGATTATTCCCAGCCTTGCCGAATTACATGCGTGTCACCATCGGCAAGAAATCCGAGATGGAAACCTTTCTGTCCGCGTTCCGGCAAGTAGCCACCTGATCAATCGGTAGTGGCGTTTTCTTGCGGTGTGTGATTTTTGCGAATTTTTGCAGGAACCGAGAATTGCCTAACGAACGTCCTGCAGTTTCTTCGTGACAGCGCGTCAATCCTCGGCATGCTTATTTAGCGCGAAATTCGAGTGCGCCATCCTTTGCATCCACAAGAAGGCGCTGGCCTTCGTGAAATTTGCCCTCGAGAATGTCGAGACTGAGCGGGTCGAGAATTTCTTTTTGGATCGTGCGTCGGAGCGGGCGTGCGCCGTAAACGGGATCGTATCCTTCGCGCGCGAGCAGTTCCTTGGCCGAATCGGAAAGATCGAGCGTGATCTTCTGTTGCTCGAGTCGTTTCGTTAGACGGCCAAGCTGAATTTCGACGATCTTCTTTAAGTCATCTTCGCTCAAGCGATCGAAAATGATAATGTCATCGACGCGATTGAGAAATTCGGGACGAAAATGCTGACGCAACGCATCCATCACGAGCCGTGAGCGCGCTTCGCGTGATTCTTCCTCGGTGATGAACTGCGAACCGATGTTCGAGGTCATGATGATGACCGTGTTCTTGAAATCGACTGTTCTCCCCTGCCCGTCCGTGATCCGGCCATCGTCGAGCACTTGCAGCAGCACGTTGAAAACATCATGATGCGCTTTCTCGATTTCGTCGAAGAGGACAACTGAATACGGCTTTCGCCGGACCGCTTCGGAGAGCTGTCCCCCTTCTTCATAACCGACGTAACCTGGCGGCGCGCCGATTAGGCGGGCGACGGTGTGCTTTTCCATGTACTCGCTCATGTCTATTCGGATCATGGCGTTCTCGTCATCGAATAAGAACTCCGCAAGCGCGCGCGATAATTCTGTTTTGCCCACCCCAGTCGGGCCGAGAAAAATGAACGATCCGATTGGCCGGTTTTCATCCTGCAAACCGGCGCGGGCACGGCGCACAGCGTTAGATACGGCCACGATAGCGGCGTGTTGACCGACGACACGACGCATCAAACGCTCTTCCATCTTCACGAGTTTTTGCCGCTCGCCTTCTTGCAATCGCGAGACCGGAATGTGCGTCCAGCTTGAGACTACTTCGGCGATGTCGTCTTCCGTCACCTCTTCGCGCAGCAATGTTGATTTTCCACCTTTGTCTTCCTTGGCTGTTGGATCAGCGAGCTTCTTTTCCAATTCCGGAATGCGTCCGTATTGAATCTCGCTTGCTTTCGCCAATTCGCCGCGGCGCTGCGCCCGCTCGAGCTCAGTACGCAATTGATCGAGTTCTTCCTTCCATTTGCGTTGCTCTTCAAGCACAGCTTTTTCCTTCTGCCATTCCGCTTTCAGCGCTGAGGACTTCTCCTTTAACTGAGCGAGCTCTTTTTCGAGTTTCTTTAAACGCTCTTTGCTGGCCGGATCTTTTTCTTTCTTGAGCGCTTGCCGTTCCATTTCGTGCTGCATGATCTGGCGTTCGATCACGTCGATCTCGGTCGGCATGGAATCGAGCTCGATCTTCAACCGTGAGGCCGCTTCATCCACAAGATCGACAGCTTTATCCGGAAGGAAGCGGTCGCTGATGTAACGATCCGAGAGCACCGCCGCGGCGACCAGCGCCGCGTCCGTGATGCGCACGCCGTGATGCACTTCGTAGCGTTCCTTCAACCCCCGTAAAATCGCAATCGTATCTTCCACGCTCGGCTCATCGACCATCACCGGTTGAAACCGGCGTTCGAGCGCCGCGTCCTTCTCGATGTATTTGCGGTATTCATCGAGCGTGGTGGCGCCGATGGTGCGCAATTCACCACGCGCCAGCTGAGGCTTTAACAAATTGGATGCGTCTACCGATCCTTCCGCCGCTCCCGCGCCCACAATCGTATGCAGCTCGTCGATGAACAAAATGACCTGCCCTTGCGAATCGGTCACTTCTTTCAGAAACGCTTTCAACCGATCTTCAAATTCGCCGCGGAATTTTGCGCCGGCCACCATCGCGCCGATGTCCATCGCGATGATCCGTTTTTGTTTCAACGAATCAGGCACGTCGCCGCTGATGATTCGCCGCGCGAGGCCTTCCACAATAGCGGTTTTACCGACCCCCGGGTCCCCGATGAGCACCGGATTATTTTTCGTCCGGCGCGACAGCACCTGCATGATGCGCCGGATTTCGTTGTCGCGTCCAATGACCGGATCAATCTTGCCGCGCCGCGCGAGCTCGGTCAGATCGCGTCCGTACTTCTCCAGCGTTTGATATTTGCCTTCGGGATTTTGATCGGTCACCCGTTGCGAACCGCGGACCTGCTGAAGTGCTTGCATCAGCTTATCGCGCGTCACGCCGAACTCTTTCAGCAATTTGGCGGCGGGAACATTCGCGCCCATTAGCGCGAGTAGATAATGCTCGGCGCTCGTGAATTCATCCTTCAATTTCGACATCTCTTTTTCCGCGCCATCCAGCACGCTGCGGAGTTCGTTTGCCAGTCGAAGATCGACAGCGGCGCCATGGATTTTCGGACGGCGCCCCAACTCTGAACGCAAACCATCGCGCAACTGGTTCGCATTGACTCCAACTTTCTCGAGGAGCGGCCGCGTTATTCCATCGGTTTGATCGAAAAGAGCAGAAAGAAAATGCTCGTTGGCAATTTCCTGGTGGTTGGATTGAGAAGCGAGATCCTGCGCCGCTTGCAGCGCCTCCTGCATCTTTTGCGTGAACCTATCAATACGCATAAATCACCATCAGCTATCGCTCCGCGTGCATCAAACGCACTTTTGGACTACGCCTCGGCGCGAGCAAATTTGCACCACTTCATTGCAGCTTCAGCGCTCCCCGCGTATCAGTCTTGGCCATGAGCGCGGAAGAAAAATGGATTGGACATAGAGCGCTGGCCCTTTTGCGGCCGGGCGCTTTCCGGCGTTACATCATTGGCTCGGCGATTTCTGACACGGGGACATGGATGCAGGTCATGGCCCAAGGATGGGTCATGAGCACGCTCACGAACAAAGCGATTCTTCTGGGCATGGCCAATTTCGCGGCCGGGATTCCCACTCTCGCACTTACGATGTACGGGGGGTCCGTGGCCGATCGATTTGATAAGCGAAAAATTCTGATCGCAACACAAATTGCGCAAATTCTGCTTGCGGTTGGATTAGGCTGGCTCGTTCTCGGCGGCCGAATTCAGATCTGGCATATCCTTTGTTTTGCCGCGCTGCTTGGGATTTCGATTGCGTTTGAGATGCCGGCAATTTCAGCACTCGTGCCTGAACTTGTCCGTCGGGATGAAATTGCGGCGGCGGTCGCCATGGACCGCTCGGTTTTTCACGGCTCACGTTTGGTGGGACCATCGCTCGCCGGTTTGTTCGTCGGCTGGTGGGGCGCGGCTTCGGCTTTCTTCGCGAACGCATTTTCGTTTCTGGCGCTGATCATCGCGCTGATTTCGCTGCCACCACGAGTAAAGGGAACTGCAGAAGAGGAGGAGCAACGGCGCAGCGGCATCATGGACGGTTTTCGTTACGTCCGATCGGATCGAACCATTCTGTCGATGATCGCGCTAATCGCGTGCACAACGATTTTCGTTTTCCCAACGATCTCTGTGATGCTGCCGCTTTACGTGCGCAACATTTTACAGCTCGGTCCACGGGAACTGGGCTGGTTAATGGCGGTTTCGGGCACCGGCGCGTTTTCAGGTTCACTCGGCCTGCTCACGATCGCGCGAGACAAGCGACTAAGGTTCATGAGCGGCAATGTGCTGGCCATCGCGCTCGGAATGTTTTTTATGTCACGTTCGCACAGTTTTCTTCTCACTGCTTGCTCCATGGGAGTACTGGCGATCGCCCTCTCCATGAACTTCGGTCTGGCTAACACGATTGTGCAAGAGCACGCGCCTCCTGAATTGCGCGGCCGAGTCTCCGCTGTTTTCGGACTGAGTTTCTTTGGCTTAATGCCGATCGCCGGCCTCGTCGTCACTGGCTTTTCCGATTTGGTCGGAATGCGCACTGCACTCGCGGTTGCATCAATAGTCTATGGAATTGCCGCGTTCGCTGTTTTAAGCCTGGCTGGTCGCCACGTTTGCGACCGCCCGATTTCGCCGACACCTAAGCCGGAACTCACGCCGGTAGCGTGAGCGCGCGTTAGGCTAATGATTGCCTTTTCCACTTGTTGGAACTCCGGACGCCACACGACCGGAGACGCGATGCTGTGCGAGATCAAGAGCAAGCTCGGGTTCGAGTTGATTGAGCTGGGCCACGGTATTCGCATCTCGCTCATGCCGGGAATCCAAAAAATGTTCGATGCCGGCGAAGTTCGCTTCAGCAGTCTGCATAACTTTTGTCCGTTGCCCGTCGAAGTCATGGCTGCTTCGCCAGACTGCTATCAATATTCCGCTATTTATCCGCAAGAACGCGAGCGCGCGATTAAGCAAACGTTCCAGACAATTGATTTTGCTGCGCAACTAGGCGCGCCCTTTGTCGTGTTGCATTTGGGGGCAGTGAACATGAAACCCATTACCGATCAACTGATCGAACTGACGAAGGCGGGGAAATACCTGTCACGCAAATATGTCCGCCTAAAGTTAAGAGCCGTGCAAAAACGTGAGAGAAATGCAGCCACTTACCTGCAGCGCGTAAAGGATTGCCTTCGCCGCGTAATCGATTACGCCGCTTCGAAAGATGTCAGACTGGGGCTTGAAAACCGACGCGGTTATGAAGAAATTCCGACCGAACGCGAATTGCCAGCGCTACTCGACGAAATGAACTCGCCGCAGATTGGCTACTGGCATGACTTCGGTCACGCTCAAATCAAAGAAAACTTGGCATTTCTCGATCATGCCGAGTGGCTGCGCGCGATTGCTCCGCGCACGGTTGGCTGCCATGTGCAAGATTGCATTTGGCCTGCCCAGGATCATCAACCGCCGTTTGTTGGAAATGTCGATCTTGAGAAACTTGTTCCGCTTCTTCCCTCAAACTGCTTATTTGTCTGGGAGATGAGTCCGCATAAAACGGCCGATGAAATTCGGCAATCGGTCCAAACTTGGAAGCAACATTTCGGCGAATGAAAAAAATCCTGGTTACGCTTTTTCAGCTCGCCGCTACGATCGCGGTACTCTATTGGGTTTACCACGATCCCGAGAAGCGCGCACAGATGGTTGAGGCGCTCAAGAATGCCCAATATCAGTGGGTTGTAATCGGTATCCTCGCTTACGTTCTAGTGGAAATTGCAGCTGCCTTTCGCTGGCATGTTCTGCTGAAAGTTCAGGGTATTCATCTGAGTCTTCCGCGCTTGTCGGGCTTGTTCTTGATCGGCATGTTTTACAACCAGTTTCTGCCTGGCGGAACAGGCGGCGACATCATCAAGAGCTATTTCTTGCTCAAAGAAACGCCTGATAAGAAGGCGGGTGCACTGCTGGCGGTGATATTCGACCGCTTCATCGGTCTGGTCGCGTTGATAGCGATCACCGGCGCGCTCATCAGCTTGCGCTATGACTTCTTGTCGAAAACTACAGAGACACGATGGTTGCTTCGGTTTTTGCTCGTACTCCTTGGCGCGTCGATCCTGGGGTTGCTCTCCACTTTTGTAATCAGCGGATTTAATCTATTTCATTCGCTGCCGAAAAAATTTCCTGGCCGTGAAAAGCTGATTGAAATCTCCGCTGCCTATCATCTTTACGCGCATCATTGGCGTGCGACGCTCGCCGCGTTCGGCGCGTCGATCGTCGCGCATCTCGCAACGTTTGCGACGTTCCTCTGCGTTGCTTACTCATTGCGCGCGAACGTAAAGATCGTGGATTTCTTTGCCGTGATGCCAATTGAACGCACCATTTCTGCGATGCCGATCAGTTTTGCCGGTATCGGGTGGCGCGAAAAAGTTTTGCAGATCATGCTGCACGGCCTGTGCGGAGTGCCGGAAGCGACGGCGATTCTCATCGGCTCACTTAGTTTTCTCGTTGTTCTCATCTGCTGCCTGCCCGGGGCTATTGTTTATTTCTTTTACAAACCGAGCGGCGTGGTCACACACGTGAAGTTGCGCCAGATGCAGAAAGAAGTCGCGACGCTGGGACATGAGATCGGCGAAACGGAATAATGCGGGAGGAATCTCAGTTTCCCGATCCAAACTAGGCCGCGGCGCCCGGCGGCGGCCGGACCGCTCCCACATTTCGCGCCGCCCATTTGTCGCCGCCACCTTCGCGATGACGGTCGATGGCAAAGTCACTACACGAAATTTCTCGCCGGTTGATTTCACCTCGCGCGAAGACAAGCTGCACTTGTTTCGACAACGTGCGCTAGCCGATGCTGTCCTGGTCGGACACAGCACACTCAAGCGGGACAATGTCCGACTTGGTTTGCCGCAAGCAGATTTGCGCGAAGCAAGAATTGAACGCGGGCAAATGCCCTACCCAATTCGCGTAATCGTTTCTAATGAAGGAAAGATCGATAATCGCTTGAACATTTTTCAGTCGGATATTTCCCCGATCATTATTTTTTCTACGAGGCGAATGCCCCCGCAATATCGACAAGCCTTGCGACAAAAAGCGACGCTCCATCTAAGCAAGGCAGAACACGTCGATCTTGCCGCCATGCTGCGAATATTACGCGAGAAATATAAAGTTCGCACCGTCGCGTGCGAAGGTGGGCCGACACTGTTTCGCGCCCTGTTAGAGCGCGGCTTGGTCGATCAACTTAATCTTACCGTTGCCCCTTATATGTTCGGCGGAGCTAACGCGCCGACTTTGACCGGTCTGAGCAAGGAATTTTTATCGGCCAGCGTGCATTGCGGTTTGATCGATATGCGAGTTGTCGGCCAGGAGTGTTTCCTGACCTATCGAATCAAGCATCCGCGGCGACGCTGGAAGTAGAGCCGCCTTGACGGCGCGGCCGTCGCACGAGTTCACCGCCGCAGTTTGGACAAACAGCGTTCATCTGCTCGGCGCAATTCGCACAATATGTGCATTCGAAGCTGCAAATGTATGCTACTCCGCCTGGTATGAGCGTCACTCCGCATTTTTCGCACGATCCCTTCATTTCCAAGGCCATTTCTTTCTCTTTTCTATCTTGAATGATTTTGTCAAACTATCGTATCTCGAGTAGAAGACGCGCAACATCGTTGAGCGGCGTGGGTTACCACCTTGTCCCCACCTTCACGATGCGCAGCAGACTCGCCGGGTTTAACACAGTCCTCGCGCTTCTTCCGATTTCAGTTCTGGCCCAAGCCACGGCCGAGGGACGCGTGGAACTGCCGAAATCACATTCGGCGCCGGTCGTGGCGAAACGGTACGAGATTGTGACGCGTAGTGGCGTTCTCTCGACCCAGCCGCCGCTGGCAGTGGTTTATCTCGTTGGCTCTTTCCCAAAACCGAGTTCGCCTCCCGCAAAACAAGTCGCGCAAAAAGACTTAACATTCGTTCCATCGCTTCTTCCAGTGCAAGTCGGCACAAGGGTTGAATTCCCAAATCTGGACGACACATATCACAGCATCTTTTCATACTCGCCGGCGAAACGGTTCGACCTCGGCCGTTATCGTCCGGAGGAAAGGCCAATCCCATCACAGGTTTTCGATACTCCAGGGTTGGTGACACTGCGCTGCGATATTCACGACCATATGCGCGGGCTCATTCTCGTTCTCGACACGCCGTACTTTGTTGTAACGGGTGCCGATGGGCGATTTCGATTAAGCCGGCTTCCTGCTGGCCACTACACGCTTAAAGCATGGATCGACAGCAAGACTACGCGAGAACGGCCCGTGCAACTAACTGGCGGCGAGACGCTGCACGTTGATTTCCCATGATCTCGGCGAGTGGGCCAAGCAAGCGCGGCGCAGCAAGTTTCCGGACGAAATTACTGGCCGCGATGATGCTTGTTGTCTCCGCGATTACGGCTTCCGGCTTTTATCTTGCTCAGCGCAATGTCACGGCGGCAGCAAAGCGCGATTTGCAACAAAACTTTCAAGCCGAGCTTTCTTCGCTCGATAAAGTGCAGAAATTTCGCCACGCCGCGATCGCAGAACGCTGCAGCACACTCGCATCGCGACCGCGAATCCACGCCGCACTGGAAGACAACGCTCTCGATCTGCTGTATCCGAGCGCAAAAGATGAATTGCGCGACTTGATGGAAGGCGAAGAGTCATCGCCAGAGGAGGCGGCGCCGTCGCTTCACGCAAAATTCTATCGCTTTCTCGATGCGAGCGGCGCAGTGCTGTCGCCGCCGAATCCGAAGGACGTCGGCGAACTAAGCCCGCAGGCGGAAGCACAGCTGGGCTTGAAACAATTAGCCGAGACCCAACAAATCGGTTATGCGCAGGAAGAGGTTGATGCTGAGGATGAGATTGTCGATGAAATCGTGGCGGTACCGATTTTTTCGACTGAGACAGGCAATGTAATCTCGGCTCTTGTCGTCGGATTCACACCATTCGAGCTAACTGGAAAAGGCAAGGGTGCGGGAATGGAAAGCGGTATTTGGGTAAACGGCCGATTGCATTTGCCATCGCTTTCGAAGGCCGCGCGATCTGCGCTCGGCAGCGATATAACAAAAGCAGTCACGAATTCCACTTCTGCGCAAAACAACCTTACTGTGACCGTAAACGGTGCGCCGCAGCTCTTGTTTTACAGGCGACTCAATCCGGATTCGCTCCTCCCGGCGGCGTACGAAATTTGCGTTTACTCGCTCGCTGATTCGATGGCTCAGCTCCATCGGCTCCGCTGGCGAATTGGCGGCGCGGGCGTATTGCTTTTGTTTGGCGGGTTCGTGGCCAGTCAGTTCGTCGCAGCCCGATTTGCAATACCGGTTGAAAAGCTGGCGTTGGATTCAGAAGAAAATCGCGCACAACGAAAACGTGCCGAAGCTGCTCTCGCCTCAACGAGCGAGAAATTAAAGAGATCAACAAGATATTCGGCGGATGCCTCCCATCAGCTGAAAAGTCCGGTCACACTCCTGCGCGCCGGCCTTGAAGGATTGTTGACCCGCGAAGATTTCAAGCGCGAAATCTATGAAGAACTCTCGGCTCTTCTTCACCAGACTCACCGGTTAAGCGGCGTGATCGATGATTTGCTTCTCCTGTCTCGGATGGATGCGGGGCACCTCGAGCTCGAGTCCCAGCCGGTGAACCTGAGTCAGATTATCGAGGAATGGCTCGATGATCTGGGCGCGCTTCCCGATTCACCGGATGTGAAGATCGAGAGAGACGTTCCAGCCGATTTGTATATCGCGGGCGAAAAACGTTATACCTCACTTATCGTGCAAAATCTTCTGGAGAACGCGCGGAGGTACAATCGACCGGGGGGGCTCATTCGCGTTAACGCACACAAGGAGAAAGGCGAAGTTGTGCTGGCAATTGGCAACACCGGCCACTCCATCCCGCGCGACGCGCAGGAACACATTTTCGAGCGGTTCCATCATAGCTCTACCGGCTCAGATGTTTCCAGCCACGGACTTGGATTGAATCTGGCTCGCAATCTTGCTCGATTGCACGGTGGCGGTTTGCGGCTGGTAGGCTCCGAAAAGGATTGGACTGAGTTCGAGGCACGCTTTCGAACCGCGGCACAAACGTCGGACAGCGCGAATCAAACCATATGAGGATGCTGCGGGCGCTCAGCTTTTGTCTGCTCGCCTGCACAGTACACGCATTTGAGATCGATGATTTTTTCGACCGACTCGACAACGCGCTCACTATTACTGCATTTGATGGCAATCTCCGCGCGCGATTAAGTGGCACCATCGACACCGAATTCTACAATTTCCAGCAGCCAGCGCCTGGACTGATCGACAGCGAGATCGACAATCTCTTCAACCCGCGTCTTACGCTATTTCTCGATGCCCAACTCGGGTCACAGATTTATTTCTTTGCTCAGTCGCGGCTCGACCGTGGCTTCGACCCCAGTGATCACGGCGCTCAGATTCGCCTCGATGAGTATGCGCTTCGCTTTACACCGTGGGATGATGGCCGTTTCAATCTGCAGGTGGGAAAGTTTGCAACCGTTGTCGGTAATTGGGTCCCGCGACATTTGTCGTGGGAAAATCCATTCATTAACGCCCCGCTGGTATACGACAACGTCACTCCCATTAGCGACAAGATCGCACCTGCGTCACCGCTGGATTTCGTACACAGATTTGATAATGAAAAGTACCAATTTAATCCGGTGATTTGGGGGCCAAGTTACGCCAGCGGTATTTCTCTCTCGGGGCGACTTGGCCGATTTGATTACGCAGCCGAAATGAAAAACGCATCCCTCTCTTCGCGTCCGGAATCATGGAACATGACAGAGACCGGTTTCGATCATCCGACCTTCAGTGGACGCGTCGGTTTCCGGCCAAATCAGATCTGGAACTTTGGCTTATCAGCAAGCGACGGCCCATATTTTCGGTCTGAAGCAGAACAGACGTTGCCGCCAGGACGCAGTATCGGCGATTACCGGGAATTTGTTCTCGGGCAGGACGCCGGTTTCGCCTGGCACCACTTGCAATTATGGGCGGAATTTTACGAAACGCGCTTCGAAGTCCCGCGGGTGGGCGATGCGGATACATTCGCTTACTATTTTGAGGCGAAATACAAATTCACGCCGCAACTCTTCGGCGCGCTCCGTTGGAATCAGCAGCTCTTCAGCAACATCCCCGACGGCGCAGGTGGTCAGGTTCACTGGAGCCAGGATCTCTGGCGGATCGACGCGGCAGCAGGCTACCGTTTTACATCGCATATCCAGTTGAAGCTGCAATATAGCTTTCAAAAGGAAACCACCGGTCCACGCGACGACAATCACTTGATCGCGGCACAATTGACCGT
>WNGC01002074.1_pt1 | contig 12252 bp, 11 predicted proteins | sample 5400051 | NCBI WGS metagenome assembly WNGC01 (sample SAMN13153368, study PRJNA577476) | soil metagenome | isolation source: 20 cm soil or saprolite under grassland replicate 2 | place: USA:California | collected 2016-06-15 | reverse complement strand
GAATTGGCGCTGCGGCGGAACGCCACCATCGTGCCGGCCACGGGCGCGATCTCGGCGACGAAATCCTCGAGGTCGTCGGCGCGACGCAGCAGGCGAAGCCGGCCCGCCGCCGCCTCCCAGACCGGGTTCATGTAGAGGAGCAGCGTGACCAGCTTTGTCGCCGAGTCGGTATGAATGCTGCCGTCCTTGCCGTCGCTGTAGCCGCGCAAGGTGATCATCGTCGGGCGGCCGGAAAGATCGAGCGCGAATTTATCCTCGATCGCGCGGCGCAGATCGCTGTTTTGCAATTCCGCGGCGAGCCGCGCGAAGATCGCGCCATAGCGCTGCCCGTTGAGCGGGAAACTGCCGTGCTTGCCGAGCGGCGGAAAATCGGCAATCGCAGTGGCAAGATATTGCGGCCGCACAAAGTTCTCGACGACGACAAAATCGAACGGATCGCGGCTGAGCGGCGCGGCGCGCAGCCGCTCGAGATCGAGGAGGCTCAGGCCGGTATTGGTCGGCCCGGTATCGGCTGCAATCGTATCCACGCCGGCATCATCGCCGATTTGCCGCCCCGCACGTCAAGCCTGCGCTGCATAGCCGAGGTGGCGCCGCGCTTGTGTCTCGCCGCGCTTGTGTCTCAGGGGGGGTGCGCTCGACAATGCCGGCCTGACCAGACAAGCCGGCCTCATCAGACAGGGTAGACCCGTGCGATATCGCTTGATCGCCGTAAGCGGCTTTATTGCTTTGTGCGGCTGCGCGCCGCAGCAGAGCGGGGTGTATCGGGAGGGACAGGCCTACCCGACCGAGCAGGGCGTGGTTTGCGCCGTGAAGGCCGGCAATCGGCAGAACTACTGGAACCTCCGCGCCGCCCAACTGGATGGGGCGATGGTCATGTTCCAAGGCGAGTGCCCCGCCGAGCCCAATTCCGAAGGTTTCATGGGCTAAACGTCGGCGGGCCGCATCGGCGATTTCGCGCTCGCCGCCGCGGGGGCGGCGGGTGTAGAGAGGGCCGCCTTCCGCCATCCGGATTTGGGTGCCATGGAACAGCGCTGGGGCTTGCCCCTGATCGCCTGGCCGTCGCGGCTGCGCCCGAATCTGTGGGATCTTGTGGCATTGCCGCTGGTGCTGGGCGCGCTTGCGCTTGTCGCCTGGGGCGGCATGAAGATGGGGGCGCGCTACGAGGTCGGCGAGAGCTTGCCGATGAGCCTCGATCCGTGGCGGCTGCCGGAATACGCGCTGCGCACGGTATTGCGCATGGCAGCCTCGCTCGTCGTCTCGCTGGCGTTCAGCTTCCCCTATGCGGCGCTCGCCGCGAAGAGCCGGCAGGCCGAAAAGATCCTGATCCCGGTTCTCGACATCCTGCAATCGGTGCCCGTACTCGGGTTTTTGTCGATTACGGTGACCGGGTTTATCGCGCTGTTTCCCGGGCGGCTCCTTGGCGTCGAATGCGCCGCGATCTTTGCGATCTTTACCTCGCAAGCCTGGAACATGACGTTCAGCCTCTACCAGTCGTTCCGCACGGTGCCGGTCGAGCTGGTCGAGGCGGCGCGAATGTATCACCTGTCCCCCTGGCAGCGGTTCTGGCGGCTCGAAGTACCGCACGGCGTACCGCCGCTGATCTGGAACATGATGATGTCGGTGTCGGCCGGCTGGTTCTTTGTCGTCGCGTCCGAAGCCATTACGGTGTCGGGCCAGACGATCCTCTTGCCCGGCGTCGGCTCCTATATTGCGACGGCGATCGCCGAGCGCGATCTCGCGGCGATCGGCTATGCCCTGCTGATCATGCTGATCGTGATCCTCTTGTACGATCAGCTGCTGTTCCGGCCGCTCTTGGCGTGGTCGCGCAAGTTCCGCGGCGATGCCGATTCCGAGGAATACGATGTCCGGCCGTGGTTCCTCCTCGTCATGCAGCGGGCGCGCCTGTTCGACCTGCTGCAATCCGGCGTGCTGGCGCTCAACCGCGCTCTCGATCGGGCGATCACCGCGATGTCGTGGCGCCGGTCCCCGGCTTACGACACGGGACCGGCATCGCCTGCGATGATCCGCTTTTTCGATCTAGCCTTGCTGGGGATCGCAAGCGCGGCTGTGGTGTGGCTGTTTGCGTTTGTCCGCGAGCAGGTGTCGGGCGATGAGATCGGCTGGGTTTTTCTGCTCGGCGCGTTGACGGCGCTGCGCATCATCGTGCTGATCGTCATCGCCTCGCTGATCTGGGTGCCGGTCGGCGTATGGATCGGCCTGAGACCGCAGCTCGCCGAGCGGGTGCAGCCGGTCGTGCAGTTTCTCGCGGCGTTTCCCGCGAATCTGGTGTTCCCGGCGGTCGTCGTGCTGATCCTCAAATTCGAGCTCAACCCGGAGATCTGGCTGTCACCGCTCATGATCCTCGGGACGCAGTGGTACATCCTGTTCAATGTCATCTCCGGCACGACGGCATTGCCGACCGAGCTGAAGCTGGTCGCGAGCAATCTCGGCCTGCGGCGCTGGTTGTGGTGGCGCCGAGTCATCTGGCCCGCGATTTTCCCGGCCTATGTGACGGGTGCGGTCACCGCCGCCGGGGGATCGTGGAACGCCAGCATCGTCGCCGAGGTCGTGCAGTGGGGCAACACGACCTTGCAGGCCACCGGCATCGGCGCCTACATCACCGAATACACGGCGGCCGGCGACCCCGCGCGGATCGCGCTCGGCATTGGCGTGTTGTGCCTCTATGTTCTGGTGTTCAACCGGCTCCTCTGGCACCGGCTCTACGAGCTGGCCGCCGAGCGCCTGAGACTCGACTGAGCTGATGAGCCTTGTTGCCGAGCGCGTCACGACGAGTTCGACGGCGGCAGCCCCGCCGTTGCGCGCGATCGCCGTCAGCAAGACCTACCGCACCCCCGACCATATCGGCCGGCTGGTTCTCGAGAATATCGACTTCACCTTGCATGAGGGTGAGATCGTCGCGGTGCTCGGCAAATCCGGCGCCGGAAAATCGACCTTTCTGCGCATCCTCGCCGGGCTGTTGCCGCCAAGCCTGGGGCATGTCGAATACCGCGGCCAACCGATCACTGGGCCGGTGCGCGGCATCGCGATGGTGTTCCAAAGCTTTGCGCTGTTTCCCTGGCTGACCGTGCTCGGCAATGTCGAATTGGGCCTCGAGGCGCAGGGCGTCTCGGCGGCCGAACGCCGCCGCCGCGCCGTCGAAGCGATCGACATCATCGGTCTCGACGGGTTCGAGAGCGCCTATCCCAAGGAGCTCTCGGGCGGCATGCAGCAGCGCGTCAGCTTTGCCCGCGCTCTTGTCGTCAACCCCGACATCCTGCTGCTCGACGAACCGTTCTCGCAACTCGACGTGCTGACGGCCGAGACATTGCGCAACGATCTTCTCGATCTGTGGGTCGAGCGGCGGATCCCGACCAAGGGCATCCTGATCGTGTCCCATAACATTGAGGAGGCGGTCGACATGGCCGACCGCATCCTCATCTTCAGCAGCGACCCCGGTGGTATCAGTGCCGAGCTGACGGTGCGCCTGCCGCATCCGCGCTCGCCCGACAGCCCGGCGTTCCGGCAGATCGTCGACCAGGTCTATACCCTGCTGACGACGGTGCCGGGCCGCGACGGGCGGCGCGGCGTCAAGCCGGAGCCGATCGGCGTCGGCTATCGCCTGCCCGACGCGCCGGTGCAGCAACTCTCGGCCCTCGTCGAGAAATTGACCGAGGAGCCCTATAACGGCCGCGCCGACCTGCCGCATTTGGCGGACGAAGAAAATCTGACGACGGACGAGCTGCTGCCGCTTCTCGAATTGCTGCAGCTGTTGGGGCTGGCGAATGTCAGCGGCGGCGACATCGAATTGACCGGCGCCGGCAGACGGTACGCCGAGGCTGACATGCTCAGCCGCAAGCAGATCTTTGCCGAGGCGCTGCTCAAGAACGTGCCGCTCGCGGTCCATATCCGGCGCGTCCTTGACGAGCGGCCGGGGCATCGCGCGCCGGCGGCGCGCTTTCTGCGCGAACTCGAAGACCATCTGTCGGAGGAGGAGGCCGAGCGCGTCCTCGACACGGTCATCAATTGGGGCCGGCACGCCGAAATTTTTGCTTACGACGACGACGACCGCGTGCTGAGCCTGGAAAATTTCTGACCCCGGCCGTCCGCGCCCTTCAAAACGTCATTCCGGGGCGCGGCAAAGCCGTGAGCCCGGAATCCATTTTCCAGAGGCCGGTGTTCTTGGATTCCGGGCCCGGCCTTCCAGGCCGTCCCGGAATGACGCCGAGCTTCTAGGAGCCGCCGGCGGTAAAGTAGCTATGCGCGACCGCGGCGCGGCCCTGCTCGGGCGGATAGAGCCAGACGACAAAAGTATTACGCTTGTAGCCGCCGCCGACGGCGGCGCCGCCCTGCACGAAGCTGTCGAGCGGCAGAACCTTCGCATAAGCTTCGCCGGACGGCGCCAAGACGAGATCGGCGTCGTTGTGCAGGTCCTGCACATAGCTGTCGACGCTGATGTGATAGCGGCCCGGCGCGACATCGCGATAAAAGGCGCCGCCGGCCACCGAAACCCCGGCTACGGCACCGTTGAGGCGGATATACGCCTCGGCCAGGACATCGTTCGGGTTCAGGTCGCGGTAGAACCAGATGCGCGCCATGCCGGGCGACGGCGCCGCCGCGAGATAAGGCGCGGCCGGCGGCGGCTGGGCACAGCCCGCCATCCCGAGCAGCAGCAATGCTGCGCCCGCGGCAAACCACCGGCGCGAGCCAACGCGGGCGATCATCGGTTTCTCGGAGAGGCGAGCGCCGCCGTCACCGCGGCGCCACGGCTGCAACGATCTGGCCGCGCGCAATCACCGGCTGCGCCTGCTCGGGCGGATAGAGCCAGAGATAGTAGGTGTTGCGGTGGTACCCGCCGCCGAACTCGCCGCCGCCCTGCACGATATCGCCGAACGGCACGATCTTGGCGTAGACCTGCGAGCCGGGCACGAGATCGACGAGCTTGGTCTGGTTGCCGTCATCGACATAGCTCTCGACCGAGATCTGGTGCCGGCCGGCCGGCAGATCGCGGTAGAAGGCGGTGCCGGGGGCAGAGGCGCCGATGACCGCACCGTCGATGCGGACATAAGGCTGCGCCATCGATTCGTTCGGGTTCAGCTCGTGATAAATCCAGATCCGCGCCACTGGCGGCTGCGCGGCAGGCAGCGCTTGCGCCGAGGCCGTCGCCACGGCGAAGAGACTGCCGGCCGCGGCGAGCATCATTGTGCGAGCGAGCTTATCGATTTTCATGTTCGTTCCTTGTAGGGGCCTCAGCGCGGCGGCAACACGATAGCGGTCTGGCCGGCGTAAAGCGGGCCGCCGCCATAAAAATAGCTCTGCGCAATGATGGGCCAGGCCTGCTCGACCGGATAGAGCCAGACATAGAAGGTGTCGCGGCGATAGCCGCCGCCACCGCCGCGCCCGCCACCGCCGCCCGTGATCCAATTGTCGTTCGACACGACCTTTGCAAATATCTGCATACCGGGCATCAGATCGACGTCCTTGGTCTGGCCGAAATCGACGCCGATGGTGTCGACGCTGAGGTGATAGTGCCCAGGCGGCACATCGTTATAAAAAGCGCCGCCCGGCTGCGACACGCCCGCGATCGCGCCATTCATGCGCGCATAGGGGGTGGCGAGGCTCGAATAGGGCTCCAGCGCGCGATACCACCAGATCCGCGCCATCCCCGGCGGCGGCACGTTGGAGGCGGTCGTGGAAGCCACGGGTTGGGCCCAGACCGGCGGCGCCAGCAGCAGCGCGGCGCAGACAAACAGGAGCCGGCGGCACAAGGAAAGGCTGATCATCGGACGCCTCCTCCGGCCTTTTATATACGAACGCACCGGCCCCGGCGCGATGATCGCCGCCCGTCACATTTCCGTGTCGCTACAGGACCGGGTCAGCGCGGGCGGAGGGTCGGGAAGGCAATAACGTCGCGAATCGACGGGCTGTCGGTCAGCAGCATGACGAGCCGGTCGATGCCAAGGCCAAGCCCGCCGCAGGGCGGCAACCCATATTCGAGCGCCGTCACGTAATCCTCGTCGAGCGGCTGTGCCTCCTCGTCGCCGGCGGCGCGCGCCAGCATCTGCGCCTCGAAGCGGGCGCGCTGGTCGAGCGGGTCGTTCAATTCGGAGAAGGCGTTGGCGATCTCCCAGCCATAGACGTAGGTCTCGAAGCGCTCGACAAGCCGCGGGTCGTGGCGGTCGGCCTTGGCGAGCGGCGAGATATCGCGTGGGAAGCCTGTCACATGGATCGGCTGGATCAGCTTGTCCTCGACGCGCGCGGCAAAAGCGGCTTCCAACGAATGGCCCCAGCTCTCGTTGCCCTGCAAGGCGCAACCGAGCTTCTTGGCGGCATCGCGCGCCGCGGCGGCATCCTCGATCGCGAGAAAATCGACGCCGGCATGCTCGCGCACCAGCTCGGCCATGCTGCGCCGCGGCCAGGGCGGGGTCAGCTCGATCTGCGTCCCGCCATAGGAGAGGTGCAAACCGCCGGCCGACGCCTCGGCGACATGAGCGACGATCTGCTCGGTCAAGCTCATCATGTCGGTGTAATCGGCGTAGGCCTCATAGAGCTCGAGCGTCGTGAATTCAGGATTGTGACGCGGCGACAGCCCTTCGTTGCGGAAGCAGCGGTTGATCTCGAACACCTTGTCGGCGAGCCCGCCGACGACGAGCCGCTTCAGATGCAGTTCCGGCGCGATGCGCAGAAAGAGCTCCATGTCGAGCGCGTTGTGGTGCGTCATAAAGGGCTTGGCCGCGGCACCGCCCGGGATCGTGTGCAGCATCGGCGTTTCGACTTCGAGATAGCCGCGCGCCAACAGAAAGGCGCGCATCGCCGCGACGACACGGCTGCGCCGGCGCAATGTCTCGCGGCTCTGCGGGTTCATGATCAAGTCGAGATAGCGCTGGCGGTAGCGCAGCTCGATATCGGCCAGCCCGTGATATTTCTCGGGCAAGGGGCGCAGCGATTTTGCGAGCAGCGTGACTTCCGTCGCGTTGACCGTCAATTCGCCGCGCGGCGTGCGGCGGACCAGACCCTCGACGCCGATCAGATCGCCAATGTCGAGCAGGCGCACAAGCGCGAGCTGCTCGGTCGAGAGATGATCCTTGTGGCAGAAGATCTGGATCTTGCCCGAGGCATCGTGCAGGTCGATGAACATGCCGCTGTTGCGCATGGCGCGGATGCGGCCGGCGATGCGAACGCTCTCCTCTGTTTCGACGCCGGCGGGCAGATCGGCGTGGCGCTTATCGAGCTCGGCCGCTTCGGCAGTGCGCGAAAAGGTGACGGGGTAAGGCTCGATCCCCATATCGCGCAGCGCGGCAAGCTTTTCCAGCCGCACCCGGCGCAGCGGATCGTCATCCTCGCTCGTGTTGCAGGAGGGGTCATGCACGAAATCGTCGGCAGCCATCGCGAATCAGCTCCGCTCTAAACCGTCCTCCCGGCAAAGGCCGGGATCCGCCATTCAACCGCTCGTGCCGCTGACGAGTGGGTCCCGGCTTTTCGCCGGGACGACGGTTATATAACAAAGCGGGGCGCTAGTTCCCGGCAGCGGCGGCGTGGCTGACGGGCGGCCGGCCGAGATCGACGATAGCCTCATGGAAGCGCCGCAGCGTCCCATGGTGCCCGACGCTGACGATCGTCGGATGCCAATCCGCTTCGCGCAACAGCCGGTAGAGCGAGGCTTCGGCCGCCTCGTCGAGCGCCGAGGTCGCCTCGTCAAGAAAGACGATCTCCGGCCGCACGAGCAGGATCCGCGCAAAGCCGAGCCGCTGCTGCTCGCCGCCCGAGAGCCGCTGCGCCCAATTGCCGTCGACATCGAGCTGGTCGATCAGATAAGCGAGCCCGACCGCGCGCAACGCCGCTTCGAGCTCGGCGCGCCGCGGCTGGTGATCGAGCTCGGGATAGGCGATCGCATCGCCCAACGTGCCAAGCGGCAGATAGGGCCGCTGCGGCAGGAACAGCGCATGCCCGTCGCCGACCCGGATATTGCCGCGGCCGAACGGCCACAATCCGGCGATCGCGCGCAATAGGGTGCTCTTGCCCGAGCCCGACGGGCCGGTGACGAGGACGGGGTTGCCCGGCCCCGCCGCGAGCTCGATGTCGCTGCGCAACGCCCGGCCATCCGGCAGATTGAGATCGAGCGCATTGACGGCGAGGCCGCTGCCGCTGCGGTCGATCGCGATCGGCTTTGCCGCGCGGCGGTCGGCGGCGATCTCCTCGATCCTGCTGTGAAAGCCGCGCAACCGCTCGACGACCGACTGGTATTCGGCGATCTCGGTGTAGCTCGTCACAATGAAAGAAAGCGAATCCTGCACCTGGCCGAAGGCCGAGGAGATCTGCATCAGCCCGCCGAGCTGGATCTCCTTTGCGAAATAGCGCGGCGCCGCGACGATGAACGGGAAGACGATCGCCAATTGCTGATAGCTGCTGGTGAACCAGGTGAGCTTCTTGCGGCGGCGAATGACGTTCCACCAATTCAACACGCAGTGCGTAAAGCGGTTCTGGAAGACGCCGTATTCGCGGCTCTCGCCGCCATAAAACGCGACGCTCTCGGCATGCTCGCGCAGGCGCACCAGGCTGAAGCGGAAATCCGCCTCATAGCGCTGCTGGTTGAACAGAAGCGGCACCAGCGGATTGCCGATCTTCTGGGTCAGCCACGTGCCCCCCACCGCGTAGATGATCGCGGCGATGACCATGTAGCCGGGAATATCGAAGCCGCTATCGCCGCCCAAGGGGATGTGCAGCGCGCCCGACAGCGTCCACAGGATGAACAGGAACGAGAACAGCGTTACGACCGAATTCAACAGCCCGATCGACAGCGCGAGGCTGATCGAGGTGAAGCGGTCGAGATCGTCAGAGATGCGCTGGTCCGGATTGTCGGTCGAGGATTGATCGAACTGCATCCGGTAATAGGCCTGGTCGCTCAGCCAATCCTTCAGGTAGCGCTCGGTCATCCAGCGCCGCCAGCGGATCTGCAGGATCTGCCGCAGATATTGCTGATAGACCGCGACGACGATCAGGGAGGCCGCGATCATCCCGAAGATCGCGAACTGCCACCAGAATTTTGGCCAGTCATATTCCTGGAGGGCGTTGTAGAAATCGTTGTTCCAGGAATTGAGGCGGACATTGAGCCAGACCGCGGACAGGTTGAGCGCGATCACGGCGCCGAGCAGGAGCCGCGCCGACCAGCGCTCCTCTCCCATCCAGAACGGCCAGGCGAGCTTCCAGGCCGCTCTGAGAAATCCGCCCTTCGACATACCTACTCTCCACCCTAAGCCCGAATGTTTATCTGGACCTTGCCTGAAGCAAAGCCAGGCCTGATGCAAAGCCTGCCGCCCGCCCGAACTGCGGCCTTATGACCGCCGGCCTGTCAGACAGCGCCGTTAGCGGCCCCGCCGCCGCCCTGCTGCTGGCGCGCGGCATCTGCCGCGCGCTCGATCAGCTCGGTTATGCCAGCCTCACCGAATTTCCGCTCGCCAACGGGCAGCGGGCCGACATTCTGGCGCTCGGCAAAACCGGCGATCTCGTCATTGTCGAGATCAAAAGCTCGGTGGCCGATTTCCGCGCCGACCGTAAATGGACCGGCTATCGAGAATTCGCGGACCGGCTTTATTTCGCTGTGCCGAACGAGTTCCCGGCCATCCTCATCCCCGAAGAATGTGGCCTCATGGTGGCGGATGCCTTCGGGGCGGCATTGCTGCGCGACGGTATCACAACGCCGCTCCCCGCCGCCAGACGCCGCGCGATGACATTGCGCTTTGCGCGGGCCGCGGCGGCCCGGCTGCGGCGTCAGCTCGACCCGCAGGCCGCGCTGTTGGGCGAGGCGTGGTGACCGGCATTCTGCAGGTTTAATTGTCTAGAGCGGCTTGCGGAGCAGCAGATAGAGGGCACCGGAGCCGCCATGCTGCGGCCGGGCGGAGGCGATCGCCAGCACATCGCGGCGCAGATCGGGCTCGTGCAGCCAACGCGGTACGGCGCTCTTCAGAATGCCGCCGCTCATGCGGCCATGCCCGGTGATGACGAGCACGCAGCGCCGCCCAGCGGCGCGCGAGCCCGACACAAAACCCTGGAGCGCGCGATGCGCTTCGGGCTGGGTCATCCCGTGGAGATCGAGCCGCGCCTCGATCGCGCGGCGGCCACGGCGGAGCCGCTCGGCGGTGGCGCGATCGACCCCGGCGAATTGGTCGAGCGGCGGCGGGGCGGGCGGTGGCGAGCGCTTGGCGGGAGCGCTGGCCGTGTTGCCGGCAACAGCCGCCACCCGATCGCCGCTGGGCGGCGAACCCCCACCCTGCCCTCCCCCGCTCGCGGGGGAGGGTTCAGAGGTGTGCGGGGAAGGGCTGTTGATCGGGCGGCCGGGAAGCGGCGCGATATCGCGCGCCACGCGGCGCCACAGCTCCGCATCGTCAGGGCTGAGCCGGCGCATCCTCGACCAATACGACATGAAGACGGCGCGGACCGTGTGCGCCCAACTGGATGCGCTGCTCGATATCGCCGGTGCGCGACGGGCCGGTGATCAGGTTGACGGTGCGCGGCAATAGCGGTGACGCATTTGCCCCCTCCGGCCCGCCCGTTGGGCGGTCCACCTCCCCCGCAAGCGGGGGAGGATCATCCTGGCAGAGGGCGCGCAGGAGGTCCCAGCCATCCTCGTAGCTCGCGACCACCTGGCCGGCATGCAGCACGACGATATGCGTATCGGGCAGAAAGTTGAGCGTCGAGGGCGTGCCGGGCCCGGAGGCGAGCATCAGCGTGCCGGTCTCGGCGATGCCGGCGAGGGACGGGGTCAGCGACACCGCGTCGTGAGCTTCGGCGCGACCGCGGCGGATCTGCAGGAGCGGGCGCTGGTCCCACGGGATTCCATCGAGGCTCGCATCGGGCGCGACGACAAGCTCGGCCGGCAAATTCTCGGCGGCGAGATAGCGCGCCACTTCGGCCGGGATGTCGGTCTGCGACGCAACGCGCGCGACTGTGGTCTGCACCGCCTCGGCCATCGCGACGAACAGCTCGATGCGGCCCTTGCGGCCAAGCGCGGCGGCGCGCGCCGGAACGAGGTTGCGGCGGTGCGCGGCGACCCGCTCGTGAATCTCGGCACCCGCGTCGGGCGATACTGCGCCGCGGCGAAGGGCGCGCCGAATGCCGCCGAGAATATCGTCGCGTGCCGCGCTCATCGCGCTTTCCCGGCATGGCGCTGCTGCTCGGCCCACAGGCTCTGGAAACTGCGGCCTTGCGGCGCCGGCATATCGCGCGCCGCGGTCCAACCCTGGGCCAGCGGCAGGCTGCGGAAGCGGCCGCGATGCAGGCCGGCCCAGCCGAGCAGTCGGCTCGCGACGCCCGCGAGCGCGTGGTAGAGCGCCGGGCGCTGCGCCACCCAGGCCCAGAGTTTGAGGCCCGAACGGTAGACCGGCGGGCTGAGCCGCCAGGAGAATTCGCGCTCGCGCCAGTGGCGCATCATTTTCGGCAACGGGATCTTGACCGGGCAGACGCTTTCGCAGCGTCCGCAAAAGGTCGAGGCGTTTGGCAGATGACCGGCCTCGCCGACCCCGACCAGCGCCGGCGTCAACACCGCGCCCATCGGCCCGGGATAGACCCAGCCATAGGCGTGGCCGCCGACCGCGGCATAGACCGGGCAGTGGTTGAGGCAGGCGGCGCAGCGCAGGCAGCGCAGCATGTCCTGGAACTCGCCGCCGAGCATCGCGCTGCGGCCGTTGTCGACCAGCACGACGTGATATTCCTCCGGGCCGTCGAGATCGCCGGCGCGGCGCGGCCCGGTCGAGATCGTCGTGTAGGAGGAAAATTCCTGCCCCGTGGCCGAGCGCGCCAGGAGGCGCAGCAAGGTGGCCGCGTCCTCCAAGGTCGGCACGATCTTCTCGATGCCGGTCACGACAATGTGCACGCGCGGCAGGATCTGCGTCAGATCGCCATTTCCCTCATTCGTGACGATGATGCTGGAGCCGGTCTCGGCGATAATAAAATTGGCCCCTGTGATGCCGACATCGGCGGCCAGGAAGCGCGGCCGCAACACCGTGCGCGCCTCGTCGCACAAGGCGCGCGGGTCGGTGAGCGGGCGCGCCGGATCGAGCTCGGTATGGGCCCCCCGGAAAGCGTCGGCGACCTGCTCCTTCATCAGGTGGATCGCCGGCGCGATGATGTGGCTCGGCGGCTCGTGGCGCAGCTGGATGATGTATTCGCCGAGATCGGTCTCGACCGGGGTGATGCCGTTCGCTTCGAGATGCTCGTTGAGGGCGATCTCCTCGGCGACCATCGATTTGCCCTTGGTGA
>WNGC01007580.1_pt1 | contig 12257 bp, 12 predicted proteins | sample 5400051 | NCBI WGS metagenome assembly WNGC01 (sample SAMN13153368, study PRJNA577476) | soil metagenome | isolation source: 20 cm soil or saprolite under grassland replicate 2 | place: USA:California | collected 2016-06-15 | reverse complement strand
GCTCGTGCCGATGTATTCTCTGCCGGGCATTGTTCCTTATTAACGATTTCGAATCCCGGGTTCGGCGCACGCTTGTAGAAGCAGAAGCGGCGACTGTAGCGCACACTACAGCATTTGTGTCACACCATTGGGCGAAAACGCCCGACGACTTCCTGCAGGCGTCCGGTGATCTGGCCTAACGAACAGACCTCGGCCGTTTCTAACAGAGCGGGGAAAACATTTTCACCGCTGTCAGCGACCGCGGCGAGTTTGTCCAGGGCGCGCTTGGCTTTCTCCGCGTTTTTCTCTTTGAATTTCGCAAGCCGATCGACTTGCAACTGCTGTTTGCTGCGTGGGGTGCGCACCAGTTTTACTTCTGGAATTTCCTCGCCGCCGTCGCGGTAGCGATTCAAGCCGATAATTGGGCGCGTGCCGTTGTAGATTTGTTGTTCGTACCGATGCGCTGCGTTTTGGATCTGGCTGCGTTGGTACCGTTCCTCGACCGCGGCTAAGACGCCGCCGAGCCGTTCGATCTCGCGGAACTCATCGAGAATCGCGGCCTCTACTGCGCGCTCGACTGCTTTCATCCCGGGCGAACCGCTCAGCATGTTCATGGTGTGTTTGAAAATACCGGATTCCTCCAGCAGGATCGCCTGCCCGTGCGCGGCAAGCCGGATCCATTCTTCACTCGGCGTCGTGAACGGTTCGTCCGCGCTGTTGGAATGGCATGAATTTGTGGCGTTCATGTACGCGAGCACTAATTCTGCGGCCGTGCGCGTGAGATTATTTTTGAACTCCGCGGCAATTAACGAGCGTCCGCTTGTTTGCGTATGCAATTTGAGAAGTTGCGCCTTCGGTCCGGCGCCAAACACGTCGCGCATTCCGATCGCCCAGATGCGGCGCGACACGCGCGCGAGCGCGATGTATTCAGCGTCGAGGCCGCAATCGAGAAAGAACGAAAGCCGCGGCCCGAATTGATCGACCGAGATGCCGCGCCCGGCGAACATCTCTGCGTAAGCGAATCCGTTTGAGAGCGTATACGCGGCCTGCTGCACCGGCGTGGAGCCGGCTTCGCCGATGTGATAGCCACTGATCGAGATCGGATACCAGCGCGGCATTTCATGCGTGGTGAACTCGACCATGTCGGTGAGAAAACGCAGGGACGGCTCGATCGGAAAAATCGTTTCGTTCTGTGCCTGGACTTCTTTGAAAATGTCGGCCTGAATCGTGCCACGCAATTTCGGAACAACTTTCGGACCGAACCGCCGTTTAGCCGCAGCAATGTACATTGCCATGATGATCGGTGCCGGGCCACTGATCGTCATCGACGCGGAGAAATTCGGCGAGCCGAGATCGAAACCATCGTAGAGCTGCACCATGTCTTCGACGGTGTCGATCGCTACGCCGCCTTCGCCGATTTTTCCAAAGACTCCATCTGCATCGCTATCGATCCCATAGAGGGTCGGGCCATCGAACGCGGTGCTGAGCCGGTGCGTGCGCTGATGCCGTGTCAGATAATGAAAACGCTCATTCGTATCCTCAGCCAGCATCAAACCGGAGAACAAACGGGTAGGCTCTTCCTGTAGCGGCGGCCGTGTCGGCCGCTCCTTCGAACCTCTTGCAGGCGACACGCCTGCCACCACAGCTTTATCCTTCTCAAAGCTTTCAATCTCGCGAACCGGCTCGAGGTACATCTCGCGATATGCCGCGTTCAGATACGGGAACTCACCGGGCAATCCTTCGCCAAAGAGATAACGCGCAATCTCGCCCGGCTCATCGATTTCCGGCAACGCAAGCCGCGGCAATGGCAATCCAGTCGGCGTACGTGTGACCGGAATCTTCGCTTTAACGTCGTTCCAGCGTCCCAGCAGTTCGCGACCGAATTTTTCGTCGGTGCGCGCCCGCTTCACCTGATCGAGGACAAATTTGTTGTACTTCTCGACCGACTCAACCACTTGTCCGAGCTTGCTCATCTTGATCCTTTCGTTCGGCGCGCCCGGCGGTCGCGCCCTACCACTTCTTGTTTCGAAATTAGCGCAAACAATTTGTCCACGCCAGGATCGCGGTGGCGTTTTGCAACTGTGTCGATCAGTTGCTGTGATCGCCGATTTTGTTCGAGGCGTTGCTCGATTTCCGTGTGTGCGGTGCGCGCACGTTGAAGATCGCTTTTGTTCACCACCACGATGTCCGCCAGATCGAGCATCACGATTTTTTGTAACTGTAACCTGCTGCCGTAATCCGGATTCATTACCAGCACTGTTTGATCAACAATTCCATTTTTCCGAAACGGCATCGCCTCCTGGCCGGTGCCCACCGTCTCAATGATCACATAGTCGAGATTCGAATCCGCGAGCAGTGCGAGACAATCTTGCGTCGCGGGCGAGAGTCCCCCGGCCTGTCCGCGCGTGGCCATGCTGCGCATGAATACGCGATCGTCCTGCGAGTTGATCATGGTCGCACGATCGCCCAGCAGCGCTCCTTCGCCGATTACGCTCGGATCGTGCGACAAAATCGCGATCCGACCTTTTGGACTCCGATTCAGAAACCGCAGCACCAGCTCATCGATCAGCGTCGTTTTGCCGGCACCGCCGGGACCGGTGAATCCGATGACGCGCGCTCCGCGCGAATTTCGAATTTTCTTCTTGGACGTCGGGCGTTTGCCTTTCGCATAGGCGCCTTCGATTTCACTGAGTTTGTGCGCGAGTTCCTGATCGAACGATTTGGGGCGCGGTCGCTTCGTTCCCGATTTGGCATAGCGCTGATGAACAAAACGCACCATCTCTTCAAGCGATGTGCCGGCAAAAAAAACCTCGTCTACGCCTTTGCGCTTCATGATGACAGCATCATCATGCGTGATCGTTCCGCCGCCGCCGCCGAACACTTTGATGTCGTCCGCGCCTTTTTTGCGCAGCAGACCGATAACTTCAGCGAAAAATTCGATGTGCCCGCCGTTGTAACTCGAGATACCGATCGCGCTTACGTCCTCCTGGATCGCGGCGCGCACAATGTCGCTCACCGAGCGATGATACCCGAGATAAATCACTTCGATGCCATGGCGAATGAATTCCAGGTTGATTGTATTGATGGCACTGTCGTGTCCGTCGCAAATCGGGACAGCGGTTAATATCCGGATTGGAGAAGCCATGTCATTGAAGAGATAACAACAAATCTCGAAGCCAGGAAAACAGGAAAACGACTAATTTCCTGGCTTCCTGGTTTGCTGATTAAGACTTCCTCTATATGCCTGATCCGTTGGACTGCGCCGGCAAAAGTAGCGAAGCCGCATGAAGAAGTTCCCAGCGCTTCGCGCAATCGTCACCGCTGGCGTGGTCGTTGGTATTTTGGACATCTCATCAGCATTTGTGATTTGGTGGCAACGCGGCTTCGCACTACAGCACGGATTGCAGGGAATCGCAGCTGGATTGCTTGGCACCAAATCGTACGCAGGCGGAATGGCAACGGCCGCGTTGGGTCTGGCGCGCCACTTTTTCATTGCGTTCGTGGTTGTATCGATCTTTTACCAGGTGAGTCGCAAGGTCCCGTTTTTGATGAAACAGCCGTTTGTTTCCGGCGTGTTTTATGGGATCGGCGTTTACATTGTGATGTACTGGATCGTGTTGCCGGCGGCATTCTCAACGTTTCGACACCGGCCCTCTAACGAGTTGCTCGAGCTTGCCATTCACATCTGTTTGATCGGCTTGCCGACCGCATTCATTGTGCGCCGATACGCTGTAGTGACGAACTAATCATTATGAGCAATCCACTGGATTTTACCGGGAAAATTGTGCTGGTCACGGGCAGCTCGCGCGGGATCGGCGCGGAGATGATCAAGGCGTTCGGCGCACACGGCGCGGAATGCGTGGTGAACTACATCGCCGATGCACAGGGCGAAAATAAAACCGACGCGGTGAACGTGGCGAAGGAGCTGAATGAACCGCTCGTGATCGAATGCGACGTAACGCAGCCGGAGCAGGTCGAAGCCATGATGAAACAGATACAAGATCGACATGGCGGACTGGACGTTCTGGTCAACAATTCCGGGATCATTGGTGATCGCACGATCAAAAAAATGTCACTGGACAATTTTGAGAGCGTCGTCCGGGTGAATTTGATCGGCACATTTCTTGTCACACAAAAGGCGGCCGTGATCCTGCGCAATGGCGGCCGGATCATCAACATGTCTTCCGTCAGCGGCGAAATGGGATTGTTCGGACAAGCAAATTATTCATCGAGCAAGGCGGGCATTATCGCGCTCACCAAAGTTTCGGCGCGCGAGTTTGCCCGGCAGAACATCACCGTGAATGCAATCGCGCCTGGATTTATTGATGTGGGGATGAGCAAAGGTATCCCCGATGAAGTGACACAAAATTTCATCAAACAAATTCCGCTCGGACGACTTGGTGATGTAAACGAAATCGTCAATGCAGCACTGTTTCTCGCCTCTCCAATGGCGTCGTATATCACCGGGCACGTCTTGAACGTGAACGGCGGCTTCTACATGGGGTAAGCCAGCCCTGTCCGCCGTAGCCTTCGCGAAGGCGGATCAATCCAACTTTTGCACGAGCAGCCAGACCAAAGCTGAAAGCATTGCTGCGAATGTCGATAAGACATAGGTGGCGCGCTTCGTCTGCCGGATCTTGAAAGCGGGCTTGGGAATATCGTCATGAATGTGACTGGCCTCGAACAGTTTCATCAGCGCAAAAGCAACGACGAAACCGACAGCGGCCCATTTCAGGCAACCCAGAGTAGTCTCCAACATCCCGCGCAGACCCTAACGCAGGCACGGGCAACGCTCAAACGAACTTGCCGGTTATACATAGCACCTGCAAATTGGCAGCCGCGTGCGTTCACGATTTGAAATGCACGTCGAAGGGGGCCTCTCCCTTCGCATGAGCACTTGGAATCCCGCAGCCGGCTTTATCATTCCGGTGGCGCGCCAGACCCGGTGCTACGAGACGAAACTGGAGCAAAATCGGCAGTCGCAGACCGCTGCTACAGCGAAGCAGGTCGGACCCTATTTCTTGTCAAAAAGCGATAGGTACTCTTCATACCCTCTGCCCTTCATTTCCTCGACTGGAATGAAATGGAAGGCGGCCGAGTTAACGGCGTAACGTTGTCCCGTGGGCGATTTCGGATCGGAAAAAACATGGCCAAGGTGAGCGTTACTTCGCTTGGCGCGCACCTCGGTCCGACGCATATCGTTCGACGTGTCCAGGTACTCGACCAGAAGATCTTTCGAGATCGGTTTGCTAAATGTGGGCAGGCCGATCTGTGCATCGAATTTATCGACCGAAGCGAAGAGTGGCTCGAGGGTAATGATATCGACGTAGATACCCTTCTTATCGCTGTTCCAAAACTGATTTTGGAAAGGCGTTTCGGTGCCACCTTGCCGCACGACCCAAAATTCCTCGGCTTTCAATCGCTGTTTTAACACGGTGTCGCTCGGTACCGGCCGTTTCGGATCGAAAGTCGTGGTCTCAGCTTTCTCTTTTTGCGCGAGAAAGAAGAAGTAGATCCCCCCGACGACGAGAACGATCGCAATGACGGCGCCGACGTACGTGCTGATCGCCGATTTTTCCTCGCTGGTAATTCGAGCCCCGTGCATCAGATCGCGGTGAACGTTATTGAAACAGTGATTGGCTGCGTCGGTCAAGCCAGAACAGGCTGATCTCTTTTGAGGGTTAGTGTTGGTCAGGATGCCTGTGTTACGTTCGTTAATGAAGATATCAGAAAAGTTTGAGGAAGCTCTGGTTTATGCGACGCAGGCGCATGGTAATCAAATGCGCAAGAAGACAGGGATTCCGTTTGTCGCGCATATTCTTGGCGTGACAGCGATCGCGCTTGAGTACGGCGCGAGCGAAACCGAAGCAATCAGCGCGTTGCTTCATGATACGGTGGAAGATTGCGGCGGCGCGGACCGATTCCGCGATATCCGGGAAAAATTTGGCGATGACGTAGCGGGGATCGTTGATGGCTGCACCGACACATATGAGACGCCAAAGCCGCCGTGGTTGAAGCGAAAACGAGCTTACATCGAGCATCTCAAGGATTCCGATTCCTCGACGCGGCTGGTATCAGCGTCCGATAAATTGCATAACACACGCGCGATCCTGGCCGAACTGCGAAGGCACGGTACGGACGTTTTCGACCGCTTCGGCGGTAAGAAAGATGGCACGCTTTGGTATTACCGGACGCTGGTGACCGCGTTCCGTGAGCATGGCAATCACACTGATTTGATCGGCGAACTCGACCGTGTCGTCACCGAGATCGAAAAGCTCACCGGCGCGCGCCGATAATTCACGGCTCCATCATCCTTCTTGCTGCTGATTTTCTTTACGCGCCGCCACCACCGCCGCCTCGCCCGATCGTGTACGCTCCTCCTTTACCGATTTTCGGTGTGGTCGTTGGCCCGAGGTATGGTTACTACGGGCGCGGGTACGGATATTACGGACGCGGCTACTACGGTGCGCATCGATTTTACGGGCGGCATCCTTGGCGTTCTCATCGTCACTGGCACTAACCAAAACGCTGTAGCCGCTGGAGCTGATTGCGGGCCTCAACTGCTCGATTCTGTTTTGATTTCCGGAAATCCCGCTTGCTTCAACTGCTGATTCAACGCGGTAAGATCGGACTCGATTAATTTTTGCCAGGCATTCATCATCGGTTCCACTTTTGCATCGAGATCCGCGACGGCGGTCTTCACCGCTGCTGTTGGTGCGGCATCTGCGCCTTGGATCTCGTTGAAGAGTCGCGTCGTCGATTCCAACACAAAAAGCGAGGGTGGAGCGCCGGGCCGGGGGTGCGGTGGCCCAAAGTTCGTCAGTACTTGCGCAAAAGCCTCCAGTTCTTGCGTGACATCAGGTCGCTCCGCGGCCTTCGCTTTGAGTTTCGTTAGCTGCTCGGCAACGTCTCCGAATTTCTTACCGATCGGGGCGAGCTTGAGCCGCAATTGATACAACTTCCACGAGAGATTGAACTGTTGCTGAAGATCGGCAGGCGAGGTTTTAACGCGCGGATCCATTTCGATGGTCAAGGGTTGGCTAAAAGTTTTGCCACCGACCGTCAGCATGACCGTGTAATTACCCGGCGGGGCCCATGGTGATGTCGCCTCGGGTGCCGTGTTGCGATACGTCGCCGTCATCGGAAACTCCGGTTCCACATTCGGGACCGGCGTGTAATGCATGTCCCAAAGAAACCGGTGCATGCCTGCTTTCCTGGAAAGCGATTGCGGCAGTCGAATCCAGTAGCTCGGGATTCTGAGCCGCTTTGGATTCGCCTCGAGCGGCTTATCCGCGCTGGAATACTTTCTAACTAACTGGTCTTTTCCGTCTTTGATTTCGATCGTTACCGGACCCGTCGCATCTTTCGAAAGGAAATAATCAATCATCGCGCCGTCCGGCGGGTTTTCGCCGGCCGGCTCGTCCGGCGGCAACGGCGTGTCAGTGTTCAGGTTCGCGCGGACGCGCAACGCCGTCTGTGGTTTAAACAGCAGATCGTCGAGATAATTCCTGTTGAGTTGCCGCACCGGCGTGATGTTGTCGAGGATCCAGAACCCCCGACCATGCGTCGCCACGACGAGATCGTCGCTCTTAACAATCAGATCGCGCACCGAAGTCGCCGGCAGATTCAATCGCAACGACTCCCAGTTCGCCCCGTCATCGAATGACACGTAAACGCCTTTTTCCGTTCCGGCGAAGAGGAGACCTTTGCGTTCGGGATCTTCGCGAACTGCATTCACGATTTGTCCAGCCGGTATTCCGTTGACGATCTCCGTCCATGTTTTACCACTGTCGTGCGTCGCGAAAATGTGTGGCCGCAGATCGTCCATCCGCAGCGTGTTGACCGCCGCGTAAGCAGTGTTCGCATCGAAATGTCCGGCTTCGATCAGGGAAATCTTCTGCCACGCGGAAATGTTCGGTGGCGTCACGTTGGTCCAGGTCTTTCCGCCGTCGATCGTGAGACGAATCAAACCGTCGTCGGTGCCGCACCAGATCCGGTTCGCGTCGACTGGTGACGGCGCAACGCTGTAAATCACGCCGCGCCGATGGGCCTGCTTTGTTGCATCCTCTTTGTATTTTCCAATAGTCGCCGGCAGCTCGTAATTCGGTCGTGACAAATCCGGACTGATCGTTTCCCAGTGATCGCCACGATCGCGCGTTTGCCAAAGCGTGTTACTGGCGAAAAAGAGTAGATGCGGATCGAGCGGCGAAAACACAACCGGCTCGGTCCGTATCATCCGGAAATCTTCTGTTTGCACCGGCACCGGAAGAATATTTTGCCCCTGACCGGTGCGGCGATCGAATCGCGTCAGCTTACCGCCAATGATAATCTCTGGATCGAGCGGATCGGCAACGACGTAACCATATTCCTCGGCGGCGACCGGCTTCCAATCGCGGAAAGTGATCTCGCCGTCGTCCCCGCGACTTTTGATTCCAACCGAACCGCTTTCCTGTTGGCCGCTGTAAAGCCGATATGGGAACGTGTTGTCTGCGCTAACGTGATATAATTGCGCGGTCGATTGGTTATACCACGAACTCCATGTCTTCCCGCCGTTCACCGTGACGATGGCGCCCTGGTCCGAACCGAGAAGGATGATGTCGGGATTATTCGGATTGATCCAAACATTTTGATAATCGTCACCGCCGGGTGCGCCGCGCCAGCCGTCCCAGGTTTTCCCGCCGTCCGTCGATTTCCAACAAACCACGCTCGCCGAGTACACGATCTGCGGATTTTTTGGATCGAACCGCACCACCGGGAGATCGCCACCGCCGATTCCAAGTCCCGGCCGCGGATCGTCGGTTGTGCCGCTCCATGTTTCGCCAGCGTCGTCCGAGCGATAAAGTTTCGCGATCGTCTTTGTCCGGACCGCGGCGAGCAATGTTTTTGGCGCGCTCAGTGCGATCGCGATGTTCGCCTGAACGATGTTGCTTGGCAGCCCTTTGGTTAGTTGCCGCCACGTTTTGCCGCCGTCGGTGGATTTAAAAATGCCGCCACCGTCGCCGTTGAATACTCCGTTTTCCCATGGGCCTTCGCGCGATTCCCACAACCCGGCGTAAACAACCTGCGGATTGCCCGGATCGATCTGCACATCGCTCGCGCCGACGTTCTCATCCCGATGAAGCACCTTTTGGAATGTTTTTCCGCCATCGACCGATCGATAAATGCCGCGTTCCTCGTTAGGTCCATAGGGGTGTCCGGCAACTGCGACAAAAAGCCGATCGGGATTTTTTGGATCGATGGCCAGTTGCGCAATCTGCTGACCGTCGCGCAATCCGAGATGCATCCACGTCTTTCCAGCGTCAGTGGATTTATAAACCCCGTCGCCGACTGAAAGATCCGGCCGATGCAATCCTTCGCCGCTGCCCACGTAAACGACGTTTGAATCGGAAATTGAAACTGCGAGGGCGCCAATCGAGGCCGTCGGTTGATCATCAAAGATCGGTTGCCACGTGCGACCGTAATCGATCGATTTGAAAACGCCGCCGTTGACCGGCGCCATGTAGAAAACATTCGGCTGCGACGGAACACCGCAGATCGCGCGTGTGCGTCCGCCGCGATAAGGTCCAATGTTTCGCCACCGCAAAATGGAATCGAACTCTACTGCGCGGGCTTGGCCAATGCCTGCCGCAATCAAGAATCCGATTACGATTGCGTTTCGAACCGATCGCATGAGTCGCCACTGTCTTCTGCGAATCGGAAAGGCGCAATCCTGTAGCCGCGGACGTTGACCGCGCTCTCTGCAGAGACGCTGGGTTTCGTGAACGATTTGTACGATTTAGTCGAACCAATCCGTACAATCCGTGTAATCTGTGGATTATTCCATGCGCATCCGCGGCGTACTTGCGCCAGTCGTCACCCCGTTTAAGGCCGATCTTTCGCCTGACCGCGACCGATTCATCGCGCACTGCCAATGGTTGCTTTCGCAGAACTCCGGCCTGGCTGCGTTCGGCACGACCAGCGAGGCGAACTCGCTGTCAGCCAAAGAGCGGATGACTTTGCTCGATGTGCTGGTAGGGGCCGGCATCGATCCGTCTCGAATGATGCCGGGCACCGGTTGCTGCTCGATCATAGAAACAATCGATCTCACGGCGCATGCGATACGACATGGTTGCGCCGGTGTGTTGATGCTGCCGCCGTTTTATTACAAGGACGTCAGTGAAGAAGGTCTCTATCGTTACTTCAGCGAAGTCGTGCAACGCGTCGGCGATGCGCGTCTGAAAATTTATGTCTACCATATTCCACCGGTGGCGATTGTCGGCATTGCACCAAAGTTGGTCGAGCGGCTTCTGAAAGTTTATCCAAGCGCGATCGCCGGGATGAAAGACAGCTCAGGCGATTGGAATAATACGAAAACTTTTCTCGAAGCGTTTGCTAAGGAAGCTTTTGACGTGTTTGTCGGCAGCGAATCGTTCCTGCTCGCTAATATGCGCAATGGCGGTGCAGGCACGATTTCCGCAACGGCCAACGTGAACCCCGCAGCGATTCATGAGTTGTACGCTCTAGCGTCCGCTGTCTCAGCGGATTTGGATCTGGAAGCTCTGCAGGCGCGCTTGAACGTCGTTCGCGAAGTGTTCAGTAATAAAAAATTTCCATCCATGAGTCGCCAGTCGCGCCATTCATCATTTATCCTTCTAGTCACAGGCTCATTGCAAATTTCGAGCTGCCGAGCCGTCCGAACTCCAGCGATGGCACGATATAGAGTTAAAGCGGGTCTATTCCGCGTAAAGGCGTTCGCCTTTCGCGGCGGGGGAATTCCACGAATTACCTCGAATAGATCACGCATATTCAACGACTAAATACGACGATTATGAAAAAACTTATTAGTTTATTAATGGGCTGTTCACTCGCACTGGCTGCAGCCGCACTGGCACAACAGCCGGACGAACAGCAATCAACATCAAAGGGCAAGCGCGCACCGGAAAAAGCGCGAACGACTGAAGCACAACCCGGCGCGAAGGCGGCCAAGCCTCAGGGGGGGCCAGCGAAACAAACCGGAGCGATAAAGGAACGCGGCAGCGTGATGAATGACCGTGGCGCCATGAATCAGCCTGGCGCGAAAAAGGGCCAAAAAACTCAGGTGGGCCCTGAATCTGCGAACGCCGCAGAAACTAATGTCCCCGGTAAATCGACTGGCGCGGAAAAGGGCCGAAAAACTTATGCTGGCCACGAATCTGCGAAAGTCTCGGAAGCGAATCTGCCTGCTAAATCGGCCGGTGGAGCGATGAATGAACCGGGTGCAGGAAAAAACCGAAAGGCTCAGGTGAACCGGGAATCCGCAAAAACTCTAACGCCAGCCGAGAAGCAGCAGGCTGAGCAGCAGCGGAAAGGTGTGAAGGCTCCGGCTACAGCGGCGAAAACATCTGCCAATCCGGCGGCGGCTGGAACAAATGCAGTTCCACCAGCTCCGGCAGCCGGCCAGCAAAACGTGCAGGCTAATGCAGGGGCCAAGATGAAGAAACCTGCCCCGCAGCAAGTGCAACAGGTCAAATCGCAGAACGCGAACTTTCGTGCGCAGCCAAAACCGCAACAGGTTCCAGCGGTTACTTTCAACCAGAACCACCGGATTGAAGGAAGCGATCGCTGGCAGGGTGCGCAATACCAGGTATTCCGTTCGTATCAGCCGCAATGGCACGATGAGGGCTGGTATAGATCGCATTACTCCCGTGTGGAGCTGATCGGTGGCGGTTACTATTTCTTTAACAACGGCTACTGGTTTCCGGCGTGGGGTTACAATCCTTCAGCTCAATATTATGCCTACGATGGACCGATCTATGTCGGTCAGCGTGCTGAACCGCCGGACAAGGTGATTGCGGATACGCAGGCCTTGCTACAACAAATGGGGTATTACACAGGTGAAGTGGATGGGTTGCTCGGGCCGTTGACGAGGGAGGCGCTCACTGCCTACCAAGCCGATCAGGGGCTCGCTGCGACGGCGTCAATCGACCAGCCGACGCTCGATTCACTTGGACTCGCATAAAACTTAGACTATCAACCAAAAGCCGCCGGGCGCACGAATGCTCGGCGGCTTTTCTGTTTTGAGAGAGACGAGTTGTTTGTATTTTATGGGACTGTGATCGCCGGCGGACCTAGGAGTGTTTGCTGAACGCGACGGTCGCATCATTGATGTATATGCGCAGCACGATCGCACGCGACTTGTTCGGGTTAGGCTCAATCCTGCGGAGTGTTCCCGTTATCGAGCCCCATTCCCCAGCATGCGTGGCGAAATCCACCGCCTGTTGCAGTTTCACGTATTCGAAGGCGTGAATCGTTGTATTGGT
>WNGC01002072.1_pt1 | contig 12263 bp, 7 predicted proteins | sample 5400051 | NCBI WGS metagenome assembly WNGC01 (sample SAMN13153368, study PRJNA577476) | soil metagenome | isolation source: 20 cm soil or saprolite under grassland replicate 2 | place: USA:California | collected 2016-06-15 | reverse complement strand
CGTCTGGCGTTGCGCCAGCAGCCGGAGCCAGGGGATGTGCGCCGTCCCCGGCTCCGGCGCGTCACCGCGAATGTATCCGAGCTCGGCGGCCGAGAGACGCGGTTGGGCCTCCGGGCTGCGGTACAGCGCCAGCCAGAGCCCGAGCCAAAGGAACCCCAGGCCGCCGGTGGCGACGAACGCCCAGCGCCACCCGAACGTCAACGCGATCCAGGGCACGACGAGCGGCGTCACGATTGCTCCCGTGTTGGTGCCCGCGTTGAAGATCCCGGTGGCGAGCGCCCGCTCCCTTTTCGGGAACCATTCCGCCACGGCCTTGATCGCGCCAGGAAAGTTGGCGGATTCGCCCAGGCCCAGCAGGGCCCGCGCGGCCGAAAACCCCGCCGTGGTACGGGCGAGGGCGTGGCCGATCGCGGCGACGCTCCAGGCGACCACCGCCACCGCGAACCCGCGCCGTACGCCCACCCGGTCGAGCCATCGCCCGACCACGAGAAAGCCGACCGCGTACAACGCCGTGAACCAGGAGACGACGTCGCCGTAGCCCGTCTCGGACCAGTGCAGCTCGCGCTGCAGCGTGGGTGCGAGGATGCCCAGGACCTGCCGGTCGATGTAGTTGACGGTCGTGACGACGAACAGCAGAGCGCACACCGTCCAGCGGTAGCCGATCCTCGGCGGCCTCACAACGTCACGCCTGCTTTCCAGATGGCGATCTCCCGGTAGCCGTGGCGCTCGTTGTTGGCGAGTCGCCGTCCGGATGCGACGTCGAGGATCAAGGCGAAGAGATCGTCTTCGAGCGCGTCGAGCGTGGCGGCGCCGTCGAGCAGCGCGCCCGCGTTGAAGTCGATCCAGTGCGGCTTTTTCTCGGCGATGGGCGTGTTGGACGAGATCTTGAGGGTCGGCACGGGGAAGCCGAGCGGCGTGCCGCGCCCCGTGGTGAAGAGCAGCAGTGTCGCGCCGCTCGCCACCAGGGCGGTGGACGACACGCCGTCGTTCCCCGGCGCCTCGAGCAGTGACAGCCCCCCGCCGCCCTGGGCCGCCGCGTCTCCGTACCGCAGTACCTCCGTCACCGGGGCGGCGCCGCCCTTCTGGATCGCGCCCAGCGACTTCTCCTCCAGCGTGGTCAGGCCTCCGGCCACGTTGCCCGGCGAGGGATTCTCGTAGATGGCCTGTCCGTGCCGGCGGAAGTAGGCTTTGAAGTCGTCGACCAGGGCCACGACGTCCCGGAACACGCCCTCGTCCGTGGCACGGTCCATCAGCAGCTGCTCGGCCCCGAACATCTCGGGGACTTCGGTCAGGATCACCCGGCCGCCGAGCGCAGACAGGCGGTCGGCCACGCGCCCCACCACGGGATTCGCCGTGATCCCGCTCAACCCGTCCGAGCCGCCGCACTTGTGACCGAGCACCAAATCGGCGGCGGGGCAGCTCTGGCGCGCGTCGCACGCCATGGCCGTCGCCAGCTCGCCCAGCGCGCCGAGCCCGGCATCCACTTCGTCCGTCACGTCCTGGGAGTTGAAAAACCGCAGGCGCGCGCGATCCACGTCGCCCGCCAGCGCGAGCAGGCCGTCCATCTGGTTGCTCTCGCACCCGAGACCGAGCACCAGCACGCCGCCCGCGTTGGGGTGGCGCAGCAGACCGGCGAGCACCCGCTGGGTGTTGCGCAGGTCGTCGCCCAGCTGGCTGCAGCCGTAGGGATGCGAGAAGCTGTACACGCCGTCGATCGCGCCCTTGCCCTCGAAGCGCTCTGCGCCCTCGTGCGCGATCCGCTCGGCCGCACGGTTCACGCACCCGACCGTGTTGAGGATCCACAGCTCGTTGCGGGTGCCGACGCGGCCGTTGGGGCGGCGGTAGCCGTGAAACAACGCGGAAGTCGGAACGCGGAACGCGGAACAGCTGTTCCGACTTCCGCGTTCCGCGTTCCGCGTTCGTTCCGGGAGCCCCGGGCGATCGACGGATTCGAGGCATGTCTTCACGTTGTGGGAGTGCACCCAGGCCCCGCGGCCGATCGGGGCCGTCACTTCACCGATCGGGAACCCGTACTTCACCACCGGCTCGCCCGGCTCGAGGTCGCGCAAGGCGATCTTGTGGCCGGCGGGGACCTCCTCGCGCACCACGACTCGCTCCCCTGCGACGGCCACCTCGCAGGCCGCGCTCAACGCCCGAACAGCCACCGCGACGTTGTCCGCCGGGTGGATTCGGACCGCCGGCGCTGCCGGACTCACCGGGCGAAGTCCCGGTACTGCGCCTCGATCTGCGCGGGCGTCGCCGTGCCGGAGAGGATCAGGACACGGTGGCGGAAGGTCGTGGATTCACCCGGTGCGAGCCGGAAGTTCAGCTGCTCTTTCCCGTTGCTGAAGGCCTTCTGCCCCAGGGGGTTCGCGGCGAACAGGCCATAGCCGCGCGCATGCCAGTATGTGGGGAAGCCGACGTTCTTGGGATGGTCCAGAATGGCCACCGTCACGGGCTCGCCGGAAACGACGCCGGACAGCATGGTCCAGCGACCGCGCGTGCCCCACACCGAGTCGCCCTCGAGACCCTCGGAGCTCGAGTAGCGGCCAGTCACGCCGGCATTGTTGAGCACCGGCACGCTCGTCGCATGCCCGGCGGCATCCGTGAACACTTCCGCGGTGGTCGACGGCTGCTCGAGGCTACGCGCCACGCGCAAACCCAGGAGACCGTCCTTCTCGTCCGCGAACGTCACGGTTTGCCCGAGGGCCGTGAGGGTCGTGATCCGATCGACGGCCCGCAGGCCGTCGCCGGCGCGGAACACGAAGCGCGTGTCTTCGCGCAACAGCGCGTGTCCCTGGTAGTCCACCCACTCGGCCGTCACCTCGAGGGCTCCCGCGCCCTGGCCGCTCTCGACGTGGCGCACCGCCCGATGCAGGATGGTGCCCATCTTGGGTGCGCGCGCGGCCGGAATGGCATCCGAGTTGTTCCAGAAGTCGAGCCCGTTCACGTCGCTGTAGGTGAGCCACAGGCCGACGTGATGCGGGTGGTCCACGCGCTCGCCCGGTCGGGGCTCGAGCGGCCAGCCGCGGGTGATCACCGTCCCCGACGCGGCGCGCAGGGGGTACAGCACCGGCTTCTTGACCGTGGTCGGGTAGATGTACGCGGTGAACGGTTTCCCGTCGACCAGGACGTCGACGCGACGCTGGTCCTCATGCGGCACAACCTCCACCCGAGGATCGCTCTGCGTTCCCCCTCTCCGCATGGCGGAGAGGGGGTCAGGGGGCGAGGACCCCGGGGCGAGCACCCCCAGACTCACGAGCAGCCAGGCCTTGCGCATGTTGTCAGCCCATCACCACGTCGCGCTTGGCATCGTCGAACATCACCTTCCGGCCGCTGTGCATCGCGGCGACCGTCATGCACAGCGCGATCGAGTGGCTGTAGCCCGCGTCGATGCTCGCGTTCGGCTGCTTGCGGCTGCGCACGCACTCCATCCAGTTCCGGATGTTGGCGGTGGTGGACGAATCGGCGCCGGTGTTCGCGGCGGTCTCCGTGGCCGCCACCTGCGACAGCTTCATCGTGGGCAGCTGATTGGCCTTCATCCCCATCTCCGCCGCGAACCGCTCGTTCAGGCCGCCGGTGGGCGTGATCTCGTTGGTGTCGAGGTTCAGCATGCCGGCGTTCGAGTAGTACAGCTCCTTGGTGCCGCCCGCCGAGTTGGTCATGCGGGACGAGTAGACGACCTGGAATCCCTTCGAGGGATCGTCCAGGGGGCCGTAGTCGAACACGATCGTCGCGGTGTCCCAGCTCTTGCGGCCGTCTTTCCACAGGTACACGCCGCCGTTGGCCACGACCGAGCGGGGGCGGGACAGCCCCGTGAACCAGTGCACCGTGTCGATCTGGTGCACCATCCACTGGTCGGGGATGCCCGAGGAGTAGGGCCAGAACAGGCGGTACTCGAGATACTTGCGCGGGTCCCACGGCTCGTGCGGCAGGTTGCAGAGGAAGCGCGTCCAATCGGTGTCCTGCTCCTTGATGGCGGCGACCAGCTCGGGGCGGCGCCACCGCCCCGGCTGGTTCACGTTCCACGTCATTTCGGCCATGACGATGTCGCCGAACTTGCCCGACCGGATGTACTCGCTGGCCATCTGGTAGTTGGCGGCGCTGCGCCGCTGGGTGCCGATCTGTACGACCCGGTCCGACTTCTTGACCGCGTCGCGGATCGCGCTCGCGTCCTCGATGCGGTGGGCGAGCGGCTTCTCGATGTACGCATCCTGCCCCGCCTGCATGGCCTCGACGCCGTGGTAGGCGTGCTGGAAGTCCGCGGTCGAAATGACGACCGCGTCGGTCGCTTTCGCGGCGTACATCTCCTCGTTGTTGCGGAACGCGCGCGGTTTGGTCCCCATCACTTTTTCGATCCCGGTCACGCCCTCGTCGCGACGCCGGCTCCAGATGTCCGATACGGCGACGATCTCGAAGTTGAGCTCCTTGCCGAGCTGGCCGTACGCGGGGAGGTGCGCCTGGCGGAACCGGTCGGAGAAGCCCACGATGCCGACCCGCACGCGATCGTTGGCGCCGAGGATCTTCGCGTAGCGCGCCGCCGGCAGCGTGGCGGCGGCGGCGGCGACCTTGAGAAACTCGCGACGGCGGATCTGTCTCTTCGACTTGGACATCGCTCCTCCCTTCGGATCGATCAAGAGTGTGGACGGCGCCCGCCGGCGGCCAGGCCGGCGAGCGCGCCGCGCATGTAGGCGAACGATTGTTTCATGCCCGGCAGCGGGGCGTCGGGGTCGATCTCATACTCGAGGTTGACGTACCCACGATAGCCCATGGCCCCGAGCTGCCGGAAGATGTCCGCGATCGGGATCGCGCCCTCGCCGACGATGCACTGACTGCCCTTGGCGGTGAGGTCGCGCAGGTCCTTCATGTGCATGTCGAGCAGCCGCGGGCCCGCATCGGCGACGGCGCGCACGACGTCGGTGCCGGTGCGCACGGTGTGTCCCACGTCGATGCACAGACCGATGCGCGGGTCCAGCTGCTTGACGTGGGGCAGGGCGTCGTACGGGGAAGGGAAGTGCTTGTCCTCCGGCCCGTGGTTGTGGATCGCGACCTTGATGTCGTATTGCTTCGAAAACCGCTCGATGCGCGGCAGCAGCTTGGGATCCGTATGGATCGCGATGAGCGGCATGCCCGCCGCCTTGGCGTACGCGAAGTACTTCTCCACACCGGCGTCGGTGTCCTCGTCGAACGTGATCACGCCGCCGCCCACGATCACGAGCCCGGCCCCCTCGATTTCCCGTCTGGCCGCGGCCAGTTGATCTGGTGACGACTCGAACGGCAGGTGCACGGACTTGAAGTTGACATAGGGAGTCCCGAGCGCCTTGACCATCTCGATGGCCTTGTCGCGCGGGAAATTGCGGAGCGAGTAGCTCGCGATGCCGAGGCTAAAGGAGGTTGGGGGAGGTTGGGGAGGTTGGGGAGGTTGGGGAGGCCGTGTCGCCGGCGCACCGATTGCTACGCCGGCCAGCCCCGCGGCGCTCGCCCCGATGAACGTCCGGCGCGGCACCGGAGCGTTGGACATGGTCAGTATCCGGGGTTTTGGGTGTAGCAGCAGGTCGTGCCGTCCATCTGCGTCCGCGGGATCGGCCGCAGCGCGTGGTACGGCTGGATGTTGGGCCCGCCGTCGGGGTTGTACGCTCTGACCCGCGGCACCAGGGTATGTGTCCGCACCAGATCGAACCAGCGCTGCATCTCACCGGCCAGCTCGCGCGCCCGCTCGTTGAGGATCTCGCCGAGCGTGAGCTGGGCGTCGGTGAGCTCCATCTCCGCTTCGTGGCCGGGGATGGCGGCGCGCCGCCGCACGGCGTTGATGTAGGGAAGCGCTTCCGCCGGGGGTCGCCCATCCCGCAGCAGCGCCTCGGCTGCGATGAGGTACGTCTCGGCGAACCGGGCGACGACGAAGTCGCGCGAGCCGCGCACGTCGTTGACGCTCAGCCGGAACGGGTCGGCGAACTTGTTGAGCGACGGGAAGATCCGGTTGCTATATGTCCGCGGCGTGTAGACACGGTACCGCCGGGCCGCCACCACCGAGTCCGGCAGGACCGTGTCCGAGACGTAGACCGCCGTGTCGCCCAGCTGGAATTTCGGCGCGCCCGACGACGGATCCTTCGGAATGGTCGCCGCGTTATTGGAGTACCACGCGCGGGTGAACTGACTCTGGTAGCGCGAGTCTTTGGTGCGATCGAACAGGCCCAAGAAGAAAGTGGTAGGTCGGAAGCGCTTGAATGGGCGGCCGTTGGCGATGTCGCGCTGCATGCCGGGCAGCACGTCGTACTCCATCAGGAAGAACAGGTGCCCCTGGTTGCCGTTCCCGGTGGTCAGCGGATCGTTCGTGAACTGGACCGACCAGATGACCTCCGCGTTCTTCTCGTTGCCGAAGGCGAACACGTCGCTGAAGCGTGGCAGCAGCGCATACTGGCCCGATTTGATCACTCGCTGGGCGTAGTCGGCGGCATTGGCGAAGTCGCCCGCCTGCTTTTTCGCCGTTTCGTCGGCGGCGGAGTCCGCGTCGCGCTGCCAGGTCAGGTACACCTTGGCCAAGAGGTGCTGTGCGGCGCCCTTGGTGGCGCGCCCGTACTCCTTCGCCACATACGGGAGCGTCGCTTCGGCGTATTTCAGGTCATCGATGATGGCTGCATACACACTGTCCACCGGCGCGCGTGTGAACTGCGTCGACGCGGTCGTGGTCGGCTCGAGCTTGAGGGTGACGGGCCCGTACATCTGTACCAGGTCGAAGTAGTACAGCGCCCGGAGAAAGCGGGCTTCGGCCAGGCGCTGCGCCTTGAGGCTCGAGTCCATCTGCACCGCCGGCGCCTGGGCGATCGCGGTGTTGGCCGTGTTGATCGCCCGATAGAAATCGGCCCAGGTGTCGCGGATGAAGTCCACGTCGGGATTGAGCTGCGCCGTATACTCGTTGATGTACTTGTAGCTCCCGTCGGCGCCTTCGGTATAGATGTCCGTGCCGAATTCGGTGAGGGTGAAGCCGCGCTCCTGCGCGTAGAAGCTCCGCAACGGCTCGTACGTGGCGTTGACCAGCGCCTGGAACACGTCGGGCGTCGGGTACGGCTGATTGGCCAGGCCGCTGATCAAGTCTTCGTTCAGGTCCACGCAGGCGGCGAGGCCGAGCAGCGCGGCGCCCAGCAGTGCGGTCGTGCGTCTGGTCATGCGGGCCTCCCGGCCTCTAGAATCCCAGCGTGACGCCGGTCAACAGCGTCCGGTAGCTCGGCGTCGAGGCGGCCTCCGCGTAGCCGGCGCTCGTCCGATCGCCCGTGCCCGTCCGTGACTCTGGGTCGAGTCCCCGGAAGCGCGTGAACAGGAACGGATCGAGCGCCGTCACGTAAAACCGCAACGACCGGGCGTGCCACGGCCCACCATGGACGCCGGCGAGCGTGTAGCCCAGCGTGATGCTGCGGACCCGGATGAACGACCCGTCCTCGTAGCGCCGCGTGTCGCCGAATGGCGGATTCTCCTGATTAAAAGTGGGGCGGGACTCGGTATTCGAGGGGTGCGTCGGCGTCCAGTAGTCTGTGACCAGGTTGTTGTAGCGACCCTGCATCGTGCTCTCGCCCACGACGAATTGGTCGTTCGCCATGAAGTCCACCCGCGCGACTGCCATGACGGAGAGGTCGAATCGCTTCCAATCGAACCGGCTCGTCATGCTTCCCGTCCAGGCGGGGAACGGCGTCCCGAGGATGACGCGGTCGTTGCCGTCGATCTTCCCGTCGCCGTTCACGTCGGCGACGCGGATCTGTCCGGGCTTCGCCTTGTATTGCTTGGCCAAGAGGGAGTCTTGCGCCTGCCAGATTCCCACGAACCTGTTGTCGTAGTACACGTCGATGGGCTGCCCGATGAACCACTTGTTCAGGACGTCGTTCACGCCACCATAGAGACTGACGATCCGGTTGTGGTTCGTGGACCAGTTGAGGTCCTGGCTCCAGCGGAGCCCGTGCCAGTCCTCGATCGGCACGACGGACAGGGCCACTTCGAGCCCGCTGTTGCGCGTCGCCCCGATGTTCTGGAGGACGCTGGTATACCCGTTGGTGGGGGGGATCTGCCGCCGCATGATCAGGTCCTTCGTGTCCGCGCGATAGTAGTCCACGGAGCCTGACAGGCGGCCGCGCAGCGCGGTGAACTCCAGCCCGACGTCCAGCTGGCCGGTGTTCTCCCACTTGAGGTTCGGGTTCGGCAACGTGCCGGGACGGTATCCCGGTGCCGGGTTGTTGTCGAGCGAATACACGACACGGGTCAGGGATCCGAGCGTCTGATACGGGTCGATCGCCGTGTTGCCGGTGTGCCCGTAGCTCGCCCGGAGCTTCAGGTCGGAGAACAGGTTGCTGCGCCGGATGAAGCCTTCCTCGCTCAGGCGCCACGCCAGCGCCACCGATGGGAACATGGCGTACTTGTGCCCGCGGGCGAGCCGCGACGAGCCGTCGACGCGCGTCGTCAACGTGAGGAGATACTTGTCCTTGAACCCGTAGTTCAGCCGGGCCATGTACGACTGCAACGCCCACGTCGTCAGGTCACTGCCCATGCCGTCGATGTGGGTGGCGGACCCGATGTCGTAGAACTGCTGTCGCTCGTAGGGGAGCCCGGTCGCGTGCAAGCTGTCGTCCTCGGTCCGCTGCTGCTGGATGCTGTACAGCAGCGTGACGTCGACGCGGTGGTCGCTGCCCACGGTGTGGCGAAACGTCAGGATGTTGTCCAACGTGTATGCCGTGGTGCGGTTGTCCCACAGCCCCGCGTCCGCGCCGCTGCCCTGATTGACCTGGGTCTGGGCTCCCTGGAATACGCCACGCCGGTTCGAGCTCACGTTGCCGCCGAAGTTCACTCGCCAGGAGAGTGCGTCCGTCAGGCGGTAGTCGGCGAACAAGGTGCCGGACACCAGCGTGTTCGCCCGGTCGTCGATCCAGTTCTGGACGTCCGAGAGGGGGTTCACGCGCTGCCCGTCGGGGGTCGGCTTGAACAAGAGGTTCCCCGCGCTGTCATACGGCACGGCGAGCGGGTTGTTGAGGAGCGCCTCGCTGTAGATGCCGTCGCCTCGGCCCAGGTTCTGGTCGGTCCGGACCAGCGACGCTGAGCTTCCCACCTTGAGGCGGTCGTTCAGCTCGTGGTTGAAGTTGAAGCGCACAGACCGCCGCGTGAAATCCTGACCCTGCAGGATGCCTCGCTGAGTGAGCTGGCCCCCGCTCAACGCGAAGCGCGTCCGCGCGTCACCGCCCGCGATACGGATCTCGTTGTTGACCTGCTGGCCTTGCCGCAGCACCAGATCCTGCCAATTCGTCGAGCGCCCGGTCTTGATCGACGCCAGCTCGACCGGCAAGAAGATCTGGGCATCGCCGGAATCGCAGGCTGCGACGTTGATGTCGCAATGGTAGTTCCCGGTCGTCCGGTTCGCGTCACGCTTGAGCTGAGCGAACTGCTGGCCGTTCATCATCTGCACGCGGCTTCGCTCCTGCTGGACCCCGACGTAGCTGTCGTACGTGAAGGTCGTCGGTCCCGCGCTGCCCTGGCGCGTGGTGATGAGCACGACGCCATTCGCGCCACGCGACCCGTAGATCGCCGTCGCCGACGCGTCCTTCAAGACCTGGATCGACTCGATGTCGTTCGGGTTCAGATCAGTGACGCCCGCTGCTGGAATCCCGTCCACCACGTACAGCGGATCGTTGCCGGCCGTGATCGAGCGCGCGCCGCGCACGCGGACCCGGACCCCGTCGCCCGGCTTCTGGCCGGTGGTGACGATGTCCACGCCCGCCACGCGTCCCTGGATGGCGCCGACGGTGTTGACCGTGGGCGTGCTTTTCAGATCCGCGGCCGCGACGGACGATACAGAGCCCGTGATGTCCCTGCGGACCTGGGTGCCGTAGCCGATCACCACGACTTCCTGCAGGGCGACGGGCAGCGGCTGCAGGCGGAGGTTCGTGGTAGCGGTCTGGCCGGCTGCCACCACCACGCCAGGGATCTCGCCTACCTCGTACCCGATGAGCCGGGCCTGCAGCCGGTAGGTGCCTGGAGGGACCTGGGCGATGCTGAACCGGCCCTCGCGATCGGCGGTAGCGGCGAGGGTGGTGCCCAGCACGCTGACCCGGACCTCCGGCAGCGCGAGGCCGGTCTCCTGGGCGGTCACGACACCAGCGATGACGCCGGTTTCAGGGGCGGCAGATCCCGCCTGCTCGGCCATCTGCTGGGCGCGCCCCACTCGGAGCGGCAGCAGCAGGCAAAGCAGTACAAGAAAGGAGAGGCTTGGAGAAACGGCGGTGCGACGGCGCTTCCGCATCGGTCCCCCGGTCGACGGCGTTCCGGTTTTAGCGTGCACCCGCAAGCGCCGTGCCCCTCGTGACGTTCGTCACGCGGAGCGGGGCTCCGTGTCTGCGGTCGTGTCGCGCGATGCTCGCGTTCTACGAGTGTCGCGCCGCCGCGACGCGGGGCCGTGTCGCTGCGGGATGCAGCCAACGCTTCGGGAGAGCGGCGAGGGCGGGCGCACGTCTTGCGATGCAACGCCGCCCGCAGCCCCCATGCCCACACATCCCGCACCCGACTCGATCGGCCGACGGGCGGCGCCGCAGCGCGCCTCGCGCCTGCTCGGGGGCGTGGCCCTCGCCGCGCTGGCGGCGGGTCTGGTGGGCGGCTGCGAGCTGCGTCGCGTCCCCGACGGCGCGTGGCGGCTGCGGCAGCTGGCCACCCGGGCCTCCTCGTCCCACACCCAATCGACGGTGGAGTGGCCGCGGGTCTACGCGCTCGATGCGGGGGCGCTGGCCCGCGCCAAGCACCGCATCGAGAGCGGCGACCCGCGGATCCAGGCGGCCTACGATCGGCTGCTGCGGGAGGCGGGTGCCGCGCTCCTCGTTCCCGCGGCGTCGGTGATGGACAAACGGCGCGTCCCGCCGAGCGGCGACAAACACGACTACGTGAGCATGGGTCCCTACTGGTGGCCTAATCCCGCCAAGCCGGGGGGCCTTCCCTACGTGCGGCGCGACGGCGAGCGAAATCCGGAAATGCGCGACGATTACGATGCGCCCCGCCTCGCCGCCACGACCGGCGCCGTCACCACCCTCGGCCTCGCGTATTACTTTACCGACGACGAGAAATACGCCCGGCGCGCGGCCCTGCTGTTGCGCACCTGGTTCCTCGATCCCGCCACGCGGATGAATCCGCACCTGCGATACGGGCAGGGCATTCCCGGCGTCACGCAGGGCCGCGCGGCCGGGATCATTGAAACCCGAGGCCTCGTCGGCGTAGTCGATGCGATCGGCATGCTCGAGCGGTCACCCAGCTGGACGGCGGCGGACGACCGCGGCATGGCACAGTGGTTCTCCGCGTACCTTGGCTGGCTGCGCTCGAGCGCGATCGGCAAGGGGGAGCGCAACGCGCACAACAACCATGGCACGTGGTACGACGCGCAGGTCGCGGCCCTGGCCCTGTTCACCGGCGACTCGGCACTGGCGCGCTCCACGCTCGCAACGGCCGGAACCCGCCGCATTGCCTCGCAGGTCACCGCCGACGGCCGCCAGCCGTACGAGCTGGCCCGGACGCGCTCTCTCGCCTACAGCGTGATGAATCTCGAGGGCCTGTGCCGGCTGGCCGAGCTGGCGCGGCACGTCGGCGTGGACCTCTGGTCGTACCGCTCGGCCCGGGGCGGCAGTATCCGCAAGGCGCTCGACTATCTGGCGCCGTACGTCGATCCGCGGCGCAAGTGGCCCGGCCGCCAGATCACGCCGACCGAGCCGGACCTGCTGGTCTTACCGCTCGAGCAGGCCCGCCTGGCATACGGCGACGCGCGCTATGGCGCGCTGCTGCGGCAGATCCCCGACGACGCGGTCCGCTCGCACCGCGCCCAGCTGCTGTACCCCGAGCCGGACTCCGTCCCCCCCCCGTCGGCGCGTACCGGCTTGTGACCTCGCGCCCCCCCTCCACCGGGCCCGCGTCGATCGACCGGCGCGAAGCGCTGCGCCGCGCCGCTCTCGTGTTGGGTGGCGTGCTGTCCGCGCCGCTCGCCGCGGGCGTGCTGGCGGGGTGCGAGGCACGTGGCGCGCCGGAGGGCTCGTGGCGTCCCCGCGCGCTCACTCCGGACCAGGCCGAGGTCGTCGCCGCCATCGCCGAGCAGATCCTTCCCGAGACGGACACGCCAGGGGCACGTGCCGTGGGCGTCCATCGGTTCATCGACGCGCTGCTGGCGGAGTCGTACTCGGCGGAGCAGCGGGAGCGTTTCGTGGCCGGTCTGGCGGATCTCGGTCGGGCCTTCCAAACGAGCACGCCGGACCAGCAGC
>WNGC01003392.1_pt1 | contig 12266 bp, 8 predicted proteins | sample 5400051 | NCBI WGS metagenome assembly WNGC01 (sample SAMN13153368, study PRJNA577476) | soil metagenome | isolation source: 20 cm soil or saprolite under grassland replicate 2 | place: USA:California | collected 2016-06-15 | reverse complement strand
GCGATCGTGCCGTCCTTCTGGGTCAACTACTGGCGGGGAGACGGCGGGCGCTCGCACAGCCTCAACCTCATGCCCGAGGTCGATTTCAAGCTGGCGTCGCGCGTCACGGCGGCGATCATCCCCAACTACACCCGCACCACCAACGACGTGCAGCCGCTCGGGCAGCACGCCACCCGCTACGTGTTCGCTCACCTCGAGCAGAAGCAGCTCGGCGTGACCATGCGCTTCACGTACCCGTTCACGGCCAGCGCGACGGTGCAGGTATACGCCCAGCCGTTCGTCTCGAAGGGGACCTACAGCAACGTGCGCCAGCTGTCCGCCACGCCGCGCGCCGCAGACTTCGCGAGTCGCTACGTGCCGGACCCAGTCCTCGCCGACAACCCCGGCGGATTCAACTACAAGCAATTCCGCTCGAATGTCGTGTTCCGCTGGGAGTACCGGCCCGGCTCGACGCTGTTCGTGGTATGGAGTCAGGGGCGCCAGGGGTCCAGCGATGTCGCGGGCACGCGTAGCTTCGGCGGCGACATCGGCGATCTGTTCACCCTCCGGCCCGACAACAGCTTCCTGGTGAAGCTGTCGTACTGGCTCAATCGCTAGGCGACGGATCGTCAGCGATACGCCGCGGCCTGAATGCGGTACAGCTCGGCGTAGTGCCCGCCCTTGGTCATGAGCGCTGCGTGCGTGCCCGACTCGATCAGGCGTGAGCCGCGCAGCACCACGATGAAGTCCGCCATGCGCACCGTGCTGAACCGGTGGGACACGAGGATGGTGATCCGGTCGTCCGATCCCCGGGCGGCCGCTGCATAGCGCTCGAACAGCGCGTGCTCGGTTTCGGCGTCGAGCGCCGCGGTGGGCTCGTCCAGCACGAGCACGAGCGGGCGCTCGCGCATGAATCCGCGGGCGAGCGCGAGCTTCTGCCACTGCCCGAAGCTGAGCTCCACGCCCTCGGGCCACGTCGCGCCGAGCTGCGTCTCGGCGCCGGCGACGAGCTGTTGCACGACATCGCTGGCCCCGGCCCGGTCGACCGCTGCCGCCACCGCCGCCCGGTCGTCGAGCCGCGGCAGGTCCCCCACACCCACGGTGTGACGCACCCGGAACTCGAACCGGAAGAAGTCCTGAAACGCTCCCGCAAGGCGCGACCGCCAAGTGTCGGGCGGCATGCGCGCCAGGTCCGCGCCGGCGACGAGGATGCGCCCTTGGGTCGGCTGATACAGCCGGCACAGCAGCTTCACCAGCGTCGTCTTGCCGGCGCCGTTCTCGCCCACGATCGCGACCACCGAGCCGGGCGCCAGCCGGAGGTCGACGTCGTCGAGCACCAGCCGGTCCGTGCCGGGATACGCGAACGACACGTGCTCGAAGCGGATGCCTTCTCCCAGTCGCTCGGGCGCCGGGAGGTCGGCGCCGCGCGACTGTGCAGCCGCGTAGTCCTCCAGCCAGGCCAGGCGCTTGGAGCCCTCGAGCCAGATGCCACGCAGGAATCCGATCTCGCCCACGGTGCCGCCGATGTACGCCGAGAGGCGTGAGCCCGCCGCGAGCACCAGCAGCACCTCGCCGGGCGGCGCCGCGAGCACCGACGCCACGAACACGACGGCTGCCACGTACGCCGCGCCGAAGACCGCCCACGCGAGGGCGTGCCACGCGGCGCTGCGCCTGCGGGTACGGGCCACGGGTTCGTACCAGCGCTCCCAGGCGGCGCGACGCTGCGCCACGAGCCGGGCGCCGATGCGCGTCACCCGTACCTCCTTGCCGGGCGGCGCGGTGGTGGCGACGTCGAACAGGTGCCGCGCCAGGCGATTGGCCGACGCACCTCGCTCTTCCGCCGCTCGCTCGACCCCCGGCCGCCAGGTCGACGTCAACACAGTGGGCAGCGCGAAGGCGGCGAGCAGCACCAGCGCCGGGTGGATCGACATCAGCAGCGCGACCGTCACGCTGAGGCGGAGGATCCACCCGCACGTGGTGAACAGCGACATGTACATGTGGTCGAGCACGAAGACCTGGTTGCGCAGCATCTCGAGGCGATCGAGATACGCAGGGCGCTCGTGATGCTCGACCGTCGCGACTGACGCCTGCAGCCACGCCACGTGCGACTCGAGGGCCACCGTCAACAGGTCGCGGAACCGGCGCTGGGTGCGCTCGCTGATCACTCGCAGGAACCACGTGGCGGCCGCCGACACGCCCAGTCCCACGGCGGCGGTCGTCACGAGCCTCGGCCTGCCGCCCAGCACACCGTCGGCCAGCAGCTTGAACCACAGCGCCAGCAGCGCGTCCGGCAGCGCCGCCAACAGCGACAAGCCGAACGCCACGCTCAAGAGCAACGGCTCCGCCTCGTAGCCGCGCTTGAGCGCGCGCCACATGGCGGGCAGCGCAGGGGGCAGGTCGTCAGTCGAGGACATCGAGGCTCGCTCCCGGCTCGCCGTCGTCGCCGAACCGCGACGCCTGCAGCTGGAACATCGTGCGATAGCGGCCGCCGGCCGCCATCAGCTGGTCGTGCGTGCCGAGCTCGACCACCTTGCCGTGCTCCAGCACGCAGATGCGGTCGGCGTGTCGCACGGTCGAGAAGCGGTGCGAGATGAGGATCGTCGTGGTGTGCCGCGTCGCCGCCAGGATGCGGTCGAAGATCTCGGCCTCACCGCGGACGTCGAGCTGGGCGGTCGGTTCGTCGAGCAGCACCAGCCCGGCGCCGAGCCGCACGGCGCACAGCGCCCGCGCCAGCGCGATCCGTTGCCACTGTCCACCCGACAGCTCCGTGCCGCCGGGATAGCCGCGCGCCAGGACCGTGTCGAGACCGGTGAGGCCCGCGGCACCGGCCTCCGCGAGGGCCCACTCGATCGCATCGTCGGGGGCGCCGGCCGGAGCCACGTTGTCCCGCAGGGGTAGCTCGAAGCGGACGAAGTCCTGAAATACGGCGGTCAGGCGTGACCGCCATGCGTCCACGTCCAGCGTGCGGAGGTCGACGCCGTCCACTTCGATCGCGCCGTTCTGGGGGTCGTACAGCCGGCACAACAGCTTCGCGATCGTGGTCTTGCCGGCGCCGTTCTGGCCCACGATCGCGAGCGACGATCCGACCGGAATCGCCAGGTCGAAGCCCGCCAGCACCGGCTGGCCCGAGGTGGGGTAGGCGAACGTGACGTGGCGGAACCGGATCTCGCGCGCGGGCCTCCCCACGGCCGGTCGCTCGCCGCGGACCAGCGCGCCCGCGGAGGACATGGATGCTTGTAGACGCAACACCGCGGCGGCGGGCGCCGCGGCACTGTCGAGCGCCCACGACAGGCCGCCGAACGCGATCATGCTCGTGCTCACCGCAGCGCTCGCGAACGTCACGAGCCTGTCGAGCCCGAGGTGGCCGCCGCTCGCGGCGGCGGCGAGCGACCAGAACACCACCCCATTCGCGGCGAGGACGAGCAGCAGGCTCCAGATCACCGGACGCTCGCGCAGGCGCGTCGCCTGCCAGCGCAGCTCGAACAGACGGCGGCGGCGCGATCGGAACCGCTCGATGACCCAGTCGGCCAGCCCGAACAGCCGCACCTCCTTGGCGGGCGCCGCTTCCACCGCGAGCCGGTAGGCGTAGTCGGCGTCGCGCTGCGCCTCGCGTACCTCGGCCGTTTCCCGGTCGCGCCAGACGGCGCTCTCGCGCAGCAGCCAGTGCGTCGCGGCCCACGCACCTGCGAGCAACAGCGGCGCCCACCACGCGTAGGCCGCGAGCACGACCGCCGAGGCGAGACCGCCCACCAGCTCCACCAGCCCGGCGGCGATGAAGTCCATCGAGATGAAGATCGGCGGGCCGGTGATGCCGAGATCGAAATCGCGGGCCATCGTGAGGTCGCCGGTGAGCCCGGGGCTCTCGAGGTGGCCCATGCCGGGCGGGCCGACGCAGGCGGTGGTGAGCTGGTCGTACAGCCACGCTGCGGTGCGGCTCCCGAGATTGGCGCCGACGGCGTGGTGAATCGGCGAGAGGACCTGCAGCAGGACGAACACGACGCCGACCAGCGCCAGCGGCGCCGCCAGGTCGTCGCCCCGTTGGACCGCTCCCACGAGGCTCCCCATGGCGATGGCGAACAGCGCGGGCAGCAGGCCGCGCAGCACGAGGAGCGTCCACCACGCAGCCGCCAGCGGACGGTCGGCTTGGGGCAGCACGCCCGCGAACTTCAACTCGTTACGCGCGCGCAGGCGCTCGATCACCGGTCTCCCTCTCCGGCACGGCTAGGTGGGTCGTGTGCTCCGGGCCAGACAGTATACCGCCGGGCGGCTCGGTGGGAAGCCGCGCTCCCTCGCTCCTTGTTCGGCAGCGTGCTACACTCCGTCTCCCGATATCGGCTCCAGGAGCTCCGCATGGCCGCCAAGCCGCGCACCCGGAAACGGCAGCAAGCGGATCCCCACCGCGCGCTGCGAGACCACGTGCGCGAGCTGCTGCGCGGCGGGCACGCCCACCTCGTGTTCAAGGACGCGATCGCCGACTGGCCGGTCGCGCTGCGCGGGACGAAGCCGGCGGGACAGCCGTTCACTCCCTGGCGCCTGCTCGAGCACATCCGGATCACGCAGTGGGATATCGTCGAGTTCACGACCAGGGCGCAGCACGTGTCGCCGGAATGGCCGGCGGGCTATTGGCCGTCCAGCGACGCGCCGCCCGATGGCACGGTCTGGGACAAGAGTGTCACGCAGGTGGAGCGGGACCGCCGGACGATGGAACGGCTCGTGAGCGACGCCAAGACCGACCTGTTCGCCCGCCTTCCGCACGGCACGGGGCAAACCGTGCTGCGCGAAGCGCTGCTCGTCGCCGACCACACCGCGTATCACGTGGGGCAGCTGGTGCTGCTGCGGCGGCTGCTGGGCGCGTACCGCGAAGGCTAGGTACGGGCCCTCACCTCAGTGACACGTACCGCTCCCTGAGTCGGTGGCGGTCTGGCCTGCCACGGGAATGAACTGCCACGAGTAGGAGCCGTCGGCCAGCACGAGTTTCAGCACGCCAGACACGTTGCTGATCCGCACTTCGCTGTTCGGGATGATGAGCGTGTTCGGCAAGTCGAAGCCCTCACCACCCGTGCCCACGATGATCTCGCGGATCCCGTTCACGGGGTCCGCCGCGCCGCTCGGCGTCTGCGGGCCAAACCGCTCGTAGTCGCGCATGTGCGCGTTGATGATCAGCTCGGCTCGGGCGGCGTAGAGATCGTCCCAGAACGACTTGACGGACGTCGTGGGATAGAACGCGGGCGACGTCGTCGAGTAAAACCGGGGATTGTGCCACATCGCGAGCACGCACCGCTTCGCCGTCGCCGCGAGATCGGCCCTGAGCCACAGCTCCTGTGGCGAGCCCGCGGCGGTGGCGACAAAGGGGTTGGTGCTGTTCAACACGATGATGTGCCAGGCCCCGAGGTCGTAGCTGTAGTAGCCCAGCCCCGGGGGCCCGGCGGCCGCCCCGAAATAGTTGAAGTGACCGACGGCGGTCGCGCTCGAGTCGTACTCGTGGTTGCCGAGCGACGGGCGGGTGCGGGACTTGTGGCGGCCCCAGCTGGGATCGTAGCAGCTCGTGTAATTCGCCGGTGTCCCGTAGAGGCGGGCGTTGTCGCCCAGCGTGAACACGGTGCCGGGGATCGCGTCCAACAGAGCCGCCGTGGCTTCGTCACCCGTACGGTCACAGCGCGCGATGTTGCCCGCGCCGACCAGCGTTGCGGCCGCGGGGACGCTCGAGACCGTCACGACCTTGCTGCCTGCACCGGCCGCGCCGTCCTTGTCGGTCACCGTGACGCGCAGCAGGTTCGTGCCCGCGACGCCATACGTGTGCGTCGCGCCGATGGCGCTGGACTGGCTCGTGACGTTGCCGGTGGTCGCGGGCGAGCCGTCGCCCCAATCGACGGCATACGCCCAGGGCGCGTCGTTCACTCCGGGATCGCCGAAGCTGGCGCTGAGCGCGAAGGCACTGCCCGCGGTGGCCGTTTGATTGACTCCGGCGTTCACCGCGGGCCCGGCGTTCGCGATGGTCGCGGTGGTCGTGACCGGACCGCTCGGCGCCCCGCGCGCGTCGGTGACGGTGAGCGTCACGCCGTAGGTGCCATTGTCGGCATACGCGTGGCTCGGCTTGATGCCGGTACCGCTGCTGCCGTCGCCGAAGCTCCAGCTGTAAGTGAGCGCGTCTCCGTCCGGGTCCGTGGAGCCGCCGCCGTCGAAGCCGACGGCCGTGCCCTCGCTGCCGGAGTAGGGCCCTGCCGGTGCAGCTGTGGGCGGGTGATTCACGGTAGCCGTGACGGTCGCCGTGACCTGCCCCGAGCCCGCGGCGCCATCCTTGTCCGTCACGGTGATACGTACCGTGTTCGTGCCCGCCGCAGCGTAGGTGTGCGCGGCCGTGATCGGATTCGACTGGCTGGTCGTGCTGCCGGTCGTCTGGGGCGAGCCGTCGCCCCAATCGATCGCGTACGGCCAGGGCGCATCGTTCACGCCGGGATCGCCGAAGGTGGTGCTGAGCGCGAAACTGCCGCCGAGCGTGATGGTCTGGTTGGCTCCGGGGTTCACTGCGGGTGTGACGTTGGCGATGGTCGCCGTGGTCGTGGCCGGCGCGCTCGTCGCCCCGCGCGCGTCGGTGACCGTGAGCGCGACGGTGTAGATGCCGTTGTCGGCGTAGCTGTGACTCGGCTTGACACCGGTGCCCGTGCTCCCGTCGCCGAAATTCCAGGCATAGCTCAGCGCGTCACCGTCCGGGTCTGACGAACCACTGCCGTCGAAGCTCGCGGCGGCGCCCTCGCTGCCGGAGTACGGCCCCCCGGCGGCCGCGGTGGGTAGGTGATTCACGACGCCGACGGCGTCATGGCATATGCCGCTCCCCGCATCCGTGAACGTCTTGCCGGCGACGGGGATGAACTTCCAGTCGTAGCCCGTGGCGTACAGCGTCAACTTCAGGACGCCATAAGTCTGGTCGTTCTGCACCTCGGTGTTCGCCAGGGGCGCGCCCAGGGTGAAGGTGCCCGCACCGCCCATGCCCGCGATGAATTCGCGGATACCGGTGATCGGATCGGCCACGCCGGTCGGGGTTTGCGGACTGAAGCGCTGATAGTTGTGATCGTGGCCGGCGAGCACGAGCTCCGCGCCGGCGTCGTACAGCGCCTGCCACAGCGGTTGCGTCGTGGCGTCGGCCAGGGTGCCGGAGCTGAAGAGCGGGTGATGCATATAGGCGAGCGTGCAACGCTTCGTGCTCGCGGCGAGATCGGCGCGCAGCCACTGTTCCTGAGGCGAGCCCGCGGACTTCGCGATGTTGCTGTTAAGGGCGATGATGTGCCAGTCGCCCAGGTCGTAGCTGTAGTAGCCCTTCGCAGGATCGCCCGCCGCCGAGCCGAAATAGCCGAAGTAACCCGCCGCCCCGGGTGTGCTGTACTCGTGGTTACCGGGGACCGGACGGGTCCGGGCTTTGTGCCGGCCCCACGTGGGGTCGTAGCAGTTGGCGTAATCGGTGCTCGACCCGCCTGGATAGGCGTTGTCGCCGGCCAAGAACACGGTGCCGGGGATCGTGTCGAGCAGGTTTGCGGTCAAGGAATCGCCGTTGCGGGTGCAGTCCGCGATATCGCCGGCGCCGACCAGCACCACGCCGCCGAGCGCGATGACCTGCACTGCGAGCGAATCCGCGCCGGACCTCGCCAGGTTGTTCGTGACCGTGACGCGCACGCTGTCCAGGCCGAGGCCCGAGTAGACGTGTGAGGCCGTGATCGGTGTCGTGGCGCTCGAGACGGTCCCATTGCTCGAGCTGCCGTCGCCCCAGGTGATCGTGTACGCCCATGGGGCAGCGTTCGCTCCGGCGTCGCTGAACCCGACTGCGAGCTGGAGCGCGTCACCCGGATGGGTCGTGAGATCGGAACCGCCGTTCACGGATGGCGTCGGAGGGGGCGGTGGGGGCGGTGGCGGCGGGAGGGGTGCCGTCGAGTTGTGGCAGGTGCCGCTCCCGGCATCCGTGGCCGTCTTGCCCGCCACGGGGATGAACTGCCAGGCGTACGTCCCGTCTCCCAGCGTGAGCCGCAGCACGCCGTTCACGCCGGTGATGCGCACCTCACTGTTGGCGATCGGTGTGCCGAACGCATAGGCACCCGCCCCGCCGCCCGTGCCGACCACGAACTCACGAATTCCGCGGGTCTGGTCGAGGGCGCCGCCGGGCGTCTGCGGCGCGAACCGCTCGTAGTTGTGCTCGTGCCCCGAGAGCACGATGTCCGCGCCGGCGTCGTACAGCGCCTGCCACAGCGGCTGCGTCTGCGGCATGCTGCCGTGGGTGCTGCCCGAGCTGAACCGTGGGTAGTGCCAGTAAGCGAGGGTACAGTGCTGCGGATGGGCGGCGAGATCGGCCCTGACCCACTGCTCCTGGGGCGAGCCGGCACTGGTCGAGGCGACGCTGTTGAGCGCCACGATGTGCCACGCGCCGAAATCGTAGCTGTAGTACCCCTTGGTCGGATCGCCCGCCGCGGCCCCGAAGTAGGTGAAGTAGTCCGCGGCGGTCGGGCTCGTGTCGTACTCGTGGTTGCCGAGCGTGGGGCGCGTGCGCGCGTTGTGCCGCCCCCAGCTCGAGTTGTAACAGCCCTGGTAGTTCGCGAGCGACCCACTCGGGTAGACGTTGTCACCGAGGGTGAACACGGTGCCGGGGATCGTGTCAAGGATGGCTGCGGTGGCTTCGTCGCCAGTGGAGCTGCACGAGGCCACGGTTCCGGCCCCGACGAGGGTGACCGGGGGCGCCAGCGTTGCGCTCGCACGGAGCGGCGGTCGGGCACTGGCGGCCTGTTGGGGTGCCTGGGATTCGCGGCACTTGGTGAACACGCCGCCGGCGAGCAGGATCGCTGCCGCGGCGCGGGCGAACGCGTGGCGCCGGGACATTCGGGCTGCCTATCTGACCGGTCCAAGTCCCTGGTCGACCGATCCAGACCGCACGAGCAGTGGCCGGAGCCCCAAAAAGCAGAACCGGCCAGGTGGGAGTCCCACTCAGCCGGTTTCGCGATTCGCTCCCCTCGGGGTATGGGCGAGCCGCACGACATCGCACCCCGAGGATCACAGCATCTGAGTTGCATTCCAATATGCGTGCAAGACGGCTACCCGCAAGGTCCCGAGGGGAAGGCTCACAGGCCGAGCCAGTAGTTGAGCTTGACGAGGAAGATGTTCTCGGATGGTCCGCGGAATAGTGCACCCGCATCGTCGCTGAAATCGATCGAACCCCGCGTGAGTGAGGAGGCGCCGCTCCGGGTCCACACTAGGTAGAGCGTCGAGCCGGGGCGGTACTCCCAGCGCAGCAGGACGGCCCGCACCTCGGGCGAAGGGGTGGGATGGATGCTTTGTGCGGCGGTGAGACCGGGAACGAGCGTGGCGGCGGTGAGCACCGCCAGACGGACGAGCGTTCTCACAGGGCACCCGTGGTGGGAGGCTGTCTACTTCGACGCGTAGCGGCCGTGGAAGGTTGCGGCCGAGCGTGTCCGGAACTTGTCGGGCCCGGCTTCCGTAAAGGGAGGCCTACCCTCACTATTCGGGAGCGCCGCCCATGTTCAAGCCGATCCTGCAGCTCGCCGCCGTCGGCCTCGCCGGCTTCGCACTCTGGAAGCTCGGCTCGTTCTTCTTCATTCCCCTGTTATTCCTGGCGGTCAATCTTCTTCATTCCCCTGTTATTCCTGGCGGTCAAGGTCGCGCTCGTAGTCGGGCTCGTGCTGCTCGCCTTCTGGTTCTTCAAGAAGAGCGACAAGAAGGGAGATACGCCCGCGGAGTGAGGCTCGGCAAGACCTTCTACGCGAAGAATCGCCGCGAGTGGCGGGCCTGGCTCGCGCGCCACCACGAGACGGCGTCCGAGATCTGGCTGGTCTATTACAAGAAGCACAGCGGCAAGCCGCGCATCCCGTACAACGACGCGGTGGAGGAGGCGCTGTGCTACGGCTGGATCGACAGCATCTTGAAACCGATCGATGGCGACCGTTATGCCCAGCGCTTCTCCCCGCGCCGGCCCACCAGTCGGCTCTCCGCGATGAACCGCGAGCGCGTGCGCCGCTTGATCGCCGCCCGGCGGATGACTAAGGCCGGTCTCGAACGGATCAAGCACGTGTTCGACCACCGGAAAGACACCAAGCGGCAGCCGAAGTGGCTGCTGCCGGCCGACATCCGCCGGCGCCTCGAGCGGGATCCGGCCACCTGGAAGCACTTTCAGCGGTTTCCGGAATCCTACAAGCGGATCCGCATCGGCTGGATCGCTGCCGCGCGGCACCGGCGCGCGGTATTCGAGCAGCGGTTGGGATACTTCCTCAAGATGACTGCTCAGAACAAGCGGTTTGGGATGGTGCAGTGAGGGGGGCACGGCGCGGGAAGGGCGAAAGGGCCAGCTCAGAAGTCTGGCTGGCCCTATTTGCGTCGGGATAGGGGGAGGACGAGTTCTACGAGTCGAGCGACTGGTGCGTCACCAGCAGCACATTGAACTGGTCATTAATGAAGGTGTTGGTCGAGCGTCGAACCGAGCTGGGATCAATGTCGTAGAGCAACAGCCCGGCGGCAACGTACGGCGTGCAACCAGTCTTCGCGGCGTCCCGGTTCGAGCATCCCGTATAGAAGTTGTCGGTAATGCTGTTGCCGCGGACGTCCCCTGTCGCCCGAAAGCCAAACTGGATGCCGTTCTGAGCGATATAATCCACGCGGCCGGCGCCCTGCACGGTGTTGCTCGTGATGGTAACTGCGAGGTCGCCATTGGCCGTGATGCCGTTCTTTTGGTAGTCACGCACCACGTTGTTGTCGATAACGACCGTTTTCGTGCCCGTGCCGTCGAAATTCCGAACCTCGATCCCATTGCCTTCTTGGCAGCCACTGCTCAGCCCTCGCTTGATGGTTATGACTCTGCTGTTCGTGATGTTGCCTGACGCTCCGTCGAACAGGATTCCGCGCAGACGATCGTCCCCGTCAAAGCAGCCATAAGCATCGGTCAACGAGGTAGTGACACCCAGGTTGTTGACGTTCGCCGTGGATCCAGAAGAGGCTTTGAGCACCGCTCCGCGAAATCCGAGCGGGGGATCCACCGCCGTGATGGTGTGCCCGTTTCCTTCGACAGTACCACCAGGGGGAATCTGGATTGTGACCATGGTAGTGCAGTCGGCTGACAACGTCCACGTGTCGAGCACAAAGGCGGGCACGCAGGGTGGGTCTAGCACTGTGCCGTCCAGTGAGCTCACGTCGACCGCGCTGATCGTGTGAGTGGGGCCTCGCGGCGAGCCCCTCGGCGCCGGCCCTGCGGCTTGATCGCACGCTGCGAACAGCGCAGCCCCGACGAACATCGTTGTCGCAAACCGCCTGACCGTCGGGTAGTTCGTCGAGTCACTTCTCATGTCCCCTCTTCTCGAGCATGGGGTTACTGGGTTGGAGGGCCAGCTCGAGACTCGGGCTGGCCCTTCTGCCGCCGGGCCGACCTACTTGATCGTGATGCTCCCCGCCGTGACCGTCGCCGTCGGCAACGCCACCGCATTGAGGATCAACCCGAGACTCCCCGCCGAAACCGTAACTGCGAAGGGCACGCCCGGCAGAGGCAGGGTTCCGTCGCCCATGTCTACCGTGGCAGTGCCGCTGAACGTGGCGCTCCCGTCCGCTCCGACGGACCCGCCGCCGACCTCACCTTCCACGGTAACGTTTTGTGGCGTCCCGAGGGCTGACGTGCCCTGAAGCACCGCCTGGAACTGGCCCGTCGCCGAGCCGTCCTGCGCGATGAACATCCCTTGACCGAGGGTCAGGCCCTTCAGGGAGATGCCGTTGAAGGTTGCGCCGTTGGGGAAGGCCGCCTCGGCGGCGCCCGTCACCCCAGCGTCCTGCGCCGCAGCCGGAGCTGGTGCCATGAGGCTCGCCGGCCCAAGCATCGCCGCCAATACAAGTCCGAGTCGCGTCATTGTCAGTCCCTCCGCCACCACGCTACTAGTGGATCACGATGTTCCCGCTGATGAGCGTACCGCCGTCCATGAGACCGGTCATACTGTTCGGGTAGGTAATCCTGAACACGTCCCCGTTCTTGCCGGGCGTGCCACGGTCCTCGACGTGTGCCTTGAAGCTGCTCGCCGTGCTGTTCGCGCTGCAGGTACCCGAGAAGTCCGCCGTGGGGGGGGTGATCGTCACGGTGCTGACCGTGCAATCGAGGTGCGCGCCCGTGTCATGGTTCAAGTAATTGAGATGGCCGCTCCCCACCCCGGCGTCGCTCTTCGCGTTGAAACCAAAGCTGCCCTTGCCGCCAGTAGGGACCGGGACTTGGCCGCCACCCGTTGCGCTGCTGGGCGCCGGCGACGGACAGGTACGGCCGC
>WNGC01002069.1_pt1 | contig 12274 bp, 10 predicted proteins | sample 5400051 | NCBI WGS metagenome assembly WNGC01 (sample SAMN13153368, study PRJNA577476) | soil metagenome | isolation source: 20 cm soil or saprolite under grassland replicate 2 | place: USA:California | collected 2016-06-15 | reverse complement strand
AGATCGCGCGGCACTTCATGGGCCTAGAGGCGAAGCATTGAGAGCACCCAAAGAGGAGCGAGGCATGGCGGGCCGTTTGGCGGGAAAGGTGGCGATCGTCACGGGCGGCGGGCACGGCATCGGCAAGGCGTACGCGCTCGGATTGGCGAGGGAAGGCGCGAAGCTCGTGGTCGCCGAGATCGACGCAGTCGCCGCCGAGACCGTCTCCGCGGACTTGAAGCGCCAGGGTTTCGAGGCAATCGGAGTGCGCACCGACGTCGCCGACCACGCGAGTGTCGAGGCGATGGCGAAGCGCGCGGTCGAGGCGTTCGGAGGAATCGACATCCTGGTGAACAACGCGGCGATCTTCGCCACCGTCCCGATGTCGCGCTCGCCCTTCGACGAGATCGAGGTCGAGGAATGGGACCGCATGATGGCGGTCAACCTGCGCGGCATGTGGCTCGCTTCGCGCGCTGTTGTCCCGCACATGCGGACCCGCGGCTACGGCAAGATCATCAACATCAGCTCGGGAACGGCCTTGAAGGGCTCGGCGAGCCGCATTCACTACGTCACTTCGAAGGCGGGTGTGCTGGGCTTCACGCGCACGCTCGCGCGCGAACTCGGCAAAGACGGCATCCGCGTCAACTGCGTCGCGCCGGGGAGCACCTTGTCGGAAGAAAACCCGAACGAAAGCATCGTCAAGATGCGCGCAGCAGCCGCCTCGGAGCGCGCGCTTCAGCGAACGCAGAAACCGGAGGACCTAGTCGGCGCGATCGTTTTTTTCGCCTCGCCCGAAAGCGATTTCATCACCGGGCAGACCCTCGTCGTCGACGGCGGAGCGTGCATGCACTAGTCGGGCTTCGCGCCGACCTCTTTCACCACCACGCCCCAGTAGGCATATTCGCGCCGGATCATCTCGGCGAACTCGGCCGGGGCGGAGACTTCGGGTATCACGCCCTGCGAAACGTAAACCTCGTTCAGATCACGGCTGGAAACCGCCTTCCCGATTTCCGCGTTGAGACGCGAGACGATCACAGCCGCCAGCCGCGCCGGCCCGACCACGCCCACCCAGGCGGTCGCGTCGATGTCCGGAAATCCCGATTCGGCAAGGGTCGGAACCTCGGGCATAAGGGCGATCCGCTTTGCGCTCGTTACGGCCAGAACCCTCACCTTTCCCGCGCGGGCCTGCGGCAGAGTGGTATTGACCACGTCGAACTTGTAGTCGATGTTGCCGGCGAGCAGCGCCGCCATGGTGGGCGCGCCGCCCTGAAACGGAACGAATACGGCGTCGAAGCCGGCCTGCTTCTTGAATAGCTCGCCCACGAGGTATACGTGCGTGCCGACGCCCGCCGCCCCGTAGTTGAGCGCGCCGGGTTTCGATCTTGCGAGCGCGACCAGATCTGCGATCGAATTCACCGGCAGCGTGGGCCGCACGATCACGGTGAGCGGACTGCTCATGATCGGCGCGATCGCCGCGAAATCTTTTGCCGGATCGATTTTCGGGTTGGCGAACATGTGCGGCGCGACCGCGAGCGAGCTGACGCTGCCCAGAAGCAGCGTGTAGCCGTCGGGCGCGGCCTTTGCCACCGCCTCCGAGCCGAGCAGGCCGCCGACCCCCGGCCGGTTCTCGATGACGACCGGCTGGCCGAGGCCTTCAGAGAATTTCTGCACGACGACCCGCGCGACACTGTCGCTCGATCCGCCCGGCGGGAACGGGACGATAAGGCGTATCGGGCGGCTCGGGTAGACTTGCGCGTGCAGCCCGAGCGCGAACGCGATCCCCGCGATGCACGCGGTGAAACGGATCGGCCCGATGATCATGGAATATTTGTACCTACGCGGATCGCCGCTCTATCGCTCGCGATCAGCGGGGGCTGGCAGCGCCAGCGCGCTCCTTTCCGCGCGGAAAAACCTAGTCCGTGATTGCCTGGTAGACGAGCTGCTTCACCAGCTTGCGGAAGTACGCCCGTTGCGGGCTCGCCGCCTGCGTCATCAGCACCGCGGTCACCTCCTCTTTCGGGTCCACCCAGAAATAGGTGCCCGCGTAGCCGGCCCACATGTACTCGCCGGCTGAACCCGGCACGCCGGCGACGCCGTCGCCCGCGCGCACCGCGAAGCCGAGCCCGAAGCTGTATCCCTTGGTGCCGAGCAGCAGCTCTCCCGGCTGCGGGTTCTGGATGATGAAGTTGCCAAGGTGATCCGATGTCATGAGCTTGACCGTCGTGCGGCTCAGGATGCGCGTGCCGTCCAGCGTACCGCCGTTCATCATCATCTGGCAGAAGCGCAGGTAGTCCGCCGCGGTGGACACGCCGCCGGCGCCGCCCGAATCGTTCTTCGGTGGCGCGGACACATCGATCAGCGGAAAGCCGCGGCCGGCGAAGCGGTCCTTCTCCAGCGACTCCGCGAGGCGCGGCATCTTGCCCGCCGGGACCCAGAAGCCCGAGTCTTTCATCTTGAGCGGCTTGAACAGACGATCTTCGAGGAAATCCGCAAGGCGCTTGCCCGAGGCGCGCTCCACCACGCGGCCCAGCATATCTACCGACAGGCTGTAATTCCAGATCGTGCCCGGCTGGAACGCGAGCGGCACCGTCGCCATCTTCTCGATCTGCTCGGCGGGCGCGACGTTGCGCGCCTCGTAGTCCATGTCCTTGCGGAACACGCCGATGCGCTCTAGGCCGTCCTTGACCGGCGCGTTCTGCGTGATCTCGCCGTACGCGAGGCCAGAGGTATGCCGCAGCAGATCCTGCACCGTCATCTGCCGCTCCTGCGGAACAAGCACGTAGGTCGTGTTGCCCGCGGCATCCTTGCTAGGCACGCTCACCTGCAGCTTGTCGAAACCCGGGAGGTACTTGCTCACCGGATCGGTGAGCTCGACCACGCCGTCCTCGATCAGCATCATCGCCGCCACCGACACCAGCGGCTTGGTCATCGAGTAGATGCGGAAGATCGCTTCCGGCGTCATCTTGACCGAGGCCGTCTGCATCCCGACCGCGTCCTGGTAGACGAGCTTGCCTTTCCTCGCCACCATCACCACCGCGCCGCGGAAACTGCCGTCGGCGGCTTCCTTCTTTAGCGCCTCGCCGATTTTCGCCAGCCGCTGCGCCGACATGCCCACCTGCTCTGGCTTTGCCATCGGCAGCGGCTGCGCGCCGAGGCTAAAGGCGCAAAGCAAGAGCACGAAACCGGCAGCGCCGGCGCGATTGAATAGCGTCATGGGCCCCCCTTTGGGCAAGTCTTTATCGAGCAGCCATTAAGCCAAGAGTGCGCCGCAACATGCAAGCACCGGAACAGATCGGATCGCGCCAGCTCAATCGGCCTGGGCGCCTGAATGTTTCACCGCCACCGCCCAGCGCCGGATTTCCGCGTCGAGAAACTCGCCGAACTCGCGCGCCCCGGCGAAGCTCGCCCTCATGCCGGGTTTCTCGAACGCGGCGATCAGCTCGCGATCGGAGAGGATCCTGCGCAGCTCGGCCTCCAGCCGCGCGATGACGGCGGCAGGCGTGCCAGCGCTGGTCATCACTCCGGTCCAGCCGCTCACCTCGAACTCGGGAAAGCCCGACTCGATCAAGGTCGGCGCATCGGGAAACATCGAACTGCGCTCGCGCGAGGTGACCGCGAGCAGCTTCAACTTGCCGGCCTTGATCTGCGGCGCCGAGATGGAGAGTGCGTCGAACATGAAGTCGACGTCGCCGGCGAGGAGCGCGGCCATCGCTGCGGGCGCCCCGCGGAAGGGAACGTGCACCGCGTCGAACTTTCCGTAGTACTTGAGCAGCTCCCCTGAGAGATGGATGCTCGTGCCGTTGCCGTTCGAGGCGAAGTTCAGCTTGCCCGGATTGCGGCGCGCGCCCTCGATGAGCTCGCGCACGCCCTTGACGGGCGTCTTCGCGGACACTACGAGCACGTTCGCGCCGCTGCCCACGAGCGCGACCGGGGCGAGGTCCTTCTTCGTGTCGAAGGGCAGCGTCCTGTAGAGCGACACGTTGATCGCGTTGGGCGGCGCCGCGATGAGCAGCGTGTGGCCGTCGGGCGCGCTCTTCGCGACGAAATCGGTGCCGATGTTTCCGCCCGATCCGGTGCGGTTCTCGACGATGACCGGCTGGCCCAGCGCCTCGCCCAGACGAGGCGCGAGCGCCCGCGCGGTGAAATCGGTAATCCCGCCCGGCGGAAAGGTGACGACGAGCCGGACCGGCTTCGAAGGGTATTGCGCGAGGGCGGAGGCGGAGAAAAGTAGCGCCGCGAGCGCGGCTGCCGCGATCGTCCGCATCGCGTCAGGCTGCCTGTTTCGACGCGGCGCGTGGCTTTTGCAGTCGCGGCAGGACTTCCCTGGCGACGAGCGTGATCTGGTCGACCGCCTCCTCGTGCGTCATGTGCCCAGCATGGCCCATCATCAGGAAGTGGCCGAGTCCGCCGATGTTGTCGATGAATTCGGCGAGCTGGTTGTATACATCGTCGGGCGTGCCGACGAACATGATGCCCGCCTTGACGAGGTCTTCGATCGCGCCGTGGTGCGTGTCAACCGCCTTTCCATCGCGGGTGGTCGTGGTGCGCTTGCCGCGCGCCTTGATCATACGCGCCGCGTCCTTCACCGAAAAATATCCGGGCGGCGTGCCGAAGGGCTCGGCGACGCGGCCCGAGGAGCGCAGGTAGCCGACCATGACTTCGGCGCGGCGAAACGCTTCCTTGCGGTCCTCGGCAATGGCGACGATGCCCAAATACGAAAAGCGATCCGGGGTGGGCGCGGGCCGGCCGAGATCGGCGCAGGCCTTGCGATAGTGGTCGAACAATTCCTTCGTCTGGAAACCCGATAGAAAGGTGCCGAGCACGTAGCCGCGCTCGGCGATCTCGCGGATGTTCTGCGGGCTGCGGCCAGTGATCCACACCGGCGGGTGCGGCTGCTGATACACGCGCGGCCAGACGTTGACGTTGCGGTATTGAAAATGTTCGCCCTGCCAGTCGAACGGCCCGTCGATGGAAGTCATCGCCTTGATGATCAAGTCGTGCGCTTCCCAGAAGCGGTCCATCTGGCCGACCGCCGAGCGCACCGAGAGCGGCACCTCGTAGGGCACGCCGCGCACCAGGCCCATCTCCAGGCGCCCGCGCGAGATGACGTCGATCATCGCGAACTCCTCGGCGACGCGCACCGGATCGAGGCGGTTGGCGATCGGGTAGCCGAGCGTCAAGAGGCGCGCGCGCTTGGTCTGCCGCGCGAGGATCGCGAGCGGCACCGCGGCCACGGGACAGCAGCAGGTGGCGGTCGCGTGGTGCTCGTTGATCATGATGTCGAGGCCGAGCTCGTCTGCGAGCAGCCATTCGTCGAGGCGGTGGTGATAGTTCTCGGCCATCACGCGTGGATCGCAGTTGCGGCTCGCGAGGTTGACGCGCAGCGACTTGTGCTCCGGCGCCCAGGCGTCGGGACAGGGTTGCTCTGAAAAGTGGTAGATCCTCATGACATCTCCTTCTCTCACGCTTGCGCCGCCTGCCGGACCAGGCCGAACTCGACCACGCGCCGCGCAACGGCCTCGGGCTGCTCCATGTGCGGGAAATGACCCGACTCGGCGACCTCCTCGAATTTCGCCCCGGATATGGCGGCGCAGTAGCTCCTGCCATAAGCGGGCGGCGCGAAGCCGTCGTGCGCGCCCCACAGAAACAGCGTGGGAATCCTGATGCGGTGCAGGCGCGCCACGAGCTTCGGGTTGTACATGTAGGGGTTCCAGGCGAATAGCGCGGTCGCCTCTCGATTGCGCGCCATCGCTGTCAGCTCGTCCTCGGGCAGCGACTCGTAATCGCGCAGCCACACGGCGGGATTGCGGAACGACAGCTCCTCCCAGCGGCTGCGCGGCGTGGCAAAGATGTCAAGGACGTCGCTCTTGTCGCGGGCGCCGAATTTCGCGCCGAGCGCGCCTATCATCACCAGGCGCGACAGCCGATCGCAGGCCTTGGTCGCGATCTCCGCGGCGACCCATCCGCCGAAGGACGCGCCGACCAGGACGAGGTCGCGCAAGTCGAGCTCTTCGATGAGGTCGAGATAGAAATACGACATGTCGTCGACGCTCGTCATGCCCCTGGGCAGCTCCGAGTGCCCGAACCCGGGATGCGAAGGGGCGATCACCTGCGCCTCGCGCGCCAGACGCTCGATGAAGCGCTCCGAACCGTGCATACCGATGTGCGGATGGAGAAACAGCACCGGGCGCCCCTTTCCGCGGCGAATGATTTCGACGCTCGCGCCGGCGATTTTTTCGGTTACCGGGCCCTCTGCTGAATCCATGCTTCAGTCCACCTTGATCTTCGCTTCGCGTATGACCTTGCCCCAGCGTTCGTATTCGGTCTTCAGCAGCTCGCGAAACGCCGCGTCGGGCAACGGCAGGGGCTCGGCGCCCTGCTTCAGCAGCAGCTCTTTCGTGTCGGGCTGCGCGAGAACGCGATTGATCTCGCCGTGCAGCTTCGCGAGCACCGCCCCCGGGGTCGCCGCGGGCGCGAACAGGGCGTTCCAGATTACCACGTCGAAATCCGGGAAGCCCGACTCCGCGATCGTCGGAATCTCCGGCGCGTACATCGAGCGCCGGGCGCCGGTAGTCGCGATGCCGCGCAGCTTCCCGGCGCGGATATGCGGCAGAACGGTCGGCGCCGCCGCGAGCATCACGCCGACGCGCCCGCCCAGCACGTCGTTCACTCCGGGCGGGCCGCCCTTGTAGGGCACGTGCACCATTTTGATTCCCGCGGTGAGCTTGAGCAACTCACCGGACAAGTGCGCGGGCGATCCGTTTCCAGCCGAAGCGTAGTCGACCTTCCCGTCCCGCGCCCTGACGTAATCGAGGAATTCCCGGAACGAGGCGACCGGCACGACCGCCGGATTCACGAAAAGAAGCAGCGAATTCACCGTCAGCATCGCCACCGGCGCGAGGTCCCGCATCGGATCGTACGACAGCGCGATCAGATGCGGGTTGGTGGTGATATTGGCGTTGCTGCCCATGACGAGCGTGTAGCCGTCGGGGGCGGAGCGCGCCACGGCTTCCGCCCCGACGCCGCCGTTCGCGCCGACGCGGTTCTCGACGACCACCGGCTGGCCGAAGCCCTCCGAGAGTTTCTGCCCGACCACGCGGGCCGCGAGATCCGAGCCGCCACCCGCCGGAAACGCGACGACGATCCTGATCGCGCGCGAGGGGTAGGTTTGCGCCGATGCATTCTGCGCCGCGAGCGCGAGCCCCAGCAGGGTTACCAATCGGCCAGCTGACTCCAGCATCGCCCCTCCGTGGGCGGAATCATAGCTTCGTCTGCAGGAATCGCAACAGCCGCGGCGCGAAGAATCCGGTGTAGCTTCCCGGCTCGTCGATCGGGTCGCCGATCCAGAAGTGCGGCGCCCCGGGCAGGACCACCGAGCGCACGTAGTGGCCCGCCTGCTTCAGGGCCTCGAGGAAGGCTTCGCCTTGGTCCCTGTGATCGACGATATCGTCCCCGGTGCCCCAGGCGAGGAGAAAGGCAGTCGCGCTGCGACTTGCGGAGACGTAGGAAAGCGGCGAGGCGTCGAAATACGGGCGCCGGTCGTCGAGGAGGCTCACGCCGAGGAATTTCTCGACGATCTGGTCGCGCGGCCGCGCGACCAGATCGTGGTGCCATTGCCGCGCCAGATCGTGCACGCCGTAGATCGAGACCGCGACGTCCACCTGCGTGCACACGCTCCCGTGGGGATCGCTGCTGTTGCCGTCCTTGAAGAGCGGGTGTTCCCCGGCAAGCGCCACCAGTGACGCAAGCTGCCCGCCCGAGGAATCGCCGATGAGCGCGACGCGCTCGGAGTCGACCTTGAGCTCGGCCGCCTTGCCCTTCACGAACTGCACCGCCGCGCGCACATCCTGCACCGCCTCGGGAAACACTTTCTGCCCGGGCTTGGACAGGCGGTGCGTCACCGCAAACACCACGTAGCCGCGCTCGGCGAGCCAGGGCCCCAGGTGCTGGTAGTTGTCAAGGTTGGCGAGGCGCCAGCCGCCCCCGTGAACGGCGATCACCGCGGGAAATTTCCCCTCTCCCTTCGGCGAGTACAGCTGCCCCTTCAGCGAGGTGTTGCCGTGAACGGCGTACTTGACCTCGCGGCGTTCCACGGCCGCGTCATTCATTTCGATACCCTCCCCGGGCACGCGCGATTCATTCGCGCGTTTGGGCATCACTATAGAGGATTTCACGGGCAAGTTAGAATGAACAAAGTCATGAAACCGATGCGCATTATGCCCGCAACCGCCCTCCTGGCGCTCGTCTGTGGTGCGTCGGCGCAAGCCCAGTCCTTTTCCGACCTCGCCCTGGACGGCCGGCCGGACCGCGCGCAGCGGCTCGTCGCCGGGGCGAAGAAGGAAGGCGCGCTCACCCTCTATACCTCGATCCCGGAAAAGGACATGGCGGTGCTCGTCGCCGATTTCGACAAGCGCTACGGCGTCAAAGTGAACGTCTGGCGCGCCTCCTCGGTCAAGGTTCTGCAACGCGCCGCGGCCGAAGCGCGCGCGAACCGGTGGGACTTCGATGCGGCCGCGATTTCTTCGCCCGAGATGGAGGCCATGCATCGGGAGCGTCTGCTGCAGGAGGTGCGATCGAGCCATCACGGGGACCTCGCGCCCGACGCGATGCCTTCGCACCGCGCCTGGGTGCCGCAGTTCCTCAATGTATTCGTGCAAGCGTACAACACCTCCCTCGTGCGGAAGGAGGATCTGCCGAAGTCCTATGCGGAGCTCGCGAACGCGAAGTGGAAAGGCAGGCTCGGCGTGGAGGCGGCCGACAGCGAGTGGTACTGCGGGGTGATCAAGCATGTCGGCGATGAAAAAGGCGCCAAAATGTTCCGCGATATCGTCGCCACGGCCGGCTGGTCGGTGCGCAGCGGTCATACGCTGCTCGCGAATTTGGTCGCCTCGGGCGAGGTACCGCTTGCGCTTACCGTATACAGCTACCGGATGGAGCAGCTCAAGAACGCCGGTGCGCCGGTCGAATGGTTTGGCATCGATCCGGTGATCGGCCGGGCCAATGGCGCAGGCGTTTCCAGGCGGCCGCCGCATCCCCACGCCGCGCTTCTCTTCTACGAATACCTGATCAGCGATGCGCAGCCGCTGATGGTGAAAATGAACTACCTTGCGGCGAGCACGAAGGCCCCTTCGTCGCTGCGCGGCGTGAAAGTCCGGTTCATCGACGCGGGCATATCGCTCGATGAGCTCGACGGCTGCGCTAAGGCGTACGACGAGCTGAACGGCGGCCGCGGCGCACGCTAAGGGAACAGCGTCGGCCCGGTTGTCATTCTCCGCGACACGAAGGTTCGGCTGTCACGACTTTACGGTGGATCGGGGGTCTGCTTTTCGAACGTCTCGCCGCTGACCATCCACTTGCTCAACGCCACCAGCGGCGAGAGGGCGACGCGTACGATCGCGCGCCAGCCGTCATGCGCACGCAGCTGATCGGCGAGCGGCGGACTGAAACGATAGTACTGCTCCACGAACAACTGCCCCCATTTGCTGGTAAGCAGGTACTGATCGCGGAAAGTCCGTAAATAGCGCACCTCTGTCGCCATGGGTGATCCGTAGGCTGCTGTTGCGATAAAGCAGCCACCCCCACCGCCGCCACCTCCACCTGCACCTCCAGCGGTGATGGTGAACGTGGCAGCAGCCGAGGTCCCACCGCCCGGCGCCGGGTTGACCACCGTTACGCTCGCCATGCCCGCGGCGGCGGTGTCTGTCATCGGGATCGTCGCAGTAAGCTGCGCCGGAGAAACGAACATCGTGGCGCGCGCCGCACCGTTCCAATTTACCGTGGAACTGCTGACGAAATTGCCGCCGTTGACAGTCAGCGTCGCGGCTGGACCCCCGGCCGTCGCACCGGAAGGGCTTATGCTGCCAAGAACGGGTACCAGATTGTTTACGGTCGTACTGGCCGTAGCGCTATTGTTGCCCGTGGGGGGATCGCACGAGGCAGAGGCGACACTGGCTGTATTGCTCACCGTTCCGCCGCGAGTCGCTGTCACGACCAAGGTCACAGTGGCCGTCGCGGGATTGTTGATGCTGCCCAGGTTGCAGATGACGGTGCTCGTGCCGCTGCACGTCCCCTGGCTCGGCGTGACCGAAACAAAGCTGGCACCGCTTGGAAGCGCGTCGGTGACCGACACTTCGGTCGCCGCATTCGGGCCGTTGTTCGTCACGGTTATGGTGTAGGTCAAGTTACTGCCTGCGGTCGCGGGATCGGGCGAGCCGGTCACGGCGATGCCCACGTCCGCCGGTTGTACTGATTGTGCTGCAACCCTGCCCCACCAGGTGCCCCAACGACCATCTCCATTGCTCGCGCCCGTTCCCAAGGGCGTTGCCGCGTATTCTTGTATCGTCCACATATCGAGGTCGTTCGCGGGGTCAACCACCGTCGAGCTGTAGTCGCCCCAGCGATTTTTTTGCGAAACCATACCGATCTTGTAGTACGGGCCTTCACCGGCTTTCAGCACGACATCGGACTGCAGCGTGTTTGCAGCATTGCAAGACAGGCGGAACGAGTAGTTGGCGCTGGCATATTGGCTTGCGGAGGAACGCGAATAGCCGATCAAGACGTCGTTGTTCGCGTTGACCGCGATGCTCGGATACATATAGAAGGTCGGACCCGTCGAATCGTCGATGCGTCCGCGCTGCTGGATGACTCCGGCAGTCGTCAGCTGCCACCATTGGACGGCAGTACGAGTAGGATTCGCGGCCGGCAAGAAAATGTGGTGCACGCACCACAGGAAAGCGTTGCGGTAACTGCAGCTCTGCATGCGCCGGTCGCCGGATTCGATCGGTGGGGCGGAACCGAGCTGCGGTGCATCGGGGCCCGTCACGGCCCATGCGTTGGCCGATGTCGCGCTCGGAAATGACGTGCCGGCCGTGTAGATTTCGGCGCCTACCGTGCCGGTGATCGTGCCGATGCGAAGCGTACCGGTGGAGCTGCTGAAGACATCGACGAGATACAGGGTCGCCAGTGTCGCGTCGTAGGTAAGGGCGGGAACCAGCGTGGAGCTTCTCGCGTCCGTGAACAGCCTGAAGGGCGCGGAGGGAGTGCTGTTGTTGTACAGGCTGGCTTTGGTAAACACCCACACATTGGATTGCACGAAAGAGGAATTTGCGTTCACCGTAAACATGTTCATGTTCACGGCGATCCAGTCCTTGTTGAAACCCACGCTGGTGAAGTCGGCCCACGTCGCACGGGTTGCATCGGCATCGACGCTGAAGAGGTTCCAGGCGCCCGTCGGATCGCTCGTCTGAGAAACGCCGATCAACACCGCGGAAGCGGTGGAATTGCCGTTGGCACCCGCAGCGAAGATCCATCGGCCGCCGTAAGGGTCGTAGAGGATCTTCGGGTCAAAAGCGTTCGGATTGCCGAGGCTCGCCCAAAAACCGTCCATCGACGCTGTTGTGCTGAGAGCGACGCCGGTACGGTCCTGAATGCGTATCTGCGTGTTGAGGACGGTCATCAAGTGGTTGGGGCCGACTGCACCATGGGTGTCGGGGGGGAGCGCCGCGTTGTTGTCCGGCAAAGCCTGAAAGCTGCTGGCCGGGGCGGGCGAAAGCGGCGCGGGGCCGGTCTCGGCTGGCGCTGCAGCCCTCGAATCCCTCGAAGGCGACACCCTGTCCGCCGGTTCCCTCGGTCCCGGCATCGGCGAGTGAACGACCTTGGGCGTTCTTGGCACGAGCGGGGCGCGCGCTTCCTGGCGCGAGAGGTCAGTGAAGTTGACCGTTGCCTTCCGACCGGCAACACCGGCGATTCCCGCTTGCGGCTCGCCGGCATGCGCGAGCAGCGGGGCGACGCAAGCCAGAACGGCGATCGCCCATCGATGAAAACCCGGTGCTGTGACAAGCTGCTTGAAGGACATAGGGGCCTGCTCCAGAAAAAGCCTACGGACAGGGATCCGCGCGGCCCGATGAGCGCTGGCCCGCTTCCTGCGGGCCGGAAACGGGTGCATGCATCTCTCGGGGCGGTCCTGCTGCGGGTGGGTTGCGCCCCTCTTCTTCGGCGAGCTCTCTCATGGTGACTATCGCGCGCCGGTTTTCGGTCCCTTCAGCAACCATTTGACCACACTCCTGCGAGCGAGGCTGAGCCTGCTGCCCGGCGCATGAAGTCAGGAACCCCAGAACAAGCACGAGCGACGCAGCAACCGCAGAAGAACGGTGCTCTCGTTCACTGCCGGGTCGGATCATGGAAAAGGCAGAAGCGGCTTCCTGCCCTCGTGCAGCTGCTGGTCGAAGGCCGTAAGCATGACCGCGGTGAACGCGTAGTTCGCCATCAGCGCCGTGATGTTGACGACCGCGGCCTG
>WNGC01009469.1_pt1 | contig 12275 bp, 11 predicted proteins | sample 5400051 | NCBI WGS metagenome assembly WNGC01 (sample SAMN13153368, study PRJNA577476) | soil metagenome | isolation source: 20 cm soil or saprolite under grassland replicate 2 | place: USA:California | collected 2016-06-15 | reverse complement strand
TGGGGACAGCCGCGCTACAGTCTGCGTCTCGCGAGGAGCCTTAGCTCAATTGGTTAGAGCGCCGCCCTGTCACGGCGGAGGTTGCGGGTTCTAGCCCCGTAGGCTCCGGGGTTATCTACGGTAATTCAAAGAAACGGCGGACGAGTTGGGCGCTTTGCGAATGACATCGCTCTAATTTCCCTCTGAGAAACCGCTTTTGCTTGAATAAGCGAGGCAGTTTTCTACAATCAGCGTTTTGCCGTCTTCTACGCAAATGAAAAGCCAGCTGCCAGATGCGGCAGTATCCTTTTTATCCGATCCCATCTCGGATACGAATGCTTCTCTCAGGTGTTCGATTATCATACCCGTTTGGCGTGGAGGCACGAACTTCGCAAAATGCTTGTCCGCCGCGACGGCTGCGATTCGGAAAAATGACGAAATCATTGTCGTGGCCGACGCGGATGGCGACGACTCCTGGCGAATCGCCGAACAAATGGGGGCTCGGGTGGTTAGGCTCCAGGAACGGAGCGGACCGGGACGAGCGCGCAATCTCGGAGCGGAAACATCACGCTCCGACATTCTGTTTTTTATCGACGCAGATGTAATCATTCCTCCGGATTCGATCGAACGGATCCGGTCAATTTTCGAGACGGAAAAAGATTTGGCTGCATTGATCGGGTCTTACGATGAAGAGCCGTCCGAAGCGAATTTTCATTCCCAGTACAAAAATTTATTTCACCATTATGTGCATCAACGCGGACGCGCCGAAGCCTCAACGTTTTGGGGAGCTTGCGGCGCCATCCGACGCGACGTCTTCCTCAAGGCCGGAGGATTCGATCCAAGTTATGGTCGACCTTCTATTGAAGACATCGAGCTGGGCTATCGGCTGAGAGCTGCCTCGCACAAAATTCGGCTTCTCCCCGATCTTCAAGTCAAACACCTAAAGAGGTGGAACGCATATTCGCTGATTGGAACCGACGTGTTCGATCGAGCGACACCGTGGACAGAACTCATTTGGGATCGCTTTGTCCGGCACAAGCCGCGCGTCCTTAACGACCTGAACCTCGGGCTTTCCTACCGCCTCAGTCTGGTTTCTTCTTTTCTTCTTATCGCCCTTTCGATCGCATCATTTTTCACTCATTGGGCGTGGCCGCTGATTTTGATTTTCGGAAGCTTATTTGTCTGGATCAACATCCCCTTTTTCAAATTCTTTAAATTGAAGCGCGGGATTCGTTTTGCCCTGCGTGCTCTCGCCTGGCGCTTCGGATACGATATCTACAGCGGGGTGGGCTTTTGTTACGGCTCATTCCGGTTCGCCAGTTCGTCTACCCAAAAAATCCTTTCCGAGGCATTCGCGAAACTTGATCCGGTTGCGCTCGGCGCCGGCGTGGGAACACTCTTGGGCAGCGCAATCTCTGCGGCAACCGTTGTTCTTCTGGCAGAGGGTGGCAATCACATCGGCGCGAGGCTTTCTCTCCTCTCGCAATTCTTTCCAGGATATAGCGTAACATGGACCGGAAGTCTGATCGGCTTCCTCTATGGCCTTGTGACTGGGTTTCTGTTTGGCTTTTTCTTCGCCTGCTCCCGCAATATCGCGATGAGATTGCACCTCGGTTCACAAAAGGTGCAAAGATTCCTTAACCGCGTGCGTCAATCAGAAGTATCGGTTGAGCCTTAACCGAAATGACTATCGATCCAAGCAAACAGCTGGTCGACGAACAAGCCCTTCTCGAGGAAGTGATTCGGGTAAATCGTAACGTACTCGGCCTGACTCTCGGGATACTTTTTGGCGTCGGGCTTTTTCTTGCCACCAATATCCTGGTGCTCAAAGGCGGGCCGCACGTTGGCGCCAATCTTCAGCTCCTGGATCAATTCTTTCCCGGATACAGAGTCACTTTTGGCGGCAGTTTCCTGGGGCTCATCTACGGCTTAGCCGTCGGCTACCTGAGCGGATGGATCATCGCCACAGTTTACAACTGGGTGGTGTTACTAAAGGATCGGTAGAACGCTCCAGATGCAGTTTGGCTTAATTGGCGCCGGTTGCATTGGCGGGTTGCGCGCACAAGCGTTAGCCAAAGTCTCCGGCGCGAAACTTATCGCGGTCACTGATGTCGATCAGCAACGCGCGGCGCGGATTGCCGCGCCGACCCGAGCCCGAGTGTGTAAGGACATCGCCGAAATGTTGGAACTAGACAAGATCGAAGCCATCATCGTTTCGACTCCGCCCCAGTTTCACGAAGAAGCTGTGCTTGCTGCGCTCGCGGCGGGAAAGCATGTCCTTTGTGAAAAACCGCTCTCTAACTCGCTCGATGCTTGCCGTCGCATGCTTAAAGCAGCGCACGAAAGCGGCAAAACGCTAGCCACCGGTTTCAATCATCGTTATTTCCCGGCCATTCGCTTTCTCAAGCAAACCCTTGCCAACGGCGTCATCGGGAAACTCGATCACGTCCGCGCGTTCGCCGGGCATGAGGGTTTGTCGCAATTTCGCGCGCCTTGGGAATACGACAAAGCGGTCATCGGCGGTGGCGCACTGATGGACGTAGGCGTTCATCTCATTGATCTGACCGCTTACATTCTGGGCGATGTGCGCGAGGTCTTTGGCATTACGACCAACCAGGTGTGGCATCTGCCCGGCAGCGAAGATAACGGATTCGCGCTTCTCCGCAGCGCGAACGGGACGGTGGCGACCCTCCATGCAACCTGGGCGGAATGGAAAGGCTATCGTTTTTATCTGGAAGCCTACGGAGACAAAGGAATGGTCCGCGCATACTATGCGCCGATGATGAATCTACTGATCCAAAAGCCGACGCCCGAGAGTAAATCGCGACGACGATTTCTTTTCTATCCGATGATTACGATTAAAGAAAAATTATTCGGCTGGCAGATCGGATTCCTTCAAGCCGTCACAATCCTAAATGCGGGAGTTCCTCGGCAGAGAATCGCCCGCATTAGGGCGATACATTTCGCCTGGACATGTTACACACCATGACGCCGGACCGAATCGATTATAGTGGCCAGCGTGTGGCCGGCGTGATTTTGGCCCGCAACGAGGAGCTCACAATTCTGGAAGCCGTCCGCGGCGCATCACGCTTTGTTGATCAAGTGATCGTAATGGACGGCCGTTCAAAAGATCGCACCGCTGCAATCGCTGCCGAGGCCGGCGCCACGGTGCATATCGACAACGGCAAAGGCAAAGGAGCGGCCACACGCCAGATTTTGGAACTCGTCGACGCTGATGTGGTAGTGTTTATGGACGCTGATGGATCGCATGATCCCGCGGACATTCCTCGCTTGGCGCTCCCGATCGTGCGTGATCAGACCGACCTGTGTGTCGGTAGCCGGTTCGCGGGTGGTAGCGACGAGCTGTCGATCGGATTTGCTCAGTTAATTCGATCAAACGGCAACATTCTGATGAACATCGCCATAAACAAGAGATGGAATGTCAGCCTTTCAGATACTCTTAATGGCTTCCGGGCAATCCGGCGACAAGCTGCGTTGTCAATCGGTTTGAGGGAGAACCGTCATACGATCGAACAGGAGATGGTGATGAAGATGCTGCGTCATGGCTATCGCGTCATGAATGTTCCTACCCACGAATACGAAAGGAAATACGGACGCAGTCACATCAATATTTGGAAGGAATGGCCGATGTTCGTCTGGTGTGTGATCGTCAACATCGCGCGCAAGGATGTTTCCAAGAATTCGTCCGTGTGATTTCTCTTCGGAATCCGAACGGTAACGGCCTGTGAAGAAACACGTAGGATTTCTGGTCGGGGGCTGCGCGCTGGTCCTGTTCGGTTTGTTCCTGCCGCATGGGTGGTACGATACCCTGCCGCAGTCCAAAGAAGCGTTACCGCCGCCGCCCATCAAAGGAGTTATCCTATTACAGATTGTGTTTGTCCTTGAAGGCCTCGCTCTCATCTGGCTTTCGACGCGACGTTGGCGATTTGCTCGGCTGCTCCCTCAGGAACAAATCTCACAAAGCGTCGTCCCGGTAGATGAGCAGGATGTTAAGAGTTCTACTTCGCGCTGGCTACTCGCCGCAATTACGGTCGGCGCATTGATTCTACGGTGCGTGCATCTGGATGCCGACCTTTGGCTCGATGAAATAACGCCAATCGTGGACTACCGGAACATGCCGGTCCTTTACGTAGTCACTACTTACATTAGTTCCAATAACCATCTGCTCTACACTTTGTTCATCAAGCTAGTCATTGCTCTTTTCGGAGAGCACGAGTGGGCCGTCCGCCTGCCAGCGATGCTCTTCGGGACGGCAACCATTCCCGCAATTTATTGGGTGTCGCGTTTGGCTCTTTCGAGACGTGGCAGTCTCTCGGTCGCGCTTCTTTTGGCAGTTTCCTACCATCATGTGTTCTTCTCCCAAAATGCGCGGGGCTATACGGCCTATCTGTTTTTTTCCACGTTATCGACGGGACTCCTGGTGAAAGGGCTTCAAAAGGATCAGCGGCGGTATTGGGTGCTTTACGTGCTGACCATGTTTCTCGATTTCGCCTCGCTGCTCGACAGTCTATTCGTTTTCGCTTCCCACATCTTTGTCGGTGTAATCGCACTCATCTTGGTCAGGCGGAATGGAGGATCACCTCTACCGCTGGCACGCCGGCTGGCTGCTGTATTTACCGTGAGCGGTGTCCTGGTTTTGAATTTGTATATTACAATGGCGCCGCAGTTCTATATCTACTCGAAAACGGTCTATCGAGATCCGGCGGCGGGTTTCTCGCCGCTCTCGAGTGATTTTCTCCGAGAACTGGTGCGTGGCCTCTCCGCCGGCTTTGGCGCGAATTTATTGTTAGGCCTGATTCCTTTTCTGATCGTCGCCGCCACTGGCTTCTTCATCCTTCTCAGGCGGCAATTGATCCTCACCTTGTGTTTAGCGCTGCCCGGGATACTGACGGCCGCGTTCTTGCTGGTGCAAGGCTTGGACTTCTCGCCTCGCTTTTTCCTACTATGGCTACCACTCGCGATGCTGGTAGCCGTGCAAGGTATTCATAGTTTGATGGCCTGGCTCACTCGCGCTTTGCGGGTTACGGCACCGCTTTTTGCGCCCAGGTTGGCCATGATATTAGTCTTAATCTGCGTTGCTATCTTTCTGTTCTCTTTAAGGCACTACTATTTAGTACCTAAACAGTCCTATCGCGCTTCTCTTCAGTATATTGTGGCGGTGCGTCAACCCGGCGAACCTATTATCGCCGCTTCCTTATCGGCGCACGGGTGCCGATTCTATGGAGACAGGTTCGGTCTGAAGGAAGGGAGAGACTGGTTCCCGGTCCACTCGGTCGAGTCGTTGGATTCGATTTTATCGATGAAGCATGGGCACTCCAGTATAGTCGTGACTACTTTTACACGTGCGCTGCGCATTAGTCGGCCGGACCTGTGGCAACGCATTTCCAAAGGGTGGACATTGGACCGCACTTTTCCGGGGACCATCGGTGATGGTGAGATTTCAGTTTGGAAGGAACACTCAGGTGATCGAGAGTTGAGGCCGTATACGAACTGACGTGACAGAATTCACCAAAAACTTTTCGCCTTTTGGCGATGACACGATGTCCGTGCATCTGGCGGCGTTGCCAGCTGTGTCCTGACGATGATTCGCCTTGCCATTGTGGGCTTGGGAGCTGTAACCCGGAATCTCCATTTGCCAGCTTACAAAAAGTTGGCCAAAAAGATTTCCCTCGTCGGCGGCTGCGACGTTCAAGAAGATGGGCGCGCAGGTTTTGCCAAGCTTCGGCCGTCAGTCCCGGTTTTTAGCGACATTGATCAAATGCTTGCGACCACGAAGCCTGAGATGGTCTCCATCTGTTCTCCCCCATCCCTACACCGGTCCCATTGTCTTGCCGCATTGGAGCGCGGTTGTCATGTGTTCTGCGAAAAGCCGATGGTCGAAACACTGACCGAGGCGGATGAAATTATTTCGGCTGCGGAAAAGGCTAAGCGTCACGTCGTCGTGAACAGCCAGTTTCCCTCCATGAAAATCTACGCTGCGGCGAAAGCTTATCTCGGCAAACCGGATTTTGGCCGGCTCCTATTCCTGCACGCGTCCCAGACATTTCGGCCAACGCCAGCGACGGAAGCCACCTGGCGCGGCGAGATGGCGCGCCGCCTCGGCTTTGAATTCGGGGTGCACGTATTCGAACTTATCCGCTTCTTTTTTGAGGAAGATCCGATCCGGATGATCGCGCACATGCCCAATCCGACCCACCAAAAATCCGATGTACTTAATATAGTAAGCCTTGAGTTTAGCGGCGGCCGGGCCGCGTCCATTCTCTTGGATCGCTTGTGCAAAGGTCCGGAACGCTATCTTGATCTTCGATTGGACGGTGAGTTTGCCACCATTCAGACGGCCATCGGCGGCGAACTTGGTATCCAAGCCGGATTGCACACCCGCGAACGAAGGCCGTATTTCACAATCAAACTGGTGAAAGGTGGAAAGGCTGTGTTGCAGAATGGAAATCGCTCCAGGACTCTGGCCAAAGAGGGCATTAATCCTTTCGCTCAAGCCACGGCTGTTCATCTTGGCAACTTCATCGACGCTCTTGCGCGAAACAGAACTCCACTCGGCACGGCGCGGGATCATCGCAAGACCCTGGCCCTGGTTTTCGCTGCTTACGATGCGGCTGCCGCGGGCTGTTCAGTGGAACTGGCCCCGTATCTTGCATCCGCGGCAGTTTCGAACGCAGTGCAAAGCTAATGGGACGTGGATACGGCTCAAAAACCCGATTTTAAAACAGGTGATGCGACGAGTTATGATCCTCACATCGAGGATTTCGGGCGCTTCAGTGCCGTTCTGACAACAGCCCTCGCCCGCCGATTGATCGCCATGGCGAATGTTTCGGAGGGCCAACGCGTTCTCGACGTTGGGACAGGCACGGGTGTCGTGGCACTCGAAGCCGCCAAAGCCGTCGGCCACGAAGGGCGTTGTATTGGTATTGATCTTTCCGAGAAAATGCTGGAGGCGGCACTTACAAACGCGCGACGAGCAAATCTGACCGAACGAAGCGAATTCAAAGTGATGGACGCGGAGTCGCTCCAATTTGAAGCGGCCAGCTTTGATGTGGTGGTTTCACTTTTTGCTTTGCTCCACTTTCCCGATCCAGCAACAGCTCTAAATGAGATGTTCCGGGTGCTAAAGCCAGGGGGCACGCTTGTCGTGGCCGTTGGCAGCTCTCCGCGTTGGCTTTCCTGGCTGGGTATCAAACACGCCGTGACGCTCCTGCCAGAATTTATTGCAAGACTTCTCGGGTGGAGGCTTGTCGCGCCGGAATTTTTGAATCGGCTCGTGCAAGAATCTATTCCGGCCGGAGATGAATCGGAGGAATCCTCGCTGGCGCGAGCTAACCGTAATCGGACACGCAGCGTTACAACGTTGCTCCGGAATGCCGGATTTGAGAACTTGCGACAGCATTGGGAAGGTCACCAAGCGACCATGAAAACGCCGGAAGATTTTTGGGACATTCAGCGCACATTCTCGACGATCGCGCGCAAACGGCTCAATCGAGGGACATCCGATCAAATCACTAAAATCAGGGCGAGATTCGAGCAGAGTTGTCAAGAGATGCTCGCCCGTGGCGGACAATTAACATATCCATTCGCCGCATTTTTCGTCGCGGCACGCCGACCTCTGCAGAGTCGATGAAAACACGCGCCGGGGTTGCTGGAGCTGGGCTGATGGGCCTCTGGCATGCGAAAAATATCGCGCGCGCCGGTGGCGAACTCGCGGTCGTCTACGATGTCGACCAGAGCGCGGCGCAGCGTCTGGCAAGTCATTTCAAAAGTGCGCGAGTCGTTGCCGATCTCGAACAAGCGCTGGAACGCGAGAAGATTGATGTGCTTCATGTCTGCACGCCGTTGAGTACCCATTTCGCGATAGCCTCGGCTGCATTAAGCCGCGGTATTCACGTCCTGGTTGAGAAACCGATGACACCGCATTGCCCGGAGACCGAGTCTCTTTACGAATTGGCCTTTCAACATCAGGTGCTGCTTTGCCCAGCGCACCAATTTCAATTTCAGCGTGGTGTCCAAAAGGCGATTGCGAACTTCGGCAGAATTGGGCGGTTGCAGCATTTCGAAGCGAGCTTTTGTTCGGCTGGAGGCGCGGGCAGAAGTGGAATAGAGCTGGATCAGATCGTTGCGGAAATTCTTCCGCATCCGCTTTCATTGATGCAGTTGTTTGCGCCTGCAAGCTTACAAAACCCGAAGTGGGTCGTGAGCCATCCGGCCGCTGGTGAATTTCGGGCCACGCTGACTGCAGGGGACGTTTGTTTTTCAATTCTGATCAGCATGAACAGCCGGCCCACTGCAACCGCCTTGCGGCTCCTCGGCACATCGGGGACGATGCACGTCGATCTTTTCCACGGCTTCTGCGTGATCGAACCGGGAACGGTTTCACGTTTGAAAAAGATCGCGCATCCGTTCGAGAAGATGGCAGCGGTTTCGCCTTCCCAATCATGATCAATCGTCTGTCTAGGGGCGCTTCCAACGCGGTGCCGATTCTCACCTATCACTCTCTCGACGATTCCGGAACTGTTACTTCCGTCGCCCCTCGCGATTTTCGCCAGCACATGCAAATCCTGGCAGACCGCGGTTTTAGTGGCATCACTTTGTCGGCTTTGCTCGATTGTTGGGACAGGCGAGGCCCATTGCCACCGCGCCCAGTCGTCATCACGTTTGACGACGGATTTGCGAACGTGTTTGAGCACGCCGCTCCACTCATGTCCGATCTTGGTTTCCGCGCCACGATCTTTGTCGTTAGCGGGCGATGCGGTCAAACCAACGACTGGCCGAATCAAGCATCGCGCGCTTCGCGCCTGCCGCTGCTTTCATGGTCCGAGCTTGCGCAAATGGCGGCAGCCGGGTTCGAAATAGGCGCACATGGCGTGACCCACCGGCCGTTGACAGAAATTCCGCAGTCGGAAGCGGCCAGGGAAATCGTGGAATCAAAAGCTGCAATTGAAGACCGGCTTGGTCAGCCAGTGCAAACTTTCGCTTATCCATTTGGGTTATTTAACCGTTCCATTTGTAATGTAGCTCGTGAGCAGTTCCGCGGGGCGTGCACTACCAAACTCGAAAGAGCAAAACCCACACACGATCGTCACTGCTTACCGCGCCTCGACCTTTATTATCTACGGCGACCGATATTGTTTCGGATTTTTGAAACGCCGGCGGGCCATGCCTATCTCGCATTGCGCGGCGTAGGGCGAAAGTTGCGGAATGAATTTGAAATGAAAGCGTCGCAAGCCGATGGAGGCTGCTGAATATTGCTGCCCTCGTTGCAAGGGTCCGCTCACTTCGCTGACGGATTCCTACCGTTGTCCTGTTTGTCAGACGCAGTATCCAATTATTCTGGGCATTCCTGACTTCCGCGTTTTTCCCGATCCTTACATCGACATCGAAGCGGATCATCGGAAGGGCAGACGCATTGCGGAACGCGCCAGAGATTACAATGGTCCATCACTCCGGATTAGCCAAACGAGATGGCTCGGAGATTCACAGTTCACGCACTGGCCGCGGTGGAACGCGGACGCTATCTGCTCGATTCCCATTCCGTCGTGAAAACAAGGCTGCAAGGATCAGATGCACGCGTGCTCGATCTCGGTACTCGCACTGGCGGATTGCTCACGGCTGCGGCAGAACGCGCCGATCAAGTCATCGGTATCGACATTGCATTCCGTTGGCTGATCATCGCGCGTAAGCGGCTCGAAGAAGCGGGACAGTCTGCGCAGTTGGTCTGCTGTTGTGCGGAGTTCCTGCCGTTTCGTGAAAGCAGTTTCGATTTAGTATTAGCGGAAAATGTTCTCGAGCACACCGCGCAACCGCAGCAACTCATCGAAGAAGCGCATCGCGTAATGAAACCTGGCGGCGTTTTTTTTGCTACGACTTGGAATCGGTTAGCTTTGGCGCCGGAACCGCACCTGCGCTTATGGGGTGTCGGTTGGCTGCCGCGACAAATGGCAAAGAGTTACGTCAAACTTCGTAAAGGCGTCAGCTACGATCACGTCCGTCTGCTTTCGGCCTTTCAGTTGGCGCGCCTGCTTCGGCGCAGTTCACTCCAGCCGTGCGCAATCCTTTTGCCAACTTTCAGCGCGGCGGAGCTGGCCAATGTTTCATCGGTGCAGCGACTGGCCGTCAGGCTTTACCATCAGATCAAAGACTGGCCGTTGTTCCACGGGCTGGTGCGGATCTTTGGGCCTGTCTTTCATCTTGTCTGTTTGCGCGAGCCGTGATGAGCGACTCAACGATCTGCAGGTAGCGTGCGAGATGCACATCAGCGGTCCAATTCTCAACGACTGCGTTTCTACCCCGCGTCCCGAGTTGATCGCGAAGTCCGGGCTCGGTCCGGAGACGTTCCATTTCATCCCGGCATTGCTCGAGCGTGTCGAAAAGACGGCCGCCGCTGCTTTGCTCGACAATTTCGGCGAGGGCGCCGATGCGGCGAGCAATCACCGGCGTGCCATGCGCGAACGCCTCGGCTGCAATCAACCCGAAAGTTTCGTAGCATAACGACGGTATCAGAACTGCGATCGCACCGCGGTAAAGCTCGCTGATTTCGGAAGAGTGCACGCTGCCGAGAAATCGCACATGTTTCAACTCCTGCGCCTGTTCGCGCAACGAGGACGCGTAATTGCCGCTCCCGACAATCAATAATTCCGCGTTGCGATAACTGGTAAAGACGCGGATGAGATCCTGGACGCCTTTCAATTTCTCCAGTCTGCCAACAAAAAGAAAATATGGACGTCCTTCGTTCGGATGCGGCTGTTTCTCCAGTTGTGTTGGCGGCAATGGCACGAAGTGCGACAACACGCGCATCGGACACTGGACGCCGTCCGCCCGCAACCTTTCTTGGGCGAAACGGCTCGGCGCGAGCAGGCAATCAATGTCGCGGAGGCAGCGTTCCATCAGGTCCGTGTAACGCCAGAGTTGCGGCGGCCGCCGGTATTTGAGCGTACAAAGGAGGCACTGTTTTTCGACGCATGCGACCTCATTAAATTTGAAAAGGACATGAGTAGGACAGACGAGCCAGTACTCGTGCGCGGTGTAGAGCTTCACTGCGCGGCCAAGCCGCAAGACGCCCGGTCCACCTATAAGTGAGATGTTGTGATAGTGGATCACGTCATAGTTGCCTCCATCCAGCAACCCACGCAGCCGCCGGTTGTAAGGGCCTGGGCTTCCGAGTTGGTGAGAAGCGAGCATCGAAAGTCTTGGGACGCGCGTTCTGAGTGGATAACGCGTCACGTTTGGATGGTGCGAAAACGCGACCTCCGGTTCCGCCGGATGCTGCAACCGGAAGGCATCGACCGAATGGATCACATCGACCGAATGGCCTCGTTCCGCTAAAGCCTCGCTCAATCGATAAACTGAAACCCCGTCGCCGCCGAAGTGATACGGCGGATAGAACGTAGTCACCATGCAGAATTTCAAATTCTATCCGGCCGGGCCGCCTCCTCGAGGATCGACATCATCTTGCGCGCACCGTTTTTCCAGGAAAACAATTTCGCGCGTTCTTGAGATTTGCCGCTGAGTTCATGCCGCAGCGATTCGTCGCCCAGCAGTCGTGCGATCGCACTGGCAATCTCATCTTCGGAACACGGATCAAACAGTAGACCGGCCTCATCAACAACTTCGGGTAGCGAACCTCGATTGCTCGCCGCAACCGGCAGTCCGCAAGCCATTGCCTCAACTACGGGCAGTCCAAAACCTTCACCTAATGAAGGAAGCACGAGCATCTTCGCCAGATTGTAGAGCATTACCAAATCCGGATCCGGAACATAACCCGTGAAGGTGACACGATCCACAAAGTCCAAGTGTCGGGAGAGTTCCACTATCTGTTGATGAGAACTGAAAAAACTATCGGTCGAATAATCCCCCACCAGTACTAGGTGCCAGGGCTGGCTCAGTTGCTTGGCCGCGCGCAAAAGCCGTTCCAAATTCTTGTGCGGGCTGATTCCGCCTACGTAGAGAATCAGCGGTACCTTATCTGGCAAACCATATCGACTAAGAACAGTCGCGGCAGACTGTCTCACATCGAGCGGCTGAAAACATGGAGCCGGCCCTTCGGTGATCAGGTCGATGGCCGTAATTGGTCTCCGAAAAATTGCGGCTAATTGTGTGCGCGCGTTTTGAGAAACCGTGACCATTCGGTCCGCGCGGCGCAGGGCCAGCCAGGTTTTCAATTTCCAAAGGAGCCGCGAGCGCAATCTGGGAAAAATAAGATCTGGATGCTGCTCGGCAATCGCGTCGTGAAAAACAACGACCGTGGGGGTTTTGCAAAACAGCGGATAGAA
>WNGC01006415.1_pt1 | contig 12276 bp, 10 predicted proteins | sample 5400051 | NCBI WGS metagenome assembly WNGC01 (sample SAMN13153368, study PRJNA577476) | soil metagenome | isolation source: 20 cm soil or saprolite under grassland replicate 2 | place: USA:California | collected 2016-06-15 | reverse complement strand
ACGTGCGCCCGGAACGCGAGGAAGTCCCGGAGCAGGCGCGGGACGATCGGAGGATGCAGTCGCACGTCGGGCGGCCGGAGCGCCCATACAGGCGCCTCCGACCCGATTCGTCCGGCCTCTGCCAGGACCCCGAGGGCGCGCTCCCATATCGGTCCTTTCAGCCCCGGGCAGGCATCGATGAACGCGACCGTGTCGCCCGGAATCTCCGGATCCGCCGCGGCGAGGTCCACGACCCACTCCCAGCGATTCCAGGGTCCGAGGACGGCGCCGAGTCGCGGACTCGAGCCGGCGGCCGAGAACCGAACGAGCCTCATCGCGGGGCCTCCGCGAACTCGCGCCACGGGATCGGAGGGGCGCCGGATTCCTGGCACATGGGGCAGGAAGAGGGAGGGAAGATCGGCACGTCGACCTGAATCGTGCTGTAGAAACCGTCGCCCAGCCAGTCCTCCGTCTCGCGCACGAGGACCCCAGTGCCCTTGGCAAAGACGGCGGCTGCGTTGACCTGCCCTCCGAGACCCTGCACGAATTGCGGCAACCGGAGGCCCACGCAGCGTCCTTGGAGGCTCACGGCATTCAGGGCGAGGGCCCTCGATCCTCCGGGGACGGACCCTTTCACGAGACGGTTTCCGTATCTTCCACTCGGCAGGTATTCCCAGTAGGCGGTCGGCCTCTCGAGGCGCGCGCCCACCGCTTCGGCGAGGGGCCGGACGGCGGGCTGGGCCGGTGCGAACACGACGTCCACATCGATCGACGTCCGGTCCTCCCATTTCGCGATGTCGTCGGCGATCGCATCGACAAAGGTCGGCGAACGGGCGACCCGCTCGAATGCGAAGAATCCCTTGGTGTGGTTCCCGTCCTCGTCCGCGGGGTAGAGGAAGTGGCCGGTGTCGGTGAAGGGTCTCGCGTCCGTGAGGATGCGGTCCAAGGTCTGCCGGCGGAAGGTCGGAGACACGAGCTGAGCACGTATTGCGGGTCGCGGTGCGCGAACCCGTGCGTCGTGATGCGCATGCTCTCGAAGTACGTGTCGAGCATGACCGCGAGCCGCGCCTGGACCTTCCCACGGGCCGCGAGGGACCGCTGGGCCGCGTTGCCCTGCGGGCTGTGCGGCGTCGAGCCGGGATGGAACGTGAAGGACCCCTCCTCGACGACGCCCTCGCGGGCCCCGTAGAACGGGTTGCAGAAGAACATCAGCTCGTCGGAGTCCACGTTGAAATGGGCGTAGGGGGCCGGGACCTCGAGGGGATGCCATCCCGCCATGACGGGGACGAAGGAACAGAGGGAGAAGCCGCTGTGCGGGACGTTTCCCGATTGGAACGTCTGGTGCATCGGGGGCGCCGTGTGGATCTCCCGCGCAATCCCGTGGTGGCTCTTCACGTCGAAGACGAACGGATAGAGGGCCCCCTCCCAACCGACGAGGTCGAACGGATGGTGGCCGAGCGTGATCCGTGTGATCCTTCCCCCGCCGTGTTTCACGTCGATCGGGAACTCGCCACGCTCGTCTCGGTACGGAGGCAGGTCCGGCGTCTCGATCTCCGTCTCGACGACGGGCGACATGAGGGTGGCCTGACCTTCCTTGTTGAAGTAATGAGGGGCGAAGTTGATCGGATGCGTTGACTCGACGAGGAGGAACCACGCCTTCGGCGAGGTGAGATCGATCCGGTACGTGGTCCCCTTCGGGATCGCGATGTAGACGTCCTTGCGGAATTTCAGGTCGCCATATTCGGAACGGACGGAGCCTTCGCCGTCCTGGACGAAGTACACCTCGTGCCTCTCGCCGTTCCGGAAGAAGGTCTCCTTGGGCATCGATTGCGATGGCTTCGAGATCGAGAGCGTCGTGCGGGTCCCGTGCACGATCGGCTTGCGGCCGCGGATCGCATCTCCCTCGTGCGGTATCCGGCCGGTGAAGATGTGATACGGCTGGAGGACGTCCGCCTCCGGCGGAAAGTCGGGCACGAGGGCGAAATCGGACTTCTTCGGCGGCTTCACCTGCTCCGTCGGATAGAAGCGAACATGGATCTTACGGGACCAGGCCCCGCTGAAGCCGTAGGACCCGTGGATCTCCTCCTTCGTGAGGACCTTCGGGATGGCGTAGAATTCGGTGTGGGGGGTCGGCGGGACCGTCCCCTTCTTCACGATCAAGACCATCGTGGGGTCCTCCAGGCGCGGTGATAACGGCGTCTCGGCTTAAACCCGCGGGGCTTCAGCGAGGCACGCGCGATTGCGCGTACCGGATTCCGCCGCCCGCGAGGAGCACTTCCCGTTGGTATGGCCGGAGGCTCACGCGCAAGGCCAGACGAGTTCCGTGCGTCACGTTTTCCGCCGTCGCTTCGCCTCGGCCTCGGATCGCCGCGAGGACGTTCGTGATTCGGAGACGGTCGCCTTGCTGGACTCCGTCATAGTCCTTCGGGTTTGCAAAGGTCACCGGAGGAATCCCCGAATTCACGAGGTTGTCCAAGTGGATCCGGGCAAAACTCTTCGCGAGGACGAGTTGGACGCCAAGGAACATCGGGGCGACGGCGGCGTGCTCGCGGGAGGAGCCCTGACCGTAGTTGTCCCCCGCCACGATGAATCCGCCGCCCGCCTTCTTCGCCCTCGTCGGGAACGTCGGATCCACGTACTCGAAGACGTGTTCCGCGAGGGCCGGGATGTTCGAACGGAGCGGGAGGACCTTCGCGCCCGCCGGCATGATGTGGTCCGTCGAGATGTTGTCCCCGAGGCGGATCAAGACCTCCCCTTCGAGCGTGTCCTTCGGCGGGTTCGCGACCGGCAAGGGGCCGATGTTCGGGCCGCGGACGATCGGGACCGAACCGCGATCCTTGGGCGGCCATTCGAACCCCGACGTATCGACCGGGTACTTCGTCGGCTCCTGGAAGGCCGGCAACTTCCCCAGGTCCCGGGGATCCGTGATCTTCCCTTCGAGCGCCGTCGCCGCCGCGGTCTCCGGGCTGCACAGATACACGAGGTCGTCCGCCGTCCCGCTCCGTCCCTCGAAATTGCGGTTGAACGTGCGGACGGAGGCGCCGCGGGTCGGCGGGGAGAATCCCATCCCGATGCACGGTCCGCAGGCGACCTCGAGCTCGCGGACGCCCGCCTTGATGAGTTTCGTTATGAGGCCGCTCGTCAGCATGAGGAGCAGCGTTTGGCGCGAGCCGGGCGAGACCGCGACCGAGATTCCCGGCGCGATGCGCTTGTGGTCGAGCGCGTGCGCGACGATGCTCAGGTCCCGGAACGAGGAATTCACGCTGCTCCCGACCGCGACCTGCGCGACCTCGGTGCCCGCGACCTCCCGGACCGGCTTCACGTTGTCGGGACTGGAGGGGCACGCGATGAGGGGCTCCAACTCGCCCAGGTTCACGTCCACCGTGTCGTCGTATTCCGCGGACGCCTCAGGAGACAGCCGGGTGAAGTCCTTGGCACGCCCCTGGGCCGTCAGGAACGCCTTCGTGAGCGCATCCGATGGGAACACGGAGGCAGTCGCCCCGAGTTCGGTTCCCATATTCGCGATCGTGCCGCGCGACGGCACCGTCAGTTCCTTCAGGGCCGGCCCCGTGTATTCCAGGACCTTGTTCCGGCCCCACTTCACGTCGAATCGATGGAGCAGCTCCAGGATCACATCCTTCGCGCTCACCCAAGGCCTGAACTGCCCGGTCAAGCGCACGTTCACGACCTCGGGCATCGTGATGCGGTACGGTTCGCCCGCCATCGCGCTCGCGACCTCGAAGCCGCCCGCGCCGATCGCGAGCATCCCGCAGGCACCGGCGTGGGGCGTGTGAGAATCACACCCGATCATGGTCTCGCCGGGGATGTCGTAGGCCTCCATGTGAGCCCAGTGGCTGATCCCGTTCCCTGGGCCGGAGAAGACTGCCCCGTACCGCTGGCAGGCGCTTCGCAGGAAACGGTGGTCGTCCGCGTTCTCGTATCCGGTCTGCAGGATATTGTGATCGACGTATTGCGTCGCCTGGCGCACCGTGACGGAAGGCCTTTGCATCTGCTCGAACTCGAGCCAGGCCAGCGTCCCCGTCGCATCCTGGAGGAGGGCCTGGTCCATCTTCAGCGAGATTTCCTCGCCGGGGTCCATCTTCCCTTCCGCGAGGTGCGATCGAATCAACTTGTGCGTGAGCGGTTTGGCCATGTAGCGCCTTCGACGGCGGACAAAACCTCGTGACCTATGAAGGTTGACGGTCGGAGGTTGCTTGGCTCGGGGCCGGTTCAACCTCGAACAAGGGTAGCATCATTTTTCCGGTCGACGAGCCCCGTTCGGCCCCGGTGGTCAAATACCCGCCATCCATATGGAGCGCACGGAGGGCTTGGACGAAGTACTTCGTGACCGGCGCCACGGGCTTCATCGGCGGTCGAGTGGTCCGTCAGCTCATCGAGGCCGGCCACAAGGTCATCGCCGTCGTCCGGAATCCGTCACGGGCTCAGGACCTGCGGGCACTCGGGGTCGACGTCCGCCCGGGAGACGTCGCGGTCGCCGAATCTCTTTGGGCGCCCATGACCGGGGTGGACGGCGTCTTCCACATCGCGGGCTGGTACAAGATCGGGACGAAGGACCGCCGGGAGGGCGAACGCGTCAACGTCCTCGGCACGCGGAACGTCCTGACCACGATGAAGGAACTCCGGATCCCGAAGGGCGTATACACGAGCACGCTGGCCGTCTTCTCCGACACCCATGGTCAGCTCTTAGATGAAACGTACCGCCACGATGGCAAGGGCCCTTGGCTCACCGAATATGATCGGACGAAATGGGTCGCGCACTACCAGGTGACCGAACCGATGATCCGCGAAGGTCTCCCTCTCATGATCGTACAGCCGGGTCTCAACTACGGCCCTGGGGACACGAGCGAGGTCCGGCCGACCCTGGTCCGATATCTTCGGCGCCGCTTGCTCGCTCTGCCAAAGGAAACGGCCTACTGCTGGGCCCATGTCGACGACACGGCCCGCGGACACCTCCTCGCGATGGAGAAAGGCGTTCCTGGCGAATCGTACATCCTCGCGGGGCCCCGGCACTCTCTCATCGAGGCCTTCCAGATTGCCGAACAGATCACCGGAATCCCCGCGCCACGGATGCAAATCTCTCCTGGGTTCCTTCGAGGAATCGCGCGACTGGCCCGGTCCGAACGACTCCGCGACCTCGCCGGTGTCACCTACCTGGGGAGCAACGACAAAGCACGTCGAACGCTTGGGTTCAATCCACGGCCGCTCGAAGCGGGCCTGCGCGAGACGCTCGCGCATGAGATGGGACTCCTCGGGATGACGATGCCGGCGACATGAATTCGTCGATCCGACGATAGACATTCCGAAATCCTGAGCACGTCCCGCGCGGTCACTCGCCGCCCGCAACGAGAACAGTTTCCGCGGTGAGGAAGTCATTCTCGATCGCAAACCGCACGGTGTGGGCGATCTCCTCGGGCCTGGCCATTCGGCCGAGCGGCACCTGGGACACCCGCTCCGCCAAGTTGGGCAGGCCCTTGCGAACAATCTCGGTGTCGGTGAGGCCGGGCGCGACCCCAACGACGCGGACGCCATTCTGGGCGACTTCGAGGCCGAGCGCCCGGGTCAATCCGTAGAGTGCGGCCTTCGCGGATGCGTAGTGCACCCGTCCCGGCCCTGGCGGTCGGACCGCGACGAACGAGGCGATGTTCACGATTACCCCCCTCTTGCGGTCGAGCATCCCAGGAAGCACGTGGCGGATCATGTTGAATGCCCCGAACACGTGAACGCGAAAAATCGATTCCCAGTCCCGGGGTTCCATGTCCGCGACCTTCCGGAGACTGAATATCCCTGCGTTGTTCACGAGGATGTCGATGCGACCGAACCGGTCGGTGGCCGAACGCACGATGTCCCCGCACGCCCGAAAGTCGCCGACGTCGCCCGCCGTGATGCATGACCGGCGATCGCCGATTTCTTTCGCGACCGCCCGGAGCGCTTCGCCCTCGGTCCGGCCGTTCACGGCAACGTTCGCGCCCGCGCCGCCGAGCATGACGGCAATGGCCCGACCGATTCCCCTCGAAGCCCCAGTGACGACCGCGACGGAATCCTTGATCTCCGTGGTGCTCGCCTCGGTTCCCGATTCGTTCAGGGTACTTGATTCCCACTTCTCGGCGTCCGTCGATTCACCGGGCTCGTAGGATCGGGCGTGTCAGGCACGTTGCCCCGCCCTCGGCCTTCATGGAGATCTCGTCCCCCTGGTAGGTACGGACTCGACAGCCAGCGTCCTCGAGCCGTTCCTTCGTGATGGGGTTTCCCTCCAGCATGATGCAGTCCCGCGGGCCTACCGCCAGGACATTCGGAGCCATCGTGTCGAACTCCCCGTCCGGAACCTCGATGAAATCGAACCCGAGTTTTTTCAGAGTCACGTGAAAGGGGGCCGGCAGAAGCCGCGGATAGATGACAGCCAGATCCTCGTCGACGAGGCTGATCAGCGACATCAGATGGAGGCAAGCCTCCGGTCCCTTGTAGTCCGGGAGCGGGACGGGTTCCACGTGGACCCCGGATCCCACGAGGAGTTCGCGAAGCCGAAGGAGTCCCTTCGCGTTCGTCCGAAAACCTTGGCCCACCGCAAGGAAATCGTGTCCGACCCACAGGAGGTCGCCGCCCTCGGCGGTGGCTGGGGATCGCAACGATCCGAGGACGGGCACGCCGTGTTTGTCAAGAGTCTTCGCGATCGACGCCTCTTCCCCCCGCCGAAGCTCCTTGCCCATCCGGAGGACGATCGCGCCGCGATCCGTCACGATCACGGGATCGTGGACGAAGATCGCATCCGCCTTTCCCTTCTGCGGTTCGTCGTGATACCAGACCTCGACGCCGGATGCCCGAAGGAGGGCGACGAAAGCGTCATGTTCCTCTCCCGCGGCCTGGAGGTTCGGTCGTGCGGTGTAACCCCAAACCTTCGGCTCCGATGTGGCGAACGAAGCGTCCGGCTTGCGGACGAGCACGATCCTCAGCGGTTCGACCATGCTCTGACAACCGAACATCGCGGCCACGAGGTTACCGACCCGGCAGAGATCGGACCACTCTTCCCCTTTTCCATGGAGGCTGGGCTCGGAGCTTGCATCGTACATCTGGAGCGGCCCACGGTCAAGATTCAAGTAGGGCGCGCGGCGTCTCGGCCGCGATGGCCCTCACGATGGAATCTCGCATCACCCTGAACGACGGCGCGAAGATTCCCGTCCTCGGCCTCGGCGTGTGGCAGGCGGGCGCGGGGAGGGAGACACGGAAGGCGGTCTCGGCCGCGCTCGAATCCGGCTATCGTCTGATTGACACGGCGAAACTGTATGGAAACGAGCGAGACGTAGGGGCCGCCGTGAGAGAGAGTGGAATCCCCCGGGACGAGATCTTCGTCACCACGAAACTCTGGAACAGCGACCAGGGATTCGAATCCGCATTGCGGGCTTTCGAGGGGAGCCGACGCGAACTCGGCCTCGAGTACGTGGACTTGTATCTCGTTCTCTGGCCCGTGCCCCAATTGCGGAACGAATCTTGGAAGGCGCTTGTGAAGATCCGGGAGCAAGGATTGGCCCGGTCGATCGGGGTGAGCAACTACACGATTCCGCATCTGGAGGAACTCCTGCGTGCAACCCCGGTCCTGCCATCGGTGAACCAGGTCGAGTTCCATCCGTTCCTCTATCAGCGAGAACTCCTCGAATATGGCCAGAGGCATCACATCCAGCTGGAGGCGTACAGCCCGCTCACGAGGGGACGGCACCTGAAGCATCCCCAAATCAAGGAAATCGCCGCGAAATATGGTCGGACACCCGCGCAAATCCTGATCCGCTGGGGCCTTCAACATGGTCTCGTCGTAATCCCGAAATCCGTCCGCCCGGAGCGAATTCGAGAGAACGCGGACGTGTTCGGATTCGAGATCAAGTCACCGGACATGGCCCGCCTCGACGCGCTCGACGAACGATCCCACTTGGCATGGAACCCCGACGATCTCCCGTGAGTTCCATCCCTTCCTTGGTCCCCGGGGGAGGCTTTTACCCGAGAGCCGGATTCCCCGGCGTGGTACGGCCCAAGTACGAGCTTCCGGGAAACCTTCGACCGGCCTCGCTCNNNNGCGTCGCCGCTTTTACACCGAGACGATGGACTACCGTGCGGCCGCCACCTGGATGGCCCGTCCGACCGGTGGCCGGGTCTACGCGCTCATCCTCGGACGTCACTCGGGGATATACCCGCCCCGATTCCGGCATCTCAAGAACGTCCCCCTCATCATCGACGATGCCGAGGACGTGCGGGAGCTACGGCCCTATCTCCTGCGATACTTGCCGGAAGGCGTCTACTACGATCGGAACGTCTACGCGCCCCTGGAGGCGACCCGACCGGCTCAACTGGACTATGCCCATGCTTGGCGGAGCCGCTTCTTTCGTGGTCAGGAGCTGGCATTCGATCTGGATCCGGAGAACCTCGACTGTCCGATCCATGGCGACATCGCCGCGAAAATGGCGCGGCACCAAGGCCTCTCGTTCTGTGACTGGGAGTTCGAGGAGATTCGAAGACAAGCTGCGGGCCTCTATGACGAACTAGAACGTCGGTGGGTCCGGCTCCGAGTCGTGTATTCGGGCCGCGGATTCCACATCCACGTGTTTGACGAGGCCGCCTTCCAACTCACGCGGAAGCAACGCGTGACGATTGCCCGAGGATTCGCGCGCCGCTATGCGATCGACGAATGGGTGACCTCGGGCGAGATGCGGCTCATCCGGCTGCCCTACTCGCTTCACGGGATGGTATCCCGCATCGTCATCCCGGTCCCACGCGGAAAACTCGAGTCGTTTCGCTACGACGACCCGAGGGCCATTCCCCGTCCCTGAGCTCGAACGGGCTATTTCTTCTTCGCGCGCTTCTCCTTCCGCCCGGAGTAGTACGCCTTTTTCTTCGCTGCCTTCTTGGACCGCTTCTTCTTCGTCGCCATCACAGCCGATATGGTTTCATCGGGATTGAATCCTTGCCTCGCGGGCCTCCCGGGACGCGAATCAATCCACTCAGGTCGAGCGGGGCCGTGCACTCCGCTTGGCGGGATTTCTCGGATTCTCCATCTCGGAGGAAGCCACGGACGCCTCGGGAATCCGCGCGCCCTCCCGTTCGAGCAGTTTGCGCTTCGTTTCCGGACCGCCTTCGCTCGAATAGTTGCCGAGGCCTCCGGATTTCGGAACGACACGGTGGCAGGGGATCACGATCACCGCGGGGTTCCGCGCGCACGCCGTGCCGACGGCGCGGCTCGCTCCGGGACGGCCGAGACGCCTCGCGATCTCGCCGTATGTGAGCGTCTGACCTGCGGGAATCGTCCGGAGAAAGTCCAGGACCTCCCGCTCGAACGGTCCGACCTCGAGATGGAGGGGGATGTCCGTGAGATCGTCCTTACCGGTGCGGACGTGCTCCAGGATGCGAGCCAGGTAGGGATGATCGGACCCCGCGTTGTCCTTGGGCGCGGAGCGCGCGAGACGCACGCCGGCGACGCGGTCGCCGAGGACCTCTAGCTGCACGTACAACCCGAGTTCCCGGCTGAACTTCGAATACACTTCGAGGGCTTCTGCAGGTGGACGACCCGTCCGCATCCGGACGAGCGGAAGCATGGCGCGGATCACATGATGCTCCGCCCGGTTCAGGTGTTGCTCGAACGTGCTTCGCGCGATTCCAAGGGACAGGCTCACATCCTCGGTCGTGACGTTCCGGGGAAATTCATAGTAGCCGGCCTCGAAGGCGGCCAGTAGGGCACGCGCCTGCTTTTCCGTGAGCTTCGGGAGGAAGAGGGGTGACGATAGGGAGCTGCGCGCCCGCCCCGCGGGCCGTCGTTTCGAGACGAGCCGCGCGTCGGGAAACCGCTCGAGAAGCGCGCGAGGGTCCGTCCCATCCTCAAGGACCAAGGTGATGAGGGCCTCCCCGCGCTGCCATCGGATCGGGGAGACGACGTGTGCGTTCTGCTCCGCCAAGGATGCGATCGTCTCCTCTTCGTCCTTCCCTCCGTCCAGGAGCAGGGTGAGTTCCTCGCCGGAACGAGCCTCGTAAAGGATCTTGCGCCCCGAGTCCTGGAGTTCCGGAGAGCGTTCGATTCCCGACGCATTGCCGACGCATCGAAGGAGAAGCAGTCCGCCAAGCGGGTAGGCGTCGATCGCGAGGCCAGGGCGCCGCAAGGTCAAGTCCTGCAGTGGCCCGGGAGAGCGGGTCGCGAACGTCACGTGCGTCGTCATCGTCCTGTCCCCCGGTTCCGCCTCCGTCGCGGCTCCATGTGCCTCGAGGGCAATAGGGTTTGGCTCCATCGGTTCCATGGTCACCCCAAGGGCCCTGCGTACGAAGGAGGTTGAGCCGGCATTCGCCGGTCCGTCTCGACGGCCTCTGCGCGGCCAAAACGGTCCTTCAAACGCGGATGCATGTGACACCCGAGCTGACCGAAAGGATGATACGGCTCGAAGCCAAACCGGGCGGGTCGAGCAGAGACCGCATGAAGGCTCCAACCGTCAAAGGCGTGGAGATCCGCGCACCGATGATCGAACGGGACGGCGCGATCCTCACCCGCGAAGCCCTCGCGTTCCTCGCGGACCTGCATCGACACTTCGATCGGACGCGTCAGGATCTCCTGCATCGCCGCGCAGAGCGCCAAGCTCGGATCGATCGCGGCGACATGCTCGACTTCCTTCCGGAAACCGCCTCCGTCCGTGAGGAGTCGTGGAAGATCGGACCTCTCCCCGCGGACTTGCAGGACCGAAGGGTCGAGATCACCGGGCCGACCGATCGGAAGATGATGATCAATGCCCTGAACTCGGGCGCCCAGGTGTTCATGGCGGACTTCGAGGACGCGAACACGCCCGCGTGGCGGAACGTCGTCGAGGGGCAGTTGAACCTTCTCGACGCGGTGCGGCGGACCCTGCAATTCACGAGTCCCGAAGGGAAGGAGTACCGCCTGAACCGGGAGACTGCGACCCTTCTGGTTCGGCCCCGCGGCTGGCACCTGCCGGAGAAGCACGTGGTCATCGATCGCGCGCCGATCTCGGGAAGCCTGGTGGACTTCGGGCTCTACTTCTTCCACAACGCGAAGGAGCTTCGAGCCCGCGGGACCGGCCCGTACTTCTATCTGCCGAAGATGGAGAGCCACCTGGAGGCCCGCCTCTGGAACGCGGTATTCCGGTTCGCGGAGAATGCCCTCGAGGCCCCGATCGGGTCCGTGAAGGCCACCGCCCTCATCGAGACGATTCCGGCGGCCTTCGAGATGGAGGAGATCCTGTACGAACTCCGGGACCACGCCGCGGGCCTCAACGCGGGCCGGTGGGACTACACTTTCAGCATCATCAAGAAGTTCCGGAATCGGAAGGAGTTCATCCTGCCGGATCGGGCCCAGGTGACGATGACGGTCCCCTTCATGCGGGCATATACGAACCTGCTCGTGAGGACGTGCCATCGTCGGGGGGCCCACGCCATCGGGGGCATGGCCGCGTTCATCCCGAGCCGCAAGGATCCCGAGGCGAACGAGATCGCGCTGGCGAAGGTGCGGGAGGACAAGATTCGGGAGGCGAACGACGGCTTCGATGGGACGTGGGTCGCCCATCCGGATCTGGTCCCGGTGGCGAAGCAGGTATTCGACGGCATCCTGAAGTCCAAACCCAACCAGGTGGATCTGCTCCGCGAGGATGTGCGCGTGTCCGCGAAGGATCTCCTGGACGTTCGGATTCCCTCGAACTTGATGGAGGACGCCGCGACCGCGGAGATCGCACGCTCCCAAGTGTGGCAGTGGGTCCACCATGGCGTCCGATTGAGCGAGGGCCCGCTCGTGAATCGCGCTTTCGTTGAGCAGACGATCGACCGGGAACTTGGGAAAATCCGGCATTCCATCGGAGAGGACGCGTTCGCCCGCGGGAAATTCAAGGACGCCCGCGAGCTGCTCGAACAAGTGGCCTTGAGCGACGATTTCGTCGAATTTCTGACGCTGCCCGCGTACGAACGAATCGACTGATGCAAGGCGTGTCGCAGCGCCATTACATATTCCGGTCCGTTATTGTGCCGCTTTCAATCGTTCGAGCACACTCAGCGCCGTCAGGGTGATCATCTTGCTCGGCGCACCGACAGGTTCGAGCGCGAACGGCGTTGGCATTTGCTTCGGATGCTTCTGGTACCACTCGGACATGGTCCCTCCGACGTCGGGGTGGACCGCCTCGAGGTTCCACCGGCCGTCCGATCTGCGTTTCTTCTCCAGGTGGGACACGGCGTGCTGGAGGCGTGAGTCCCTGCCGTAACCGAGCGCCGTCATGAAATCGAGGCCGACGAGGAGATCGTAATAGTAGTGCA
>WNGC01008391.1_pt1 | contig 12277 bp, 13 predicted proteins | sample 5400051 | NCBI WGS metagenome assembly WNGC01 (sample SAMN13153368, study PRJNA577476) | soil metagenome | isolation source: 20 cm soil or saprolite under grassland replicate 2 | place: USA:California | collected 2016-06-15 | reverse complement strand
CCTCGATGAGGCGATCCAGGCCAAGAATCACAACAAGTCGCGGATTCGGGCGCGGGTTGAGCATTCGATCGGGGTGATCAAACGGGTGTTCGGCTTCAGCAAGGTGCGCTCTAGCGGCTTGGCCAAGAACGCTAACCGTGTTCGTGACTGCGGCCCTGACCAACATTTTTCTCGTTCGATACTCGTTGCTGGGCCGTCTGCCGCGGTTATTCGAATGGCTGCGGGAAAGGAAGCCGGACCTGGTATGCCTTCAGGAACTCAAAACCGACGACACCAAAGGAAATCCGCCTTGCGCTGCGCGCCGGAATGTAATATGATGCCCGTCATATGAAACGAGCCGCCAGTAGGTCCAAGGAAGCTACGCACGACCGCATCGTCGAGGCCGCCGCGCGTGCCATCCGGCGCAGTGGCTACAACGGCACCGGCGTCGCCGACATCATGAAGGACGCCGGCCTGACGCACGGCGGCTTCTACGCCCACTTCCCGTCGCGCGAGGCGATGCTCGCCGAGGCCGCCGACCGCGCCGGCAGTGAAAGCGTGGCAATGATGGAGCGCATCGCCGCCACCTCGCCACCGCAGCGGGCACTCCAAGCGATGATGCAGGCCTATCTCTCGAAGGCGCACGTCGAAGGGATTGAGACCGGCTGCGCAACTGCCGCGCTCGGCTCGGAGATGCCACGCCAGGCGCCGGAGGTCCGCCACGCCGCCACGCGCCGAATCAAGGAGATGATCGACCTCGTCGCCCGCCAGTCGCCCGACTGGGGGCAGCCAGGCGCACACGCGCGCGCTCTCGTCACCGTCGCGACGATGGTCGGCGCACTGGTGCTGGCGCGTGCCGTCGACGACCCCAGGCTTTCCGACGCACTGCGCAAGGCGGCGCTCAAGCATCTCGCTCTGACCCAGAACTGACGCCACTTGAAAGCTGCGTCTGCGCGCGTTCGCTCTCAGATATGACGAGCATCATATATATCCCGCTGAACACGTCCGCTTTCCAACCCGACGGTCGCCGTAGTTGCGTTCGTCACCAACCCCACTGAAAGGCACTCTCATGAAGATCAAAGGATCCATCGCCCTCGTAACGGGCGCCTCATCAGGCATCGGCGAAGCCACTGCGAAGCGGCTCGCAACGGCGGGCTACAAGGTCTACGGCACCAGCAGACGTGGCGCCCAGTCGGACCAGCGGTCTTTCGCAATGCTGCCGCTCGACGTGACCAGCGATGCATCGGTCGAAGGTGTCGTGAAGGAACTCATTCGCCTGGAAGGCCGCATCGACCTGCTCGTGAACAACGCCGGCTTCGGCGTTGCGCCCGCCGGAGCAGAAGAGAGTTCGATCGACCAGGCAAAGGCGATATTTGAAACCAACTTCTTCGGACTCATCCGCATGACGCGTGCCGTCGTGCCGCAAATGCGACGCCAAGGGAACGGCCGCATCATCAACATCGGCTCGGTGCTTGGTTTCCTTCCGATGCCTTACGGCGCCCTCTATGCCGCAACCAAGCATGCGGTTGAAGGCTATTCGGAGTCGCTCGATCATGAGTTGCGCACAAGAGGGATCCGGGTCTCGGTCATCGAGCCCGCCTACACGAAGACGCAGTTCGACGCGAACTTTCTGGCCCCCGATTCGAAGCTCGATGAGTATCGCGAAGTTCGCGCGCTCCTGGACAAGGTGCTCAAGGAGGTGATGGCAACTGCCGACGAGCCGACCGTCGTGGCCGACGTTGTGCTGGAAGCGGCCATCGCCGACCGCCCAAAACTCCGCTACGTGGCCGGCGGGCTCGCGAATCGTCTGCGGTTGCTTCGCCGATTTGCGCCGGCTGGATTGCTGGACGCTGGCATTCGAAAAGATCTGCGGCTCGACGCACCGACGGCGTCGCTGCCACGCACCCCGGTCCTGGAAAAGTAAGCGATCTTGGAGAACACGATGACATTCAAAGCCCTGCTCGCGACGAAGACGGACAAGACGATTTCGACCAGCTTGGTCGATGTGAATGAGCACGATCTCATGCCCGGAGACGTCACCATCGCGGTCGACTATTCGACGGTGAACTACAAGGACGCGCTGGCCGTCACAGGGCGCGCGGAGGTTATTCGCAAGTTTCCTTTGATCGCGGGCATCGATCTGGCCGGTACGGTCGAGGCCTCAACCCACCCGGGCATCGCCGTCGGCGACCGTGTCGTCGCGAACGGCTGGGGGCTGAGCCAGACGCACCACGGCGGATACGCGCAGAAGGCCCGTATGAATGGCGAGTGGCTGGTCAAGATTCCGGACGCGTTCTCTACCAGGGACGCCATGGCTATCGGCACAGCCGGGTATACGGCAATGCTCAGCGTGCTCGCGCTCGAACATGGTGGCCTGACGCCAGCGCGCGGCGAGGTGCTCGTCACCGGCGCGAACGGCGGCGTGGGCTCGATCGCGATCACGCTCCTTTCCGGTCTCGGGTATCGCATCGTCGCCTCCACCGGACGCCTGGAGGAAGCGGACTATCTGCGCGAACTTGGTGCCGCCGAGGTCATCGACCGGAGGACGCTGTCGGAGCCGGGAGTGCCGATCGCGCGCGAGAGGTGGGCCGGCGCGGTGGATTCGGTCGGCAGCCATACGCTCGCGAACGTGTTGGCGCAGACGCAGTACCGCGGTGTGGTGACCGCCTGCGGCCTCGCCCAAGGCCTGGATCTTCCAGGCTCGGTGCTGCCCTTCATCCTGCGCAACGTCACCCTGGCCGGGATCGATTCCGTCAACGCCCCGCAGGCAGTCCGGTTGAAGGCCTGGTCGCGCCTGGCCCGCGATCTCGACCTCGGCAAGCTCGCCCGGACCACGCAGGTAGTCGCGCTCGATCAGGTGCCCGCCGTCGTGAACCGCATGTTCGAGGGAAAAGTCCAGGGTCGCGTCGTCGTCGACGTCAATGCATAGCCGCGCGGGCCATCGTCCCGCCTGACGCCACCTGTTCCACGCCGCCCGTTGTCATACCCCCCAGAGAAGCAATCATGAAGGCATTCATCGTCGATCGTTACAAGAGCAACAGCGCATTGCGCCTCGGCGAAATGCCGGAACCGGACGTTCGCGACCATGATGTACTGGTCGCCATCCACGCGGCCAGTTTGAACCAACTGGATGCCAAGATCCGGGATGGTGAGTTCAAGCTCATCCTGCCCTATCGCTTGCCGCTGATCCTGGGCAACGACATGGCCGGGGTCGTGGTCCGTGTCGGGCCAAAGGTCCGAAGGTTCAAGTCTGGCGACGAGGTGTATGCACGGCCAAACCAGGACCGGATCGGGCCGTTCGCGGAACTCATCGCCGTGAACGAAGGCGACGTAGCATTGAAGCCCAAGAATCTCACCATGGAAGAGGCCGCCTCCATCCCCCTGGTGGGCCTGACAGCGTGGCAGGTATTGATCGATCGTGCCGAGCTGAAGAAGGGACAGAAAGTCCTGATCCACGCCGGTTCCGGCGGGGTCGGCACGTTTGCCATCCAGTTGGCAAAGCACATCGGCGCAACGGTAGCGACGACGACCAGCGCGGCGAATGTCGATCTGGTCAGAAGTCTCGGCGCGGATGTCGTCATCGACTACAAGAAAGAGGATTTCGCGAAGGTACTAAATGGCTACGACGTGGTCCTGAACAGCCTGGGCAAGGACACGCTCGAAAAGTCCCTCAAGGTGCTGAAGCCCGGAGGGAAACTCATTTCTATCTCCGGCCCGCCGGATATAGAGTTCGCCAAAGAGAGCGGGTTGAACTGGGTCTTCCAGCAAGTCATGTGCCTTTTGAGCTTCCACATCCAGAGGAAGGCCAAGCGGCACGGCATCAGCTACTCGTTTGTTTTCATGCGGGCCAATGGCGAGCAGTTAAGCAAGATCACGTCGCTCATCGAATCTGGCGTTGTCCGGCAGGTCGTGGATCGGATCTTCCCGTTCCAAGCCACCAACGAAGCGATGGACTACTTGGCGACGGGGCGTGCAAAAGGCAAGGTCGTCATCAACGTGAGATGAACTGGGTTCAATGTCGGCGGGCCAAAATTCGTCTATCGGCGACTCGGGCCAGACATCGGAGTGCCGGTTATCTTCCTCAATCATCTGGCTGCGGAACTTGACAGGTGGGACCCTCGGGTCGTCGGGGCATCGCCACGAGGGGCCGCGTCATTATCTTCGACAACAGAGGCATTGTCGCGTCCGAAGGTAGGACTCCCACTTCAGTGGAGGCGATGGCGCTTGACGCGAGGCCGATTACGGCGTAATGTTCGTTCGTATAGCGGATTAAAGTTCGCATTCCGAACAAATGGCCAACCTCTCCGACAAGAATGTCGTCAATTCCCTCGCGAAGGGCTTTCGCGTGCTCGAGGCCTTTACGAGCGACGAGCCGGAGCTCGTACTCGCCGAAATCGCGCGTCGCACAAACCTCGACAACGCAACCACGTTCAGGCTGCTCAACACGCTGGTCATGCTGGGCTACGTCGAGAAGGTCGAGGACACGCGCAAATTCCGGCTGACGCTCAAATGCCTGGATCTGGGCTTCAATGCCATTGGCCGCTCCGATCTGCGCACGCAGGCGCGGCCTGTCTTGCGCAGCCTGGTCGGCGAGGTGAACGAAGCGGCATCGATCGGTGTTCTCGAGGGCGTCGAGGTTGTCTACATCGAACGAATGCAGGCTGGCATGACGCGCCTCGGCGTTGATGTCCGCATCGGCAGTCGCGTGCCGGTTCATTCCACTGCAATCGGCCACGCCATCGTCGGGTTCCTACCGAGGGCAGAGCAAGAGAGGATTCTCGCGGCTGCGCCGCGCAAGAAAATGACCGACCGTACCGTCACCGACGTCAAGACGTTATTGAAGCGACTCAAGCAGGTTCGCGAGCGCGGGTACGCAGTCGCCGACCAGGAGAACGTGACCGGCTTATGCGTTCTGGCCGCACCGATCCTCGACAGCGATGGCTTCCCGGTCGCCGGTCTGAGTGTCGCGGCGCCCGCGTTTCGCATGTCGGCGCAAGCTTTCGAAAAGGCGGGAGCGGTCCCGCTACTCAATGCCGCGCAGCAGCTGGCGAGAGGTCTCAACGCCACCGGCGGCTTCGCGCTCCATTCCACCCATCACTGAAGTTTCAACTCACTTTTTGGAGATATTCGATATGCCGATCATGACTAATTTTTGCGGCATCATCCCCGCGATCGCGGTGCCGTTTCGCGCTGATTACGGCGTCGACGAGCCGGAGTTGCGTCGCTTCGCCGTGTGGCTCGCGCAACGCAAGGGCGTAGTCGGCTTGATGACCAACGGACATACCGGCGAGGTGTTTTCACTCACAACTCGCGAGCGCGCGGAGGTGACTCGAATCACTGCTGACGCGGTGAAGGACATCTGTCCCGTCATCTCGTCGATCGTCTGCGAAGGTATCTCCGAAGCGATTGACCACGCGAAGTTGGCGAAGGAGGCCGGCGCTGCGGCTCTCGACATCATGCCGCCGCACCACTGGCTGCGCTTTGGATTCAAGCCGGAGCACTGCCTCGATTACTTCAACGCGATCGGCGATGCGAGTCGATTGCCGCTGATTGTGCATGTCTATCCCGCGTGGACGCGCGCTTCATTCTCCTCGGAGTTGCTCGCAGAGTTGGCAAGGCTTCCACATGTGCGCGCGTTCAAGATCGGTACGCGCGACATGAACAAGTACGCGCGCGACTTGAAGGCGATTCGCGCAGCCGCGCCGGAAAAGGCGCTGCTCACGTGTCACGACGAATATCTGCTTGCGTCGATGGTGCAGGGCGTCGACGGCGCGCTGGTCGGGTTCGCGTCGCTCGTACCGGGGCTCATCAACGATCTGCTCGAAGCGGTAAAGGAGGGCGATCTCAAGAAGGCGATGGCGATCCAGGCGCGCATCGACCCGTTGAAGGATGCGGTGTACGGCGCCGGCGAGCCTACCGGAGAAGCGCACGGGCGCATGAAGGCTGCCATGGCTGCCATCGGCATCCTGCCCAACGGTCGGGTCCGTCCGCCGACACATGCGCCGACAGCAGAGGAAAGCGCGGCGATCAACGCGGCGATCAATGCCGCCGGACTGTCGCAACGCGCGGCGGCGTAACGCAGGATTTTCGAACGGAGCAGGAGGAACCTCGTGGCAACCCCCCAAGTATCACGCGATGGCAACGCGCAGCGCTCGCGGCCGCTCATCGATATCCAGAATGTGAGCAAGACCTACGTCACCGCGTCGAGCGGTAACGTTCATGCGCTGAACAAGGTCGATCTGACGATTGCGGAAGGCGAATTCGCGCTGAACAAGGTCGATCTGACGATTGCGGAAGGCGAATTCGTGTGCGTCGTCGGACCCTCCGGGTGCGGCAAGAGCACGTTGTTGCGGATGCTGGCCGGTCTCGACACGTACGATGCCGGCAAGCTTTCGCTCGACGATCAAGCGGTGACGGGACCGTCGGGCAAGGTGGGCGTCGTGTTCCAGGCGGCGAATCTTTTGCCTTGGCTCAGCGTGCGTGAGAACGTGCGCCTGCCGCTGCGCGTCGGCGGTCGTCACGACGCGGCGGATCAACGTATCGATGGTCTGCTCGAAATGACCGGGCTTGGCGAATTCGGCGCTCGCTATCCGTACGAGTTATCGGGGGGGATGCAACAGCGCGCCGGCATCTGTCGTGCGCTGGCGCGCGATCCGCAGATCCTGCTGATGGACGAGCCATTCGGGGCGCTCGATGCGCTCACCCGCGAGCGCATGAACATCGAGCTGCAGCGCATCTGGCAGACGCACCGCAAGACCATCATGCTCATCACGCACAGCATTTCGGAGGCGATCTTTCTCGGCGATCGAGTCGTCGTCATGTCGGCGCGGCCCGGACGCATTCTGGCGGATTTGCATGTGCCGATTCCGCGCCCGCGGAGCTTCGACACCATCGTAAGCCATCCGAGCTACGCCAAGCTCGCGAGCGAAATCCGCGGTCTGCTGAATGCGCAGGAAGGAGCGCCCAATGACTAGCACCACAATCCGCTCCGCCGTTTCGCCGGTCGAGGTGATCGAGCGGACCGATTTGAACCCCGACGCGGCGATGCAAAGTGCCGTTGAAGATGCGGCGCCACCGCCGCCCCAAGGCAAGCGCCAGGCAGTGAATGGCTCGATCATCGCCGGCATGGGACTCGTCGCACTGATCGCACTGTGGATTTTCGCCGTGCGCGTGCTGCGCGTGCCGCCCTACATTCTTCCTGCGCCCGAAGCGGTGCTGAACGCGCTGTGGTCAGGATTGGCGGTAAACCCTGCGAGTCCCAAGGGGTTCTATTTGCCGCTCTGGAGCACGCTCAGCAACGCAGCGATGGGCTTCGCCATCGGCACCGGACTGGGTCTTGTGCTGGGTTCGCTGATGGCCGAGAGCCGAACGGTAGAGAAGCTGCTGATGCCCTATGCGTTCGCGCTGCAAAGCCTGCCCAAGGTCGCCATCACGCCACTGGTCGTTATCTGGTTCGGGTTCGGCGATGGCAGCAAGGTTGCGATCGCCGCATTGCTCGCCTTCTTCCCGGTGCTGATCAACAGCTTCACCGGGTTGCGTTCAACGGAGCCGGAGCGGCTCGACCTGATGCGTTCGCTATCGGCGACGCGCTTCGAGACGTATCGCATCGTGAAGCTGCCCAACGCCGCGCCATTCATCTTCGCGGGACTCGACATGGCGGTCGTGTACGCGCTGCTAGGTGCGATCGTCGCCGAATTCTTGGGCGCGCAGCAGGGCATGGGTGTGGTGATCACGCAGGCACAAGCGGTGTCCGACGTGGCCGGCGTCTTTGCGGCGCTCGTCATCCTCGGCGTGCTGGGCATCGCGCTTCACAGCTCGGTTCGCCGCCTCGAGCATCGTGTCGTGCATTGGGCGCATCGCGGCAAGCGCTGACCATTTTTTTGAAAGTGGAGGACATCATGCAGATTACGAGAAGACAGTGGCTCCAGGCGACCGGCGCGTTTGCGGCGGCGCTCGCGATCGGTCCGCGCATCGCGCGTGCCGCCGAGCTCAAGACGGTGCGCTTTGGCATCGGCCAGAAGGCTATGGCGCCCAATGTGATCAACTGCGTCATCGGCGAGGTGCTGGGCTACAACAAGGAAGAGAACTTCACGGTGAAGCCGCAGGCGCTCGGCGGCAACTCGAACGTGCAGGTCGCCGTGGAACGAGGTGACGTCGACATCGGCATCGGCGTGCCGTCGTTCGGTCTCCCGCTGCTGGCCAAGGGCGAGTGGGGCTCGGCGATCAACTACTACGAGTACACGTATCCGTACAAGTGGGACATCGTCGTCAAACCCGGATCGCCGCTCAAGAGCTATGCCGATCTCAAAGGCAAGAAGATCGGCGTGTCCGACTTCGCGGGAACCGAATATCCGGTCACGCGCAACGTGCTGAAGTCGTTGCAGATCGATCCCGACAAGGACGTGAAGTGGGTTGCCGTCGGCAACGGCGTTCCCGCGGGCGTCGCGCTCGATCGCGGGGCGATCGACGCGCTGGCCTATTACGACACAGGGTTCGGCCAGATCGAAGCCGCCGGCATCGGCATGCAGTTCCTGCCACGACCCAAGGACCTTCCGATGGTCGGCGGGCAGTTTCTCATGGCGAAGAAATCGATGCTCAAGGACGACCGCGCACTGTTGATCGGCTTCGGTCGCTCCGTCAGCAAGGCGTCACGGTTCCTGCTCGCTGATCCGGCAGCCGGTGCGAAAGCCTTTCTCGAGATGTACCCGGAAACCGCGCCCCGCGGCAGTTCCACCGAGGACGCCGTCAAGGCGGTGCTCGTCGCAATCGGCCGCCGCATCAAGTTGTACGAGCCGCCTTATCCGAACGCCAAGATGGGCAGCATCAATGCGCAGGAATTCAAAACCGAGGCCGAGCTGAACGGATTGAAGATCCCAGATTACAGCGGCTTTTTCACCAACGAGTTGATCGACGCCATCGATAACTACGACGTGAAGAAGATTCAAGCGCAGGCCGTTGCCTACAAACGCTGAAGTCGCGCAACGTCACGCGATGTCGAACAACGATCACGCGCGCCGAGCGCTCGTCACGGGCTCGAGCTCGGGCATTGGCGAAGCGATTGCGCGGCGCCTGCTGCACGATGGCTGGGAGGTTTGCGGATTCGACCGCGCACCTGCCAAGCTTGATGCGCCGAAATTCAAGTCGGTCACCGTCGATCTCGCCGATGCGGCCGGTCTTTCGCGAGCGGTTGCCGCGGAGCGAGACGTGACGGCGTTCGTCCATGCCGCCGGGTACATGCGTGTCGCTCCGCTGGGCGAGCTCGATGCCGACGAAGGTGCAGGCATGTGGCGCGTGCACGTGCAGGCGGCGGCGTTGCTTGCCAACGATATCGCGCCCTGCCTTCCTGCGGGCGGGCGCATTGTCCTCATCGGCAGTCGAACAGCGACCGGCGCTGCCGAGCGCAGCCAATACGCTGCGACCAAGGCCGCGCTGGTCGGCATGGCGCGGTCGTGGGCGATCGAGTTGGCTCCGCGCGGCGTCACCGTCAACGTCATCGCTCCGGCAGCAACCGACACGCCGATGCTGCAGGATCGGGCACGCGGAGAAGTTACGCCTCGCACACCGCCGATCGGCCGGTTCGTGCGCCCCGACGAGGTGGCTGCGCTGACTGCGTTCGTATTATCGGAGGAAGCGGCAGCGATCACCGGTCAGCAGCTTGTGATCTGCGGCGGATCGTCACTGTAGGTAGAACAGCGCCGATCGCCGGCGCTGCCAGCGAAAGGAACAGCCGTCATGTCGGTCCGCATCATCGATGTTCGCGAAGTCACCAAGCCGATTGCATCGCCCATCCGCAACGCGTACATCGACTTCTCGAAGATGACGACGAGTCTTGTGGCAGTCGTGACCGATGTCGAGCGCAACGGGCGACGCGTCGTCGGCTACGGCTTCAACTCCAACGGACGGTATGGCCAGGGCGGGTTGATTCGCGAGCGCTTCGCGCCGCGATTGCGCGAGGCCGATCCGGCATCGCTGCTCGATGGGAGCGGCGAGAATCTCGATCCGGATCGTGTGTGGGCCGCGATGATGGCCAACGAAAAGCCGGGCGGTCACGGCGAACGATCGGTGGCGGTGGGGACGCTCGATATGGCGGTGTGGGATGCCATCGCGAAGATCGCCGGCAAGCCGCTGTTTCGGCTGCTCGCGGAACGCCACGGCGTTCAGGCGAAGGCGCACGTGTTCGTCTACGCCGCCGGCGGCTATTACTACCCCGGCAAGGGCAATGATGCGCTGCGTGCCGAAATGCGCGGCTATCTCGAGCGCGGCTACAGCGTCGTCAAGATGAAGATCGGCGGCGCGTCGCTTGAAGAGGATCGACAGCGCATCGAAGCGGTGCTCGATGAGATTGGAAACAGCGCGAAGCTCGCCGTCGATGCGAACGGACGCTTCGACCTCGAAACGGCGGTCGCTTATGCGAAGTACCATCTGCAGGCGACGCTCGCGCAGTTCTATCCGGGTCCGATGGCCACCGGCGAGAACCTCTTCAGTCATCAGGATGCGCGCAATCTACTGCGCTACGGCGGGATGCGCCCTGATCGCGATTGGCTGCAGTTCGACTGCGCGCTCTCGTATGGACTGTGCGAGTATCAGCGCACGCTCGAGGTATTGAAGATGCACGGATGGTCGCCTTCGCGTTGCATTCCGCACGGCGGCCATCAGATGTCGCTCAACATCGCGGCCGGCCTTGGCCTCGGCGGCAACGAGAGCTATCCGGATCTGTTCCAGCCGTACGGCGGCTTCCCGGACGGCGTGCGGGTGCAGCAGGGCTTCATCACGATGCCGGAACTCCCTGGCATCGGCTTCGAAGGCAAATCGGACCTGTACGCAGAGATGAAGCGCTTGGCCGAGTGAGCGTCATGTCTGACTCGATTCAACCGAGCAATTTCCGCGATAAGGTCGTGCTGGTTACCGGGGGCGCGCTCGGACTCGGCTCCGCTACGGTTCGCTTGTTTGCGGAGCGCGGCGCGACCGTTGTGGTCTGCGACGTGCGCGAGCATGAGGGCGAAAGCCTCGTGGCTGAACTGCGTGCACATGGACGTCACGCCCGGTTCGTGGCGCTCGACGTCGCGAGCGAAACCGATTGGCAGCGCGTGACGCAAACAGTCGCACGCGAATTCGGCACCCTGCACGCTCTGGTCAACAATGCGGGCATCATCGCGCGCCTTGGCCTCATGGAAGCAACGTTGGATGACTGGCATCGCGTGATGGACGTTAACGTCACCGGCGCCTTCCTCGGCATCCAGCGACTTGCGCCGCTCATCCGGGATTCGGGCGGCGGTGCGATCGTAAACGTCTCCTCGACTGCGGGACTCATCGCCCACAATGACGCGGCCTACACGGCTAGCAAATGGGCTTTGCGCGGGCTGACCAAGGCAGCGGCACTCGATCTGGTCGGCTGGAACATCCGCGTCAACTCCGTTCACCCGGCGACGATTGCGACTTCGTTGACCGATGCTGCCCCAAGCGGTCATCTCGAGGCGAATCGGCGTGCAATACCGATGGGACGCGAAGCCTCGGGCGAGGAAGTCGCCGAAGTGATACTGTTCCTTGCATCGGACCAGTCGTCCTTCATGACTGGGGCCGAAATAGCAGTCGATGGCGGATTGAGCGCCGCAGGTGTGGCATGGATGCGCAGTCGTATTCAGATTGAGTTGGTAGATCGCATGGGCAATGATCCCGCGCCGGTACGCTAGCTAGCGATCGCGATGCAATGTGGAGCCCGCGTCGGTCTCGATGAGTTCGACGCGATTCCCAAGCGCGAAATCCTCGGACGGTACCCGTACGCCCTCGCCGCGTTCGCAGACCTGCACGCGTCACTCGGCAATCTGGAGGAAGCGCGGGGATATCTCCATCGCGCACTCGAAAATCAGTCGTCGCCCGCGCAGCAAGCATTACTCAGACGAAAGCGTGCGGCGCTCGAACGATAGCCATTTCGGCGCGCCGATGAACGGAACGGTCGCAGGTTTGAGTCTCGTCCTAGCGCACGTTCAAAATGGGGTCTATTGAGTCGGTACATCTGACCGTCCAGGGGTGTTAACTGCGGTCAAGTGCCTAAAAAGCGGACCCCCGTCGAGAATTATGTAAGAGCTTGATTGTTAGCATTAATTCGTCGTTTGAAGCGACGGACTGTTAATCCGCAGGTCCCAGGTTCGAGCCCTGGTCGGGGAGCCAAAATCAATAAGTTAGGTGTTTCGGACCGACGGACTTTGTTCCGCAATTCCGCAATCGCGGCGTGCACGCTGCCTGCGATTCAGTTTGCTCTGCCCACTGCAAGAATGTCGAAGGCGAAGCACGCGGCGAG